>Ga0114129_10014954_pt1 | contig 11057 bp, 9 predicted proteins | sample RhiMetdeltSRZDD1_FD_80071 | JGI IMG/M metagenome (GOLD analysis project Ga0114129, IMG submission 80071) | Populus rhizosphere microbial communities from Tennessee, USA - Rhizosphere MetaG P. deltoides SRZDD1 (version 2) (version 2) | ecosystem: Host-associated > Plants > Roots > Rhizosphere >... | reverse complement strand
TGCCAAAAGTCCTGGAACGATTTCCGGATGCGATGTATCTCGTCCTAGGTGAAGGGAAGTATCGCAGCGCTCTGGAAGCACTGACACGCGAGCTGGACATCGAAAAGCACGTTCGACTCATCGGCGAACAGGAAGACGTGACGCCGTTCTATCAAGCCGCCGACATTTCGCTGATTCTTTCGCGCGGCGAAGCTTCTTCTTTGTCCGCGTTGGAATCGCTCGCGTGTGAAGTGCCGGTAATTGCCGCGCGGCGTCCGCCCTTCGATGAGTTGATCACAGACGACTACGGATTCTTGATCGATGAAGAAGATACGACCGCGGTCGCGAATGCGATCGGAACGCTCCTTACGAATCCTGAACAACGGAAGGCCATGGGCGCGCAGGGTCGGATGCACGTACGCGAGCGTTTTAGCTGGCAGCGGGCTGCAGCGGAATACCTCAAGGTGATGGACTGTTCTCGGATTGCCTAGTCAGTGCCGTAGGCACCAAATGTTTATAGCCCGGTTGGCCTCCTCCTTGAATCGTTCGCGAACCCATTTTATGGATGGCACAACGACATTTCGCTCCGATGGAGCGAAGAGATATTTTTTGTTGAGCGGTGGGCTATAGACATTACGCCGCTCTGCGGCCATGAGGAACAGCCTCGTGCCATTCCAGACCTGAGAATACGTAATTGCCAAGCCGATTCATTCGTTTGATAAAAGATGCTTCCTATCGCGCGCATATGCGTGAAGAGGCGGAACTCTTCGCGCGTTACCCGCGAGCCATTGGTTACAAAGGTGGCGCGATCCTCTCAAACCACGCGCGGCGATTCGGACGGACGATGCGGAATCGTCACGCTGTCGCGTGTTCAGTCTGTAGCTGGACAGGAAATTCTTTCGACGCAATTGCAACGTTTGGTTATGTCAGACGCAATGCTCGTTGTCCTTCCTGCGGGGCGTTGGAGCGGCATCGCGCGATGATTGATTTTCTTCAGTGTGAAGGGTGGGCGCAGCCGGGCGCACGCTGTCTGGACATTGGAGCGATTCCGGCGTTCCGCGGCTGGTTCGAAAATCGGGGCGCGCGGTATGTGTCGTTGAGCCTGGGCGACCCGGCCATGGTTTGCATGGACGTACAGCGGATGGGTTTCGCAGATGATTCTTTTGATCTGATCCTCGACGCGCATGTGCTCGAGTATGTAAGTGATTACCGGCAGGCTTTGCGTGAAATGGCGCGCGTGTTACGGCCCGGGGGCAGAATGTTATTAACGGAAGCGTATGACTTCGGGCAGCCGAGGACCAAAGAATTCGGGCGACCTGATCCAGCCGCAACGTTCATCGTGAGACGTTTCGGCGACGACCTGCTCAGTTGTCTTTCCGAGTCTGGATTTGCCGCGAAGCGATGGGACTATACCGGCCGCAACGATAGCGGTGGCGATTACTTCTTCCTCTGTGAGAAAGAGTTACGCAAGGCCGTCAAGGCATACGTAGCGTGACTTCTCGATGAAAGTCCTAAATCCAAATCGTTGGCCGGACTACGCGCGCGCGAATCGTCTGCGGATTCTGATGTATCACAGCATTTCTGAGCGAAACAGCGATCGGTTGACGGTGACGCCGAAGCGTTTCGCGGCCGAGATGCAGTTTCTGGTTGAAAACGAATGTCGAGTGATATCGCTTCAGGAAGCGTGCCGGCATTTGAGTTCAGGTGCGAGTCTTGAGCGGACGATCGTTTTGACCTTTGATGATGGGCTGCGCGACTTTCGGACAAATGCAGCTCCCGTTTTATGTCGTCATGGTTTTACGGCCACTCTTTTTATCGTGACGGGCCGAATTGGTAGAACTTCAAAATGGAACTCAAGCCAACGAGGGGACGCGCTCTTGACCCGCGATGAACTTAGTGAATTGAGATCCGAAGGATTCAATCTGGGAAGTCATACACTCACGCACGCGGATCTGCGAACGCTCGATGACGCCGCCATGACGCGAGAGTTGGATCAGTCGCGCGCCACGATTGCCGAGCTGGGCGAAACGTTCATTCCCTTTGCCTATCCAGGTGGAACCTTCACGCCTCGGGAACGCGACGCAGTAGAGAGCGCGGGTTATGACTGCGGTGTCATCGTAGGCGGCCGTTGGGGCAACGGCCCCGAGACTGATCGGTTTCTGTTGAAGCGCGAGCCAATGCTGGCCTCGGATTCTTTGGATTGGTTCAAAAAGCGCGTTAACGGATTTTACGAAGCGCACTATTTGATGGCCCGCGCCCGCGGAGTGCAGACGAGGTGAGCGCGGGTAAGAGGTAAGAGGTAAGAGTTGAACGACGCTATCGAAAAAAGAAAGACTGCCGACGAAGTGTCTGAGGACAGCGCTTCCCGCTTGCCCCTTTCCGCCTCCCCCTTGCCGCTTACCGCTTGCCGCTTCTCTGTTTTGATTTGTACGTACAACCGGCCCGATTTGCTGGCGCAGTGCCTGGACGCCTTGATTTGCCGGACGGGTGAGAAGCCTGACGAAATCGTGGTGGTCAATGGCGGTGATGAACGAGCCGATGCTGTGGTGAAGGGAATAAGAGATCAGAGGTCAGAAATCAGGAGTCAGAAGTCAGAGGTCAGAGGTCGGAAAGTAGAAATTCGCAATTCGCAATTCGCAATTCGCAATGTTCCAGAAGTCAAACTAATCAAAACGATAAACAAGAACCTCGCGGCATCGCGCAACGTCGGGCTACCGCATTGCACCGGCGACATTATCGCGATGACTGATGACGATGCAGAAGTGTTTCCGGATTGGGTGACGCAGATGAAGCGTCTGCATGACGAGCATCCGGAAGCCGGCGCGATTGGCGGCGCCGTGATTGGCGCCGCATCCGACAATTCTCTCATTAGCCGTCTGGCGGATCAGGTTACGTTTAGTTCTCCCGCGCAGGCGAAGTACGTCCGTACGCTGCCGGGCGTCAACATCTCGTACAAACGATCGGCAGTCGATCGGGTGGGGCCACAGGATGAGACCCTCTTTCGCGGTGAAGATGTCGATTACAACTGGCGCGTGAAAAAGCTGGGCCTTGAGATCTACTACGATCCATCAGTGCGAGTACTGCATCACCACCGGCCGACGCTGCGGAAATTCCTTAATCAGCATTACATGTATGGGCGCGCTTACTATCTGGTGCGAAAGAAATGGCCGGACATGTACTGCGTCTATCCGCACACGGCGCGTCAGCGTCGAGCGATTCTTAAGGCCGTTAATTTTGTTGCGGCGCCGCTCTACGAACCGTTGCAGTACGCCTTGAAACTGAAAAGCACGACGGATCGGGTGGCGGCATACCCGGTGCTGCTTGCCACCGAATTAGCGTGGCGCGGGGGAATGGTGCGACAGATGCTTCTCGAACGTGATCAGTTCACGGGACGTCGCGCGGCTCTGACCTCTGACTTCTGATTTCTGACTTCTGACATGACTGAGAAGATCACAGCGCTGTTACCGACGTTCAACAACGCAGCGATTATCCGGCCGACGCTGGAATCGATTGGCTGGGTTGATGAGATTCTGGTGGTGGACTCGTTCAGCACCGACGAAACGTTGGACATTTGCCGCGAGTATGGCGCGCGCATTATTCAAAATGAATACGTGCAGTCGGCAAAGCAAAAGAATTGGGCCATCCCACAGGCAAAGCACGAATGGGTGCTTCAGATCGATACGGATGAAGTTCTTGAGCCGGAGTTAAGCGCAGAGATTCAAAGCATACTCAAAAACCCGCCCGCCGCGGTGGATGGTTTTCGGATCAACTTCAAGCACCATGTACTTGGCCGCTGGGTGCGGGTGAGCGGTTTGTATCCTGAATATCATCTCCGCCTATTTCGCCGTGATGCGGGCCGCTTCGAAGACAAAGAAGTTCACGCCCACGTGCGCGTGCCCGGCGAAGTACGGACTCTGCAAAATCATATTCTGCATTTTGGCATGACGTCGCTTAGCAAACAGCTAAGTAACATCGATCGCTATTCTCGTTATCAGGCTGACGAGCTGCGGAAGCGGGGCAAGCGTTTCCACTGGTCGCAGATACTGTTTCGCCCGCTCGCGGTTTTTGCATACAAATATTTTTGGAAACGCGGATTCCTGGCCGGCTACCGGGGGCTTTGGTTGGCCGCCATCACCACCACATTCGATTTTTGGACGCATGCGAAGTTGTGGGAGCTGGAATCCTTCAATCTCTCCGGCAGTCCCCAAGTGATGCCCAATCGTATGGCAGACTCGCGTAGCTCGATCAGCCTTTTTGGCGATGATCGTCTAAGAAAGGAGACAAATGACCGAAGTGGAGTTGCAAGCAGCGCCTGAGCAAATCAAATCGTTCTGGGACGATCGCGCGCACGCGTACGGCACGAGCGCCACGGCTACACTGCCTGAGCGTGCCATGCATGCTTTGGAAATAAGCGCCATTGAGCGACAGCTTGGTGATGGTCTGCGTATCGCGGACGTGGGTTGCGGCAATGGGTACGCAACAATTCACCACGCAAGGCGGTTTAAGTCTGAGTTCTATGGCTATGATTATTCCGAGCCAATGATTGATTACGCAAACAAGGCGTTGAGGACGACTCCGGCGCGGCAACTTAAAGGGCATGTACACTTCGACGTTGCCGACATGGTACGAATGCCGTGCGAATCTGATCGGTTTGATCGCGTTATTACCGAGCGTGCTGTTCAGAACCTGACTTCCTGGGCACTACAGGCACAAGCCATTGCTGAATTATTGCGTATCACGAAGCCCGGTGGACACTTGATAATGGCTGAATGCTCGCAAACAGGAGTAGAGCAACTGAATCGATGGCGGAGCAAGGTGGGTCGCGTCGTGCTCGATGACATTGTGCCGTGGCATAACTTGTTTTTGCGTGACGAGTTAATGCTCGGATTGAAAAATGAACTGCCTATAAAGCGAATAGACATAAAGCACTACAGCAGCACGTTCACCTTTGTGACAAGAATCCTGCCGTTTTGGCGACCTCTTTACTATCAAGAGGTCTTGCCACGACTCCTTCCGAATGTCGGCCGCTTTGGTTATTTCAAGCTGTATTTGATTGAGAAAGAACAGCTCGGGAAATGATCGAAAAATTCATTCACAACAAGCGAACGCGCGTCATTGTGGCCGGCTCGGTAATCGCAGCTACGGCCGTCGTACTTCATTATTGGCTCGCGAAACAGGGGCCGTCTTATAAGGAAGTCATCATTGGAATTGGAGCGTTGCTTGCGGCAGTAATTCTCTTCGGGCGTGAGAAGGGAGTTCGATATGGATTCGTCTTGTGGGTGCTGACGCTCACGCTTGGTTACCGTACGGTGGCGATCACCCCGGAACTGGCAGTCCATCCTGCCGAAGTTCTTTTGTGGTTACTTCTGGTCTGTGTCGTGGCGCAGCGACGACTGGTGTCGACGGCGCGACTGGGGCTTCCAGTGTGGCTCTGGGTGTTCGTACCGTTTTGGGTACTCGCCTGGTGGCCGATGATTGGCGGCGCGGCGCCGTGGGATCGAATGCTCAATGAGTTTCGCAATTTTCTTTTGCTGATTCCTTTGCTGATCGTGGTGTCTGTGGTCTTGAAGCGTGAAAACTACTGGCGTCATTTGATGGTTGCTTTCTTCGTTGCTGGGTCTTTTATCGCATTGATGGGAATTCTTGAATATTGGTTCCCAGAGGTCTCACGCTTCTTTCCGGCCTTCATCAAAGATGTCAAACCCATGGTCACTGAAGAGGGATTTCCACGGGCGCAATTTTCATTTTGGGGTGGGCCGCCCGCGACATTCATTTGCCTATTGGCGTTGCCCTGCGCCATCGCCTTGTGGGGCTGGTGGGGGCGATCGTCGCGACGATTCGTTATTGCTTTTGGCTCACTACTTCAAATTCTGGCAATCTATATTGGCGGCTACCGAAGTATTTGGCTGCTCTTGCTTGTTCAGGTTCTGATTGGCTGCCTAATCGGATTGAAAAAGCAAGGCGCGATTGTGGCCCTGCTTTGTCTGGTCATTGCTGTCGGTGGTTATCAGCTAGTTCCAAGGACACACGAGCGAGCTATGTCGGGAATCGCGGCGCTTCAGGGAAATCCAACAGATTCCAGCGCGACCGGCCGGCAACAGCGCGTGATTACCGCCGTGGCGAACACGCTGGAGAGTCCTTTCGGTAGCGGCTGGAGTTTCGCCGGCTGGGTGCACAGCGACTTCCTCCAGGTTGCGGAAAATCTCGGGATATTCGGCGGACTGATCTTTCTCGGCGGTTATTTTTATACGTTGCTCCGCCTTGGTCGTCGGGTCTTGCCAAAGCTGAAGTTCAGCGAGGACGGGGCCCTCGGTCTGTCTCTCTTGCTTTCGTTTGTTGCTGTCGGTGGTCTTTTGGCAATGGAAGGCGTTTCCGTCTTGCCGCAGATGGTTCTCCCCGTTTGGTTTGTTTGGGCGCTGACGGAAGTGTGGCTGCGCCAAACGGCGGAGGCCTTTGAGGTGAGTCATGTTCGCCCACCTGTGCTCGCGAATACGTTCATGCCAGTGCGGGTATCGCCCGGCGTCAATACCGATGCGTGACTTTAGCGTCCAAAGTGAGCAACCAATTCCCATCGCAGCGCGCGAAACCGTAGGATTCAATAGGCCTCCGCAATTCGGCGAGCGAATCCGCAGATTCGACGCCAAGCGATTGACCGCCTTTCTTTCGCGGCAAAGCGTCCGCCAGAAGATTGCCGTCATCGTTGCGGGCGCAATTTTCCTTTATGTGTGTATGGATCGGGGGCTTTCTTTTCGCGAACTAATTATCTCCGTCGCGGCGCTCACGATAGTCGTTATCTTGTTCAACGGTGAACGAGGAGTTGAGTATGGGTTCGTCTTATGGGTCCTCACATTGGCGCTTGGTTATCGCACCGTCGCGTTGACACCCGAACTTCACATCCATCCGTCCGAAATCTTACTTTGGGTTTTGCTGGGCTGCATTGCTCTTCATCGGCGGTTGGTGACCACCAGTAAAGTGAGTCTCCCTCTGTGGATGTGGCTGATGATTCCTTTTTGGGTGCTCGCCTGGTGGCCGCTCGTCCTTGGCAACGCGCTCTGGGATCGAATGCTGAATGAGTTCCGGAATTTCTTTCTGCTGGTGCCGCTGATGATCGTGGCGACAATGATCTTGCAAAGGCAGGAAAACTGGCGACGGCTGCTCCTGGCGTTCTTTGCCGCGAGCACTTGGATCGCCGTAATGGGAATCCTGGAGTTTTGGTTTTCCAGTATTGCGAACCTTTTGCCTGGCTTCATCACCGCGACGAGCGCGGGAACCATAGAGGGCTTCGAACGGGCCAACTTTTCGTTTTGGGGCGGACCGATGGCCACTTTTATTTGTGCCCTGGCGCTGCCCATCGCAATTATCGCGTGGCGTTGGTGGCCGGCGCAGTGGCAACGAGCCTTAATTTCAGCTTCGGTAGTTTGTCAGTTCATCGCAATCTACATTGGCGGTTACCGCAGTGTTTGGTTTGTCATGCTGCTCGAGATTGTTCTCACCTGTTTCCTGGCCTTACGAAAAAATCGCCTTACGGTCCTCGCGGCGGTCCTGATATTAGTGTTTGGCGGCTATCAATTTCTTCCCCAAGCGGGACATCAGCGCGCGTCCAGCGCCATTGAAGCGATGCGCGGACATCCCACCGACTCGAGCGCACGTGACCGGATCGGCCGGGCCCAGACTGCTCTGGAACAGATGGTTGCATCTCCACTTGGAAACGGATGGGCATCTGCGGGATGGGTTCACAGTGATTTTGTTCAAGTCGGAGCGAATTTGGGTTTCGTCGGCGGACTGATCTTTTTCGGGGGCTATCTCTTCACGCTTGGACGCCTGCTGCAGCGCACGGTCTTAGACTCCCGGGGTGAGAGGAATTCCGAACTCGGAGTATCGTTGCTGCTTGCATATGTGAGTGCGGGCGGGATCCTGCTGACGCAGGGAGTTCAGGTTTTGCCGCAGTTGGTCTTACCTGTCTGGTTCATCTGGGTCCTGGTCGAGATTTGGTTGCGGCAGACCATGGAGGTGCATAAACCTCAGGACGCATTCGAAACCGTCTCTGAAAAGCGCCTTGGCTTTGATTATTCTGCGATCTGAAAAACAGAGTTCAGTGACATCGCATACTACTTCCAATCCTGACGTCGCGCCGCGCAAAGTAGTCTTTGTTGAATCCGCTTCGGCGATGGGCGGAGTTCAATTCAGCACACTCTATCTGGCGGAAAGATTGGACAAAGCTGTCTGGGAGCCCCTGGTGCTTTGTCCCCAATCAGGCGAGTTGGTAGAAGCTTGTCGCCAAGCCGGAATTGAAACCCGAGGTTTCAATCAACGCAGGCTTTGGTCGACAAGTATCCGCATTGGCGAAAACATGCGCGTTCCGAATCCCGCTGCGTGGCTGTGGGACAGCTTTGTGCTCGACGGCGCGACCCGCGGACTACGCAAACGCTTGCGGGAAATTAACGCTGACGTGGTTGTGACGAAAGGTCTCTTAGCGCATTTTGCCGGCGGCATTGCGGCGCGGCGACTGGGAGTCCCCTGCGTCTGGCACGTGCAGGACTTCATATCGGAGAGAACATCCGGCATTTATCGAAAGCTGTTTGGTATCGCCGCCCGTTGGTTGCCACAACGGATCATCGCAGACGGAAATACGATTAAGAATCAATTGCCAAAGTCTTTGTGGCCGCGTATTGACGTCATTCATAACGGCATCAACACCGAGGTCTTTTGTCCCGCCCTCGACGGCGCAGCTATGCGGCGCGAGTTGGGAATTCCAGAAGAACACCTTGTCGTCGGACACGTGGGGCGCATAACCCCGTGGAAGGGCCAGCATTTTCTGATCGAGGCGTTTGCTCAAATCGCCAGGGAAAAACCCAATGCGACATTGTTGATAGTAGGAGCACCGGTTTTCGATAACGATCTCTATCGGCGCCGATTGCTAAGCCTGGTCGCGCGTCTTGGTCTCGAACGCCGCGTGATCTTTACCGGCTTTCGCCACGATCTACCGGCCTTGCTTGCGGCAATGGATATCTTCGCCTTTACCTCGGTTGAGAAAGACACCAGTCCCTTGGCATTGCTCTCGGCGATGGCATGTGGACTTCCGATTGTGGCTTTCAAGATTGACGGAGTGCGTGAGTTGATGGATACCGAGGATCAATTTCACCTTGTTCCGGTTGGAGATATCAACGAACTTCAATCTGCCCTTTCGAGCTTGATAGATGACGAGGCGATGCGCCAACGATTGAGCGAATCAGCTCGCAAACTCGCGACGGATAAGTTCAACCTCGACAGCAATACTATTCGAATAGAAAAAGTATTGTGCGAGGTTCTCCAGGCAGGTGCGCGCGATGCCAGAGAGATCGTAGGGCCGTCGACTGCTGAGCTGCCGGACTGCATTCGAGCCCAGCCACTTTAGATCTATCGCCACACTACAAGTGAAGAAGATTCTTTTCGTTCACAATCATCTGAGCACCTTTGTGCGCCTGGATTTGGCGCACTTACAGAAGCATCATCAAGTTACCGAGTGCTATTTGGAATCACGCACGGTAAATCCAGCAACAATATGGCGGCAGGTAGCGAGACATGACCTGGTTTTCGGATGGTTTGCTTCGTGGCATACATTCCTGCCGACGTTGATGGCGAGAATTCTGGGGAAACCTTCGGTCCTGGTGATTGGCGGTTACGATGTCGCGAACATGCCTGACATTGGTTACGGACATCATCGCGGCGGATTGAGTCGCTGGGTCAGCCGACGCGCAATGAAATGGGCGACGCGGTTGTCGACTTTTTCTGCTTTCAGTCGAGAAGAGGCCGTTCACAACGCGGGCATTGAGCCCGAACGAATCACAACGATTCATCTGGGCGTGCCTGATGCTTTCGGTGAGTTACCACAGAACTCGCGCGCGCGCATGGCGCTAACTGTCGGCAATGTTGACCGCTCAAACCTGAAGCGTAAAGGGCACGAAGCTTTTGTCCGCACCGCGGCTCTTATGCCCGACGTGAGCTTCGTTATTGCGGGCAACTGGGCAGACGATGCAATCGATTACTTGCGTTCGATCGCAACCCCAAACGTTACGTTCACCGGCCGGTTGAGTGACGAAGAGTTGAATGATTATTACCGTAAGGCGTCGGTGTATGTGCAGGCATCGCGTCACGAAGGTTTCGGCCTCAGCGTCGCGGAGGCGATGCTCGCGGGATCCGTGCCCGTCGTGACCCGCGCAGGGTCTTTGCCGGAAGTGGTTGGCGATTTCGCGGTGTTCGTTGACACGGCCGATCCGAAGGCGCTGGCTAGTGCCATCGAAAACGCGCTCACGCGCCCGAACGAGGACCGTGCCGCGATTCGCCAGCGCATTCTCGAACAGTTCCCGCCCGCGAGACGCGCGGAGCTTTTAGAACAACTAATCGAGCCGCTGATCAGCCGACGAACCGCCGCCTTCGCCCGATTGCAGACACATGTTACTAGCTGAAGACGTGCAAACTGTAAGTGGCGCTGGCGCCGGGCGCAAGTTCGCTTTGGCGGGAGCTTCTTTTTTGCGTTCGCATCGTTGGGTGCCATTCGCGGTATTCGCAACCTCAATTCTGGTGACGCTCACATTTTGGAGACTCATCCCAACCAGTTTTCGCGCGAATGAGGGAAGCGACTATCTCGTCTACTACGAACCCTTGGCGCGAAGCTTGGCCGGAGGTAACGGCCTTACGGTAAATGGAGTACCCACGGTAACCCATCCACCCGGCTATCCCTTGATATTGGCCGGCATCTTTTACGTTGCTCGGACTCTAGCCCTCAACGAAGAAACAACGCTGGCACTGTTTTCCGCTCTTTGCATGGCAGCCGTGTCCGTCCTGATCTTCTACCTGGCCCGAGCGGTCTGGAGCAAAACTGCCGCGCTGGTGTCGTCGCTAATCTGGTTGACTTACCCATTCGCGTTGTGGCTCACAAAGCAACCAAACTCGGAAATGCCCTTCATGGTCGTTTTTTACGCGACCCTTTTGTTGTTTTGGCACGCGGTGCTGAGACGCATCAACCGTTGGCCCATTTACATGATTTGCGGAGTTGGTATGGGAGTCGCCATGTTGATTCGCCCGTTCGCGATCGGTTT
>Ga0114129_10014953_pt1 | contig 11058 bp, 4 predicted proteins | sample RhiMetdeltSRZDD1_FD_80071 | JGI IMG/M metagenome (GOLD analysis project Ga0114129, IMG submission 80071) | Populus rhizosphere microbial communities from Tennessee, USA - Rhizosphere MetaG P. deltoides SRZDD1 (version 2) (version 2) | ecosystem: Host-associated > Plants > Roots > Rhizosphere >... | reverse complement strand
CAATCTCGACCGGATCGTCGTCCAAGAACACGAAGGAGTCCAAGCCAAGATTGAGCTCCGCAGCGAGTGACCGAAGGTTCTCGGATTTCCGATTCCAGTTGACGCGCCAACCCACGATGTCCTGCCGCCGGAGAATCATGTCGCGTCGCGTCTCGAACACCTCCGCTACGTCGACCTCGTTGTTCCGACTGCACAGGCAGAGCAACCGGCCGGCATTACGCTGCGCCAGCAGAAATTCCTGGAGCAGTTTGTGCCCGGGTTCCAATGACAACCCAGCCACGCCGTCTTCTGCACAGACACCGCACCACAACGAGTTATCACAGTCGACTGCGATCACTTTATAGGGCGTACTAACCTGTCCAAAGATCTTTCGAGCGAGAATCGTGCTGAGAGCGGCATAAAACTCCTGCGTGTATGGAATATGGCCAGCCTCATCAGACTCCCGATCGTAATACTGCACGCTGCGATAAGTCCCCTGTATCTCGGTCGAGGGCACGACGATGATATTCGGCGCACCGCTGAACTCCAGAGCCACTTGCTTCTCCAAGTGCTGGAGCTCCTGCGCGCTGGCGGACGCAGCCACGTCCGGCGACTCTGGGCAGAAGCACAGCAAATAATGTCCCGGCGTTCGCTCCGCGGCGGCTCGCAAGGCCGCGACGAATTGCGCGACGGTTTGCTGCAGGTGCTGGTCGGAGTCACGAGTCGAAACGTCTCCGTCCAACGCCCAGTCTCCAAGTCGAACCAGGAGGACATTCACGCCGCGGCGATTTCGCGAGAACAGGGATTCAGTGCCCAGCAATTCTTGAAATACCTGTCCGTAGGGCGCAAGGACGATGCGATGCGGCCACTCGAACTGCCGCGTCCAGAACTCGAGACCGGGCTGGAGGGGTCCCGCCGTGAAGGTCGCGGCAACGATAATCTCGGGTCGCGATTGGCTCTCGTTTGTTTCACGCCCAGCCGCTACGACGTACCGATCAGGCTCTTCGACACAGAAACGGAGTGCATGGAGATACTCCGCCAGCATCTGCGCTGCACCCGATTCGTCGAGTACCTCCGGGCTGTACGCCAGCGTGGCTTGCCACGCCCCAAGGTCCTGTTCGGCAATAGTCAGGAAGAGATCCATGCCCTGAACGCCATGCTCGAGGAATAGGAACTTGATCCCAAGTCCGTCTGGAGACGGAACTCGCGGCAAGGGCAGCATTCCGAACATCGTCTGGAGCAGACGTGCCTCTGTTCCACGACGAGTCTGCCTCAACGCCTGTATGACTTTCATGAACGGAGCCGAATGATGCTGGAACGCTTCGAGGGTGGTACGACGAACCTGGGCAAGAAGCCCGCTATAAGTCAGCGCTGGTGAAACACGCGAGGCAATGATCACTGGGTAAGCAAACTGCCCGATGAGATCTCGCGTCTGCTGGCGAGACCGTCCGGTAACAGGACACGCGACGAGAACATCATCGCTCTGGGTACGATCTCGCAAGATTGCATGGAATGCGGTAAGGAATACAATGAACGGCGTGCAGCCAATCTGCTGTGCGCGCTCCCGGATCGCGCTGCTCAGGCCTTGCGGGATGACAAACGACAAACTTTCTCCCCGTGGGACAGCACACGCGACAGGATGCGTCTTGGGTAGCAGACCCGGCCTTACACCGGCCAGCTTGTCAGCCCAGTACCCGATATGATCCGTGAGGCCGCCGTCAGTCAGCCGTCGCCGCTGAAACGACACGAATTCAGAATATGTAACCGGAAGTTCAGGCAAAACGGGCTGTCGGCCGTCGCGCAGTCCCACGTATGCCGCCAGGAGGTCGCGGATGAACACCTCGAATGAGTGCGCATCGGAAACGATGTGGTGCGCAGTCGCGATGAGGACATACCGATCTACACCTTTGCGAATGACATGAACCCGAAAAAGCGGCGCGGCGTCGAGCCGGAACACCTGCCTTGACTCCGCAGCGACGATCTCCGCAGATTTGATTTGCTGCTGTGCCTCATCCAGTTGCGAGAAATCCGACTGGCGGATCGGGAGCGTCATAGAATCCGCGATAAGTGCGACGGGGACACCACGCCGCGACTCGAACCTCGTACGCAGTGGCTCGTGCGTCGCGACGACCAGCGCGATGCTCTGCTCCAGAAGATCGGGTTGTAGCTTGCCGGATATCTCTACGCCCCTCACAAGATTCAGGTTGATACGGCGCGCCGCGTCTTCGAACTGCTCCATGCACCACAAACGCTCTTGCTCGAGCGAGAGCGGCACTTCACGCTCCGCCCCCGTTGCACGCGTCCGTTCCTCCCGGCGCCCCTCGCTGCCGAGTGGAGCAGCTCGCCCAGGAACTGACCAGCCATCCCCTCGGTGTGCCACGATCGAGGCCGCAGCCTCCGCCAGGGTCTGATCGAGTAGTTGATCCAGTTGCGGCGAGAAATTGAAGAGATCTTCTAGCGTAGTTGCGAGCTCAAGCAACATCACAGAATCGAGCCCCAGTTCGCCGAGTCTGTTGTTGCGATCGATCTGTACGGCTTCTGTCCGCAGCAGCCGCGCGACCTCCGCTGCCAGAGCCTCCTCGACCCATGTCTGGCGCCGATCCTTCGGCTCGTCGAACGGCACCGCGCAAGGGGCCGCGAGCGCTGTGTCCGTATGGTCGCTTTCATCGGCCAGCCGACTGTGCCCCACCAGGTTCAGGCCGCCCTGCCGCAGCAGCTTTGCACAGACGTGTCGCTGAACTTTGCCGCTCGTCGTCCTGGGGAGCGCACCTGGGCGGATGAGTGCCACGAGATCGATGTGGAGCCCGTGTTCGCGGGCAATGGCTCGCCGGATGGCTCCGGCAACTTCGTTCACATCCGGCATGACCTTGACGCTCACCTCGTGAATCAGCGCGAGTCGTTCGCTGCCGCTTTCCTCGAAACTGACTGCCGCGCCGCTTCCAACGCGCACAGAAGGATGCGCCGCGGCCGCGGTCGCCTCGATGTCGTGCGCATAGTGATTCTTACCGCGCACGATGATGACATCCTCGCGACGGCCGGTGACGAACAGTTCGCCATCAGCGATAAACCCAAGGTCTCCGGTTCGCAGATATGTCTTGCCGTCGCCGGACTGCAGGAGCGCTCGAAAGGTGTACTCGGTCTCGTTGGGACGATTCCAGTAACCCGCGGCAACGCTCGGTCCAGAAATACAGATCTCACCAACTCGGTCGGGTGCCGCTGCGGCGACCGATCCGGGCTCGGCGATAATCATTCTATGGCTGCGGTCCCATGAACCGCAGCTGACGATCGCTTTAGTACGTGGCGCCTCGTCCTGCGCCATCTCGATCTTGCCCTGTTCGAGCGCGTCAGCTCGCAGGTATCGCCGATGCAGGCCAGACGAGACGCTGACCACGAGCGTCGCTTCGGCCAAGCCATAGCAGGGGCGGAAGGCCTCCCGTCGAAAGCCGCACTCAGCAAACAGCGCTGCGAACTCGTCCAACGTCGCGGCGCGCACCGGCTCCGCCCCGTTGAATGCGACTTCCCAACTCGTAAGATCCAGCTTGGCCCGATGCTCCGGGCTTACTCGGCGCGTGCACAGCGCGTAGGCAAAATTGGGGCCGCCGCTGATCGTCGCGCGAAAGTCTGAAATGGCTCTCAGCCACCGTTCCGGTCGCTGTATGAACGTGGCTGGTTCCATCAGCAGACAAGGAAAGCCGCCATATACGGGCTGAAGCAAGCAGCCGATGAGGCCCATATCGTGATATGGAGGCAGCCAACTCACACACCGGCTGTTACGGCCATACCCGAAGAGTCTTTCCAACATCTCCGAGTTATGAACGAGATTGTCGTGGGTCACGATGACGCCACGCGACTGCTGTGTGGACCCTGACGTGTATTGCAACAGAGCGACTCGAGGTACCGAGATCGACGGCTCTCTCCACTCATGCTCACAACCCGGATCAATGAGGTCCGTCGCAAGCCATTCGATCGCCGCTTCGCTGTCCTCCCCATGGCTCGTGACCTGTTCCAACTCCGCTTGCAGCGTCGCGGTGGTGAGTCCGATCTCCGCGCCGCTGTCCTTAATCACGCTGTCGAGCCGTGAGGATTTGCCTCTTCCGCGCGGCAGATGTGTCGGGACCGCGATGGCCCCCGCGTACAAACACCCGAAAAATGCCGCCGCATAGCTAAAACCCGGAAGAAACGCCAGAAGAACCGGCTTCTCCCCGGCATGTCGCGACTGCAGCTTCGCTGCAATCCTTCGCGCGTGTCGGTCGAGTTCACCAAAGCTCAGTGCCGGCCACTCCCCCGTATTGGTCCATAACTGGTAGACCGTGGCGTCTGGCTCAATGTTCGCCCGTGCCCGCAGGATGCTGACGTTAGTTGGACCGTTGCTCATCACTTCATCACGCGCGTTGAACGCGGTCCGTCTCCGCCCTCGACTGGATGATCATTGGGCGTACGTCGAAGCGAGAGGAAATCTGATGGCGGGCTGTTCGAAGTTCGAGTGGACAAATACCCGAGTCAGTTACACGACACGAGCAATTGCATTCCCAACGAACCCGTAACCAATGATGCCGATTCTCACGGGTAATGACAGACGACTCGATGCCAGATTGACTGTGCCTTCGATTAGCGTCTATCTGAAGAATCAGCGAGTCGATCCGTCAGCCCGACACTCGGCTGCACCTGGCACCAGCCCGCCGTACAAAATGACTGCCTGCATCGACGAACGTAGCTTCGCTCTCTCACTTACAGGAGCTGCATTCGAGGAAGAACGGCGACGCGAACTCTCGTGCGGCTGCTGATTGGTACACCGATCACGGCCTCACACGCGAGACAAAAAAGGTTCCCATTCGGTGCGTCGTCGCGCCGAATTCGATACTCGACCGGCGCATAGCACCGACCCGTCGCTTCCTGTCATTCACCGGCTGTGCACACGCGCGTGCTCTTCGTACGACGCGTGGATGCGGCGTGCTATGTTTACGCCAGCGATGACGTATGTATCGCAGTTGGGCGGAAATGGCGGCGAGGGAGTTTCAGTTGTTCGCAGAACAACTGACAATGATCGTCGACGTGTCGGAGCTGGAGGCACGGGCGGACGTCCTGATGCAGGCGGTGCTATCGCCTCCATCACAAATCGATCGTCTCGTGACGGCAATCCTGTGGGCTCGCACAGTCGTCAGCATCGTCGATCACTTTCACCCGACGAAACAGGTTGAGTACTGTCGGTGCCGTGCGGTTGCCGATTCGGCGATCAAACGGCTGCTGGCGCTCGAGAGCGGTCCCGAGCATGTGCGCGCGTGGCTTCACGAGTTTCGGGCCATGTACTCCGTTGGCCATCCGTTGTGTGCTGCCTGCAGCGCGGCGCGGATGATTCGCGCCGATCCGGCGCGCCACTGGAAGATTGAGGATATGACGCAGGTCCTCTCGGTCAGTGCTGCGCGGCTCGCCAACGCGTTCCGCGTGGAGTTCGGACTCACGGCGCACGAGTACATCGAAGTGGTTCGCCTGTGTCACGCCCTGCCGCTGTTGGCCCAAGGCGTCAAGGTGGAAGCGGTCGCGCACGACGTCGGCTACAGCAGCAAGAGGAATTTCTACGAGATGTTCGAAAAATGGCTGCGCATGACGCCGAAAGGCCTAATGCACCTCGACAGGCGCCGAAGGGAATCTCTCGCGGCGAGCCTCAACCACCTTGTCTTGAAGGCCTGCACTTTCAGCCCGGGAGTGACGTCGCTCCGGCAGTGGGCTTGAAGCTTTGCGCTTCGCCCGTGCTCGACCTCGGGCGCGCTGCCGTTCCTGGCTCCGTATCGTCGATTGCTGTTGGCGGTTGTGGGCAAGGATGAGCCTGGTCTCGACACCTCACAGCACGTCGGAGGGCGCGATCGTGGCGATTCCCCATCTCGGCGGTCTGCACCACCGCGACGAACGTCGCGCAGCGTAACCGCGACACGATTAATCGGGCGATCAGTTCAGCGTTGTGAACACGCCCTGCCGACGTACACGCATCCCCGTCGTCCTCATCGTCGACGAAGTCGGCTAGTTCTCCCGAGTCTTGGAGACATGTTGGAGACACGGAATGACGGATCCGTTTATCTCCAACACACGGCAAGGGTTACAGCGTTACGTCGACGGGAATTGTCCCCGCCAGGGGAGTAGCCGCAACTCGATTAGAATTGCGGCACTTGCGGTGATTTATTGGCGGGTTGTGTGGGACGGGTTTCGCAACTGGCTGCGTAGTCACGTCAGTCTGAACCACGCACCTTCGAGGCAGGAGCGGTTAGGCCGAGGAACTCCGCGCGTCCAATCCTGTGAACGCGTCAAAACGTTACGCGCAGCCCGAGCTGTCCGGTGCGTGCGAAGTTGATCTGACTGTTCGAGATCGTGCCGAAGTTCGCGTTCGCCGCGGTGACGTTCGGCGCGCCGTACATCCGCACGTTGAACACGTTGAACAGCTCCGCGCGGAACTGAATCATCCGCGCGCCGCCCATTCGTGTGTTCTTGAACACCGACATCGACCACTGCGGCTTCGAGTCCTGACGCACGTCGGGCAGGAATAGCGGTCCGACCCGGAAGTCGTTCGTGGCCTGGACGTCCCAAGCGAAGGTTCCGTCGGGGCGCGGGTTGGTCCTCGTGCTGTTGTCGAACCACCGCGCGATCGACTGCTGATCCTTCGGCAATGCGAAATGATCCTGCAAGGGCACCGACGCACTGTTGATGCCGATGGGCGTGCCGGACGTGATCTCGCCGATGATGTTCCACTGCCATCCTTCGATGAGCCGCGCGACCATTCCGCTGGTGTCGCCGCCGATGGCCTTCCCCGGCCCGAACGGCAAGCCCCAGAGCGCCGCAATCGTCACACGATGCGGCCGATCGTTGCTGTCGATGTCTTCGATCGGACGCTCGTCCCAGCCGTTGAGCAGCGTCGTCGCGGTCCGCCGGTTCGACCACGTGTAGGTGACCAGCGCCGACAGGTCGTGCGTCAGCCGCTTGTTCGCCGAGATCTCCAGTGCCTTGTACTTGGCCCACCCGATGTTGTTGAAGTCCTGCGTGATCCCCTGAAACAGCGGATTTGGCAGGAGCAGCCGGCTGCGCGCGAGCGTGGCCGTGTTGTTCGTCGTGCCGGGAACGAGGCCGGCAAACGGGTTCGGGAGCTGAGTGCTCAGGTACGTCGGGTTGCCGCCGAGCCGCGCGATGCCTTTCATCTGTTCTTCGATCGGAATAATGTTGACGTTCCGGCCGACCGTGAGGCCGCTGACCTTGTTGCCGACGTACGCGACATCGACCCCGATGTTCCACGGCAGCTCCAGGTTGACGCCGGCCATCCACAGATCGGTGTACGGGATCTTGAAGTCCGGATTGCGGTACGAGAAGTTGTCGCCGTTCCGCGTGGCCAGTCCAAGCGAGCTGCCGACGGGCTGAAGGAAGCCGCCGCCGGGAAACGGGCTGTCCAGCGTGGTCACCGGCACGCCGATGAACGGTCCGCTGACGACCATGTCCGTGGTCTGACTGAACCCGTCCTGCTGCACCCCACCACAGCAGGCGGAGACGCCAAGGTACGATCGCCCATAGTTGGCGCGCGCGGCCGCGCGGTTGGTCAGCTTGTAGGTGAACCCGACGCGCGGCTGGACGTTGTTGAAATCACCCGTGTACGGCGTCTCCGGCGCGCCATCCACGCCCGCGTACCGCAGTCCGCCCCGCAGCGTTCCGAACGGCTGGCCGGTGGCAGGATTGATGGTGCCGGCCGGTAGCTGCAGCGGATTCGGCGTGGTCCGGTCGTAGCCGACCGTCATCTGATTGTTCGCCTCGTGCACCGGCTGTTGATAGTCGTACCGCAGACCCAGGTTCACCGTCGCGCGCGCCGACATTTTCCAGTCGTCCTGCAGGTACACGATGTAGTTCGCGTAGCGTTGGTCGCTGCCCGCGTTAATCGATACGCTGCTGCCGGTGTTGCCGTTCGACGAGGGATAGCCGAGGAGGAACGACGCAAGCGCGCTGCCCGATGTCGCGTCCGACTGGAGCGGATTGCGCTGCGTGAAGCCGCTGCTGAACGCGTACGTCCCGTTCAGATTGGCCTGATCCAGACGGAACTGCTTGTAGAGCCGGAATTCCGCGCCCACCGTCAGCAGGTGCGTGCCCCTGGTTTGAGACGCAGTCATCTTCAGCGCGAACGCCTTCTGATCGCTCTCGCGAAACCCCCGCGCGAACATGTCGGAAAACCCCCCGATGCTGATCGTCGGGAACCAGGCCGCGTCCGTGAGCTGATAGGGTGTCCTGAACGGCAATCGCAACTCGCCGAGCGGCCCGAATTCCTTGTCGTGCGGCTCATAGAACGCGTCGTACGAGATGCGCGTATTGACGAGCGTTCTCGTGCCCAGCGTCACGCTGTCGTCAACGGTCGCGAGGTAGTGGTTGCGGTGGGTCGGCCAGTTGTCGCTCCTGAGCGCCGGCGGCGGCAGCGAGTTTTCGTCGCGCCGCTCCGAACCCCAATTGCCGGTGTTGCTGAACGACATGCGGTGCGTGGGGCTGAACAGATGATCGAGGCGCGTCAGGTAGGAGTTGTACCGGTAGTGCCCGAGGTTCGGCGAGTAGACGAAGTTGTTCTGGCCGCTGATCGTCCCCTGGGCGTTGGCTTTCGGCATCAGCCCCGCGAGCACCGCGGCGACCGCGTTGATGCGCTCCTTCGGAATCACGTTGCCCGGAAACGGCTGCCGCGTGCAAGTGGTCCCGGCGCACACCGTCGTCAGCGGATCGAAGATCTGAATGAGCTGGCCCGCGGAATTGAACGTCTGCGAGAAGTCACCGGTGAGCTGCAGCGCCGTCGGCACCGTGCTCGTGGACGGGAAGGGAATCTCCTCGTAGAAGCCCTGATACCCGCCCATGAAGAACGTGCGGTTGAGGCGGATGGGCCCGCTCATCATCCCTTCGCCGTCGACGTACTCGTGGCCCTTGTTCGAGATGTCGTTGAGGATGTTCTGAATTTGGTTTGCGTCGAGGGCCGTGCCGCGCGCGAGCGCCGTCGCCGATCCGTGCAGCGTGTTCGTGCCCGAGCGCAGCGTCAGATTGACCACTCCCCCGCTCGTGCGGCCATACGCCGCGTTGGTGCTCGCCGTGTCCACCTTGAATTCTTCAACCGCGTCGACCGGTGGTGCATAGTTCCACGCGCCCGAGCCGCCGCCCTGGCCCGAACCCGGCGCCCCGTCGATCATGAACTCATTGTTTCCAGTCCGACTACCATGAATGGTGACGCTGCCGTTGACATCCCACGCGCGCGTTCCGGAAAAGCCGGTCGCGCCGAACGACTGCTGCGTGAAAAGCGTGCCGGACGTGAGCTGCAGCAGCATGTACACCTGCCGGCCATTCAGCGGCAGCTCGGACACCTTCTTGTTGTCCATCGTCTGCGACAGCACCGACTGATTCGTTTCGATCTCGCTGGTTTTCCCCACCACGGTGACGTTTTCCTCGAGGGCGCCGAGTGTCAGCGCGATATGGAGCGTGACGGTTTCGGCCGTTCGCAGCACGATGCCCTCGCGGACGTAGGTCTTGAAGCCGGGGATCGCCGCAGTGATCCGGTAAGGCCCGGGATTCAGATCCTGAGTGAAGAACACGCCTTGTCCGTTGGTGATCGCTTCAGCGGGCACGTTGGTGTCGACGTTCAGCACCACCACGGTGACGCCCGGCACGACCGCCCCCTGGGCATCGGTGACGATGCCGGTCACGGTCGCCTTGAACTGCTGCGCTTCGGCACGGGCGCACGGCAGGAATGCGAGCGCCACAATCAGGAGCGCGGTCGTCGACGCGTGCAGGTTCAATCGATGGCAGGTCATCTGGATCCTCCGCTTCCATGGCAAGAGAGGCTGGGGGCCCCTCGCGACGTGCAAATGAGCGCGATGCTAATACGTTCGGGCGCTGAACGCCACAGCATCGATTACAGGAGGCTAGAGCATTTTTCACTTTTACTCAGTACGTGGCCATGGTACCTCTTCCGAGGATTCCGATGGCCCCGATCGATTGCCGCGCTCAGGCAGACGAAATTTCGTTGGTCGCGTACTCACGCTAGATGAAGAGACGCGGCTGGCCTCGCTGGTGACGGCCCGACCGGGACCGATTTGATCGGTCGCTACGGCCGCAGTCGGCGTGGGTAGCCATCAGAGCTTCCGCCGTTTGTATGCGGCTTAAGACTCTTGAAAGAAGGCGACGCTTGAGAGGCGGCAGGTCACGCTCGGATAGTTCCCTGAGACGGGCCTCGACCTTTGCATCCTTTCTTGCGAGTTCGGCGATGCGCCAGACAAGAGCGTCGTCGCGGTCGATGCGCGGTTCTTCGGCAAGACCCGGAATGTCGGGATCGACAAAACTCAATAGCAGGGCGTGAGCGGCGGGAGTCCCGAGTTTGGCGACTGGAGATGCTCTTCAACGAGACCATCGGGAAGACCGATGACGTAAGGCATCCAGTACTGTGGCGACCATAGAAAACGACCCGCAAGATGCTTGGCAACCCACTGGCTCACCCATTCCGGATCGCGTTCTCGAAGCGCGTCGAGCGCGCTGCGGACAAGGTGAGAGAGGTTGTGCAGCTCCTTCGGCGACAAGGCATCGAGAGATTCCTTCATGCGGCCGTCTACGTTGGACTCGTCCAGTTCGACCATGTCCATCAGCGTGCGCAAGCGGGCTGAGGCTTCCGACGAGGCGTCGTAGGCGCGTCTCAGCGAGTCCAGCACGCGCGGTCGCAATGTTTCGGGAAGGCGTTCTCCAGCGCTTCCCTGTGCGGCCGCATCGAACGTTTGAGCGTCCATGCTTTCGAGTACTTGCATGAGCGCATCGTCAGAACCGCGCCAACTCAGTCCCAAGACAGCGGATTGTTTGACTTTCGGGCTGGTGTCGGCGGCGGCAAGAGCGGCAAGGTCCGCGTCAAACCGGTGAAACAACATTTCGCCAACGAAGTCGGCACGTGCGTCCTCGGACCATGTACCAAGCTCTTCGCGCCAGTCTGGTCCGAGGCTGGTCAGGCCCATGCCAGGCCACGCCGCCGAGTCGCGTCGTCATTTCCAGCCAGCTCCAACAGTTGACGCCAGATCTCCAGCGCAGCGTAGAGTTCCTGAAGCT
>Ga0114129_10014952_pt1 | contig 11059 bp, 14 predicted proteins | sample RhiMetdeltSRZDD1_FD_80071 | JGI IMG/M metagenome (GOLD analysis project Ga0114129, IMG submission 80071) | Populus rhizosphere microbial communities from Tennessee, USA - Rhizosphere MetaG P. deltoides SRZDD1 (version 2) (version 2) | ecosystem: Host-associated > Plants > Roots > Rhizosphere >... | reverse complement strand
TGCTCGATCGGATTGCCAATGACCCCACAAAACTGTGTATGAGCGTCGATATCCATCGCAGCAAGATTATTTCTTGGCGACACTTGTCGCCACGTACTTTGTCCCTTTGACCTGATACGTTACCAACACATGGTCGTCCTTTTTGAGATCTTTCACAGAAGTCAGGCCCATTCCACTGTATGCTGTCTTGTCATCGGTGACAAATGTGAAGCGAGTTCCACCTCCATCCTTCTTGACGGCAAACTTCCCCGCCGCCAGATCCACGCTGACGACGGTGCCAGGGAACTCCGTTCCTTCTCCAGACTGAACCGAAGTCACTGCCATTGCCAACAAGACCACAAACCCGATTGCTACAGCGAGCCTGCACTGCATGGATTTCGATGCGTGAGCGTTCCCATAACTCATGGTCACCTCCACCATCATCCTTTAGCGATCGTCATTCCACCGTCAATCGTGAATGTCCCACCCGTTACCCAGGCGGCCTCGTCTGATGCCAAATACAACACCATATTCGCGACTTCGTCCGGAGTACCGGGACGTCGAATCGCGTACTGCGCCAGAATTGGTTGGAGCATGTCCGGATTGGCCATCAGCGGAGCAGCCATTGGTGTATCGATCAAGCCGGGGTTCACGACGTTGCAGCGGATCCCATCCGTCGCATAATCGATCGCAAGTGCTCGTGTCAGCGCATCGAGCGCGCCTTTGGAGGCTGCATAGGCTGTCAGTGTTGGTATGCCGACAAGGCTGGCGACGGATGAAATGTTTACAATTGCACCACGTCCCTGTTTCAGCATGTGGGGGACAATAGCCCGTGTCATACGAAAAACCCCGGTAAGATTCACGTCCAGAACGGTGGTCCACGTGGTGTCATCGATCTCATGGAGTCGCTTGCCGAACTCCCCAATACCTGCGTTATTCACCAAAATATCAATGCGTCCGAAGCTGTCGAGGGTCCGCTGTGCGACATCTTGCACATGCGTCTCATCTGTCACTGAACCGGCAACTGCCAGAGCCTTGCCTTTGTTATGCCTGATTCCGCTTACGACGCGGTCTAGTTCTTGTTGCCTTCGACCAGTAATCACGACAGACGCACCTTCGTCAGCAAACCGTTTCACCACCGCTTCTCCGATTCCGGCATTCCCGCCGGTGACGATGGCCACTTTCCCCTCCAATCGATTCATGAAGCTTCGTCCTTTCCGTGTCCTCCACTATCAGATCCACCATCAGCGTCGTCAGCCAACGGTCTGGCGGTCTGGCCAGGCATCCAGAATCCTGGCTCAACTCTTCTGGCCACCGTAAGAAATCCGGAATGTGCCACCATACGATGGTCTGGCCGCACACTGCGACCTTGAATAGACCATGTTCGCAAGAGCGTCTCAAACGTTTCGACCATGCCAAACACTGCCGCTTGTTCCAACGCCTCTACTGTCTGCTGCACCTGTGGCACGGTCGGCACAAAACTCAAATACATGCCGCCAGACCTCAGTGCGCGGACCGCATGAGGGACGACCCGCCATGGTTCCGGAAGATCGAGCACAAGGCGATCAAATGGCACACCGTCATCAAGTAGATCGATGCCCTCGTAGGCGTTCTTACGAAACGAGATCAGACTCGGCACGACACCCATATACCGTTCGATGTTGACCATCGCAGTCCTTGCAAAGTCTTCGCGCGCTTCATAGGTCACGACTACACCACGCGGCCCGACGGCCCGCAAGAGCGCCATAGTGAGCGCACCAGAGCCGGTGCCTGCTTCAAATACTCGCGCACCAGGGTACACATCGGCCCACATAGGAATGAGCGCGAGATCTTTCGGATAGAGCACCTGCGCTCCTCGAGGCATCTTGAGTACATAGTCCCCGAAGGTGGGACGTATGGCCAACATCGTCTTACCACCGGAGAGGACCACCAACGACCCATCCGGTTTTCCAATCAATTCATCGTGTGCAATCTTATGGCCACTGAGCTGATAAAGATCACCTGCCTTGAGCGTCAAGGCATATTGACGTCCTTTCTTATCGACCAGATGAATCCGCTCGCCGTTTTGCAACAGTGAAAGTGACATGGGAGGCATTCTAGAAGCGGAGCAGCACGTTTTCAACGTCACCCGGTTTATCGTCGAGTCGACCCGTTGTCTGGTTCTCTGCTGATTGACGCGATGATGGGCTCATTGGTGAAGGTGACTTGATCACACTGCTTGGTGTGGCAAATGAGCTTCTTCTCTATCTCCAAGCCTACACACCCGCAACATGATTGCCTCAGCGCCCGTTGTCTTTCCTCATTAGGGAGTTTTAATAGTCCCAATTTTTCAGCACGATGGCAGCTATTCACTCTTATGAACCATCCAGCATAGGAATTGCTGCGTAGATCATTGTGTCGATTCAATCCCAGGGGCCTCCCTGGTTGAATCTTTTGTGGCAAGGTTGCCTCTTAATAGGAAAGGGTTATCTCCTCAGCACCACTGACGCGAGCCCTCAGTGTGATGGGAGTTAGGAGGGATGTTCACATGAAAAACGACTTGTTCTCTAGCGATGGGCTGAATCACAAATCGCCAGAGATGAAAGATGCGGACGCCGACAATTCTGAGGATAGCGATCTTCTGGACATCATCGGTCGTGGTTCCTCGGATGACGAACCGTCGCAAGAAGTGACCAAGCTCGTCAAACACCAGGTCGAATCGAGTAGTCCGTTCCTGCTCGAGTCGCTGTATTTTCAATCGTTCGGTGAACGGGCACTGCTCACGAGAGAAGAAGAAACGACGTTGGCCAAACAGATTGACCAAGGATCGAGCAGGATCCGAGCGACGTTGCGTCATGCTCATCGACTCTTGTCGCGCGCAAAGCGCTCGGACATCGTAATCGAGGCGCAGCACACACTGCAGACGGTCCGACGGCTAAGTGGATTATCAGCCACGGCCTTGGACAAGGCTGAGCAGAGCATCATCGGCTTAATCAAGGGAGAAGCTGGCCCACACAAGGTGCCAGCAACGGTCGGGAAGTCGCTGAAAAGCGATCTCGCGATGATCCGTCAGGCTCGCATTATTCTTGAAAAGGCCAAGGATGAATTGGTTCGATGCAACCTTCGCTTGGTCGTCGATGTCGCAAAGCATTACACTCGTCGCGGCCTGACGCTATTGGACTTGGTCCAGGAAGGCAATATCGGCCTCATGAAGGCGGCCGAACGTTATCAATACCGCAAAGGGTTCAAGTTCAGCACCTACGCCACCTGGTGGATCAGGCAAGGTATCACACGGGCGTTGGCGGATCAGTCGCGCACGATTCGCATTCCGGTTCACCAGACAGAGGCCTCGCACCGGATTCTCCGTGTCACGAGGCGTTTAGTGCAGCAACTTGGTCGACCGGCTAAGCTGGAGGAAATTGCAAGCGTCTTAAAGATGAGACCCGAGCGACTCCATGAAACAGTCCAAGCGTTTCAGGAACCAGTCGCATTGGAGCATCCGGTTGGCGATGGCGGAACTGAATTCGGCGAACTCTTGCCGGACCTACAGGCAGTCCTTCCCGATGCGCACGTGCATCGAACCGAACGGACTCACCAGCTCGACCGTATTCTGGAGACCTTGACTCCGCGTGAACAGACGGTGATTCGCCTCCGGTTTGGTATCGGCTACGATGAACCCTGCACGCTCGAGCAGGTTGGACAAAACCTGTCTGTGACCAGGGAAAGGATCCGACAGATCGAAGCGAAAGCTCTAAAAAAGCTGAAGACGCCGGCGATCAAGGAAATGTTCACCGCCATTCAATAACGAGCTATTGAGTGCTGTCGCGTGCTACGAGCGGGGTGAGGAGCGATCCTCACCCCGTTGTGTTTTGTGCTGTGGCTTTTTCTTCAGAGACAGTTGTGCGAAAATAAGGCCGATTCCGAAGATGAGGCCTATGGTACGAGGGACACCATTCCGCGCGCTTCTTTCCTTCGCTTTTTCGATCTTGTCCGTAAGCCTTGCCATCACCTCATTGACCTGGGGCAATCCCGGAGGCCGCCCGGTCGCCTCCTCGGATAAGACGTTATCTGTCCCCGCCGTCGTGACAAAAATCCGCCCTTCCGTCGTTAGCATCCTGACACGTGGCATTCCGGCGAGCCCTTCGCTGACCCAGTCAGGATCCGGATCCGGCGTCATCATCGACAGCGGTGGCTATATTCTGACCAACAATCATCTTGTCACCGGCATCAAGAGCATCGTCGTCGGTCTTTCAACCGGTCGTCTGACACCGGGACGAGTAGTCGCACGTGATTTCCTGCTCGATCTCGCCCTCGTCAAGATCAACGCGCAAGACTTGGTTGCTGCAGAGTTAAGTCCGCGACCAGATTTAGAAATCGGAGAGTCGGTTGTCGCAATCGGGAATCCTTTGGCCTTGAAAGGAGGCTCGACGGTCACTGTCGGAGTAGTCAGCGCACTCGATCGGTCAGTGCTGACTCCCGAAGGTGAAACGCTCTATGATCTGATTCAAACCGATGCCGCCATCAATCCGGGCAACAGCGGCGGTCCTCTCGTGGATCTTGCCGGTCGTGTCATCGGCATCAATGTCATCATCGCTCCATCGGCGCAGGCCATCAGCTATGCGCTCTCTATGGAAGCGATTTATCCGCACATCCAATCGATGATGGTTCGCGGGTCCATTTACCGCCCGGACCTGGGTTTCATACCGGTCACCATCACACCTAGCGTGATGGCCAGCTTCGGCCTCGAAGGGGACCGTGGCGTACTCGCTTTGGAGGTGGACGCGGCCAAGCCGGCGGGCGTCGGCGGGCTTCAGAACGGCGACATCATTACGGCAGTGGATCAGCATCAGGTGTTCAACATGGGTGACTTTTGGCACGCCCTGCTTCGGTCAGGAGATCAACCGACTGTTCAGCTGACGCTGCACGGCAAGAGCGGTCTGGCCACGCTCCAGCTACCCAAACCCACTGCGATGAAGGCGGCCCAGTGATTTCCACTGACCAAGCCCACCCGACCTTTTTCCCCCGGAGTACATCCATTATCCCTCAGTCACCTCGGTCAGCTACGCTGATCATCTTTCAGGAACTCGTGCCATATCCACAAGCATGGGTGCTCCAGCAGAGACTCCATGCGGAACGAGTTTCAGGAACCAGAGCTGATACCCTTGTATTGCTCGAACATCCACCGGTCTATACGGTCGGGCGTCGGACTCAATCAGTTCACTTGGGACGAGGTGAAGCCGCACTGCGTGAAACTGGTGCCGCTATTGAACCAGTCAACCGCGGTGGCTCCGTTACCTATCACGGCCCAGGGCAACTTGTCGGATACCCGATCCTGAGGCTGTCACAGTATGCGTCAGGACCAAAAGATTATGTGCGATTACTTGAAGAGGTGCTCATCGATACGCTGGCGTTGTCTGGCATCACCGGGCATCGGATGGCTCATAAGCCGGGCGTCTGGACTGAATCAAACCGAGGGATGGCTAAGGTAGCCTCCATTGGCGTGCGAGTCGAGCAGGGAGTGACTCTCCATGGCTTTGCACTCAATATCGACCTCAATCTGTCACCATTCGCTCTTATTGTTCCCTGTGGTCTTGAAGGGTGCGAGACTACTTCCATGGCGCAAATCGTACAATCACCAGTCTCGCTGCCACGGATTGCGTGCCAAGTTGCGGGGGTGTTCTCGTCGGTGTTTCACCTGGAATGGGAGCCCACCTGACGAGGAATTCTGAGGGGCCACACCACCGGGTGAAAGAGGAGGGTTAAGCGGCCATGTCGTCTCTGCATGAACTGGATACCCCGACATTCCGGCTAGCGGTCGCACAGTTCGATGAGGCCGCCGACCTGATGGGCTTAGACCCCAACCTACGTGAGCGATTGAAATATCCTCAGCGGTCGCTGGTCGTGAGCCTGCCCATCCTGATGGATGATGGGCGAGTCGAGATGTTTACCGGATATCGCGTGCAGCATGACTCATCGCGCGGACCATCCAAAGGGGGGATTCGCTACCATCCCGAGGTGAATCTTGGGGAGGTAGCTGCATTGGCCATGTGGATGACCTGGAAGTGTGCCTTGGCAGACTTACCCTATGGTGGCGCGAAAGGCGGAGTGGCGGTCTCACCAAAGAAACTGTCAAGAGCGGAGCTCCAGCGCCTGACTCGCCGGTATGCGGCTGAGATTTTCCCACTCATTGGTCCGGATAAGGATGTGCCAGCTCCAGACGTCGGGACAGATTCGCAGATCATGGCCTGGATTATGGACACCTACAGCCAGCAGGTTGGCTTTGCCGTGCCTGGTGTCGTCACGGGCAAGCCCCTCTCGATCGGCGGAAGTCTTGGGCGTGAAGAAGCCACCGGTCGTGGGGTGGTCTATGTGATACTCGAGGCCCTCCGCCATCTAGAGTTGGACATCCGCAATACCACTGTCGCGATTCAAGGCTTCGGGAACGTGGGCTCCCACACCGCACGTATCATGCACGAATCCGGAGCCAAGGTCGTGGCAGTCAGCGACGTTCATGGAGGTATTTATGATCAACAGGGACTCGACATTCCGAAGTTGCTCTTGAAGTATAGACATGATGGCCATTCACTCACTGACACCAAATTAGGGGATCGGCTGACGAACGATGAACTGCTTCAGCTCACTTGCACCGTGCTCGTACCTGCGGCGCTGTCTGAACAGATCACGGGACGAAATGCGGCCAAACTGCACTGCAAGGTCCTGTGCGAAGGTGCCAATGGACCAACCACATTGGAAGCCGATCGCATCGTGCAGGACAAGGGGATTTTTGTGATTCCCGATATCTTGGCCAACTCAGGTGGCGTAATCGTCTCGTATTTTGAATGGGTACAGGATGCTCAGAGATTTTTCTGGAAAGCCACCGATATTCAGTCCCGCCTGCGAGATCTCATGACCTCAGCCTTTCAACGGACACTCGAATTCGCGACTACGAAGCATACTTCGATGCGCATGGCCGCGCTGATGAGTGGGATCGATAAGGTCGCGCAGGCCCATCAGCATCGTGGGCTGTACCCATGATCATTCTCATGGTTTGGACTCCTTACTCGCGACCACCCATTCGGACATGAAAGAGTACACACTGGCATTCCTTGCCGGCATCTGGGCTGCCGACGGGATCTCGCTACTCATCGCACCTCGATTGGTCATCAATCGGGTCCGTGAAGCTGCTACGATGAGACCCGGTATTTTTCGTTGGCAAATTCTCGCTGTCGCAGCGGGCATTGCCTTATTCATCCTGGGATTCGATCTGACCTATAGCCCCTTCTGGATGCTCACTGCTCTGGGGATGATTGCAAAGGGCCTGTTTCTGTGGCTGGGTCCCACGGAACTCCGCAAACGTGTTCTTGATTGGTGTTGGAACCGCGAGGATATCGACTATCGATTCTGGGGTCTTGGTCTTTGCGCCCTTGCGGTGTTGCTTCTCCATGCGCTAGGGTGGATCGGGCAGGAGTGATCGCCTGAGGGAAGGCCATAGGGTTTGATGGATAGGGACATCCTTGTCAGATTATGGGAAGCCCATAAGCGAGACGGCTGGCCGCGCGTGACCAGCCAGCACGAAGGACCGCTGATGACCTTGGATACGGTCATCAGCGGCTGCGTCGTCTATTTCCTCGATAGCCAGGACGGCTTGGATGAGCAACGGCGAAACATTATCGGTGATTGTCTTTCGGATCTCGAAACACTGGAAGGAGAGCTCGAAGACGATTGCCGCCCATATTTTCAACGTCTCCACGAGCTTGGTACTTTGCTCCTGATCACACCTGGTGCATCATAGACAACCTTCACCTCATCCCGGTTAGGGGACTTTAACGATATCTTTTTTCATCGGACCAAGAAGGCCAAGCAATTCACTTTTCTCTCGAGCCGGTACTTTGAATGTATCGAGCGCCTTGATCAAATCCTCGACCAAAGCGTCGAAATCTGCAGTAGAAATGTTCATCCCAGCGTGAGTCGTTTTCATATCGCGGCCCTTGTATTCGCAGGGCCCTCCGCTTGCCATACAGACTTGATCGACCAGATTCCTTTTGAGCCTGGGGAGATCCGTTGTGGCAAACCGGCCGTTGATTCGACTGTCACCTGCCACGTTCGCCACAAACTGGTCGATGACCGCCACGATCGCCGGTTTGCCTCCGAGACGATCATACAACGATTGCTGTACCGGCATCGGTTCTGTGCCACTACAGCCAGTCAAGAACAACATCCCTCCCAGAACACAGCGTCTCGTCACTGCTGAGTGCCGTAACATACATTCCTCCTTCCTGGTCGTTGAAAGTGAATGCACGGGCTGGGCCCGCTATCCAAGGTGTAGTCTATTTATAAAATTGAAATAATATAGGAAAGCTAACTATATATTGTCAATGGCTTCTTTTAGGGCTATACGGCATGGGGAGAGCAAAGTCGGCAAGTTCAGCACGCCGGTGGCACCCACGAACCAGCGCCGAGCCTGTGTATTTCTTGCAAGTTGCTTTCCCCTCCGATAGAATGAATTCGAAAAATTTGTCCCCATTGTCACATCGAATGTCCACTCGACTGCAGAGAGACCTGGACATAAGGAGGAGTTGATGAATGCGGTGTTACGAGTGTGTTTCCGGACATGCCTAGGATTGGGCATGGTCGGTCTGGTCGTGGCATCGGCGCTTGCAGAACCCTACGAACTCAGCAAGAACGATGTGATGGACCCCAAGGCCATCAAGAGTCCAGACGTTTCCCTATTTGGTGTCAAGATTGGAGATGCCGAATCAAAGGCTATGGATGTCCTGGTCAATGAGAAGATTCCGGGGATCAAGGTTGAGCAGGAGGCCCTGTTCATTTTTTTGGTGGATCAACGGAAACCGACCGGTCCCATGGCAGGTGTGCGTGTGCAAGACGGGAAAGTGGATCTGATCTTTATCAACAATCGCTTTGCATATAAGACCCGAGGCCTGTTTCGTAATGTCCTCAACAGCGAGAGTCCTGAGGACATCAGAAAGCTGTTGGGACAAGAAGATTATGGCGATGAGAACGTGATGGGCGCTGTACTGGCCTATGACAAGCAAGGGTTCGTGATCAACTATCTCGGGAAAGACGTCAACATCGAGTTCTCACCTCTCCGTTAATTCCCGGCAACATTCGGCGTCTCTCATTCTTTTAAAGGATAGGCACGACCCTGCTCTCAGCTGGCGTCTGTGACTAGTAAGGAAGGATCATTACGAAGGGAGGGCGGAGGCGCGCAGCCCGTAATGGATCAGGCTGGTGGCAGTGTTCCATCGTCGGCTGGAATTCAAAATGACCAACAAGAGATCGCTGCCATTTTGTGAGACCTTGGCGATGAGGCAGCGTCCGGCTTTAGAAGTAAAGCCCGTCTTGATCCCTTCAACACCGGGAATCCGCCCGAGAAGACGATTGGTCGTATGGAGCAGGTAGGTACGGGTGCCGTTCACCGGCATGATCATAGCCCGTTCTTCCCGTACAAGGTCACGAAAGATCGGTTGTTGGAGCGCGATCACGCTCAACGTTGCGAGATCTTCCGCCGTCGAATAATGGTCGGGGCCATCAAAGCCGCATCCGTTACTGAAATGCGTATCGCGCAGGCCCAATGCTGCAGCTTTGTTGTTCATGAGTGCAACAAACTGCGCTTCATCGCCACCGACGTGTTCCACCGCGGCCAAGCAGGCGTCGTTGGCGGATACAATCAACATGGCTTTTAGTAAATCGTCAAGTCTGAAAACCTGGCCCGCCTTCAGTCGAAGGTGCGTCTTGTGAGCCCGCGCAGCCGCAGGGCTCACGGTCACAAGATCGTCTAACTTCCCTTGCTCAAGGATGACGAGAGCCGACATGATTTTCGTCAGACTGGCCGGGGACAAGCGTTTCGCCGACTCGTGCTCATAGAGCACTCGCCCGCTGTTCAATTCTTTCAGTAAAATGCTGTGCGCCGGTACCCGCCGCCAAGGCAAGGTCTGATTGTCCTGACCCGGACTCTCCTGGCTGACCGTGTGAACGTGCCTTGACTTGCCCGCCGAACGTTTGGCTTGGGCCACTGAGGGGACGAGGACAATGAGACTGCAAGATAACGCGATCCATAAGATCGCAAGGACGAAATTGGGGAGGCGCCAAGATTGGGGGGATATCATGCGGACTATGCTTTTGCTCATCAGAGAGTAAAGGATTCCCGAACCTTGGTTCCCCGAAAACCGCTGTCGATGACCTTGTGAAAAAATCGAAGAAGGTCGGCGAGATCGATCCAGAATCCACAGTTCAAACAGCGTGCGTAGAGCCGACGGTTCATCAGCGTATAGTGCCGCTCGACCATCATAAACCCCTTGCACTTCAAGCAATCCATAACCCTAATATCCTTTTAGAATCATTCATCTGATTCGATTCATGACCAACGCCACACACCCGGCCAAGAGACCGCCGCCAAAAATTGTCGTCCCGAACGAAAGGTAGAGATTCGCTCCGCCGCCTGGGTGTGTACCGTCGAACAAGTCACGTACGCCCCCCTGAACCATCAGGACCGACAGGGTGAGGATCGCACCGATACCGAACCACCACGAAAAAGATCTCACCGCTGTCCTCTTCAGGAGCATCAAACGCGCTCAAAATCCGCTCCTGTCGGCCACTCTAGCCGAGGGGTACCAGACTGTCAAGCAGACAGGTTATTCGCCCGCGCGCCCTGCGGCAACGCCTACAGGCTGACTACTTGACTCGTCCGGCGAAGCGACGGTGGATTTTGGAACCGAACCCGCCTTAAGTCCACGATGAAGAAAAATCGAGACGCTCCCATCCCCATTGTCTGCTGTGACAAGTCCTGGCTCCTCGACTTCCTTGGTCGTGACACGATACAGCGCGATCGCGAACGGACCGGCTTTTGTTCGATAATTACGCGGTGGGTACTCAAAGGTGCCATCTCCCTTCCCGAAGAGGATCGAGAGGTCGTTCGACTGCAAATTCACGATGGCGACATCCGTTCGCCGGTCACCGTTAAAATCGCGAGCCAGACCATAGTTAGGTCCGGCATTCGCCCCTGAATCACGGCCAGCTTGGAACGTCGCGTTTCCATTTCCCAGGAACGTCGAAAAACTGTCCCGCTCTCCATTGATCACGA
>Ga0114129_10014950_pt1 | contig 11060 bp, 9 predicted proteins | sample RhiMetdeltSRZDD1_FD_80071 | JGI IMG/M metagenome (GOLD analysis project Ga0114129, IMG submission 80071) | Populus rhizosphere microbial communities from Tennessee, USA - Rhizosphere MetaG P. deltoides SRZDD1 (version 2) (version 2) | ecosystem: Host-associated > Plants > Roots > Rhizosphere >... | reverse complement strand
GCCCGTGATCGCGTTTGCGGTCGTCGGCGGCTTCCTCGGCAAGGCGATGGCCCGCGAGGACACCTATCAGCATCTCAAGATCTTCGACGACGTGGTGAGCTTGATCATGAGCAACTACGTCGAGCAGGCGAACGTCGAAAAGGTGATGCGCGGGGCGATGCACGGGCTGGCGGACGGTCTCGATCCCGACAGTGCGTACCTCCCGGCAGACGCGGTGAAGCAGATCGAGACGGGTGCGCCGCTGGCGCCGGGCGACGTCGGTATCGATCTCACGCGTCAGTACTATTTGCGCGTCATCGCGACGCGCGACGATTCGCCCGCCGCGAAAGCGGGCATCCGCACGGGCGACTACATCCGCGCGATCAACGAGACGCCGACGCGCGAGATGTCGGTGTGGGAAGGGATGCGCGCGCTGCGCGGCGCGACGGGCTCGAAGGTCACGGTCACCGTCATTCGCGGCAACGCGGCCGACCCGCACGTCATCGACCTGGTGCGCGTGCCCATCCCCGCCGGCGACGTCACCGGCCGCATCGCCGCGCCGGGTGTCGGCTACGTGCGTATCGCGGCGATCGCGAACGGGACGGCGGGACGGCTGCGCACGCAGATTCAGGAGCTGACGAAGAACGGCGCGGCCAAAGTGATCATCGACATCCGCCGCACGTCCGGCGGACAGCCCGAAACCGGCCTCGAGCTCGCGCGCCTGTTCGTCGCGAACGGCACGCTCGCGATGCGCGAGACGCGCGGCGGCGCGCGCGAAACGATCGCCGCGGCCGCGGGCGACGGGACGATCGCGCAGCCGGTCGTGTTGCTGGTCGATGCCGGGACCTCCGCCGCCGCGGAGCTCTTCGCGTCGGCGCTCGTCGGCAACAAGCGCGCGGAGCTCATCGGCGAACACACGATCGGACGCGCCGCCACGCAAAAGCTCGTGAAGCTGCCCGACGGCGCCGGACTCTGGTTGTCCACCTCCCGCTACCTCACGCCTTCGGGCGCGCCGCTCCACGAGAAGGGGCTCGAACCGACCGTCGCCGTCGACGAGCCGGATGTCGAGTTCGGCCAGACCGCGCCGCCCGGCGATCCGGTCCTCGAGAAGGCGCTCGAGCGGCTAACCGAGAAGAAAGCCGCGTAACTCCCGCGTGCTATACTGAGCGTTCGTTTAACGCCTGTTTTTCATGATGTAGGCGCGTAGCTCAGAGGTTAGAGCGCCTGCTTGACACGCAGGAGGTCGGTGGTTCGAGTCCACCCGTGCCTACCACTTCAAGCTGCTTGCTGTTAGCCTCGCCTGTCCTTCGCAATGAACCAGATTTCCGTCACACTTCCGGATGGCTCCAGTCGCACGGTGCCGCCCGGCACGCCGGTCCGCGATATCGCCGAGGCCATCTCGCCGAATCTCGCGCGCGCGGCGCTCGCCGGCATCGTCGACGGCAAGCTCGTCGACCTGACGTATCCGCTCGAACGTGACGCGTCGGTGCGGATCGTGACCGACAGGAGTCCCGAGGCGCTCGGGCTCTACCGTCACAGCACGGCCCATCTGCTGGCGGCCGCCGTCACGAATCTGTTTCCCGGCACGCAGTGCGGCATCGGCCCCGCCACCGACGAAGGCTTCTTCTACGACTTCATCGTCGCGCGTCCGTTCGTCCCCGAGGATCTCGAGGCGATCGAGAACAAGATGAAGGAGCTCGCGCAGCAGGACCTCGTCTACGAGCGGCAGATGTGGCCGCGCGAGGAGGCGAAAGCCTTTTTCGCGACGCGCGGCGAGCCGCTCAAGGTGCAACTCATCGACGAGAAGACCGAAGGCCAGACGGAAGTCTCCTGCTACACGATCAAGGACAAGGAGACGTTCATCGACTTCTGCGTCGGGCCGCACGTGCCGTCGACGGGCAAGCTGAAAGCGTTCAAGCTGTTGAGCACGTCGAACGCGTACTGGAAGGGCGACGCGCGAAATGCGCCGATGCAGCGCGTCTACGGTACGGCGTTCTTCTCGGAAAAGGATCTCAAGGCGCACCTCACACAGATCGAGGAGGCGAAGAAGCGCGACCACCGGAAGCTCGGACGCGAGCTGGGGCTGTTCACGTTCCACCCGTGGGCGCCGGGCGCCGCGTTCTGGCTCGCAAAAGGGACGACGCTGTACAACACGCTCGCGAACTACATGCGCGACGTGCTCTTCCCCGCCGGCTACGTCGAAGTGAAAACGCCGATCGTCGCGAACAAGATCCTGTGGGAAACGTCGCGGCACTGGTTCCACTATCGTCAGAACATGTTCATCATCGAGTCGGAAGGCGAGACGATGAGCATGAAGCCGATGAACTGCCCGGGTCACTTCCTGCTGTATGCCAGCGAAGTCCGGAGCTACCGCGACCTGCCGCTGCGCTTTCACGAGCAGACGCCGCTCCACCGCAACGAGGCGTCGGGCGTCCTGTCGGGGCTGACACGCGTCCGTCAATTCTCGCAGGATGACGCGCACTGCTTCGTGACGGAAGAACAGATCGGGGAAGAGGTCGAGCGGCTCATCCGGCTGGTGCAGCGCGTGTACGGCGATTTCGCCTTGCCGTTCACGGCGAAGCTGTCGACGATGCCGGAGGACCACCTGGGCGAAGAAGCGACATGGCGCCACGCCGAGGCGCAGCTGAAGGCCGCACTTCAGCGCGCAGGGCTGGACTACGCCATCAACGAAGGCGATGGCGCGTTCTACGGCCCGAAGATCGATTTCGACGTCACCGACGCCATCGGCCGGAAATGGCAGTGCGCGACGATCCAGCTCGATTACGAGCAGCCCCAGAACTTCGGTTTGAAGTACATCGGCGCCGACAACGCGGAGCACCGACCCGTGGTGATTCACCGCGCGATCGTGGGCAGCTTCGAGCGCTTCATCGCGATTCTGATCGAGCACTACGCGGGCGCGTTTCCGCTGTGGCTCGCGCCGGTGCAGGCGATCGTCCTGCCGATTTCGGATCGCCACCTCGCGTACGGCGCCTCGGTGCGCGATCGGCTGGCCGCGGCCGGACTGCGCGTCGAGCTCGACGAACGGCAGGAAAAGGTGAACTTCAAGATTCGTGAAGCTCAGCTTCAGAAGGTCCCGTATATGCTAGTCGTCGGCGACCGCGAAGCGGCGGACGGGACCGTCTCGGTGCGCACGCGCACCGGCGGCGATCAGGGCGCGAGCTCGATCGACGCGTTCGTCGCCTCGGCGCGCGAGGAAATCGCCCAGAAGGGCACGGCAACCGTCTCAGCGTAGGAGGATTTATCGCCTTTACCAGTGGCCCGCGGCGCGACGATCGTGTCCGCGTCAACGAACGCATCCGGGTCCGCGAAATCCGCGTGATCGACGACACCGGCCAGCAGCTCGGCATCATGCCGCCGCCGCAGGCGCTCGCCATCGCCAAGCAGAAGGGGCTCGACCTGGTCGAGATCTCGCCGACGGCGAACCCGCCGGTCTGCCGGATCATGGATTTCGGGAAGTACCAATACCAGGAACAGAAGCGCGCGCGCGAAGCGCGGCGACACCAGAAGGTCATCGAGGTCAAGGAGATCAAGTTCCGGCCGAAGGTCGACGAGCATGACTACCAGTTCAAGAAGAAGCACATCGAGCGCTTCCTCGAGGACGGCGACAAGGTGAAGGCGACGATCTTCTTCCGCGGCCGGGAAATGGCCCATCCGGAAATCGGCCGCCGCATTCTCGAGCGGCTCGTGGACGAGTTGAAGGACGTGGCGATTGCCGAGACGATGCCGCGGATGGAAGGCAACCAGATGCACACGATCCTGAGCCGCCGGCCGCAGACCGGCGGCGGCAAGGCGAAGCCGGCCGCGGCCAAGCAAGCGACCACGACGTAAAGGAAACAGATGGCGAAGAAGATCAAGCTGAAAACGCATCGCGGCGCCGCGAAACGGTTCAAGCGGACCAAGAACGGAAAATTTCTGCGGGGGAGCGCGTTCAAGCAGCACATCCTGAGCAGCAAGACGCGGAAGCGGAAGCGGGCGCTCAGAGGGACGACGACGGTGGCGGATGTCGATGCGGCGAAGCTCGCTCGCATGCTTCCGTACAAATAGGAGAGTTTCGCGATGCCTCGTGTAAAGAGAGGAACCGTCCGGCGCGCCAAGCGGAAGAAGCTGCTGGGGCTGGCGAAGGGGTATTACGCCAACAAGAGCAAGTTGTACCGCGCCGCGAAAGAGTCGGTCGACACCGCCCTGAAGTACGCGTTCGTCGGCCGCCGCCGGAAGAAGCGCGATTTCCGGCGGCTGTGGGTCATCCGCATCAACGCCGCGGCGCGCGAAAACGGGTTGACCTACGGCCAGTTGATCAGCGGCCTCAAGACCGCCGGCGTGACGCTCGACCGCAAGAGCCTCTCGGAGATCGCGATCAGCAGCCCCGCGGCGTTCGCCCAGCTCGCGCAGCAGGCCAAGAGCGCGGCAAAGCCGGCGGCGCGCGCCTGAATCGTCGCCGGTCCCTGGTCGTTAGTCATTGGTCGGTGGCCGCGGCTAGACTAACGGCCGCAGGACCGACGGCCAGCGACCGATGACCGCTCCGCTTCCCAGCCAAGACTCCGTGGCGCTTCTCGTCGCAGCATTCGAGCGTGAGCTCGCTGCGGCGAAGTCTGCGCGAGAGGCCCAGTCGATCCGCGATCGGTACCTCGGACGCAAGAACAGCGTCGTCGCGTCGTGGATGCAGCAGATCGCGAGCGCGCCCCCCGAAGAGAAAAAGAACATCGGCCGCTACGCGAACGAATTGAAGCAGGCGGTCGAGGCGCGGTGGGTCGAGCACCAGGAAACCGCGAAGCTCGCCGACGTCCCCGCCGGCTCGGTCGACATCACGCTCCCGGGCCGCGTGCCGCTCCTCGGGCACCGGCATCCCCTGACGGTCGTCCGCGATCAGCTCGAAGAAATCTTCACGCGCATGGGATTCACGGTCGTCGAAGGCCCCGAAGCCGAAGACGAGTGGCACTGCTTCGACGCGCTGAACATGCCGGCGGAACATCCCGCGCGCGACATGCAGGACACGCTCTACCTCGCCACGCCGATTGCCGTGTCCGAGCACGATCGCCGGACGCTGCTGCGCACGCACACCTCGTCGATGCAGATCCGCTACATGCAGGCGCACGAACCGCCGATCCGCATCGTGGCGCCCGGACGCGTCTATCGCCGCGACAATCTCGACCTGACCCATTCGCCGGCGTTTTCGCAAATCGAGGCGCTCGTCGTCGGCGAGGGGATCTCGCTCGCCGATCTCAAGGGCACGCTGCTGGCGTTCGCGCGCCAGATGTTCTCGCCGACCGCGCGCGTGCGATTCCGTCCGAGCTTCTTCCCGTACACGGAACCGAGCGCTGAAATCGATCTCAGCTGCTGGCAATGCGACGGCGCCGGCTGCGCGATGTGCAAGAAGACCGGGTGGATCGAGATGGGCGGCTGCGGCATGGTGCACCCGGCGGTGTTCGAAGCGGTGGGCTACGACGCCGAGCGCTATACGGGCTTCGCGTGGGGCATCGGCATCGAGCGCGTGGCGATTCTCAAATATCAGGTGGAAGACATTCGATTGTTCTACGAGAACGATCTGAGATTCCTCGAGCAATTCCCCGTCTGATGCGCCTCGTTCTGTCCTGGCTTCGCGAGTTCGTCGATGTCCTGGCATCGGCCGAAGAGATCGCCGAGAAGATCGGGCTGCGCGGATTCGAGGTCGCGTCGATCGACCCGCTCGCCGGCGGCGATGCCGTCATCGACTTCGAGATCACCGCGAACCGTCCGGACTGTCTCAGCGTGCTCGGGCTGGCGCGGGAAGTCGCGACGGCGTACGACAAGCCGGTCACGCTGCCGTCGACGGAGCCCGGCGCGAAAATCCCGCTCGCAACGATCGCGGTCGGCTCCTCGGATCGCCTGAAGGTCACGATCGAAGACGAGGACCTGTGTCCACGCTACGCGGCGGCGGTCGCCGAGGTCACGATCGGACCGTCGCCCGCGTGGATGGCCGAGCGGCTCCACGCGGCCGGCGTGCGGCCGATCAGCGCGATCGTCGACATCACCAACTACGTGAACCTCGAGATCGGCCAGCCGATGCACGCGTTCGATCTCGCGAAGCTCGCCGGACCCGAAATCCGCGTGCGGCGCGCGAAGCCGGGCGAGAAGATCAGAACGCTCGACGGGATCGACCGGACGCTCGAACCCGACATGCTGGCGATCGCCGACCGCGATCGCGCGCAGGCGATCGCCGGCGTCATGGGCGGCGCGGCGTCGGAGGTGTCCGCCGCGACGCGGGTCGTCGCCTTCGAGAGCGCGTACTTCAAGCCGGCGTCGGTCCGCCGGACGAGCAAGCGGCTCGGACTCAAGACGGAAGCGTCGTCGCGGTTCGAGCGCGGCGCCGACATCGGCGCGCAGGTCGTCGCCATTCAGCGCGCGATCGCGCTGATGAGGCAGATCGGCGCCGGGACGGCCATCGGGCCGGCGATCGATGCCTATCCGTCACCACGCGGTCCGAGAGCGCTGCATCTGCGGCGCGGGCGGCTCGCGCTGCTGCTCGGCGCGGCGGTGCCGGATGCCGAGGTCGTGCGCATCCTCACTCGTCTCGGCCTCGAGGTGACGGCGGCTGCCGATGGCTGGGACGTGAGCGCGCCGACCTTCCGCGTCGATCTGCTGCGCGAAGTGGATCTCATCGAGGAAGTCGGCCGTCATTACGGATTCGATCGGCTCGAGGCGACGTTCCCCGTCGTCACGGTTGCGGCGCCGCCGCCGGATTCTCGCATCCCGCGCGACCAGCTCGTCCGCCGCGTGCTGACGGCGGCGGGATTGTCCGAAGCGGTCACGTTCGGTTTCATCGAGGCGAAAGCGGTAGAGGCGTTCGCGTCGCCGCCGGGAGCGCAAAGCCCGCAGAGACCGCAACGCACAAATGACTCGGCGGCCGCTGCCGTCTTTGCGTTCGATCGTGTCGTGCCGGTCGCCAATCCGCTGTCTGCCAAGTTCGACACGCTCAGGCCTTCACTCCTGCCGGGCCTCGTCGATGCGGTCGCGCACAACCGGCGTCACGGCCGGCGCGACGTGCGGCTGTTCGAGATCGGCGCGCGCTTCGCCACCGACGGCGAGACACGCGGCGTCGCCGTCGCGTGGACCGGCGGGGGATCGGGCGATCACTGGTCCGGCGGCGGCCGCGAGGTCGACTTCTTCGACGTCAAGGGAGTCGCCGAACAAGTGTGCGACGTGCTCGGTGTGCCCGTTCGCTTCGAGATCGCGCGCGAGCCGTTTCTCGTCGCGGGCCGGACCGCGTCGATCGTCGCGTCGGACGGACCGGCGCGCGGCGAGACGCTCGGCGTCATCGGTCAGCTGCAGCCGGATGTCGCCGACGCGCGCGGACTGCCACGTAAAGATCCCGTGTACGTCGGCGAATGGAATCTCGATCGGCTCGCGCGCGCCCGCGCCGCCGGCCGCGATGCCACGCGTCCGCTGCCGCGTCATCCGTCGGTCGTGCGCGATTTGTCGATCGTCGTTCGAGATGCCTTGCCTGCGGCGATCATTCATGGCACCATTCTGGCCGCCGGACGACACGTGCCGGCGCCGCTCGTGTCGGTGAGCTTCTTCGATCGATACCAGGGCAAGGGCGTCCCCGATGGCGCGGTGAGCATCTCGGTGCGATTGACGTTCCAGGCCGACGATCGCACGCTGACCGACGCGGAAGTCCAACAGAGCTTCGACACGATTCTCGCCGCGCTGGTGCAGCACCACGACGCGGTACAACGTTAACGAGCGCCAGCCGCCCAGCCGCGAGCAACCCGATATGGCGAAAACAGCGACCCGCGTGGATCTCGAGCCGATCGATCGCCTCGAGGAGAAAGTCAAACTGCTCGTCGGTCTCATCGACCGGCTCAAAGCCGACCAGGCGCGCACGGCGGACGAGAACCAGCGCCTGACGCGCGAGCTCGAGGCCATGCGCGGACGTCTCGCGGCGAGCGAGGCGCTGGCGTCGGAGCTGTCGATGCTGAAGGAAGAGCGCGACGTCATCCGCACGCGCGTGTCGGACATGCTCGAGCAGCTGGAAGCCATCAGCGTCTGATCAATGTCCGAACGCGTGATTCCCGTCGAGATCGCAGGGCAGCGTTATCCGATCCGCAGCACCCTCGATCAGGAGTACGTCGCCCGGCTCGCGGTCTACGTCGACGAGAAGATGCGCGCCGCGGCCGAGTCGACGCCCACGGGCGACTCGCTGCGGCTCGCCGTGCTGGCCGCACTGAACATCGCCGACGAGCTCTTCCGTTGCCGTGACGCGAACAGCAGCCGGAACGGCGAGATCGCGCAGCGCGCGGGCGAACTCGAGCGGCTCCTCGACCGCATCCTCATGGCGTCGTAGCGGCGTGAATCACAGCTAACGTCGCCCGGCATCGAACGTCCAACCGACATGCTGAACGACCTTCGGTATGCCCTGCGGACGCTCGCCCGGACGCCTGCGTTCACGCTGACGGCCGTCCTCACGCTCGCGCTGGGGATCGGCGCCAATACCGCCATGTTCAGCGTCGTCAACGCGGTGCTGCTGCGCCCGCTGCCTTTTGCTGATCCCGATCGGCTGGTGTTCGTCTTCAGCCAGGACAGTCGGCGCAACGAAGGCCAGATGCGCGTGTCGGCGCTCGATTTCGCGGACTGGCAGCGCGAGGCGCGCTCGTTCGACGCCGTGGCGGCGCACGTCGGCACCGGCTTCACCTTCAGTGGAGACGAGGCGGCGCCCGAGCTGGCGATCGGACAGCTCGTGACGCAGGATTTCTTCCGGGTGCTGGGCGTCCAGCCGCTCGTCGGCCGTCCCTTCGTCGCGGACGAGTTCACGCCTGGCCGCGACCGTGCGCTCCTCCTGAGCTACGGTCTCTGGCAGCGTCGCTTCGGCAGCGACTCGACGGTCGCCGGCCGCATCGTGACCGTCAACGGTCGGCCGTACGAGATCGCCGGCGTGATGCCGCGAGCGTTCAGCTATCCCACCGATCGCTACCAACTGTGGGCGCCGCTGGCGTTGACGTCGCAGACGCCCGACCTGGATGCACTGCCGGTCAATCGCAACACGCATTACCTGCGAGTCATCGCGCGACTGAAGCCCGGCGTGGTGGAGGCCCGGGCGCAGGCCGAGATGAGCGCGATCGCGGATCGCCTGGCCTCGCAGTACCCGGACACGAACCGCGCGCTCACCGCGCGCGTGCTGCCGCTCGGCGACCAGTTGCTCGGCGATGTGAGAACCGCGCTGCTCGTGCTTCTCGGCGCCGTCGGATTCGTCGTCTTGATCGCGTGTGGCAACGTCACCAATCTCCTGCTCGCGCGCGCCACGAGCCGCCAGCGCGAGCTCGCCGTGCGGGCGGCGCTCGGCGCGGGCCGCGCACGGCTCGTGCGTCATCTTTTCACCGAGACCGCCGTGCTGTACGCGGGTGGCGCAATCGCGGCGATCGTCGTGGCGTCCTGGGCGTTGGCGCTCGCCGACTCTCTCAAACCGGACGGCATTCCGCGGCTGGCCGACGCGACGATCGACGCGAGGGTGCTCGCGGTGACGAGCCTCATCTCGATGCTGACCGCGCTCGTGTTCGGCCTCGCGCCGGCCATCCACGGCGCGAGGACCGACGTCGGCGACGCGCTCAAGTCAGGCGTGCGGACGTCAGGCACGAGCCGCGGACGTCAGCGGCTCAGAGCCGGGCTCGTGGTCGGTCAACTCGCGTTGTCGATGGTTCTTCTTGTCGGCGCCGGCCTCGCGCTCCGCAGCTTCATGCGGCTGACGCATGTGGATCCAGGCTTCGATGCCGACGGGCAACTCACGTTCGGTATTGTGATGCCGGCGGCGCGGTATCCCGGCGCCGCTGAGATGCGATTGTTCCAGTCGCGGCTCATCGCCGGCCTCGCCGCCGCGCCCGGCGTTCAGAACGCCGGTGCGACGACGCATCTGCCCTTCACCGGACAGAATCTCGAGAACGGGTTCACCGCGGAGGGTTTCGAGGTCCCGGCCGATGGACGTGGCCGAGAAGGACCTGTCGCGGGCCTGCGCGGCATCGCGGGCGACTACTTCGCGGCGCTCGGCATTCCAGTGAGGCGCGGCCGGGCGTTCAGTGCGGCCGATCGCGAAGGCATGCCGCTCGTCGCCATCGTCAATGAAACGTTCGCTCGAAAGTATTGGCCCGGGCAGGATGCGATCGGCAAACGGTTGAGACTCGGAGGTCCAAGCTCGGACGATCCGTGGCGCGTCGTTGTCGGCGTCGTGGGCGACATCAAACACATGGGCCCCGCCGCGGAGACGCGGCCGGAAGTCGACCTGCCGTTCGCGCAGCTCGATCCGGGGTTCGTGACCACGTGGGCGCGTGGGCCGAGCATCGTGCTGCGCGGGAGCCTGCCGACGGCGAGCCTGGCGTCGATTGCGCGGGAGCACGTGAAAGCCGCCGACCCGACGATGCCGCTGACCAACGTGCAGACGTTGGCCGCGCTCGCGTCGGACGTCGTGTCGCAGCCGCGCTTTCGGACCGTTCTCCTCGGCGTCTTCGCGTCGCTGGCGCTCGTGCTCGCGACGGTCGGCGTCTTCGGCGTGTTGTCGTACTTCGTGACCGAGCGGACCCAGGAGATCGGCGTCCGCCTGGCGCTCGGCGCCGGGCCGGCGGACGTCGTCCGCATGGTCGTCGCGAGGGCGGTCGCGCTCGCCGCGGGGGGCACGGCGATAGGCCTCCTCGCGGCCGTCCCACTGAGCCGGTCGATGCAGGCGCTGCTTTTCGAGATTCCGCCGTTCGATCTGCTCACATTTGCATCGGTCGCGCTGGGGCTGGTGGCGGCGGCCGCGCTGGCAAGCTACTGGCCGGCCAGGCGGGCGACGCGCGTGGATCCGGTGGCCGCGCTTCGAATGGAATGACCCATCCTTGACCGCGCTCGGACTCGCGACTAAGATGCTTTGCGGAACTTGAGTTCCCTGCTTTGCGCGTGATGGCGGCAGGCTCGTTTGAGCCAACGTATCACCCAAGTGAGTCGCGACGCCGCGCGGTGTGCATGCCTCTGTAGCGAGGAAGCCTGAAACGCGGCTTTTTTGAGCGGTTCCACCTGCTATCGCAGGTTCATCGACCTCCCCACACGGCAAAGCGGGG
>Ga0114129_10014949_pt1 | contig 11060 bp, 12 predicted proteins | sample RhiMetdeltSRZDD1_FD_80071 | JGI IMG/M metagenome (GOLD analysis project Ga0114129, IMG submission 80071) | Populus rhizosphere microbial communities from Tennessee, USA - Rhizosphere MetaG P. deltoides SRZDD1 (version 2) (version 2) | ecosystem: Host-associated > Plants > Roots > Rhizosphere >... | reverse complement strand
CTCACGCCAAGGCGGCGGGCGAGATCGCCGAAGCGCGCGATCTGCCTCGTCGCGATCGCGTGCCCGTTCATCCCGATGATCGGCGTCAGCGAGCCGACGGACTTCTCCTGCTTCAGGTCCCTGAAGCCGAAGACGGGTGCGTCGCGGGGCGGCGGGTACCACCGCGACACGACCAGCTCGGCCTCCAACGACCGCAGAGCCTCGACGTCGATCTCGCCGTAGACCGAGCCAACGATCTGCACCTTGCTCCACGGGAACTCGGCGAGCGATGGGTCCTCCCGAGGATGGTCGCCGAAGACGCCGACGGGCGTCACACCCCAGTCATGGAGCGCGGCTGCCGCGGTCGTGTACGCGACGATCCGCGTCGGGCGCCTGTTCAGCCTGACCGTGTGCTTGCGATCGTCGACGAAGGTCCACCCGGTCTCACCCCCCGCGTCCGAGCCGCAGCCCGCCAGCAACGCCACTCCTCCCGCAAGTCCGGTCGAAAGCAGCCGCCTCCGGGTGACAGCCAGCGCTATGCCGCCCGCGCCGCTGGAATGGGGAGCGTCGCGGCAATCAGCGTTCCCCCGCCCGCTGGGCTGACGACGCGCAGCTCGCCGTCCACGGCTGCCGCGCGGTCGTGGAGCCCGACCAGGCCGGACTTCCCGTCGGTGGACGCCCCGCCGACGCCGTCGTCGCGGACGGCGATGCGGAGCACCTCGTCGTCGATCGCGACCCGGACCTCCGCCTCCGTGGCGCCCGAGTGCTTCATCGTGTTGGTCAGCGCCTCCGCGACGATGAAGTAGGCCGTCGCCTCGAGCGGGGCGGGCAGCCGCGCCGCCGTCACGTCGACGGCCACCGGGAGGTGAACGCGCGCGACGAGCACGTCGATCGCGCCACGCAGGCCGCCGCCCGCGAGCGCGGACGGCAGGATCCCGTGCGCGAGCTCGCGCAGCTCGGCGCTGGCGGCCTCGGCATGCGTGAGCGCCTCGCCCACCAGCTCGATCGCCGGCCGCGGCAGGTTCCCGATCTCCTGCAGCGCCAGCTTGAGCGCGAGCACCGTGCTCACGAGACGCTGCTGGGCGCCGTCGTGGAGGTCGCGCTGGATGCGGCGGCGCGCCTCGTCGGCGGCAGCGACCACGCGGGCCCGCGACGCCGTCAACTCCGCGCGGCTCTCCGTGTTCGCGATCACGACACCCACGAGCTCGGTGAAGTTCGCCATTCGCTTCTCGGTGTCGGGGGGCAGGTGCCGGTGCCTCGTCGCCGCGACGAGCGCGCCCCAGATTCGTCCCTCCACGACGATCGGGCTGGCGACCGACGACTTGAGGCCGATCTGGCGCAGATAGGCGACGACCGGTTCAGGCGTCCCGGCGCGGTCGTCGAGTCGGACGGACCGGGCCGTGCGGAGCACCGTTCCGATCGTCGAGGGGTCCTCCACGTCGAGCCGTTGGCCGATGCCGAACTCCCTCACCCACTGGCCAACGCCGGCGAGCACGGTAGCCGTGTGGCGGGGCTCGAACCGAATCACGGCCGCGTCGTCGGCCCCGAGCAGCGGACAGATCTCGTTCGCGACCGCGGTGAAGATCTCGGCCGGCGGCGCGTTCCTCGCAACCGCCGTCGCCAGTCGGCGGAGCGCGGCCTGCTCGTCGCCGAGCATCCGCAGCCGCTCCCGCGGGGGGCGGGTCAGCAAGGCCGCGAGCTCGCGCACGACGAAGGCCTCGTCCGGTCCGAGCGGCTCGGCCAGCGCGCGCTCACCGGATGGAAGGACGAACTCGCCGCCATCCCGAGGGATTGCGAGCCGCTCGGCACCCAGCCACCCGCGCGCATCGTCGGCGATCACACGACCGGTGGTCGTGACGAGAGCGCGCCGCTCGCCTCTACCGGTGATCCGGTCCCGATAGCGCGCGCGCAGCCCGGCATCGCGCTGTTGGAGCCGGTAGCTGAGGTGGCTTTCGACGGCGCGCGCCGTCGTGATCGCGACGGAGAGGCTGTGCGGGTGCACATCCTGATGCAACCCGGTGAGGTCGATGACGCCGAGCAGGTCCCCGGTGTCGGGATCATGGACCGGCGCCGCTGAGCAGGTCCACGGCTGAACGACCTCCGCGAAGTGCTCCGCCGCGAAGATCTGCACCGCGTGGTCGGCCGCCAGCGCGGTCCCGATGGCGTTGGTGCCCGCGCCGTCCTCGCTCCAGACCGCACCCTCCGTGAAGTTCATGGAGTCGGCCGCGCGTGAGCGGAGCTCGGCGTCGCCCTCGAGCATCAGCAGGACGCCGGCGGCGTCGCTCACCACGATCAGGTGCCCGGACTCGCGGGCGAGTCCTCCGAGACAGTCGCGGATCAGCGGCGCGGTCTGGCGAAGCGGATGGTGCTCCCAGCGCTCGAGCGCATCGACGCGATCGCTTGCCGTGGGGGCCCACCATTCGGCCGCAGGAGCCACCCCTGCGGCGAGCGAGCGCTGCCACGAGTCGGCGACGGGCGTCCGGATGCCGCTGACCGGGCCGCCGTTCAGGAAGTGCTCCCATTCGCGGCGCAGCTGGCGGGCCCGGAGGGCAGGCGAGATGTCCGCCTCGAGCGCAAGCCACTGACCGAGCGGCAGCTGAGACTGCGCCAGCGCCGTCACAGCCACGTCCTCACCGTGAATCCGGCGGGCGAGTCGAACCACTCGAGCCGCCAGGCGAGCTGGCGAGCCACCCACAGCCCGGCCCCCACTCCTTCACGTGGGACGAGGTAGCCGGCCATCGGGTCGTCGAATCCGGCACCTCTGTCGATGACCTCGCAGACGAACCGTCCTTCGGCGCGCCCGGCGCGAACCTCCTCGATGCCGCCGCCGTGCCTCATCGCATTCGCCGCGATCTCGGTGCCCGCGACGAGCATGTCGAGCGCCTTCGTCTCCGGCACCTGCTCGGCCGCGAGCTCGCGCGCCAGGCGCTCGCGGAAGCTCTCCAGGTCGGGGCCGGCCGAGAATGAGCGCAGATCGGTAAGCGGCTCCGGCTCGCGGGTGAGCTCACGCAGGAGCGCGCTCGGGTCCTCGAACCGATCGTTCGGCTCGTGCTGGTGGCCCAGCCGCTTCGAATGGGTCCGCCACACCGAATCCAGGATCGGGTCGGGCAGGCCGTTCGCGTTGTAGGTGCACACGACCCAGACCGGCAGGTGCGCGTACGACACGTTGCACAGCGCCTCGTACCCTGTCCACTCGTCCCAGGCGTCGTTCCGAGGCCCAGTTCGCATGTCAGCGACCGCCCGCACCGAGGGCACGTCTCGGAGCCGGTCGCGGAACGCCCGGTGGTACGTCGATAGGGCGCGCGCAGGGTGCGTGTACGTGTATGTCGTGTCGACGAACGTCACCCTGTCCGCGTCGGCGCCCAGCGCTTCCCGCATCCGGGCCAGGCCGGCCCGTGCGTTCGCGACCATGGCGCCCTCTCCGGCCTCGAGGCCCTCCCTCAGGAACCTGACCGACCGCCCCAGGTAGTCGTCATCCGACTCGTAGACGAAGGCGTCGTGGTGGAATCGAGGGCCCGAGTTCACGGCTTCCATTGGAGGTAAGCGCCCGGGCTCCGTTTTCAAGCGCCGGCGGCGGGTGGGCCGAGGACGGCCTCACGGAGCTTCTCGAGCGCCACCGTCTCGATCTGGCGGATCCGCTCCGCCGTAACCCCGAGGTCGGCACCGATCTCGTTCAGCGTCAGCGGCGTCCGGCTCAGGCCGTAGTGGGCTGACAGGACCGCGCGCTCGCGCGCGTCCAGGGTCTCCGCACAGCTCCTTACAGCCTCGATCTCCATGGCGTCCAGCACCCGGTCATACGCGCTCTCCGCGCCCGGGTCCACGACCGTGTCTCCGAATGTTCCGGCCGTGCCCTCCCCGCCGCCGAGCGGCTCCTCGAAGCTGCGCGGCGCGCGGTCGATCGCGAGCAGTCTGTCCACCTGGGGCCGTGCCAGGCCGGTCGCCTCGGCCAGCTCCGCGGTCGTGGGCTCCGCCCCCTTCGCCTGCACGTGTTTGCGGCGGGCGGCCTTGACGCTCGCGAGCCCCCGCACGCCGTGGTCCGACAGCGCCGCCGGCCGCGTCAGGTCGGCAACCAGCTCCTGCATGGCCTTGCGCACCCAGAACGAGGCGTAGGCCCAGAACGGCGTGCGCCTGCGCGGGTCGTAGCGCCGAGCCGCGAACAGGAGCCCGGCGACTCCCTCCTGGACCAGCTCGGTCCACTCAACCTGCCCGCCTGTGCCGAACTGGCGGGCGACGCCCCGGATGGCCGGCAGGAACAGCTCCACCAGCTCGCGGCACGCCGCCTCGTCCCCACCCTCGGCGGTGGCGATCAACTCGCGCTCCTGCTTGGGGGAAAGTGTGGAGCTTCGCACCGCGAATCCTCCAGATTCAGATGCGGCTGATACAGATTGAACCACTCGGCGCCACAACGATCGGCTGATTGCGGTGCACAGCTGACGGATCGGCGCGACAGCGCCGCGCTAGAAGTCTTCGGGGAGAAGCGCATCCGCGTTCAGCGCGCGCACGAACCGCTCGATCTCATCGGCCATGTTCGCGCGCATCAGGCGCTTGTAATCGCGGGTGACCGCATCGATGCCGCGGTCGAGCTCCTGCTCGAACGCGTCGACCGCCTGCTGCGTGAAGACTCCTTCGCGGCGGACGTCGCAGTTCGGGCAGCGGAGCAGCACACTCCAATTGTCCGGACCGGACTCCTCCCACTGGACCGGGTAGACCATCTCGGACCAGCATGTGACGCAGACGTGCAGGTCCTGTTCCGGCCCCGGCGATCGGATGCGCTTCACGTGGTGGCTCTGCTCGCTCAAGGTGGATCAACTGTCCCGCACGCACGCGTCCGTGTCGTCGCCCCCATGTCGACTCATTGGCGTACCGCAGGGGACGTACGGTGGGGCTGGCCCGACCCACGTCTCCGGTAAGCCGTGCACTGATGTCGGGAGCGCTCGTATTCCGTGCCGCCCGGGAGCACGGCACAGTGCGCCCATGAGCTATACCGTCTATTTCCGCGACTCGGAGGACGGTCTCCACAGCCTCAGCCATCGTGCGGCGAGCGAGTCCGAGGCGCTCGACTGGTTCACCCGCATCGGAATCACCGTCGTGGCCATCCACGCCGAGTTCGCGTGACGGGCGGTAGCTATACCTGAGGAGTCAGGTCCTATGAACTGGGGCGTATTCGTCTCCACATTCCTGGCCGCGGCGATCGAGGTGATCGAGATGGTCGCGATCGTCGTTGCCGTCGGCGTCACCCGCTCGTGGCGGGCGGCGCGGGTCGGGGCCGCCGGCGGCCTCGTGGTGCTGGTCGTGACGGTCGCCGCGCTCGGTGCCGCACTTCAGGGCCTGTCGCTCGAGACGCTTCGCCTGGTGGTCGGGGCACTCCTCCTTGCGTTCGGCTCACAGTGGTTCCGAAAGGGCATCCTGATCGTCTCGCGTGACGGCTGGGCCACCGGCGTCGGCGACGAGGACGTGGACGACGACGTGCCGGCGGGGTTCGACTGGACCGGCGCCTTCCTCTCCTTCAAGGGCGTCTCGCTCGAGGGGCTCGAGGTGGCCGTGATCGTGGTCGCCTTCGGCGCCGCGGCGGACGCAATCGGGTCGGCGATCGTCGGGGCCGCGGTGTCCGTGGTCGTCATCGGCGCCCTCGGCGCGGCCACCTACCGATACGTCGCGGCGATACCCAGGCGAGCGCTGCAGCTGTTCGTCGGCGCGATGCTGATCACCTTCGGCACGTTCTGGGCGGGCGAGGGGCTCGGCGTCGAGTGGCCGGGCGGCGACTTCGCGCTGGTGTGGCTGGGCGCCCTGTACGTGGCCTCATCGCTGGCGCTCATGCACATCGCGGCCGCCTGGCGCCGCGACGTCGCGGCGCGCAAGCAGCGCGAGGTGACATCCGCGGCGGGAGCCGCATGACGGTCGTGTGGCGATGGACCAAGGCGGTCGTCCTGTTCCTGGTCGACTACATCGTCGGCGACGACTGGACCGTGGCCGCCCTGATCGCCCTCGGCCTGCTCGCCACGTGGCGGCTGGTGGAGGCCGGCGCCGCCGCCTGGTGGCTCCTGCCGCTGGTCGTGCTCACCGCAAACATCCAGAGCCTCCGAAGGGCAGTCCGGAGCGGCGGCTGATGGCGTCGGGATGACGGTCGCGCTTACCAAGCCGCTCACGCCGTTCGTGGACGGGCTTCCCGTGCCGCGTCGGCTGATCGCGGCCGAGCACGACCGCCGGCTCACGGTACGCATGCGCCCGGGCACGCACCGCTTCCACCGCGACCTGCCCGAATCGAGGGTCTGGGGCTACGACGGCACGGTTCCCGGGCCAACCGTCGAGGCCGAGCGCGGCCGGCCGGTCTCCGTCGAGTGGATAAACGAGCTGGAGGGCCCGCTCCCGCTGGCGGTGACGATCGCCCCATCCGCGACCGACGCGGACGGCGTGCCGGTCCAGTGCCGGCCCGGCCTCAGCGGCGGCAGCCCCGACGACAGCGTGGCCGCGCTCAGCGGGCATGCCGTCGTGCACCTCCACGGCGGCCTCACGCCTGCCTCCTACGACGGCTGGGCGGAGAACCTCGTCGCACCCGGCCAGCGCGCGGTCTTCCACTATCCGATGGACCAGCGCGCGGCGCTGCTCTGGTACCACGACCACGTCATGGGGGTCACCAAGTACGACGTGTACGCGGGGCTCGCCGGCCTGTGGATCGTCCGCGACGAGCGCGAGCGCGAGCTCGGCCTGCCCGAGGGGCCGCCGTTCGAGGTGCCGCTCGTGATCCAGGACCGCAACTTCGACCTCGACGAGCATGGACAGCTGACCGGCCGGCTCGTCCACAAGACCGACCCCGAGGTGATGGAGGCGTTCCCGCCCTTCACGGTCGTAAACGGCAAGGTCTGGCCGGTGCTCGACGTGCAGCCGGCGACCTACCGATTCCGCGTCCTGAACGGGTCCAACGCCCGCACCTACAGGCTGGTCCTCATGCACGATGGCCGCTCCGAGCTCGATCGGATCACCCAGATCGGCACCGACCACGGGCTGCTGCGCGCCGCCGTCGCGGTGCCCGCGGACGGACTCGTGCTCGCGTCCGCGGAGCGGGCCGACCTGATCGTCGACCTCTCGGAGCTCGAGCCGGGCAGCGAGCTCACGCTGCTCAACACGGCGTTCGCTCCCTTCGACGGCACCGCCTTCCCGGCCGCCGGCGCCGCGAGCGCCGCAAACCCGGGTGGCCTCCTCCCCTACCCCGAGGTGATGCGCTTCCGCGTGGCCGCCGCGCCATCCAACCCCAGGACGGTGCCGAGCGTTCTCGCCACCGACTTCGAGCGGCCGCCGCCGGATGAGCTGGCCGCCGCGCCGCGCCGTGCGATCGCCCTCGTGGAACGAGAGCTCGAGGGCGAGCCGAACATGCTCACGATGCGCGAGCTGGAGCCGGTCGACGCCGAAGACACGGCGGACCCGCGCGTAACCGTCACCGACGGCGCGCAGACCATGCGCTACCGCACCGTCGCCGCGCACTTCGAGGACACGACGACCTTCTTCCCGATGCTCGGCGAGTACGAGCTGTGGCAGCTCATCAACCTGACCGGAGACACTCACCCGATCCACGTCCACCTGGATCCCTTCCAGATCGTCTCGCGCCGCGCGATCAGCTACGAGATCCCGGACGGCGGCATCGAGGACCGTCACCTCACCGCCACGGTAAGACTCGAGCGCGGCCCCGACGACGACCTCGAGCACGCCGTCGACGACAACGAGCGCGGCCTGAAGGACACGATCCGCGTGAACCCGAACGAGATCGTGGAGGTCGCCGTGCGCTTCACGACCTACAGCGGGCGGTACATGTACCACTGCCACATCCTCGAACACGAGGACCGCGACATGATGCGGCCATTCGTCACCATGCCGGCCGAGCTGATGCCGTTCATGGCCTGAGGCGGGTTGGCGGTCAGCCGCCGCTGGTGCCGCGGAAGGCTCCGGCAAGCGCCGGGACCAGCTGTCGCTCGATCTGCAGCTCGGACTTGTTCCTGAGCTCGGCTCCGACGGGGGCGAGGACGAGCCAGTTCAACAGACCGGCCACGCAGCGTGTCCGGAAAGTGAGCTCTCGGTCCTTGATCCCGGAAACGTTTGCCTTCAGCACCTCGAGGACGTCGGCGCGAATCCGATCGAATCTGGCGTCGAACCGCTCCCATCCTCGTGGAGGGTCGATTCCGGCCCGCGCCACGATCCGCATCACATCGAGATCACGACCCCCGTGCGACAGCGCGCGAATCATCGGTCGAGCAAACGCCGCCGCCAACTCCTCCATCGTGGAATCCCGGGAAAGCGCGCTCAGCGCCTCCTCCTGCGCGTCCAGGTAGCGCTCGAGCGCAAACTCGACCGACGCCTCACAGAGCGCGTTCAGCGAGCCGAAGTGGTAACTGACCGCCGCGACGTTGGCGTCGGCTGCATCCGTGAGCTCTCGCAACGTCACGCCGTCCTCGCCACGTCGAGCGAGGAGGTCGAGCGCAGCGTCCATAAGCCGCGTGCGCGTCCGCTGACCGGCCTCGCGACGCTGATCCACCCTTGCCGATTCCATGCAACTTATTCAATCAGATGCTTGAACCGCACGCCGTCAGCGGTGATCACGCCTCGCGATCAAGGGTGTGGCGGGGCGCATCAGTGCGCGCACGAGCGGACTTACCGTCAGTGCACACATGAGATCCCGCACATACACCCTGCTCTCAACCGCCGCCGTCGCAGCGGTGCTGGTGACCGGATGTGGTGGCGGCGGAAGCGGTCCGAGCGCCGGAGCAGCGCCGAGCGCCGGCGGCTCGTCCGGGACGGCGTCAGCGATCACCATCGACAACTTCAAGTTCTCGCCCGGCACCCTCCGGATCAAGGACGGCGCTCGCATCAAGGTGGCGAACGACGACAGCGCTCCACACACGGTGACGGCCGACGACGGCCGGAGCTTCGACTCCGGCACGGTGGATCCCGGCGCCTCGAAGAGCTTCCAGGCGCCCGGGCCGGGCTCGTACGCCTACCACTGCACGATCCACCCGTTCATGAAGGGCACGCTGCTGGTCCAGTAGCGGACCAGCGAGCAACCGCCTGTCGCAAAAAACAAGTCAAGCACCCGCTTGACAACCTTGCGCGTCTCACTGTATTATCAAACAAGCGCTTGATCGAATATCTGTCCAAAGGAGGAAGTTCGGCAATGAAGGTGGCACTCACAGGCGCAACGGGCTTCATCGGATCACACGTACTCGCTGAGCTGCAGGAGCGCGGTCACGAGGTGGTTGCGCTCATCCGCGATGACGCCCAGGCCGACATCGTCGCCGGGCGCGGCGCCAGTCCGATCGTGGTCGACCTCTACGACCGGCCCACGGTCGTGCGCCTGCTTGGAAGTGCTGACGGAGCCATTCATACCGCCAGTCCAGGTGACGAGACCAGCGCGAACCTCGACTCCGCGGTCGCCGATGCGGCGATCGATGCATTCGCCGGCACCGGCAAGCCCTACATCCACATCAGCGGCCTGTGGGTCTACGGCGCCAACTCGGACATCACCGAGGAGTCCCCTTTCGACGCGCCGGCGCTGGTGTCCTGGAGGGAGCCGATCGAGCGCCGGGTGCTCGGCGCGCCCGACATGCGCGGAGTCGTGATCGTGTCCGGTGTGGCCTACGGTGACGGCGGCGGAGGGGTTCCCGGGCTGCTACTCGGTTCACCCCGCGACGACGCCGGCGAGCTGATCATGCTCGGCACGGGCGAGCAGCATTGGGCGACGGTCCACGTTGCGGACCTTGCCGATTCGTTCCGGCGCGTGTTGGAGGACGACTCGGCCCGCGGCTACTACGTGATCAGCGATGGATCGAACCCGACCGTTGGCGAGCTCACGGAGGCGGCCGCGGTCGCAGCCGGCGCTCCGGGAGCCGTCCCAGGCTCCGACGACGAGGCGCGGGCGCGCCTTGGCGACTACTTCGCCGAGGTGCTCCTGCTCGACCAGAGCACCGACGCTTCCAAGGCCCGACGCGAACTCGATTGGTCTCCCTCCCATCCGAGACTCGTCGAGGAGTTCCGGAACGGGAGCTACCGCAATGGGCACGCCTGACATGCAAACCGAGACACCACCCGAAAGGACCACCATGAGCCACGCAACACAGCAGGCAGTCCCTGCCGGCACCTGGAGCGCCGACAAGATCCATTCCACCGTCGGGTTCGCGGTGCCGTACATGGCAGGCACCTTCCAGGGGACGTTCTCCGACTTCGACGCTCGGCTCAGCGACGAAGCGCTGCGCGGGACCGCGGAGGTCGCGAGCATCGAGGTGAAGGACCCGAACCTCGCAACGCATCTGCAGAGCCCCGAGTTCTTCGACGCAGAGCGCTTCCCGCAGCTCGGCTTCGAGGCGGCTGAGATCAGCCGCTCCGGCGACGAGCTCACGATCGCCGGCGAGCTGACGCTGAAGGGCCACGCCGAGCCCGTCGAGATCCGCGGCCACATCAACGATCCCGCTCCAGACCCGTACGGCGGTGAGCGCTTCGGGCTGCAGCTCGAGGCCAAGGTCGACCGCACCAAGTTCGGTCTCAACTGGAACAACCCGCTCCCGAGCGGCGACCCGGCGCTGGCCAACGAGGTCACGATCATCGTCGACCTGCAGCTCGTCAAGGAGACCTGATGCGCGTGCTCGGGATCAGCGGCAGCCTGCGGCGCGACTCGCACAACACGAAGCTGCTTCGGGCCGCCGGCGAGATCGTCGAGCAGCACGGCGGCCAGTTCGAGATCTTCGACGGCCTCAAGGCGATCCCGCCCTACGACGAGGACGACGACATCGGCTACGGCCCGCAGCCAGTCGTCCGCCTCAAGCAGGCGATCGCCAGAGCCGACGCCGTCCTGTTCGCGACGCCGGAGTACAACTCGTCCGTTCCCGGAGTGCTGAAGAACGCCGTCGACTGGGCCTCGCGGCCGGCGGCGGCCAGCCCCCTGCGCAACAAGCCGGTCGCGGTGATCGGCGCGAGCACCGGGATGTTCGGCGCCGTCTGGGCGCAGGCCGAGCTGCGCAAGGTGCTCGCCACGATCGGCGCCCGCGTGGTCGAAGGCGAAGTCGCTCTCGGGCACGCGCCGGAGCGGTTCGACGAGGACG
>Ga0114129_10014948_pt1 | contig 11060 bp, 12 predicted proteins | sample RhiMetdeltSRZDD1_FD_80071 | JGI IMG/M metagenome (GOLD analysis project Ga0114129, IMG submission 80071) | Populus rhizosphere microbial communities from Tennessee, USA - Rhizosphere MetaG P. deltoides SRZDD1 (version 2) (version 2) | ecosystem: Host-associated > Plants > Roots > Rhizosphere >... | reverse complement strand
CCCGAGCGATCCCGTCGTTGCCCTTAGATAGCGTTGCGTTAGGCCCAAGCTTTTGGTGGAGCGGTTGAGAGCTGTCGACAGGGGTCCGCCCTCAAGGTAAGGGCGCGCTGACGCTCTTCTTTTAATGATTTGCGCCATCAGGGTCGAAAGTGAAAACGATCGAATATTGTGGCAGTGATATGTGGGAGCGACTTTTGCTACTTGAGAAAAATGAGATGACTTCCCTAAGAAAATCTGGTGAGCCGTGGAGGGCTCGAACCTCCGACCCGCTGATTAAGAGTCAGCTGCTCTACCAACTGAGCTAACGGCCCACGAGTGAAAAAATTATACGTTGGTCAAATGAGGTGTCAAGCGATGATGCTTTGCAAGGAGCTACTCTTTGGAGTGCGGCAACTTGTTGCCGCTTTCAATTCGCTGAAGGAGTCGCTGCGCGCGCCAGCGATCCAAAGCGCCGACAAGTCGGCGCACTCCAAAGCGTCTACGCCTGAGAGGCGGCACACTCGCGGTCGGCAAGCAGCTTTTCCACGGCGTTGATCAAAGCGTCAAGATCCGGCTTGGCCACGTACGCGTCTGCACCCGCAGCGAAAGCTTCACGCCTGTGCATCTCGTAAGCGTCACCCGTATAGAAAATGCACGGCACGTTCGGTGTAAGCTCGTGCAAACGCTTACACAGTTCCAATCCGGTGCCGTCCGGTAAACGCTTATCGAGTACGTACAAATCGAACTCGCTAGTCCCGACCATTTCCAAAGCTTCTTCCATTGTGAGCGCTGTCTTCACATCGTAGTTGGGTCCTTCAAGAAGCAGACGCAACATTTCGGAAGTGTCTTCGTGATCGTCGACACACAAGATTCGGCATTTTGTTTCTGACATAGGGGCTTTTTATTGGGAGTTACTCAGGTAAAAATCTCTAAAACAGTAGTCCTGATTATACCTAACGCGCTTGTAATTGTCCTAATCTTGGACCACCCGCTTTTTCACCTCGTATCAAATCTCACGGTGTTCGTCTGTCCGGTAGCGCACACAGCAATTCTGGAAAGGCAAGGGAATTAGCGGTTTTATTCAGTCACCTCCGTAAAAGGGATCGTTCACCTTTCTTGCGATCCTGTACGAGGCAGGTGGGCAGTTCCTCCTGCCCACCGCCAAAACTCCCGGTTGAGTCATATTCGAGCATTTTCAGAACAGCAACAACACTGGTTGAGTAATATCGCACGTTAGACTCGACGCTACCGCTTTACGGTACTGACCTCACTTCGATGCTGAGTTATCTCACATCGCATCACGCGAACAGCACGAAACATCGTCTCTAAATGACAAACGACAAATGTCCAATATCCAACTCCAGTGTCAAATGCTTTTTTCACTTCTTGGAGTTCATCGCTTTCAACAGTTGATCGAGAACCTCAATTTCATCATCGGCTGGTTCTAACTGGCGGTATTTTTCGAGTGCCGCAGTTGCTGCGGCAACATCACCCAGGCGGTGATAGACAAGCGCTAGATTGAAATAGACCAACGAGAAGTTGGGCTCGATCTGAATCGCGGCTTCGTAGTGTAACCGCGCAAGCTGAAGGTCGCTTGCGTCATAGTAAAGATTGGCCAGATTGTAGTGGGCCTCTACGTGCCGCGGATCGTTTTTTAAGGAGAGTGTGAAGTAGTCGAGGGCTTTGGCGAATAGGCCCTGTTCAAGATTCAAGATCCCCAGATTGCAATAAGCCTCAGCAACGTTGTCACCTTCGGTGATCGCCTCAACGTAGCATTCAACTGCTTTCGGATCACTTTTCTCGTGCAGAAGCAACGCTTCCTCAAACGGGGTTAGCAGACGCGTTACCCGTCCACCCTCAGCCAGGAACAAGTTGAGCTGACCCTGCAACTCGGCTTCGATCTGTCGAATGCTTTGCCCCTGCGCGCGCAGTTCACGTACGCGACGAAACTGCGTTAAGGCCTGGAAGTCGTAAGTGGGACCTTCTTCGCCAGCTGTGGTTGAAGCCTGAATAATGCCTTGCTCCGTCCAGCGCCGGATTGTCCGCTCGCTCAAGCCAAACAATTGCTTGATCTCGCGGATCGAGTAAGACGATTTGACACGTTGGTAATCTGCCTTTGCGGGGACAGGTGAGGGAAACGCGAGAAGCTTGGTGCTGCTGTTTTCTTTCATTTGTAAGCGCGCAGCTTACGACACCTTACGTCTCTTAACTGTCTTAGGCTTGACCAGGCTAATCTGCGGTTTCTTCTTCGTCGTGCTGGCCTTGACCATCGGTTTGCGATTCGACTGCTGCAAACTCTTTTTCAGCGCGCTCATAATATCAAGTCTGGGTAGTTCTTCAACCTCTTCAAATTCGGCGACCTTGTTTCCTTTGATTTTTGACTCGATTAATTTCTTCAAAGCTTCATGATAGTTGTCGGTAGTATCAACTTCCGACAATGTGGTCGCCATCTCCTCAACAAGGGTAGTCGCCAGCTTAAGTTCGTTCTTATTTACTTTTGGATCACTGATGAGTTCAGGCACGTCCTCCATCTTACGCAGCTCGTGAGGGTAGTGAAGTTTCTGCAGAACAAGTCCATCTTCATGTGGAAATACAGCGACGAGATCTTCGCGGTCGCGCAGAACAACTTTGCCGACGCCGACCTTGCCAGTCTGTTTCATTACTTCGCGCAGTAAGGCATAGGGCTTCTCCGCCACAGGTCCGTCGGGACCCGCGTAATAGGGCGCGTCGTAGAACGTCGTCGGAATCTCAGAAGCGTCCACAAACCCGACAATATCCACAGCCTTGGTCGTTTTGATTTTTACTTTGCTGATGTCTTCAGGCTCGACGATCGCGTAACGGTCGGGCTCGTACTGATAGCCTTTCGTTATCTGGTCGTTTGAAACTATCTGACTGCACTTCTTGCAACGTTTGTCGTATCCGATCGGGCCGTAGTCTTCGCGGTGCAACTGGTTGAATTGGATCTTCTCACTTGACTCGAGGGCGTTGTAAACGCGGACAGGGATGGCCACCAATAAAAATCGGATGTGACCTTTCCAGATTGATCTCATGTTTTGTATCTCCTCACGCGAACGCGGGCTCCTTGGCCCGCGTCTGGCGCAAATTTCGGCTGGGCTTGCGCCTTCTCCCAAACTCGCCTATGGCTCCTGGCGTTGGGACTCAATATTATGCGGCCCTAAGTGTATGGAAGTAAAGCGGTAATTTTTCGGAGTAGATCTACGAATTAACACGAAACAACACGAAAACGCCTTAGGCCGCGTGCATTAGGGCAGTTCGCATGGCAGCGGCGGATTGCCAGCGTGCATTCGGGTCTTTGGCGAGTGCTCGGTCGATGATCTCGCAAACCTGTTGAGGAATTGAACTCGCCCGCTGATTAAGCGGAATCGACGGCTGGTCAAAAATTGCTTTGATGGTCTCGGCAACGCTCGTCTTGCCGTGCAACTCAAGGGCGAGTGAACCAGTAAGCAGGCTGTACGCTGTCATACCAACAGCGTAAATGTCAGACTGAGGTCGCACGTCCCGGAAATTGCGCAACTGTTCAGGTGGCATATAAGCAAGCGTGCCTGCCATTTCACCGGCCATAGTCACACCGCTCATGCCAGATTGAGCAAAGCTTTTTGCCAAACCGAAATCAGTGAGCTTTGCTGTCACGCTTGGGCCGGAGCCTGTGACGAGAATGTTTTGATCCTTAAAGTCGCGATGAATGTAGCCTTGCTTGTGAGCATAGGCCAGGGCATCCAATGCCTGACATATGATTGAAATCGTTTCCGGATAGGGAAGTCGTCCACCCTGGCTCGCCGCAAGCTTTGACGCATCCGGTCCATCGACGAATTCAGTAACTAGATAAATGACACCATCAGTCGTGCCTCGATCGATGAACTCAACAATGTTTGGGTGCTTCAATGCCGCAGCCACATCTATCTCGCGCATGAAGCGCCGCATGGCTTTATCGCTCACGGCAAACTCCGGCAGCATGGTTTTGATCGCCACTGCCCGACCAGTTCTCTCATCGCGACCTAACATGACACAACCCATTCCGCCACGACCGAGAACTTTCACCATCTCGTACCCGGGCACCGGTTGCGGAGTGTTCTTAAGTTCAATCCGACAATCTTCGCAAAGGAATGTCATGTGTTCGTCGGGCGCGGTAGCCTGTGCTTCTTCGCGACGACCACACTTGAGACATTCGACTAGAACGATCGCTGGCTGCGTTGTTGCCACGTCGCCGCTGATGGTCGGGGAGTTCCATGAGGATTCGATGTTCACTTCCACGAGGAGGACCGTGGCGCCTCCCTGAATCTGATCGCCGTTTTTTAAAAAGGTTTCGGCCACACGTTGACCGTTTACAAATGTTCCGTTGGTGGACCCGAGATCACGCAGGAAGCAACGAGGCGGGCTTATCTCGAGCAGGCAGTGATGGCGCGAGAAGAAACGATCATCCGGTAAACAGAGATGGGAATCATTTGTTCGGCCGATGAGGAACGTATCGGGTTGGTTGAAACTGAAAACGTGGCCTTTGTACGGACCTGCCAAAACTCTGAGATTAACCTGCATTCGTCGTTACACAAATTTACGCACAGAATCAATTTTTGGCACGGGGTATACGGTCGACCGCTTGGTCTGTTCGTGTAATTTCGTGTGATTTCGTGGATTCGTGTTTGTCTGACGTAAAACAGATCGACGAAATCACACGAAATTACACGAAGTTGGTTTTCATCTGCGTTCTGCGTTAATCTGCGGTTAAATGACTTACCGTTTAATTTCCAGATCGTCGAACGCAACTTCACTAGTATCGCTCGTATAGAACCCCGCCAGGCCGTTCCGAAAATTTGATGCGTCGGTAATGCGCGTCAGATACTGGCCATTCGCGTAGAACGAAAGGTCTGCGCCCTTGATTCTTACTTCCAGCTGATTTGGGTTCGTACCTGAGCGAATAACCCTGGACAGAGTCTTCGGAACAATCGCCATTTGGCCACCGTCCTTGTGCGTAATAACTTCGAACGCAGCCTGCTCGCTCGGATAGATCAACAAAGCGTAGTCCTGCAATCCCTTAGTCTTTGACTGCTCACCATTCACAATAAGACCAAAACCGTTAGACGGAGACGTGCCGTCGACACTGCGCGCTGTTACTTTTACGGTAGCATTGCCGGTTTTGTAATCGTCGTTTGGCGCATACATTACGAGATATGTGTCTTTTTTAGATCTCATGTGGTATTCGCCATCGGCGTACCAGATGTCACCAAACTTTGAGCTACCTGTACCCCACTTCTGTTCAGAAAAGTCATCCGTCAGAGACGCAGTTGATGTACTTGCGTTACTGTTCGACGAATTTGTGTTTCTCGAGTTAGTGGCAGTATTCGTGTTCGCGTTTGCCACCCTCGCATTGCTGTTCGAATTGCTGTCGTTCGCGTTTAGCTGTGAACCAATGCTCGCCAACAAAACAACCACTACTAAAAGTCCGATTCCGATAATTCCAACCAGGACGACCCCGCCCAGGATCCACCATACGGCATTTGACTTCTTGCGCGGTGGCGCTTGCGGACGTGGTGGAGTCCAGGCTTGAGGCTGTTGAACTGGCGTCCAAGCCTGAGGCGGCGGATTAGGTCTACCACGATCGGCCGACTCGGGACGGTAAATCTCTGTTGGTGGGGGTTCTACGGTGTCGCGCACCGGCGGATACCGAACAGTCGCAGCCGGATCCTGGTTAGGCACATCGCTGACTAACGGAGTGCCGTCCTCCAGGCAAAAATTAAGCGATACGTCGGTGTACGTGCGATTACAACTGGGGCAGCGTTTCATTTGGTTTTTTGTTGAGTCGGAGAAACTTGGTCAGCCGCAAAAAGGTACAAGAGGCACAAAGTAAACGACCGTTTTCTACAAATCTCTTCAACCATTCGTTGGCGCTGAGTCTTGTTGCTTGCAGCTCTCGCCGTTCTTGTGCAAGGCGCGGTCAATTATATGGCATGTATGGATGGGCTCAAGCACGACTGTAGGGTTTTTTGGAGTGCTGCGACTTGTCGCAGCTTTGGAGCTTACGCAATCGAAAAGGTGAAAAGCTGCGATAAGTCGCAGCACTCCAAAGAGAAGCATTAGTTGATCGGCTTGCCACAGCGACCGCAGAATCGCGTGTCTGCTGGATAGCTGCTGCCGCAAAGCTTGCACAATATCTCTACCGGCTTAGGTGAAAACCAGTTCAGTGCCCCTGCTCCAACCGGAATACCGCAGCGGCCGCAGAATTTTGTTCCCGGAGAATACTCGTGGCCACAACGATCACAGACTACCGGCTTTGCTTGTGACGATGGCCCAGCCATGCTTCCAGGTGATTCACTGTGACCCGTTGGAGCAACTGGCTGAAATGTCGTATTACCGCAAACGCCACAGAACCGAACTCCTTCAGCAAACCGGGCATTGCAACGAGTACAAACTACAACTACGAGCGTTGTGGACCTCGGACCGGTTCTGCTATCAAGACTGCCACCTTTAGAAGGCGTCAATTGCGTGCTCGATGGTGCAGTTCGGAATTGTGCTTGAATGATCTGCTCCGCACCGTCCGGGCGAATCTCGATTACTCGTTCGTCGTCTCGTTCTCCGCTTTTGGCCACCCGTAACACGTGGCGGCCCGCCGGTACGGATGTGAGTATCACCCTTCCGGATCGGCCAACACTACCGTGACGCTCGTCATCAACATAAACCTCCGACCCGGTCGGCGCCATGATCACAACTCGACCGTCGCCCCTTACGAGCTTGCCCGAGTGAGTTGTTGCTGCGGTATCAAACTCTTCCAACCAGTCGCCGGCAGTGCTTGGTCGCTGCGCCATGTCCCGAGCTAGGGCGTGCGATACGGCGCGTTCAACCTCGTTTGAGATGTCCGAGCGCAACATCGATAACGCCGGCGGATCACTCATCAGTTTTTGAGCAATCAACTGAGTAATGTCTCCCGTAAATGGCGGACGACCTCCGAGCATGTGATACGCGATCGCCCCGAGAGCATAGATATCCGCGCGCGCATCCAGTTTCACTTCCGGCTGCATCTGTTCCGGAGCCATGTATTCAGGTGTGCCAATGATGCCTCTCGACGCTGGACCGCTCGCAGAAGTGGTTTCCGAGCGATTAGCGTTAACGATTTTTGCCAATCCAAAATCGCCGACCTTGACGAAGCCGTCATCTACTGTGCCTGCAGTGCTGGTGGCGCCGGTCCTCCGCCGCTTCTGCATGATGAAAATATTCGCTGGTTTCAGATCGCGATGCAGAATTCCTGCTTCGTGAGCAGCATCAACACCTGCCACCACCTGCCGCAGAATCGCAGCGGCCCGCGTTGGATTCAGTGTCCCCTCGCGTCGCAGCAATTGGTAGAGCGTTTCACCTTCGACATACTCCATTACGAGGAAGAAGACACCATCGGGACTTTTGCCGAAATCAGTAACACCTACAACGTTCGGATGCTGAATCGAAGCGGCGGCATGTGCTTCACGTTCGAAGCGCGCAATCGCTTCTCCTTCCTGTAGATCTTCATCGCTGAGGATGTCGGGCCGAACAGTCTTTACGGCTACACGACGCGTGGTGAGGTTTTGATCACGCGCCAGATACACCTGACCCATGGCCCCCCGTCCTAGTCGCTTCTCGAGAAGATAACGGTTCGCAAGGAGACGCCCACCGGGCAGCGTATGTTTAGTGTTACTTTGTTCCTGTGGACAAACCTCTATGTCATCTTCATAGCAGGCTTCACATCGGGGGCACTCTCTCATTGGTTAGATAGCGTGATGGACCAGATCACGAAGAGCCTATTTTCGATTTGTCATTGGTCATTTTCCATTTTTCATTTTTTGGTTTAAAGGATCTGTTGCGCGCGCTTGTTCGTGTTATTTCGTGTGAATTCGTGGATTGTTCTTATCGTACTGCCAAACACACCGATCCACGAAGTCATACGAAACAAACACGAACAACGAATTCGCATGAAAATGGAAAATGAGAAATGGAAAATGGCAAAAGGAAAATGATTAGTCGTTCATTGCGCGTCACCGCGTCCCCGCGTCTCCGTCTCTCCACGTCACCGCGTCCGCATTTCCTCCTCACGCAGCCGCTGGAAGATCCGTGCAACAGTGGGCGCATCGAGCCGCGCCAATCGGAATCGCGCTAAGACAGTGCGGGCAATCTTTCGTTGTCACGGCTTCGTCTTGTTTCCTCCTCCGATTAATCTCTTTAACGATCAGAAAGATCGCAAACGCAATAACGAGAAAGTTGACGATGTCGTTGATGAATGCGCCGTAAGCGATCACGGGCAAGCCCCTGAGCTGCGCGTCGGCGAGTGACACGGGGCGCTGACCTGAAAGATCAATAAATAAGTTCGAAAAATCCACCCTGCCCAATAGCAAACCCAGCGGTGGCATGATGATGCCTTCCACAAACGACGTAACAATCTTTCCGAAGGCCGCACCGATCACCACGGCGACGGCCAGATCGATTACGTTACCGCGTGCAATGAATTCTCTGAATTCTTTTAGCATGTTCGGTCCTCTCTGACGTTCTCACCCCGCTTCACTGGCAGTTCTTTGCAGGTTTGAGTCCGGCCTTGTTTGCTTCGTCTACGCTCTTGAACACGAGCCTCTCTGCTGGAGGAATCTCCCTACTTGGGTGGCATCCCGGAATATAATACACACCGTTCTTCTTATCGCCGACGATCTCAACTGCTTCCTCGCTTGTTTCCGCAGCCGCAGAGCCCAGTTCTTCTTTTGCCTCGCGTCGCTCCGCCACAATGCCGTCAGCTTTTGAATCGACAATTCGAAAACTTGGTCCACCTGCGACCATTGTTACTGTCAATTGAAAATCGGCGCACTGCATCTGTTGTCCACGCAAGCGCCATTGAGTCCATGCGTCAGGCAAATGTAATGACTGTGAAATTCTTTTAATAAACTCCTCAACAGTTGACACTTTAAAATTGCTGTCATAGCCGATCCACAGCGACGTTAGTCGATCATCAAGAAAGTCTAAAGAGATGCTGCGGATACCTTCGAAAGCTGATGTGTCAATGCGTGGATCAAAGAACGGGTTAATTGTCGTCTTCGATACACCGAAATCATCCGCATTCCCAAATCGAACTTGCGGAACTTTAAGTTTGACTTGTTCCTTTGTCATCCCAAGATGGAAACCCACTAACTCAGGCGCCGCAGGCAGTTCTGATAGTTTAAGCGAGCATTGAGCCTGTTGGCCTTGAGCCAATCCAGTCAATAGGAAAAGGAGTGAAAACAAATGAAATTGGCGATGAGGTTGGAAAAATCCTATCAATGAATGATTCATTCTTCAGGTTTCGTTCGGGTTTGGGCTTGTCAGGAACAAGCGGATCACGTGCAAAAGATCTTCGGGCTCAAAAGGCGTCGAAACATACTCGTTGCAGCCTGCGGCGAGTGCCTCACCGCGAAATTGTTGTGCCCCATACGCAGAAACAGCAACAACGGGGACATTTTTCAACGGCTTCAGGCTCCGGATTTTACGAGTAGCCGACAAGCCATCCAACTCCGGCATCTCCACGTCCATGATTATGAGATCAGGGGTCTCAGTTTCAGCACGTGATACTGCTTCATTTCCGTTTACGGCCTCAATTACACGGAACCCCTTTCTTTCGAGCCACGTGCGCAAAAGCAGACGTGTGTCGTCGAAGTCATCCACTACGAGGATTGTGGTCTGGTTGACGGACATGGGTGCTCCGGTGGTAATTATGTTTTACGAAAAAGGGGACTCGGATACGGCCAACGTTGTGGCGTGACCATCGATCCGTTACAGGGTGCCGGGGACAACAACGCCTGCGTTTTCTGTTAGCCTAGCATGTTGGTTGAAATGAGCCAATCTCGGAGGCGGAAACTAGGAAGTCCGGCTCTGGCGTTGATGTCATAACGTCCCTTACACCGAAAGTGAGGCTACTAACTCTGTAGCTGGCACTGACCGGGTCACAAAATCCACGATACGGGAGTGTGGGATAGGTCAAAGTCGGAATAGTCGATGATTATCAACGAATCGTGCCTCTTCTGACTCGCAAGTTGAGATCTCGTCGTGAACACTCAGAACATCTGGCAGGCAGGTGAGAAAAATGACTCAAACAGATCGCGTGGCGGGACGCTGTTACGAAGATTTTGAAGTGGGCGCTGTGATTCGCCATTCGTTGGGACGAACCATAAGCCAAGCGGATAATGCTTGGTTTACTCTTTTGACGGTGAACACAAATCCCATTCATTTTGATGCGCACTACGCGGCACAGACCGAGTTCGGCAGGCCTTTGGTGAACTCCGCATTCACGCTAGCTCTCGTCCTGGGGCTGTCAGTCTCCGATGTGTCTCAAAACGCGATCAATCTTGGCTGGGAAGAAATTCGGATGCCCGCTCCTGTCTTCGAGGGTGACACAATCTACGCGCAGACTGAGGTGCTCACGAAACGAGAATCAAAATCTCGGCCGCACATGGGTTTGGTCCAAGTCCGGACGATAGGCTTCAAGGACGACGGCGTAGTGGTGATGGAGTTCAGGCGTACCATCCTGGTCTATAAGCGGGGCCATACGCCAATGCAGCCAAAGCCGGTAATTGCTACGCGACAAGGGTGAACGAGAACACGATATTCACAATGTCGCGATGAAAGCGCAGACGGACTGCAAAATGTGGTACCCGCGGCAGGGGTCGAACCTGCGACCTTTCGCTCCGGAGGCGAACGCTCTAATCCACTGAGCTACGCGGGCATTCAGATGAATTGCGGAGAAGATAACATACACGGGACGGAGGGGCGAAAAGGTGAAAGGGAGAAGGGGGGACGCGGGGACACGGAGACGCGGGAGACGGGGAGAGACGGAGAAGGGGAGACGGGAAAAGAGGTTATTTGACATTGGTCATTGGACTTTGACATTTGTCATTTCAGAAAATTTCAGAACTCTTGTTCATGTGCCTTTGTGTGATTTCGTGGATCAGATTTAACCCGACGATCAAACGAAGCCACGGCGATCAGAACGACACGCGAACTCACAGGACGATCCACGAACTCACCGACGATCCACGAAATCACACAAACAAAAGTTCTGAAATGACAAACTGTCAAAGTCCAAT
>Ga0114129_10014947_pt1 | contig 11060 bp, 7 predicted proteins | sample RhiMetdeltSRZDD1_FD_80071 | JGI IMG/M metagenome (GOLD analysis project Ga0114129, IMG submission 80071) | Populus rhizosphere microbial communities from Tennessee, USA - Rhizosphere MetaG P. deltoides SRZDD1 (version 2) (version 2) | ecosystem: Host-associated > Plants > Roots > Rhizosphere >... | reverse complement strand
TCAAGGAGGAGCTGTCGCGCGCCGGCGAGCTGGACGCGGTCGGCGGCCCGGCCTACATCGCCTCTTTGATCGACGGGGTCCCGAGATCCGCCAACGTCGAGTACTACGCGCGCATCGTCAAGGAGAAGGCGGTGCTGCGGAACCTCATCGAGGCGGGCGGACGGATCGTGGCCAACGCGTACGAGGCCAGCCAGGAGGCGGACGTCATCCTGGACGAGTCGGAGCGCCTGATCTTCCAGATCGCGCAGGACCGCCTGCGCGCCGGCTTCGTCCCCATGAAGACGATCGCCGACCAGAGCCTCAAGACGATCGAGCAGCTCGCCGAGAGGCGCGAGCTGGTGACCGGGCTGCCCACCGGGTACAAGCAGCTCAACGAGTACACCTCCGGCCTGCAGGCGGCCGACCTGATCATCCTCGCGGCGCGGCCGGGGATGGGCAAGACCTCCTTCGCCCTCAACATCGCGCAGAACGTCGCGATGCAGACGGGGCGGAAGGTCGGCATCTTCTCCCTGGAGATGACCCGCGAGCAGCTGTTCCTGAGGATGCTGACCGGGCTGGCCCGGATCGACAGCCACATGCTGCGCACCGGCCGCCTGAACAAGGAGCAGTGGAAGGAGCTGATCCAGGCGTTCGGCCAGCTGGCCACGGCGCCGGTCTGGATCGACGATTCGGCGGGTCTGACGGTCCTCGAGATGCGCGCCAAGTGCCGGCGACTGAAACTGGAGCAGGGACTGGACCTGGTCGTCATCGACTACATGCAGCTGATCCGGAGCCGCGCCCGCTTCGAGAACCGCAACCAGGAGATGTCCGAGATCTCCCGCTCCCTGAAGGAGCTCGCGAAGGAGCTGAACGTTCCGGTGATCGCCCTGTCGCAGCTGTCGCGCGCCCCCGAGCAGCGCGGCGAGCGGGGCCGGCCGCAGCTCTCGGACCTGCGCGAGTCGGGGGCGATCGAGCAGGACGCCGACGTCGTCCTCCTGCTGTACCGCGAGGAGCTCTACAAGCCGACCGAGGAGAACCGGGGCATCGCGACCATCATCATGGCCAAGCAGCGCAACGGGCCGACGGGAGAGTTCAACATGGCCTTCCTCCGCCAGTACACGCGCTTCGAGGAGCTGGAGCATCAGGCCGGGTGATGCCGCTCCTCGACCCGTACCGCCCCACCTGGGCCGAGATCGATCTGGCGGCCCTGTCCGCGAACCTGGGCGCGATCCGCCGCCGCGTCGGGACCCGCCCGGTCCTCGCGGTGGTGAAAGCCAACGCCTACGGCCACGGCGCCCCGGCGGTGGCGCGCGCGCTCGAGCGGGAGGGGGTCGAGAGCCTCGGCGTCGCGCTGCCCGAGGAAGGGATCGAGCTGCGCCGCGCGGGCGTGTCCGCGCCCATCCTGATCCTGGGGGGCTTCACCCCGGCGCAGTCGGACGCGGTCCTGCAGCACCGTCTCGTTCCGGCGATCTTCCGCCCCGATCAGGTCGAGGCGCTGTCCCGGGCCGCGGCGGCGCGCGGCGTCCAGGCGCCCGTGCATCTGAAAGTCGACACCGGCATGGGCCGCCTCGGGGTGCCGCCGGGGGACGTGCCGGCGTTCGCGTCCATCCTGGCCCGCTCCCCCTCGATCCGGGTCACCGGCGCCTTCTCGCACCTGGCCGTGGCGGACGACCCGGCCGACCCCTTCACCCGCCGGCAGATCGACCTGTTCCAGCAGAGCCTGGAGGCGGCCTGCGAGCGCGGCCTGAACCCGGAGGAGATTCACCTCGCGAACAGTGCCGCGATCCTGGATCATCCGCCCGCCTGGCTGAGCCTCGTCCGCCCGGGCCTGATCCTCTACGGCTACCCGCCGTCCGCAAAGATGACGCCCCTCGAAGTCCGGCCGGTCCTCTCGCTGAAGACCCGCATCATCTACATCAAGGATGTGGCGCCCGGCACCAGCCTGGGGTATGGACGCACCTTCGTGGCCGCCCGCACGACCCGCGTCGCCTCCCTCGCGCTGGGGTACGACGACGGCCTCCCCCGCCTGGCCTCGAACCGGGGGCACGTCCTGGTGCGCGGGCGGCAGGCGCCGATCATAGGCCGGATCAGCATGGACCTGACGACCGTGGACGTGACCGACGTCTCCGGGGCGGACCTGGGGGACGAGGTCACGGTCATCGGCGGCTCAGGAGCGGAGCGGATCGGCGTCGATCAGATCGCCGCCTGGGCCGAGACCATCCCGTGGGAGGTCCTGTGCGGCATCGGCTCCCGCGTCCCGCGGCTGTTCGTGCGCGGGGAGGAGCGGGAGGTCATCTCGCGGTTCCCGATTCCATAGAGGCAAAATCCTAGTTTCCGCCGCGGCAAAACGTTATCATGTGCCAGTGATGTTCTGCTGGCGAGTCCTCATGCCGTAACGCGATTCATTGCGCGGCCCGTTCCACGACCGCGTCGAGGTGATTGCTGTGGGCACATTGGTACTTCGATTCATCCTGGTCCTTCTATCCGTCCTGTTCGGCAGCCAGATCCGGCCCGTCACCCTCTCCCCGCTCGACCTGACGGGGCTGGTGGTCGGCGCCGGCGTCGCCGCTCTGATCCTGGCCCTCGAGTACTTCCTGCGCGGCCTCGAGATGAACGCGCTCCTGGGCGGACTCGCGGGCCTGCTCGTCGGCGGAGCGGCCGCAGGCGTCATCGTCGCGCTCCTGCCGCTCGACCTGTTCGCCCCCGCGCCTCCCCTGGCGATCCAGGGGTTCCTGTTCCTGGTGTTCGGCTACACCGGCCTGGCCATCGGGGCGGCGCGCGGCGAGAGCTTCACCCTGTCGAGCCTGCGCGCGGCCTGGGCCGAGGGGGGCCAGAAGCAGAACTACAAGATCCTCGACACCAGCGTCATCATCGACGGCCGGATCGCGGACGTGTGCGAGACCGGCTTCCTGGACGGGACCCTGGTCGCGCCGCAGTTCGTGCTGCGGGAGCTGCAGTACATCGCCGACTCGCAGGACTCGCTCAAGCGCAACCGCGGACGGAAGGGGCTCGACATCCTGCAGCGCATCAAGAAGGGGCCGGACGTGAAGGTCCTCATCTCCGAGGCGGACTTCCCCGACATCAAGGATGTCGACATGAAGCTGATCGAGCTGGCCAAGCAGCTCGGCGGAAAGATCGTCACCAACGACTTCAACCTGAACAAGGTCGCCGAGCTGCGCGGCGTCCAGGTGCTGAACATCAACTCGCTCGCCAATTCGCTGAAGCCGGTCGTCCTCCCCGGCGAGGCGATGAAGGTGTTCATCCTGAAGGAAGGGAAGGAGCCGAACCAGGGGGTGGGCTACCTGGACGACGGCACCATGGTGGTGGTGGACAACGCCAAGCGCCACATCGGCAGGAACATCGAGATCACGGTCACCTCCGTCCTGCAGACGACCGCCGGAAAGATGTTCTTCGGCAAGTCGGAGACGGGCGACGAGGCGACCCCCATCGAGCACCGCCCGAGAAGGACCGGCGCTTGATGCGGGCGGCCGTCGTCGTCCTGCTCGCCGCTCTTCCGGCGGGCCCGGCGCTCCTCGCGGGAGACCAGCCCGCCGGGCCCCTGCACCAGTACATCGTCATGCCCTTCGAGAACACCTCGGAGGACCCCTCGCTGGACTGGCTGTCCTCCGGGCTGGCGCACACGCTGGGCGAGTATCTCCTCGGGTTCGGCCAGAGGGTGATGGACGACGAGGAGCGATCGGTCCTCCTGGAGGGAAGCGGCATCCCCGAGGGGGCTCCCCTGGCCCTCGCGAGCGCCCTCGAGCTGGGGCGCAAGACGGTGGCGCGCCAGGGGGGGATGCGGATCGACCGGCTCGTCCTCGGCCGCTTCTCCGTGGACAAAGGGGACATCACGCTGATGGCGCGCTCGATCGACATCCGGCAGGAGAAGGCGCGTCCGTGGGTCTCCCGCACGGGCCGTCTCAAGGACCTGCTCGCGGTGCACCGCAACCTCGCCCTGGCGCTCGCCAAGGACGAGAGCCTCCAGGTGACCGAGGGCCGGGCCCAGCTGCTGCGCAAGCAGTCCGAGGACGCTCCCCTGCTCGCCTTCGACACGTACAGCCGCGCCATGGCCGAGAGCGACTCGAAGAAGCGGCTGCAGCTCCTGCGCAAGGCGTTGCAGCAGTTTCCCGGCTATCCCAAGGCCTCGTACCAGGCGGGATCCCTGCTGGCGCGCGAGGAACGCTGGGAGGAGGCGGCGGCCGTCCTGGCGCAGGCCTCCTCGGATCCGTTCCCGTACGAGTCCGAGTTCCACCTGCTCTCCTCGCTGGTCTCCCTCAAGCGCAAGGACCCTCACGGGGCGGCCGAGGAGGCGAAGCGCGCCCTGGCGATCGGGGACACGGCTCGCGGACACTTTCTGCTGGGCAAGGCGTTGCAGGCCGCGGGCGACACCGCCGGCGCGCAGGCCGAGATGGGCAAGGCGCAGGCGTCCGATCCGTCCGGCACGGAGCTCGATGAGCTGCGCCGGTCGCTCGACGAAGGGAAGAGCACCCGGAGGAAACCTTGAGCCCCCTGTCCGACCTCGAGATCGCCCACAAGGCCCGCCTGCAGCGGATCGAGAGCATCGCCGAATCGCTCGGCCTCCTGCCCGACGAGCTGGAGCCGTACGGCCGCTACAAGGCCAAGATCTCCCTGTCGGCGATCGAGCGCCTGAAGTCCCGGCCGGCGGGGCGCTACATCTGCGTGACCGGGATCAACCCGACGCCCCTCGGCGAAGGGAAGACCGTGGTGACCATAGGCCTGACCCAGGCGCTGAGGCGCCTGGGGAAGCGCGCGCTCAGCACCCTGCGCCAGCCCTCGATGGGCCCGGTCTTCGGCATCAAGGGGGGGGCGACCGGCGGCGGCTACTCGCAGGTCGTGCCGATGGAAGACATCAACCTGCATTTCACGGGCGACTTCCACGCGGTGGCCGCGGCGCACAATCTCCTCGCGGCCCTCATCGACAACCACCTGCACCATGGCAACCAGCTCGGTCTCGTTCCCGAGGCCATCCTCTGGCGCCGCAGCCTCGACCTGAACGACCGGGCCCTGCGCCGCATCCGCGTCGGCCTGGGCGGGGGCGCGAACGGCGTGGAGCGCGAGAGCGGCTACGACATCACGGCGTCGTCCGAGGTGATGGCGATCCTGTCCCTCTCGAAGAGCCCGCGGGATCTGAAGGAGCGCCTGTCGCGGATCCTGATCGGGGTGGACAGGGACGGCAAGGGGGTCACCGCCGGCGATCTCCGCGCGCAGGGATCGATGGCGGCCATCCTCCGGGACGCCATCAAGCCGAACCTGGTCCAGAACCTCGAAGGGGGCGCCACCCTGATCCACTGCGGCCCCTTCGCCAACGTGGCCCACGGCAACAATTCCATCCTGGCCGACCTTCTGGCCCTGAGGCTCGGCGAGTACGTGGTCACGGAGAGCGGCTTCGGGTCCGAGATGGGGGCGGAGAAGCTGTTCGACATCAAGTGCCCGGCGGGGGGACTCGTCCCCTCTGCGGCGGTCATCGTCTGCTCGGTGCGCGCCCTGAAGCTTCACGGCGGCGTGGCGATCAGCGGGCGGGACACGTCGGCCCTGGCCCGGCCGGATCCCGCCGCGGTCGGCCGCGGCTGCGAAAACCTGCGCAAGCACATCGAGAACGTGCGCACCTTCGGGCTGCCCGCGGTCGTCGCCGTGAACCGGTTCGACGGCGACACCCAGGCCGAGATCGACGAGGTGCTCGTGCGGGCGCGCGCCGCCGGCGCGTTCGCGGCCGTGCCGGCGACCGTCTGGGCGCACGGTGGCGAAGGGGGTCTCGAGCTGGCGCAGGCGGTCATCAAGGCCGCCGAGTCGCCGAGCGAGTTCCACCCGCTCTACGCCCCCGGCCTGTCGATCGAGGAGAAGATCGAAAAGATCGCCAGGACGATCTATGGCGCCGCCGGGGTCACCTACACCGACAAGGCCAGGGACAGGATCGAGTTCTGCAGACGCCAGGGGCTGGGACAGCTGCCGATTTGCATGGCCAAGACCCCCTTGTCGCTGTCGCACGATCCGGCGCTCAAGGGGAGGCCGGAGGGTTTCGTCCTCCCGGTGACCGACGTGCGGGCCTCCGCCGGCGCGGGGTATGTCTACCCCCTTATAGGCAGCATCATGACCATGCCCGGGCTGCCCACGGTGCCGGCGGCGATGCAGATCGACCTCGACGACCAGGGGCAGGTCACCGGCCTCTCCTGAGGCCCGGGGGCCTTGACTGCCGATCCGTTTGGTGGTATTAACCTGTCAGGTGCGAGTTCCATCAGGAGGAGGTGGCGCGTGAACAGGGTAGCGCGTTCGGTAGTTCTTCTTCTGGCCGCTGTCGTCGTAGCGGCCATGCTTCCCGGCGGCCAGCTCGGCGCCGACGAAGAGAAAGTCGTGGTCTCGCGCCCTGGAACGGTCTTTCACAGGGCCGGAAGTTCCGATATCCGCGGCCAGGGAGTCGAGAAGAGTGTCGATGTCGCCATGGCGGCGGGCTACCAGCCGTGCCGTGTTTGTTTCGCCAAGCAGGCCGCATCCTCCAACCTCGTCGGAACGTCGGGCGGGGCGGCGTTGAGCGGCCAGTCGAACGGCGGCGGCAACGGCCATCCTTCAGCCCCTTCCGCACAGCCGACGGGACAGCAGTTCGGGACCCTCGGCCACAGGTCACACGATGGTGAACAGAAGGATCCGTACGACAGCCTTCGCACCATCCGGACCCCGTCGAAGGAGCAGGGCGCCTACGGCGAGGAGTTCGAGTATCCGCGGCACGGCGGCTACTACTGAGACCGAAGTAGTTCGTTCCCACATGCAAAGGGGCCTGCTCCGGCAGGCCCCTTTTTTTGTCGATATGCGCCGGGAAGGGGGTCGCGATCAGGCTCGCAGGCGGCGGGTGTAGCGGGCCACCAGGAAGGCGTCGTAGGTGCTGATGAACCAGGACAGCGCCGTCACGAACATGATCCCCATCCCCACCTTGATCGCCTTGTTGAGCAGGAACTGCTGCGGCTCGATGTCGGCCAGGATCCGGAAGAACGGCGAGAGCCGGTACAGGACCACCAGGTAGGCCTGCAGGAAGAAGGAAAACAGGAAGAAGACCGCCTTCCCCAGCTGGCCGTTGAGCAGTTGCCCCCATCCGGGCACGCAGAGTGACGCCAGTCCCGAGACGAGCGGACGGTGCAGGCCGTCGAACCGCCCGCCGCGCGCCTCCGCCCCCCGGTAGGCCTGCGCCACGTTGTAGATCAGGAAGAAGATTACGCAGAAGTCAATGGACGAGGCGTAGAGCATCAGCTCCCACTCGCTCACGAAGAACAGGTGCGCGAAGGTCTTGATCCGGTCCCAGGTCATGTACAGCAGGTAGTGGAACGACACGATCATCAGCTCGGAGAGCAGGAACAGGGCCGCCAGCCGGCTGTCGCCGTTGTACAGCTGCCCGAGTCCCCAGACGAACAGCGACAGGGTGGAGGCCGCGGCCGGACTCTTCGGGGAACGCCTCCTCGCCGTGACCGGGCCCTCTGCCACGGTCTCCTCGACCGACTCGGACCGCTCGGCCGCCCGTGCGGATTTTGCGACGGCGCGCGGTCCGCCCCCCTTCCCCTTTCCGGAGGGCTTGAGGATGTCCTCTTCCGTGATGACGAAGACCTCGTCCTGGTTGATCATCTCCCTCTTCCCTCCGGCTGCCCCGGCTGGATCACGTGCACAGACCTAACGTGGTCCGTCCGGTGGCGCGGTGCAACCCCTGGAGAATGAGCAAGGGACGTACCAGAACGTGTCCAGATTCCGGGATTCCCCTAAGTGCCGATGGCTATGAAGCTTGTGGCGCCCGGGGAGGGCAGGAGTCGAGTCTCGCAGCGCCGGCGCGCAGGGGGCCGTGGCAAAAATGGTAAGGGAGGAATGCGATCCCGTAACCGGTTCAGTCGTGTGTTCGGCCGACCAGCCCTGCCAGGGCACGGAGATCGGCGATCAGCGCCACGAACTGATCCGGCAGGATCGCCTGGGGGCCGTCCGACAAGGCGTGGGCGGGATCGTCATGGACCTCCACCATGACCCCGTCGGCGCCCACCGCGATGGCCGCACGGGCCAGGGGGATCACCTTGTCCCGCCGGCCGGTGCCGTGGCTCGGATCGACCAGGATCGGCAGGTGGCTGAGATGCTTCACGGATGGGACGATCGCCAGGTCCAGCGTATTGCGCGAGTGATCGGCGAAGGTCCGGACGCCGCGCTCGCACAGGAAGACCTGGTAGTTCCCCTCCGAGACGATGTACTCGGCCGCCATCAGGAACTCGTCGAGCGTGGCCGACAGCCCCCGCTTCAGGAACACCGGCAGCTTCGACTTGCCGGCACGCTTGAGGAGAGAAAAGTTCTGCATGTTCCGGGCCCCGATCTGGACCGCGTCGGCGTAGTCCTCCACCATCGCCATCGACTCCTCGTCCACCGCCTCGGTGACGATCGGCAGCCCCGTCTCCCGCCGCACGCGGGCCAGGATCTTCAGTCCCTCGAGCCCCAGTCCCTGGAACGAGTAGGGAGAGGTGCGCGGCTTGAAAGCGCCGGCCCGGAACAGGTCCGCCCCTGCGGCGGCCACCTGGCGGGCGATCGAGAGGGTCCGCTCCTCCGTCTCGACGGCGCAGGGACCCGCGATGACGGTCAGGCGCGTCCCCCCGACCGGCCTGCCGCCGACGTGGATGATGCTCCCCGAGCCTTTGACCTCCCGGCTGACCAGCTTGTAGGGCTTGGTGACCCGGATGGCCTGCTGGACGCCCGGGAGAATCTCGAACTCCGCCGGGTCGAGGGGGCCGTGGTTTCCGGTGATGCCGATGGCGGTGCGCTCGGCCCCCGGGATCGGGTGGGCGCGCAGCCCAAGAGTCTGGATCCGGTCGATCACTCCCCGGATCTGCTCTTCGGTCGCCAGGGATTCCATGACGATCAGCATCGGCCGCCTCGTATCAGCAGGGGCCGGATGATACGCCGCCCGGACCCTTCACCGCAACCGGAAGTAGTCTGTTCAGTTGACAATAGCGCGCACCGACCCGTATACTCTCGGATTCTCATGGCAACCCACGATGCGCCACACGCGGCGCCTCTATGGGCTTTCAAGTGAAGGCGCGTAGCTCAGGGGGAGAGCGCTACCTTGACACGGTAGAAGTCAGCGGTTCAAATCCGCTCGCGCCTACCATTCCCGCCTCCGATCACGAATCCCCCCGCCCGGAAGGCTCCAGGTGACGGTCGGGACGCCGCTTCGGAAAGGACAGAGCAGCTTGGAGACTGTCGAAGTCGTCATGCCGGACGGTGCGGTCCGCGCCTTCCCGCGCGGCACGCCGTTGTCCGCCATCGCCGAGGCGATCGACCCGGCCCTGGCCCGCCGCGCGATTGCGGTCGTGGTGGACGGGGTCGAGAAGGACATCTACGTCCCGCTCGACCGGGGCGGCCGGGTCGAGTTCATCACGCCCGACTCCCCGCGCGCGCTCGAGATCTACCGCCACACCACCTCGCACCTCCTGGCGAATGCCGTCAAGGACCTGTTCCCCGAGGTGAAGATCGGCATCGGCCCCGCCACCGACGAGGGGTTCTTCTACGATTTCGAGCGCCGTGAGCCGTTCACGCCGGAAGACCTCGAGCGGATCGAGGCCCGCATGCGCGAGATCAAGGGGAAGGACTTCCCGATCCGGCGCATCGAGCAGCCCAAGGAGGAGGCGCTCGCCTACTTCCGCGGGCTCGGAGACAACCTGAAGGTCGAGCTGATCGCCGAGAAGGGGGGGCCGGTCGTCTCCTGCTACCGCCAGAACGATTTCATGGACTTCTGCACCGGCCCGCACCTCCCCTCGACCGGCCGGATCGGCGCCTTCAAGCTCCTGTCGCTGGCCGGGGCCTACTGGAAGGGTTCCGAGGAGAACCAGCAGCTGCAGCGCATCTACGGGACCGCCTTCGCGACCGAAGCGCAGCTCGAGGTCCATCTGAAGAACCTCGAGGAGGCGAAGAAACGCGACCACCGCAAGCTGGGGCCCGCCCTCGACCTGTTCAGCGTCGAGGAGACCGCGGGGCCGGGGCTCATCTTCTGGCATCCGAACGGCACGATCCTGCGGCAGGTGATCGAGGACTTCTGGAAGGAGCAGCACCGCCGGACCGGCTACCAGCTGGTCACGACCCCGCACATCGCGCGGGACGAGCTGTGGCGCCAGTCCGGGCACCTCGAGTTCTACAAAGAGAACATGTACACCTTCGAGATCGAGGAGGCGGGCTACGTCATCAAGCCGATGAACTGCCCGGGCCACTCCCTGATCTACAAATCGCGCCTCCGCTCCTACCGCGAGCTGCCGATCCGCTACGCCGAGCTGGGGACCGTATACCGCTACGAGCGCTCCGGGGTGCTGCACGGGATGATGCGCGTGCGCGGCTTCACCCAGGACGACGCGCACATCTACTGCACGCGGGACCAGATCCTCGACGAGATCAAGGGGGTCCTCGACCTGGTCATCACGTTCCTGAAGACCTTCGGCTACGATCGCTACGAGGTCGACCTGTCGGTCCGCGATCCGGCCCACCCGAAGAAGTACGCCGGCGACGATGACGGCTGGACCATGGCGGAGGACGCCCTGGTGAACGCCCTGAAGTCGCGCGGCCTGTCCTACACGCGGCGCGAGGGGGAGGCGGTCTTCTACGGGCCGAAGATCGACGTGCGGATGTTCGACGCCATCGGGCGCCCCTGGCAGGGCCCGACGGTGCAGTTCGACTTCAACCTGCCGCAGAGGCTGGGGATCCAGTACGTCGCGCCGGACGGCTCGCAGACGCCGGTGGTGATGGTGCACCGGGCGATCTACGGCTCGCTCGAGCGGTTCGTCGGCGGGCTGGTGGAGCACTACGCCGGCGCCTTCCCCGTCTGGCTGGCGCCGGTCCAGGCCGTGGTCCTGCCGATCACCGATCGCGTCCGCGAGTACGCGCGCGAGACGCAGGCGATGCTCCTCGAGGCCGGGCTGCGCTGCGACCTGGATGACCGCAACGAGAAGATCGGGGCCAAGATCCGGGACGCCCAGCTGAAGAAGGTCCCCTTCATGCTGGTCGCCGGGGACCGCGAGGCCCAGGCGCGCACCGTGTCGGTGCGCAGCCGCAGGGAGGGTGAC
>Ga0114129_10014946_pt1 | contig 11060 bp, 2 predicted proteins | sample RhiMetdeltSRZDD1_FD_80071 | JGI IMG/M metagenome (GOLD analysis project Ga0114129, IMG submission 80071) | Populus rhizosphere microbial communities from Tennessee, USA - Rhizosphere MetaG P. deltoides SRZDD1 (version 2) (version 2) | ecosystem: Host-associated > Plants > Roots > Rhizosphere >... | reverse complement strand
GGCGTCCGGGCTGACCATCGTGGTACGCCGGCCCGACAGGTCGTACGCGGCCGTCGTCGTGGAACCGTGGTCGTCCACGACCGCCGTCACCTTGCCCAGCGGGTCGTAGCGGTAGCTGGTCCAGATGACGGCCTGGCCGCCGGCCGGATTGGCTTCCCTGAGCGCCGTGATCCGCTGCTGGAAGTCCACATAGGCCCGCTTGACCTTGCCGTTGGCGTCGGTCGTGACGGTTTCGAACCGGGTGGTGCCGTCCCGGTCGGCGCCGAAGCCGTAGGCCACCGTCGTCGTGGTGTCGTCGGGCAGCACCGTCCGGGTCGGCCGGCCGAGCACGTCGTAGGTCGTGACCGCCGGTTGTACCGCGTCGAACACCGGGTTGAACTGCAGGTTCGCCGGCCCCTTCGGCTCGGTGACCGGGAAGGAGGCCCGCACGGTGCGGCCCTGGGCGTCGAAGACCACGCGGCCGGAGACCACCATCACGTCCGTGGGCGGCGTGCTCGGTCCGGTCGAGACGGTGGCATCGGTCTTGGTCTGTATGGTCCGGTCGAGGCCGTCCACGAACTTGACGGTGTCGATGGTGTCCGCCCGCACGGTGCCGTCGGCCTGGCGGTCGACGTGCCGCGTGACGGCGTAGGGCACCGTTGCGGTGGGGTGGTACTCGAAGGTGATGGTCGCGCCGTCGGGCGCCTCGTGCGGCCCGGTCACCTTCGTGATGCGGCCGACGGAGTCGTACGTAGTCCGGACGACCTTGTCGTTCTCGTCGGTGACCGTCTCGGGGGCGCCGCCGAACTTGAGGTTGTAGGCCGTCGTGGAGCGGAAACCGAAGCTGTCCACGATGGACGTGACATGGGTCGACGTGACGTCGTCGTAGGTGTAGGTCAGCACGAAGCGCTGGCCGGTCTTGTTCGCCGGGCCGGTGACGGACCGGACGTTGCCGTTCGGGAAGTAGTCGACGTCGGTCACGGCGGTCTGGGTGTCGTTGAGCTTCACCGTGACCCGGGTGACGTCGCCGGTCGCGCAGTCGACCTCCGCCTCGCGATGGCGCATCAGCGTCCCGCCGCCGAAGACGTCGATCTGCTTGGCCAGGCCCACGATGTTGCCCGCCCGGCAGGCGGCGTCGGCCCCGGTGAACACCACCTTCGCGACGACGTCGTCGGCCGTACCCGCCTCGCCCGCGTCGAACGACTCCACGATGTTGCCGAAGGCGTCGTACGCCGTCGTCGTGAACGTCGTCTTGCCGGGCGCCGCCGCGCCCTCGAAGAACCGCTTGTCCGTCCGCACCAGGTGCGGGAAGATCGTCGCGGTCGGGCTGGCCGGATCCGCCGCCGTGTCCGGGTCGTCCACGTCGCGCAGGGCATACGTGTACGCCGTCTCCAGGAACTTGCGGCCGGTTCCGTCCTGTGTGGACTCGCCGGTCACCAGCCCGCGGGTGTAGTGACCGTCGGTGCGGTACGTACGGGTGATCACCGGCAGTCCAGTGGCCGGGGTGCCCGCGTCGACCTGGCGGGTCACGACCGTGGCGTAGCCGTCGAATTCACGCTCCAGGCGGTCGTACACGCCGCCGGCGTACGCGTAGGTGACGACCTGAACATCCGGCCCGTCGCCGGGCTGGCCGTCGTTCACCGACACCTTCGACAGCACGAACCTCGACTGCGGCTGGTCGTACGTGTTGCCGTCGCGGTCGTAGTCGAAGCTGAGCGTGCTGCCGAGCGGCCGCTTGACCTCTTTCAGCAGGTTCGTCTTCCCGGTCTGGTTCTGCGCGACGACGAGCTGGTTGTCGCGCAGCGACGACAGGTGATCGGCGAAGCCGTCGCCGTCGATGTCGCGCAGCGTCTGCTCGGAGCGGCTGGCCCCGACCGAGCCGTAGCCGCCCGGGTTGATGATGATGCAAGCGACGAACGGGATGCAGATCGGGATCGTGAAGTACACCCCGCCGCCGAGGCGGACGTTGCGGTCACCGTTGAGGATGGCGTCGTCGTCCCCGTCGAGCGCGGGCAGGCTGCCGCGGAACTCGACCGGTGCCTCGAACCCGTTGCCGGTGTTCAGCCCCACCCGGATCGGTGTGCCCGCGAAGACGCGGTCGGGCAGGCCGTCGCCGTTGACGTCGACGAGCGTGGCCGTGCTCGACGAGCGTCCCTCCTGATAGGACGCACCACCGGCGAAACCGTAGAACGCGGTGTTGAAGCCCAGGTTGAGGCCCGCGTTCGTACCGCTGCCGTCGTTGATCGCCGCCGGGTTGCGCCACGACTCCTTCGCGCCGAAGCGGTAGCCGAGGTTCAGCGCCACCTGGCCGTCGGCGTACACCCGGTCGGGCAGGCCGTCGCCGTTGAGGTCCATCAGGTCGAAGCGCACGTCCGACTCGTCGCCGCCCATCTCCAGGCCGACCCCCAGCGGCGGCATGTCGTTGCCCGCCTCGGCCGTGTCGGTCGTGGTGTTCTCGCGGGGAGCGCCGTCGCCGCGGCCGCTGCCGATGGTGCGTGCGGCACTGCCGGCGCTGGCGTTGCCGGCCACGTTGTGGCTGCGCCGGACGGCACTTTCGGGCAGGCTGCCGCGGGTCGCGCCGAGGCCGCCGGTCGGGTCGGTGTACTGGATGCGCCCGGCCCCGACGACGTCGGGGAAGCCGTCGCCGTTGAGGTCGAGGAAGTCCACCTGGCCGTCGGTGTCGCCGGTGGCGATGCTGCCGCCGATCGAACCGACCGAGCCGCCGACGCCGCCGGTCAGCGAGATCTGCCGCGTACGCGACATTCTCGGCACCGCCACGGCACCGTCCAGATCGGATGGACGGGGCAGGTCGATGGTGCCGCCGCCCAGCCGCGAGCTGCTGGCGCCGCCGCGAGCCGCCCACGACTGGTCGCCGGCCGCCCAGCGGTCGTCCCGGGGCGACGCCGCGAACGGCACGGCCGTCGGCGGGTCGACGCGGGGATCGGCCTCGAACGCGTCCTTGTCCGCCTGCGGATCGACGTCCTCGGGCAGGTCGTCGGCGTACCGGTCGTCGATGACCAGATCGGCCTGCGCGATCGGCTGCGTGGCCCGGTCGCGGTTGCCGTTGTAACCGATGGCACCCCAGCCGCGGTACGGCTGCGGGAATGCGTCCTCGGTAACGGCGCTGTGGAAGGCGCTCGGCGCGCCCTGCGGCGTACCGCCCTCGAACGACACCGTCACCGACTGGTTCACCAGGAACCCTCGCAGCTGCGGGTCGAGCGCGCTGAAGTCGAAGAACAGCTCGTCGGGGACCGGATCGGTACCGGCCGGGACCGGCGGCAGCACCTCGTGCACGATCAGCGGGCCGGGCGAGGTGACGACGCCGTCGCGGATCTGGAAGGCGGCCTTGGCCACCAAACCGGTGCGCCGCTTGATGGTGAAGACGACCCGGCCGGACGGGTGCTGGCCGTTGAAGTCGAACGTCAGCCGCGGGTCCACGGTCAGCTCGCCGTCCTCGGTGACGCTGAACGAACCCTGCGGCGCGGTGAGCCCGTCGACCGGATACATGTCCACGTCGTAGGGCGGGAAGACCTCGATCAGCGGCTTGCCCAGCGGGTCGGTCACCCGGTCGACGCCCTGCGCCGCCGTGTACGCCGCCTTCGGCTTCCACCTCAGCAGCCCGAGATCGATCGGCGAGTCGATCTGCAGCCGCCACCGCAGCTTCTGTCCGCTCTGGACGGACACGTCGACGTCGAACGGGAACGAGCCGGTCGATGCGCCGTTGACGCGCTGCTGGAACACCGTCGCACCGTCGCGGGTGACGACCATGGTCACGTCGTCGGTCGCCGGGCCGGCCTTCTCCAGCGCACCGGACAGGTGCAGGGTCCCGGTGAGCGGCGCAATCACCTCGGTGGAGCGCCCGCCGAGCGTGAAGTCCTGCGACGCACGGTAGGCGTACGGGGAGAGGCTGTTGACGTCGGAAACGCTGGGCACGTTGAGGTACGTGACCTGCGGATCCCAGGAGACCTCGTCCAGGGAGCCGTCACCGCGGGACTGGAGCCGGAAGTAGATCCGGTCACCCCGCTGCACCGTCACCGAACCGGTGCCCTGCGGTGCGTGCTCGGTGTCGTCGCGAGCCCCGATGTCGGTGGCCCACAATTCGGTGTCCTCGTGCTGGATCGCCACGCGTACGCCGTCGGCGTTAGCCGAAGCCGCCCGAGCCGCCGACGTCGATGCGGCCAGGCGTACCGGCCCTTCGATGCGGACGGCACCGTCGAACGGCGCGATCCACCGGCGTACGGTGTCCAGCAGCGGGAACGAATCGGTCAGCCGGTCACGGTCGGCGGCGAAATCGCCGAAGAGCCCGGCCGTGTCGAGCTGTCCCGCCGTGATCGGAGCGGGTGTGTCGGCGCTGACACCGTACACCGGTACGCCGTCCGGCCCGATCCGTCCGAACAGGACACTGGAGCCGTCGACCAGGTCGGTGATCCCGTCGCTGTTGACGTCGCTGAAGTACCGGCTGGTCGTGCTGAAGGACGTGACGAAATCCAGCTGAGCCGCGGCCGGGCCGGGGTACGCCTCGACACCGAGCGTCAGGCTGTCACTGGACTCCGAACGGATGCCGGGCAACGGCAGCGGACGAGCCTCGTCGGCGAAGCGCAGCGGACCGTCCGGGCCGGACAGGTTCTTGCGGTAGCGGATCTGCCCCGAATCGGTGCGGAACACCTTGTCGGGCAGGCCGTCGGCGTCCACGTCGACCAGGGCCAGCACCGAATCACTCGACGTGTGCGCCCCGCCGACCTTGATGCCGACCGAGTTCACTTTGGACGGCAGTTCTCCGGCGCCGATGTAGAGGTGGCCGCCGAGGCTGTCGCTCGTGCTGGACTCCAGCGCGCTGGCATTGCCGGCGCCGGCGTCGGTCAGGTTCAGTACGCCCCGGCCCAGCCCGTCGCCCGGCACTGTCCACTGTGCTGGCTCGAAGGCGTGGTACTTGCCGTCGCCGTCGCGGATCTCGTCGAAGTAGGCCAGGTCGTGGTGGGTGAACGGGGCGCCGCGGTCGTCGAGCTGGGTGATCGTCGTGAGCAGGGTCTTGGCGAACGCTCCGCTGGCGTAGGCGAAGTCGTAGCCGCGGATCAATCCGCCGTTCAGCTTCACGTCGATGCGGCGCAGCCGGTCCGCGGTCACCCGCTTGAAACCCCCGCGCGCATCGATGATCTTGTCAGCCCGCAGGTCCTCGGGGAGGTCGCGGTCGCGGATGAACTCGACCGAGTACGGCCCCTCGGCGGTGCCGTTGCCGGTGTAAGTGATACGGGTCGGGTACAGGTCACGCCCCGGCTGCGATCCGCCGTCGGCGCCCGGTGCCACACCGGTGTCGTCGACCGTCGCGTACCGGTAGCGGATGAAGTTGCCCCGCGAGTCCCGGATCTCCCGGACCGCCCATTCGAACCCGTGACCGCCGTCGTCGGCGAGGATCGCCTCGCCGTTCGGCCCGCCGTAGAACGTGTGGGTGCCGGCCTTGTCCACGACCTCCCACGTATAGTTCCGCGGATTGTCGCCGTGGCGCACGATCCGCGCGAAGGCGCCCTCCACGCGGGTGTGGAAGACCTTTTCAGCGGTACGCGCCTGAGGTGGCCCCCGGTGTGCGACCGGAGTCAGCTGCTCACCGTTGAGCAGATAGGTTTCCGTCTCGGTCGCGTCGGCATAGCGCGGTACGCCCCAGCGAGTGTCCACTGTGATCGCCGGAGTCGTGATGTTCCAGCCGAGCCCCATCCAGCCGTTGCCGCCGGCGGAGTCGTAGCGGACCGACAGGCTGGGCGTGAGGCCGAGGCGGCCGGGCGGGACCTCGATCGGGTACGCCAGCTGGTTGGAACCGGTGTTACCGGGCTGCGGCGCCGCGATCCGGTTGACGTTCGAGCCCGGGTCGGCGGCCTGGATGCCCTTGATCTGGTTGGGGTTGAACGAGACGTTCTCCGGGTGCTCCGGTGCCACCACGGTCGCGTTGATCATGTCGGTGAAGTGGTCGGTCAGCGAGGTGACGGTGTGCGCCGCCTCGTCCACCGAGACGCGCGGCAACGGCTGCCAGCACTGGGCCACGTCGTCGTAGAAGTACGTGTAGACCTCCTGCGCGGTGAAGTCCGGCGACATCAGCGCCGGGTCCCAGGGCAGCGTCACCTTGACCGTGGTGGCGAACCGCATCGGGTGCGGCGTGAACTTGAATCCGCTGCGCGGCTGGCCGGTGACGTTGGTCATCGCCGGATCGAGCGGGGGCAGGGTGGTGGCGTTCAGCTCGGTGATCCCGATCATGACCGGCTCTTTCACCGCGGACGGCTCGACCACCACGGTCGCGCCGCCGTAGCTGATGGTGTGCGCCGACGGATCCGCCGGGCTCACCAGCTCCTGGAAGTCGGCGTTCACCGCGCCGGTGGTGCCGGCGGACTGCGAGGTCGAGGTGGTGAGGGCACCGGAGCCGCAGGTCGCGAAGGCGACGGTGGAGAGGCTGGAGCCGCTGGACGCTCGGTCGCGGTGCGCCTCGACGGCCGGCAGGCCGAAGGCCGCGACGACCAGGACGAGAAACAGGGCTACGGCTCGGTACGCAGTGAACCGGTGTTCGAAACGGCCGGTACGCGGATTCGTCACGGTGGATAGCCAATCTACGTGAGGTGGTGGTGACCACAGCGGCAGCGGCGATGCGGCCTGCATCGCCACCCCGGTACGCGTTCCATCGGTGTTCCACGCCGTTCCACCGGCGGGGCCGGACCGCCGCGGTGGGCGTACAACCTCAGGGGCGTTTCTGCGGTGTTTCAGCGCGGCCTGAAACAGTCGCGGCGAAGGGGAGGGCGGGATGAGCGGCGCGGCGGTCGCCGAGCGGACCCGCGGCCTGGCGGCGCTGCTTGCCCAGGGTGCGCGGGCCGTGGAGTGCGACGGAGATCTGGTCTCAGGGCGGCAGTGGTTCGGCCGCGCCTGTCGGGAAGCCGCGCGGATCGGCGATCCGCGGGCGCTCGCCGAGGCGGCCCTGGGCCTCAGTGGCCTGTGGCTGCACGAGTTCCGGACGGCGGCCGCCGCGCTTACCCTGCAGTCCTGGCTGACCCGGGCGCTGGCCGGAGTCGATCCCGGTTCGGTGCTGGCGGTGCGGCTGCGGGCCCGGCTAACCGGTGAAGCCGCCTACCGCAGCGGTGATCCGGGACCGATCCTGTCCATGCTGGACGAAGCCCGGTCGTCGGGTGACCCGCTGGCCCGAGCCGAGGCGCTGGCCATGGCTCACCACTGCCTGCTACAGCCGGAGTACGCCGCACAGCGCCGGTCGCTGGCGGCCGAGCTGATCGTGGCGAGCCTGCACACCGGGCGCCGCAGCGATCTCCTCCTGGGACTGTTGTGGCAGACCGTCGACCTGTTCCTCGACGCCGATCCGCACGCCGGGCGCGCCCTGACCGAGCTGCGTACGCTGCTGGCCGAGCAGGACCATCTGGCGGTCGGCTTCGTCGTCAGCGCGATCGAGGTGATGCTCGCCATCCGATCCGGCGAGCTGGACCGGGCCGAGGAGCTGGCCCACGCCTGTGCCCGGCGCGGTGAGGCCGCCGGTGACGCCGACGCCACGTGGTGGCACGGTTCGCAGCTGGTGGCGATCCGGTGGTATCAGGGCCGCCTGGCGGAGCTGCTGCCGATGCTGAGCGAGCTGATCCACTCACCGACTCTGAGCACAGTGGACAACTCCGCGGTCGCCGCGTACGCCGTCGCCGCCGCGCAGGCCGGAGATCAGCCGCGGGCTCGCAGTGCCCTCGCCGAACTGGCCGGACGGGGCCTGGCCGAGCTGCCCCGAGCCAGTAGCTGGCTGGCTACCATGGCCGGGGTCGTCGAAGCGGCGTACCTGCTCGATGACGCCGACGCCGCCGGGCAGGCGTACGCCCTCCTGACGCCGTACGCCCACCTGCCGATGGTCGGCGGCCTGGCGATCGCCTGCTTCGGCTCGGTGGAGCAGGCGCTCGGGGTGGCCGCGTTGACGACGGGCGACCTCGATCGCGCCGTCGGCCACCTGGCCGCGGCCGTACGCCACAATCTCGCGCTGGCGCACCATCCGGCGGTGATCGTCTCGCGGCGCCGCCTGGCGCAGGCACTACGGCTGCGGGCAGAGCCGGCCGACGACGCCTGGGCGGATCGGGAAGCAGCGACGGCCGCGGCCGACGCGGCCGCTCTCGGATTGGTCACATTGGACGGCTCGCCGCTATCGGTGAGCCGGCATGGCAGCGGCTGGCGAGTCGCTTATGGACACCACCAGGTCGTCGTCGCGCATCGAGTCGGCATGCCGTACCTGGCCACGCTGGTAGCCAACCCCGGGCACGAGATCCCGGCGGTCTACCTCGCGGCCGGGCTCGACGCCGGCCTCGACGCCGGGCTGTCCAGCCAGCCGGTCCTCGACCGCGCGGCCGTACAGCACTACCAGGAGCGGTTGGCTCAGCTGCGCCGCGAACTCGACGACGCCAGAGCCGACGGCCGCTCGGCGGAGGCGGTCAGCCGTGCCGAACGGATCCGGCAGGAGCAGGACTGGATCCTCGCCGAGCTGGCCGCCGCCACCGGTCTCAGCGGCCGCACCCGGCGGTTCGCCGACAACCACGAACGGGCCCGGATCGCCGTCGGCAAAGCGATCCGGCGGGCGGTTCACCAGGTCGCGGCGGCCGATCCGGCCATCGGCGCGCATTTGACGCGGTCGGTGCGTACGGGCACGCGGTGTGCGTACTGGCCGAGCTGAAACAAGGCCAGGGAAGGGATGATGATCGGCAGCTCGCAGGCCGTCTTGGTGCCGCCGCCGGCATCGGTGAAACACCAGTCCGATCCGGATCCGCCGTCGAGCGCGTCGAAGCCCGCCCCGCCGGACAGCACGTCGTCACCGGGGTCGTAGCCGTCGCTCTCCCCGGCCTCGCCACCGCCGCCGGAAACCGGTGCGCGGCGCCCGGAGAAGTCAGCGACCGGACACGCCGGGCGGATCTTCCAGCGCCGTTAACCACCGCACGACCTGATCATGCTCGTCGGGCCGCCCGGATCCGGCGAACAGGTCACGAGCCTCCTGCGCAGCGGCTCGGGCCGCCGGCCGGTCGCCCAGCACGGCGTACACCTGCGCCTGTTCGAACCGGACCGGGGCCAGAATCGAGCGCGCATCGGTCTTGCGCGCGAGCGCCTCGGCTTCCTCCAGAAAGGCCAGCGCGCCGGCGGTGTCGCCGTCGGCCCGAGCCGCTTCCCCAGAGAGCGTGAGGGCGACGGTGAGGGCGTAGGGCTGAGCCAGCTTGCGGGCCGCGGCCAGGGCTTCGCGGCCGTGGGCCACGGCGGCGTCCACATGGCCGGTCTTCAGATGCAGCCGCCCCAGCGCGGCCTCGACGACGCTCAGCGCCGGTGTGTTGTCCTCCTCGATGGCCAGCAGCCGGCGGCGGGCCGTTTCGAAGTGTTCCAGCGCCTCGTCCGCGCGGCCGGTATCGCGCAGGTACATCGCGTAGTTCACGCCGGCGTTCGCCTGGCCGGACTGGTCGCCCGTCTCCTCCAGCACCGACAGCGCGGCTTCGAGGGCGGCCCGCACCGCGTCCGGCTTCGCCCCGATGTGCCGCAACAGGTTGCCTCGCACCAGGTACGCCCAGCCGAGCTGCGGTGTGACCGGGCCGGCGCCGAGCCGCACGATGGCCCAGTCGATCGCGGCCTGCGCCGTACGCACATCGCCGCTGACCCGGGCCGCCGCGCTGAGCTGCGTAGCGGCGGTCGCCGCGAACAGATCCTCACCCGACCGCACGAACTGCCGCCGGGCCTCGCGCAGGATCGCCCATGCCTCGCGATTGTGCCCCCGCACCCGGTACAAGCCACCGAGGCCGAGCTGCAGGACGGCCCGTCCGATGCCGGGCGGGGTCAGCGCGAGAATCTGCTCGGCCGCTTCGATCCACTGGTTGAGGTAGCTCATGCTGCCGGCGAAGTTGGTCATGCTCGCGATGAGCCGCCACGCGGTGTCGCGCCAGCCGCGGTCGGCCGCGTCCCGCGCCACCCGGCTGAGCAGGTCCCGTTCGGCGGTGAACCAGGCACTCGCCCCGGCGATGTCGCGATCGCCGGGCGCGGCCGGCTCGCCGTCGCCGAGGCGGGCCACCGTCGGGAAGTAGCGGCCTTCCAGCTCCGAATCCGCGCGTACGGCCATCGCGAGCAGCGTCTCGTAGAGCGTCCTCAGTGCTGCTTCATCGGCTGCGTCGGCTTGCTCGCGGGCGTACACCTGGACCAGGTCGTGCATTATGCAGCGGTCACCGGCGAGGACCACCAGCGACGCATCGGCGAGCTGGGTCAGCGCGGCCGTGGCCCGCGGCTCGCCGAACTCGGTGAGCACCTGCGCCACCCAGGTACGCGCATCGGCGACCGGCAGCAGCCCGAGCCGCCGGAACAGGGTCGCCGCGTCGGAGCCGAGCCGGGCGAGGCTGAGGTCGAAGACCGCCCGCATCCCGCTCTCCCGGTCGTCGTCGATCTGCAGCGCCAGGGTCCGCTGGCCGTGGGTCAGGGTGGCCACGAGATCGGCGATGCTCAGGCTGCGATCCTCCCCCAGCTGTGCGGCGGCGATCCGCAGAGCCAGCGGGAAACGCCCGCAGACGGCCACGAGGTCGGCAGCGGCTTGTGCCTGTTCGCGTACGCGGTCCGCGCCGACCAGCCGGGCGAGCAGTTCCAGCGACTCCGCACCGGTCAGCGTGTCGAGATCGAGGCGCTGGGCACCGTCGCGAGCCACCAGGCCACCGAGGCGGTTGCGGCTGGTGACGATGACCGCGCTCGATGCACCGCCGGGCAGCATCGGCCGGACCTGGTCGGCGGAGTGCGCGTTGTCGAGGACGACCAGCATCCGCTTGTCCGCGGTCAGGGCCCGCAGCAGCGCCGCCGCTTCGTCCACAGTGTTCGGTATGGATGTCGGTGAGGCGCCGACCATGCGCAGCTGCTGGCTCAGCGCCTCGGCCACGGCCACCGGTGCGCCGTGGCTGTGCCCGCGCAGGTTCAGGTACAGCTGGCCGTCGGGGAACCGGTGGGCCGAGCGGCTCGCCCAGCGCACCGCGAGCGCGGTCTTGCCCAGACCGCCGGTGCCGCTGATGACCACGATCGGCGACCGGTGGCGAGCCGCCGCGTCCAGCCACTCGATCTCG
>Ga0114129_10014944_pt1 | contig 11062 bp, 8 predicted proteins | sample RhiMetdeltSRZDD1_FD_80071 | JGI IMG/M metagenome (GOLD analysis project Ga0114129, IMG submission 80071) | Populus rhizosphere microbial communities from Tennessee, USA - Rhizosphere MetaG P. deltoides SRZDD1 (version 2) (version 2) | ecosystem: Host-associated > Plants > Roots > Rhizosphere >... | reverse complement strand
CGATGGACACAAGGAAAAAACGATGATGCGGACATAAAAAAGTTGCTCCCCATCCTTGACATCGGAAGTCATATCAACGCTGCCGCTCAGCCGCGCCCGGAAGCGGGAGCGGAGCGGACGCTGGAGGGCGTCGGCTGCAGCGGTTTGTTCGGCGCGGGAACTCATAGGGATGTGCGGCTTTCTTCCCGTCCCTCTGGGCCCCAGGTGCTCCCACTGCGCTCACGCCCCCAGCCTCAGCGCTTCTCCCAGTCCACCTGCTGCTCGAAGGCATGCGCCACAGCCAGCACGGTGGCATCGTCGAACTGGCGCCCGGTCAGCATGAGCCCAACTGGCAAGCCGTTGGACTTCGCGCAGGGAATGCTGATCGAGGGATGCCCAGTCAGATCAAAGGGAGCGGTATTGCCCAGCATGTTCCAGCCATGCGTAATCAGCTCCTGGATACCGAGCTGTGGCCTGTAGGCGTGGGCTTTCATGGGCGTCGTAGGCATAGCCAGGACGTCCACCTGCTGCAGCACGGCATCATAGCTGGCTCGCAGGCCCGGACGCAGATTCTGCGCTTTGGCATAGAACCGTCCGTGGTAGTGCTGACGCAAATATGTCCCCAGCATGGACACCAGCTTGATCTGTGGGGGGAGGTCATTGCCCTGTGCCTGCAAGCTCTTCCCCACCACGTCTACCAGAGCAGGGTTGTAAGCCCCGCGCCAGTGATAGCCCATGCCGTTGCTGTGCAGCAGGGCGGTCATGCCTTCGGCAAACAGTCCCCAGGCAATACAGCCAGCTGTAAGATGGGCGGGGACCGAGACCTCAGTGATCATGGCCCCTAACGTGCGCAAGGTGTCAACGGCGGCCCGTACCGCGGCATCCACATCCGGCTCCGCGCCCTCCTGGCCAAAGCCCTCCTGGAGCAGGCCAATCCGCACGCCACGCAGGTCACGCCCCAGGGCTGCCGTATAGGACTGCACGGGCACCTCATACTGGCGTGGGTCCAGCGGGTCTTTGCCCGCGATGACCTCCAAGGTCTGTGCCACGTCCGCAACACTGTGGGCCATAGGCCCCGCATGATCAAAGGTCTGATCAATGCCCCCAATACCGGTATAGGGCACCAGGCTATGCGTGGGCTTCAGTCCGACCACCCCGCACCAGGAGGCTGGGATCCGAATCGACCCCCCTTGATCGCCACCTATGGTAATGTCGATGTCATCATAGTAGAGGGCCGCCGCTGAGCCCCCCGACGAGCCTCCAGCGAGGTGTTGGAGACTGTGGGGATTGAGGGTTGGCCCATAGGCGCTGGTATCGCCGGCGCCGGAGAAGGCAAAATTGTCCATGTTGAGCACCGCCACAATCTGTGCCCCGGCATCTAATAGACGCGTCACAATCGTGGCGTCCGTCTCCGGCACGAGCCCCTGCAACACCTTGGAGCCGTAGGTCATGGGGATGCCAGCAATACAGGTATTGTCTTTCAGGCCAATGCGTTTTCCCGCTAGTGGCCCATGGGCTGCTCCTACGACCGAGCAGCGCCGCACAATGGCATTAAAGGGATCGTGCTGGCGCTCGGGCCGGCCACCAGGGTCGCGCTGGGGGTACTTGCGTGGTGTATGCGGCTCTGGCATGTGGTCGAGCTGCTCCAACAGCGGGAAGAGCCCGGCGAGCAAGGTATGATATGCTTCGGCTTCTTCGTGGCTGAGCGTAAAGTAATTGCTCTGCGCCAAACGCTGCAGATCGTCACGCGTGGGAATACGCAGTGCCATAGGTGTGCTCCTCTGGTGGCGAGAGGTTGTCCAGTCTCGCCATGGGGTCTCAGCCATATCAACCCACCGGCGTCATCCTACCACAGGCCTCCTCCTGGAAACAGACAGGGGCGGTCCCACTCTCCCCGTCTTCAGTTGCTGCCGAACGCTGGCCATCACGCGCGCGCAGTTTTTGCGCATCGCGTGCATGGCTCTTGTTCGGCAGCCTTTTTGACCTACCGCGATCGCCGCTCTGCACTTATGCGCTTCAGAGAGCGCAACAGCGGTGCCAGCGCATCGGTAGAAAAGCCCGGCTGAAGACGTAGGTAGAACCTGTTCTGAAGAAACGCCGGCGGTTCGACATCTCCAATTAAAATCGGTACGACAACCACACGCTTCTCGTCCTCACGCAGTACAGCCGACTCAATCTCGCGTTGCACCCATTTGGATCTGAGAGAATTGCTCGAGAGCACGACTAGGAAGACGTCGGCAGCAGCGATGCCCTCGGAGATTGTTTGACCGATGTCGTCTCCAGGCAGGAGCTCTGTATCCGCGACCCACGGTGCGTAGTCATGCTCTTTCAGCACCGTCGCGATAGCTTCAACTATGTCCGTGTCCGCAACAGCATGGCTAATGAACACGGTGAGCTGGTTCGACTTGCGTGCGCTTTGCGCTTCTGCCGTAGGACCCCGCTCAGCCTGGGACGCTAACTCGCCCAGAAACGCACCGACCTGGGAGTGACTAGCGTCAGCGTCGTACTCGATAACTTCGAGGCGACGGTCTAGAGCCAGCCGACGCTTCTCCGTCGTATTGAACCGCTCCGCAGGAAAGAGGATGAAGTGACGATCAAGCGTGCGGGAGTAAATCGAGGCTAGTCGATCGAGCACGCCCTCGAGATTCGGATCAGAGCCGCCGAAACCGACAAACAGTACGGTATGAGTTGCGAAAAGTGTTTCTAAGAACTGCCGGTACCCTGGCGTACGAAAGAGAAGGTCTTGATAGTCCCGGCTTCCGAGCACGACAGAGTTCGGACGGTCCAAGTGCCCGTGAATCTTGAAGAGGAAGAAGTCCGATCCCCGCAGGGGTGAAGGACGGAACGATAGGTCTTCTTGCGTCCAGACAGGTGGAAGGCTGCCGCCGTTCTCAATGCTGTAGGCACCTTCGATGAGTGAATCGTAATTCGTAGTCAGCACCGCGCGAAAGGGTATACGGGGGAGCATGCGATGCGCGCTCGACGGCAACACAGTTCTGTCGCGGAACACCCGGTCGAGGAACTCGCCAAGTGTAGCCGTCCCGAGGCGATCTTGGAGCTCCTGCGCAGCCATCAGCAGATTCCCCTTCTGTATCATTGCTCGGATGTCCTCTGGATCGCCCCAGAAGCGTGCCTGGCGCGAAATAGCCCAGTCGAGAAACTCCAACAACAGCGCCGACCAACTCGGAAGTGGCGATCCGTCAGACCGGCTCACCTGAGCTGACAATCCGGCACCAACGAACAGGATACATCGCGCCGTTCGAACCGCATCAACGAGTTCTGCTGGTATGATACCCTGAAATTTCGGTTTCGCTTCGTTCATAAACCAATCCTCGAGCTGCCGAACTTATAATTGTACGGCCACCAGCCGTATAACACCGCACTGCAGCATACAATTGCGGCCTGTATCCATATAGCACCCTCTAAGGCCATGCAAGGCGGCGTAGCGCCGTATAAGCCTGTCTCTCACTGTCTTATACGGCCCAGAGACGTCTTTGTGGCTCTGAGGGCATACTATACGGCCTCATGCGATCTAACCCGCCTCAGAGCAGACAAAGGCGGCTCTGGGCCGTATAGTACCTGCTATGGATACTTTTTGCGGCTTCCATGCCAGGAGCCTCACCATAGATGCTCTGGCCCTTGTGCCCTGCTCCCGCGCGCGTGGTAGCATTGGCAGGCCGTAGGCCCCCTCCCCATGCGCAGCAATGCCAGGGCGTCCGGATGGCGCTCTTATATGCCTACCGCAACGCGAAGTCAACCACCCCCACGAGCCCGGGCGCAGTGCAACCATCCCGCTTAGGTCGTGCAGCAGGCCATGGTGCAGGAAGCGTCCTGGCGCCTGCTACGCCTGGGGCACAACGCAGCGCTGGCGCTCGGTCTACGGAGTAATGGTCTGTGCGCAGTGTCACCCGCCTGCGGATGCGGCGCTGGTAGCGTGGGAGGGCGAGGCATGAGGCTGCGCCTGCTTCCTGACGCCGTGCTGCATCGGCGCCGCCGGAAGCGGGAGCGCAGCACGAGTGGAGGCTATTGGGCAACGGCTTCAGGACGAGGTTAGGCGTGGTCCGGGTGAGCCGTGCTGCGCTGCTCCACGGCCCCATGGCTTCTGGGACTTGACACGCTGGGAAAACCTCCTCCGATTTCATTGGTGTATTGCGTAGTGGCACGCCCTGGCTCCTCGCTCACGCCTTGCTCACCGACACGATGGCCATCGGGCGCCTTAGCCTCACGATCCCGTCGCCATCCTTCAGCGCGATGAGCTTTGTCAAAAAGGTCTTCACCGCTTCCGGTTTGTGCGCGTCATGGATGAGGTCGAAAGAATACGCCCACAGGAAGGGGGTCAGCGCCTCCGTCGGTGGTCGATGCATCACCAGGTCTGCATACGTGAAAGAGACGGTGGCCTGGCCCGCAAACCCGCGCGTGATGGTGTCCACGGTGCTTGGCTCGGTGGCGAATGTTCCGGTCCCAATCCGCGTTGGTGTGGAGACGTCTTTGAACTGCTGGAACAGGGTCATCACGTCTTGAAACCTGCTCGCCTCTGCAGAGGAGTGTATGCGCCAGGCTGCTGGCAGAAAGACATGGAGCGTGCCGTTGGGCTTCAGCACCCGCGAGACTTCGACCAACACGGGTTCCACGGGCTGCATGATGTGCAGCGCCATGTGCGAGAGCACCACATCACACGAGGCGTCAGGCAACGGCATCTGCCCGGCATCGGCTTCCACGAACGCCGCAGCGGTGGCGCCAAAGTGCTGTCGTGCCGCTGCGAGGGACGCGGCGGAGAAATCCACCCCGATGTACCGCACATCGCGCCGTAGGACGTATCGCAGCAGGGGGCCTTCGCCGCAGCCCAGATCCAAGACAGTCTGCTGTGGTCGAAGCCCAGCCGCGGTCACGAGGGCCTCAAAACTTGTCGTGCCGTTCTCTAGGCAGAATTGCTCGAAGAGACTAAACCGTTGACCAGCAAAGCGGCGATGCCAGTCTTTCAGGTACACGTTCGTGGTGTCCATCCTGCGGTCCTTTCACAGCACGAGGGTGGATGCGCTCCCGATGCTGCGGTGCGTGCGCTGCATCCGGTTGGCATCAGCATCGGCCAGTCAGGTCTGCCACGTTCGGCTTGGGTGGTCTTGACGGACTGTAGACCTGCATCTTCTATCTTTTTGCCAGGTGCCTTCTCCTTGCTGAGCGGTGAAGTGTCCCAGTCTGCAGGGAGGCGTGGTTTGTTCCTCGGCGCGCTTGACGCCGAACGCTAGCGGTGAGCGGCGGGCCACACGCTACTCACACCTGCCCCTGAAAAAAGTCTGTCGTGTGGCCCATCCGCTCTCGTGCGTGGTTAGCTGGCGCGCTTTCCCCACGCGGCAAATGTCGTCAGCGTGATGAAGCTGAAACGCGGGTCGAGCAGTGCCTGTTGGAGATCACTGTACGCGGCGGCCGAAAGGAGACCGCGCCCTACTAAGGCCTGCAGCGTCATGCCGAGCATGCTGGCCTCCGTCTCTCCGCCCCGCGCAATGCGACTCACCCCTTCGTTGTCGATCTCGGTTAAGCCCGCGTCCTCCAGCAGGCCGCGCACCCGGCTGCCCAAGTACGGATCGGACAGCTTCGCCTGCGTCAGGCGCTCCAGGAGCTCGCGGAGGTGCCGGGTGGAGGACGCCGCCAGCGGATGGGTCGCCTCGACCGCGCACAGCGAGGAGAAATCCGCATCCTCGATGACGACCCACCCGCCCATCCGTACCGCCGCCACCATCCGCCGGAGCGCACGGGGTGGGTCGGGCAGGTGACTCAAGACCGCCCGGCAGTGCGCGAGATCATACCTGCCGGCTTCCAAGGGATCGCTACGCATATCGTGCCGCCGCACCTCGACATTGGGTAATTGCAGCTCGGTCAGGAAGCGCGGATTGATGTCGGTGGCGACGACCCGCCCCCGGGGGCCGACCTGCTCGGCCAGCCAGCCGACGATGGAGTCATGTCCCGCCCCGACTTCCAGACACTGCCACCCTTTCTGGATGCCCAGAGCGGCCAAATGGCGCTGCGAACGTGCATCTTCGATGTGCGCCCACAGCTCCAGTCGTTCGCGTTCAGCCGCGTCGGCGGTGTGGCTCAATATATACTCCTGCTCAGCCATGAGGCTCCTCTCCTGCTCTGGAAGTTGCAGAGATGCCAGCTCACGCTAGCGGGGAGCCGCCCCCGGAAGCGGGAGCGCAGCGGACGCTGGAGGGTGTCGGCTCCAGGCCTTCGTTCGGCGGGGTGTGCCCCAGGGGCTGCGGGTGGGGGCTCCCTCTTCCTCGCCCCACCTCCTGGGTTGCTCTCTCTCCGCACGATGTCCCACCCCATGCTGTGCCTCTGCCCGTGCCTACTCAATCACCTTGTCCGCCTGAAAGAGGAGGGTAGGTGGAATCGTCAGGCCGATCTGCTTTGCCGCTTGCACGTTGATCGCCAGTTCGAATTTCATGGGCTGCTCCACCGGCAGGTCGGCGGGCTTCGCCCCCTTCAGGATCTTGTCCACATACGTCGCTGCTCTGCGATACGATTCCTCCAGACTCCCCCCGTACGACATCAAGCCGCCCGCATCGACGAACAGCTTGAAGAAGTACATTGCGGGTAGCCGCTTGCTCGCGGCGAATTGCACGAGCTTGATGCGATTGGCCGCAAAGAACGGGGTGTTCGTCACAATGAGCCCTTGCGCGCCACTGGTGCCGATGGCGGCCAACGCCCTCTCCAGGTTCGTGTCATCCTCCGCGTCGAGCACGTCGAGCTGCATATGCCATTCCCGCGCCGCCGCCTGAATGTCCCGCACTAATGGCGCACTTTGCGGATCCGCCGCGTTCGCGAGCACCGCGACATGCGCCAGGCCGGGGACAGCTTCCTTGAGCAGCTCCACCCATTTGCCACCAAAGCCCACCCCACCGACCCCGAAGGTGATACCGGTGGTGTTGCCTCCCGGACGCGCGAGGCTGGTGACGATGCCCGGCGTGACCGGATCGCTCACGCCCGCGAACACGATAGGGACGGTCGTAGTGGCCTTCTGCGCGGCGAGCACCCCGACTTCCGAGCCGACCACAAGCACGTCCACCTGCAGCCTGAGCAGATCGGCGACGAGGCCGGGGAACCGGTCTTGGCGGCCTTCCGCAAAGCGGGTCTCCAGGATAACAGTCTGCCCCTCGACGTAACCGAGTTCCCGCATCCCTTGCCGGAAGGCATGCAGCGTCGGCGGCTCTGGAGAGGCCGGAAGCGGTGAGATAAACCCGACCCGGTATACGCGGACCGGCGGCTGCGCTTTAACGACACATGGCACCACCAGGACGCAGAGGGCGAGTATGGTGATGATCCCGACGGTGGTACGCCGCATGGCAGTCTCCTTACGTCAGCTGTATGCCGACTTTCTTCTTTCTATGGCAGCCGAACGCCGCGCTTCAGGCGCGGGGAGCAGCCGCAGCGACGCAGGAGCGGAGGCTGTTCCCCGTCGCTTGCAAGCGGTGGTTCGGCCCGTATGCGGCTGACACAGCCATACACCTTTCCTCGCGCTGGGAATCCCAGCACAGTTCCTTGCGTACTACCCCCCCCATAGGCTATTTGCGCGCCAGCACGGCATGATCTTCCGCTGGCGCTGCGAGCCCGTCATCATCGACAAAGGGGTGCAAGGCGGCCACGATCTCCTGAATCATCCTGGTCCGCTTCGCCTCGTCCATCGCAGCGATCTCACTCGCAATCGAGCTGGCGGAGAGAAACCCCCGCGTATACGCTTCGGGCGAGGCAAAGCGCAGGGTATGGACGCCGATCCGCACGCGAATATCGCGGAAGCCCGCATCGGCGAGTAAGGCCCGCACGGCCTCGGCGTCCGCTAAGCTGAAGGGTTGCACCATAGCGGCGCGACTCGGCCCGTGCTGGCCGCCAAAGAGATGCCGATCCAGTGCCGCGAGCACCGCCGTCTGAAACGGTTGGCGTGCCAGCGCCCGCCACACGCGCAGTCCGACACGTCCGCCTGGCACGAGGACCCGCGCCATTTCCTGTAAGCCGTGGGCGCGGTCGGGAAAGAATTCGAGGCCCCATTGACAGAGCACCACGTCAAAGCTGGCGTCCGGAAAGGGTAAGGCCATGACACTCGCCTGACGCCAGGTAATCGGCGCTCCAGCCGGGGGTGCGACCGTGCGCGCGACCTGGAGCATCCCCTCGTTGATATCGAGGCCAATGACCTGGCCCGTGGGGCCCACGGCTTGGGCGGCTTGGCGGGTGACCACGCCGGTGCCACACGCCACATCGAGCACGCGCTCTCCAGCTTGAAGAGCAGCCAGGGCCACAAGATCTTGGGCTTTCGCCGTTCCTAACGCCGGGACACCGTAGCGCTGATAGGCTTCGGGGGCACTCCCACTCAGCTGAAATCCCGATGGAGCACTCATAGAGATTCCTTCATGCAACAAGGCACACGCCCATTCCATTGTGTGGCGTGTCAGGTTGCGTTGGGACAATAAATAGCCCCCCTCCTACTCCCTCAGCTTGTGAGCCTAGGCGGCCTGGGCCGTCAACCGCTGAGGTTTCCGGCTGAGATAGGTGACTAGTGGTTGCCGCAGCCGCACGCCACGCTTCAGGCGCGCCCGGAAGCTGAAGCGCAGCGTAAGCTGTAGGGCGTCGCTTGCAAGCGGTTGATACTTATTGAGGCCCCCTCCTCAGCCTACCACTGTGGTAGGCTGAGCCTGGATAACAATCACTCACACGAGGAGGAGACCTCATGCGATTTTACACGAAACAGCACCAATTTTATTGTGGCATTGCTCTGCATGCCCGTACCATGTACGTCTGTATTCTTGACCAACACGGCGAGATCCTGCTGCATCGCAACATGTCAGCGAGCCCAGAGACTTTTCTCAAGGCCATTGCCCCCTATCGGGATGATCTCGTCGTGGCGGTCGAGTGTATTTTTACCTGGTCCTGGCTCGCCGACCTTTGTACCCGTGAGGGGATTGCCTTTGTGCTGGGCCATGCCCTCTACATGAAGGCGATTCATGGCGGCAAGGCCAAAAACGATAAAATTGACTCGCAAAAGATTGCGGTGCTCCTCCGCGGGGGCATGCTCCCACAGGCCTATGTCTATCCGGCGGAGATGCGTGCCACACGCGACCTCTTGCGGCGCCGCATGCATCTGCTGCGCACACGTGCTGACCTCTTGGCCCATGTCCAGCATACCAACAGCCAGTATAACTTACCCGAGATTGGGAAGAAGATCGCCTATAAGGCCAATCGCACTGGAGTCGCCGAGCGGTTTCCTGATCCCGCCGTGCAGAGAGCATCGAAGTCGACTTGGCCTTGATTGCTTACTACGACCGGCTGCTGAGCGATCTGGAGTTGTCTATCGTCAAGACCGCCCGACAACATGATGCCAACACCCTCTCCCGCCTCCAGACTGTACCGGGAGTTGGCAAGATGTTAAGCCTGGTCCTGCTCTATGAAATCCACGATATCCAGCGCTTCCCGCGGGTACAGGATTTTGTGTCCTACTGCCGCCTCGTCAAGTGCGCCAAGGAATCGGCCGGGAAACGCTACGGCACTGCCGGCAAAAAGATCGGCAATGCCTATCTCAAGTGGGCCTTTTCGGAAGCGGCGCTCCTCTTTCTGCGCAACAATGCCCAGGGCCAGAAGTGCCTGGCTCGTTTGGAGAAAAAACACGGCCAGGGCAAGGCGTTGACCATCTTGGCCCACACGTTGGCACGTGCTGTCTACTACATGTTACTGCGCGACACAGTCTTCGAGATGGACACGTTCCTCAATGGCTACGGGAGCAGAGCGGGTGAGCCTGCCGCCTAACTGGACACCTATGGGATCAGCCTGAACTATTGTCCTTGAAAAATCCATCAATCCTGCGTCTGGAACGCGAAACAGGACATAGGCGCTTTTCCCTGAGCCCTCGCGGTTGATTGGACACCTGCTCTGGCTCCTTTATAGACGGCGATGGTCGGCGAAGGTTGACGTGTGCTGCCCCTCTCCCGAACCTGTACCTAACTGGCGCACACCGCGTGTGCAGCTTCTCTTTTGCATAGGACGGCATGAGGGCACAGATATGTTTCTAGGGCGCAGAGAACCATACCCACACTCTCTGTCACTGCCATCCTGATGGCGGCAGACCCTCAATAAGTGTTTGGTGCAGTCACGTTGGGCGCACCAGCAGATGGCAATGAAGACGGAACACGTTGCCCGAGGCGGACAGCGCTTAGCCTGAAGCATAGCGGAAAAAAATTGGCAAAATCCGCTCCTAGGGGTAGTCTGTCTCTTGACAACCGGGGTCCTCATAAGGGTTAGGTGCTGCGCGGGTGTGGAGGAACGTCCCCGTGGCTCCTTGGCTCAGGAGGCACGCGCCTATGGGCAGGGACGCGGCGTGATCCCCTTCTCCTGCGCATACTTCGCTGCTGACGCCTCGACCAGGGGCCGCACTAGTGCTTGATCCGTGGCGATCCAGTCGGTGATCGCGTTCCACCGCGTGCCGTCCCACTGCTGGAACTGCACGCCCCCGCCCCCCTCATGATCGCGGCACGAGAGCGTGATCGGTCGCATCAGGCCCTCCGCCCCCAGCGCCTTGATAGACGCCACGGTGATGGTGAGGTGGTCGAGTCCCCACTGCACCTGGGCGCCCGTCAGGGGCTGGTTGCCAAATTGCCCCATGGCTGTGCGGAGCGCCTCCGCGGTCAGCACGCCATGCATCAAGCCCCGAATCCAATACGACGTGCCGACATCGCTTGCGGGACCAGGCCCTTTGCCACGGGCGTACACGTACGTGAGCACCTCCTGGATGAGCGGAAAGTTGCGCCCTGTGCCAAAAAGACTGGCGCAGATGAAGCCCATGGCGGCCTCCCCAGCCGATACCATGTCCTGCTCCGGGCACGTTGACGAATTCCCCACGATCTTCTCGCGGGGGAAGCCCACCTGAGCCGCTTCCTTCAGGGCGGTCGGGGTGCTGACGCCGGCGGTGCGGAGGATGACCCAGTCGGGCTGGGCGACCTTGACCCGTAGCCAGGTGGCCTTCTGGTCGAGCCCCGGAAAGGGCACCGCCAGGTGCTGCACTGCAAAGCCGTACTGGGCCGCCTGGGTATCGAGGATGGGCAGG
>Ga0114129_10014943_pt1 | contig 11062 bp, 10 predicted proteins | sample RhiMetdeltSRZDD1_FD_80071 | JGI IMG/M metagenome (GOLD analysis project Ga0114129, IMG submission 80071) | Populus rhizosphere microbial communities from Tennessee, USA - Rhizosphere MetaG P. deltoides SRZDD1 (version 2) (version 2) | ecosystem: Host-associated > Plants > Roots > Rhizosphere >... | reverse complement strand
TGGTGTCCGAAGTGGGAGGGACATCCGAACGCGATGGCCCATAAGACTTACGCGGAGGGGTTCCTACGCGCGATCGAGGGGCGCGACAACTGGTGAAATAGTGAGCGAGGCATCGAGCGACGGGCAGGGGCCAGAAGGCCGGATCGTGCGTTGGGTCTTGGGTGCGGAGCTTGCTATGAGGTCCCACCGGAAGGTTGCAAGCGCATTTTCAGCGATCCCGCAGGACGCCGATGCCGGGCGCCGGGTATCAACCTCTGTGCCTGCATGGCCGGCAACGGCCTAGCTATATCGACCTCGAAGTGTCAGCGGTTGACGTCGTGGACAATTCGCGCAGGCAGCTTTTGCCTCGGCGACGGGACCTGGTGCTGGCAGCGATGCTTGGGATATCGGCCGCCTTTGCGTCATTCGGGGCAGCACATTTCGTGCCGTCCGCAATTGTGGACGAGTGCTACTTCGACGTGTGGTTCAACGGTGACGTGGTGACTGTCTACAGAGGAATGATCAATCGTTACACTTCCCACCGGAGCGAGTTTCATCCGTTGTTTTCGCTTATGACGACTCCTTTCGTGTACGCCCTGAAGCTGGGACTACGCGTCGAACCTCTGACGGCAACACACACTCTCTTGGCTGCTGCCGCCGGTTTATGGAGCAGCAGTATCTACTGCGTCCTGAGAATGATCGGCCGTCGGCAGTTAGAGGCGGGGCTGTTGACTCTGCTTGCCTTGAGCAGTGCCGCGTCAATGTTCTGGTTTGTTCTGCCGGAGACGTGGCCATTCGGGTCTCTAAGCGTTCTCTTCGCCCTACTTCTGGTCGCCGTAGGCGAGTACCGCAGGGTTGCCCCTGTCTGGTATGTCATTGTGAGCGCGATATCATTGGGCACTACGGTGACAAATTGGATGGCAGGAATTCTCGCCGCGGTAGTGGGGAATTCGCGGAAAGACGCGTTTCAGATCACGACTAACGCATTTTGTCTCGTGATACTGCTGTGGTGTGCCGAGAAGATCTATTTCCCTGACACGAAGTTATTTTTGACGCCGGAGCGGACGGAAGTAACAAGGCACATAAACACCCCGGCATCAGGTGGACCGTGGCAGGTTGCGAAGGTATTCGCAATTCACTCGATGGTCATGCCTGAGATTCAATTGCAAACTGCGACTTTCGTTAAACCGCTACCACGAACGATAACGACAATGTCGGTGCAGGCATCGAAAGTCGGGTCTGGGTCTGTATGGGGTACGTTAGCAGTTGGTTTGTGGGTAGTCTTCCTGGGCGCCGGTTTGTGGGGACTGGTGTCTGTCGAAGGCCACTTGCCGCTCCGCATAGCTGTCGGTCTCATGCTGGTTGGGCAAATCACTTTGCATCTCTTGTACGGCGATGAAACATTTCTCTATTCACTGCATTGGCTGCCGCTGTTGGTGATTATTGGAAGCTTCGGCTCTGCGGTGAGCCCTCGGGCGGGATGGTTTGCTATGACTGGACTACTGCTGGTGACGACTGCGGTCAACAATGGCTTGAAATTTAGCGAAGCGATTCAGTTCGTACCGCGGGCGGTGCATAGTTGTTCGCCCGAACAGGTACCGACGCAGACCTCAAACGCTGCAGGAAGCCCCTTCCGAGCGCACGATCCGCCGAAACTTGGCGCGACCGAATAGCATAGCTTTCGACCTTCTCGTGATGGGAGGAGGGATCCATGGGGCGTGCGCAGCATGGACGCTGTCCCCCGAGGGCTGTCCGTGGCTTGGTGGAAAAGGAGGAGTTCGGCGGGGCGACATCCGACAATAACCTCAGGACCCTTCACGGTGTTTTTCAAACGCACAGTCGCGACGGATGAGGCAGTCTTATCGAGAGCGGACGCTGACGATTGAGGCTGGCCCCCACGTCTGGCGCGAGAACTGCCGGTCACGGTCACGACTTCTACGAAAGTGACCGAATCCCGAGCTGCCTTCGGGGTGGCGCTTTGTGTCACCGAGGCGATCGGAAATGCGATTGGACCCGAGGGCAGGAGACGGCCAGAGGTAATCAGCCGGAAGGATCCTGACGTCGGAACGTCCAGCACGGTTCCCTATCGACGCAGTGGCGCGCAACATGGGCCAAGGAACTGGGATGGGCGCGAGCGGCAAATTCATGAAGTGGATCAGGCCTGAGGTCTTACGCGTTGCTTCCTGACGCGAGGAATGAGGCATGACACTCGCCGCTGGCGAATCCGAATCGGAGGGTACGATTCCGGCTAACGATCTCATGCAGGAATCGGCCGACATCGAGACGTCTTCGGAGGACTACGCTCGCCGGTTCGCGGGGCCGGTCGGCGAGTATTTCCTGGACGTCCAGGCCCGTGCCACACTCGATCTCGTCCGTCCGTGGCCTGGCGCGAGGGCTCTTGAGATAGGAGGAGGACATGCTCAGGTGGCGGTGCCTCTGGTCCGCCACGGCTATCGCGTCACTGTGTCCGGAAGTGATGAGAGCTGTCGTGCCCGCCTCGACCGGTTCCTTCCGGCCGGAAGCTTCGAATTCATTCGCTGCGACATGCTGAGGCTACCCTTTCCTAACCGCCATTTCGATCTGGTTCTTGCCTACCGCCTGCTCCCTCACGTCGAGCGTTGGACAGATCTGATTCGCGAGATGTGCCGGGTGGCCCGTACGGCGGTGGTAGTGGATTATCCGGATATTCGAAGCTTCAACGCGGTCCAACGGATGTTCTTCGGATGGAAGAGAGCGATCGAGCAGAATACACGACCGTTCCGGTGCTTCCGGCGGCGGGATTTGGTCTCGGAATTTGCCCGCCATGGGTTCGGAGATCCAGCCTGGCGACATGAGTTCTTCTTTCCGATGGTGATCCACCGAGCAGCGGGGAGTGCGGTCTTTTCACGCGGTCTCGAGACAGTTCCTCGACTCTTGGGGCTGACGAGGGCCTTCGGATCACCAGTGATTCTGCGGGTAACTTGCCCATCGTGAAGATTCTTCTCCTTGCGCCGCATCCCTTCTTTCAGAATCGCGGAACTCCCATCGCCGTGCGGGCACTGGTAGAGGCCCTAGCGGAGGAAGGTCACGCGGTCGACCTGCTGACATACCACGAAGGTGAGGACGTCCCTCTTCCCTCGGGAACCCTCTACCGAATCCCGCGGCTGCCGCGGATCGGAGGAATTCGACCCGGGTTCTCTTTGAAAAAGCTCGTATGCGACGCGGTGATGTTCTTCAGCGCCTTGTCGTTGGTTCGAAGGAATGGCTATGACCTGCTGCACGCCGTGGAGGAATCAGTCTTCCTGGCTCGAATCTTTCGTCGTCTCTTCGGGATCCCCTACGTCTACGATATGGATTCCTCGCTGGCCCAGCAGATGATCGAAAAGTATTCCTGGCTCCTGACGTTGAAGCGTGGTCTGGAGACAGTAGAGGCTGGCGTTGTGCGCTCTAGCGTGGGGGTTGTGGCGGTCTGCCGCTCTCTTGAACAGATGGTCCGGGGTTACGCCCCCGACACACGGGTGCTTCGTCTGGAAGATGTCAGCATGCTCGATCGCAACAGCGAGTCGATAGCATTAGGTGACGATTCTTTGGGAATGTCGGGACCCGTCATCATGTATGTGGGAAATCTCGAGCGCTACCAGGGGATCGACCTCCTCTTGGAGAGCTTTCGGGTGGTCCAGGAAGAAGGAGAGGCCGCGAACCTGGTCATCATCGGAGGAACGCCCGACGATATTCTGTACTACAAAGAACGAGCACGGAAGCTCGCGATCGAACACAGAGTTTTCCTCCTAGGGCCGCGGCCGCTGGACAAGCTCGGGATTTACCTGGGGCAGGCGGATATCCTCGTTTCGCCTCGGACGCAAGGCGTCAATACTCCCATGAAGATCTATTCCTATCTCGATTCGGGCAAGCCGCTTGTGGCCACTCGGCTCCTGACCCACACCCAAGTTCTGGACGAAGAGATCTCGCTCCTAGTGGAGCCACATCCCGCCGCGATGGGACGGGGTTTGGTTCGACTGCTTCGAGACCGCTCCCTCGCGGCTTCGCTCGCGCAGACCGCAAAGCGGCGGGTAAGTCAGGAATTCACTCGCGACGCTTACCGGAGGAAGCTTGGAGCGTTCTATCGGGAAGTGGAAGGGGAAATTTGCATAGGAGCGGATAGACCAGCGGGCCACGTCGACCACAGCCGGCGAGGACTTTAGGTTATTGGGTGACACGGTCGGGCCTGAAGTGCTTGGACCCTCCTCTTTCAAAAAGGGATACAAATTGATCGTGAGAGCTCGAGCGAACGGCGAATCGTGTCAAGGCGGAGTACAGGGATGAAGATACTCGTCACCGGCGGCACCGGCTTCACCGGCAAGGCACTGGTCCAGCGTCTACTCGGCGCTGGGCACAGGGTGATCGCCCTGGACTATAAGGAGGGGCACAAAACCCGGGAGCTCCGCGAGTGCGGCGCCGAGGTGGTCATTGGCTCGGTCACTGACGCCGGGGTCGTAGAGCGCTGTATGGAGGGCATCGAGGTCGTTCATCACCTGGCCGCCGCCTTCCGAGAGATGAATGTCCCGGAAAGTCACTACTTCGAGGTCAACGTGGAAGGAACTCGGAACGTGCTAGAAGCGGCCCTAGCCAAGGGCGTGAAGAAGTTCATCTACTGCAGCACGTGCGGAGTCCACGGCAACGTGGATCATCCGCCAGCGGGAGAGGACGCTCCGATCCAGCCCGCAGACTACTACCAGAGGACCAAGTACGAGGCCGAGCCGATCGTAAAGGAATTCTCTCGACGAGGGATGGAGACTGTCATCCTTCGACCGGCTGCGATTTACGGACCAGGGGACCCGGAGCGTTTCTTCCTGATTTTCAAGCGAGTAGCTACCGGTACGTTTCCAATGTTTGGAAGCGGCAAGACACTGTACCACCCGGTCTATATCGACAACCTCGTCGACAGCTTCCTCCAAGCGATGGAGCCGGGGAGGGGGGATGGGAAGGCGTACTTGATTGCGGATGAGGAGTATGTCGAGATCGAGGACCTGGTAAAGCGGATCGCTCAGGCCCTTGGCGTTACCGTGAAGATTCCCCACTACCCGGTCCTTCCTCTAGTCGTGACAGGCCACGTGTTCGAGGCTATCTGCAAGCCGTTCAAGATCACCCCACCCATCTTTCCCCGCCGGGTCGATTGGTACAGGCAAAATCGCGCGTTCAAGATTGAGAAGGCTGTGAGGGATCTGGGATACCGGCCCCGAATCGGGCTGGACGAGGGCCTGAAGCTGACTGCCGATTGGTATCGGCGCGAGGGCTATCTGTAGGAATTCCAGCAAGCCGCCAATGGCGACATCACCTTCCAGCCTGACGATTTCCCGCCGTGGGTGCTTGCAACGATAACGAGTTTCGCTCTAACCATGATGTTCTCCTCGCCACTCTTTCTGTTCGCCTTCTTGCCGCTCTTTCTTCTGTGCTACAGAGCGACGCCGCACCGGTGGGCAAATGTCACCGCGCTGGTCGCGAGTCTAGTCTTCTATGCTTGGGGCGAGCCTGTCTTCGTGCTGTTTGCGCTCAGTTCAGCGCTCCTCGATCTCGGCACCGTGGCGCTCCTGATAACCACCAGTCACCCGGGAGCCCGGCGGTTCCTGCTCATTGTCGGCGTGACCGCCAATCTCGGTTTGCTGGCCTATTTCAAATACGCTAACTTCGCCGTCAGCAATTTCCAGTCCCTAGCAAAGGCCTGGATCGGCGTCGACATGCCCGTGACGAGCAGCATCGCGCTGCCGATTGGCGTGTCGTTTATCGTCTTCGAGAAGATCACCTACATCGTCGATGTCTACCGGGGCGCCGGGCCGCCGGCGCGGACCATACACGACTATCTTCTTTACGTCTTCCTATTTCCTAAATTGCTCGCCGGTCCAATCCTCAAGTACAGAGACCTCGCTAGTCAGATTGTCGAACGGTCAGCGCGAGTCGAGGATGTTGCCCAAGGTCTTACTCGATTTTCCTTCGGCCTGGCCAAGAAGATGCTGTTGGCAGACCCGATGGGCGAATTGGCCGACGCGTCGTTTGCCTCTGGTGATGATTCGATCGGCTTTTGCGTTGCCTGGCTCGGGGCCATCGCGTTTGGGTTGCAGATCTTCTTCGACTTCTCAGGCTATTCCGACATGGCGATCGGGTTAGCGCGAATGATCGGGTTCCGGTTACTCGAGAACTTCAACTATCCATACCTGGCCATCGGCTTCGGCGATTTCTGGCGTCGTTGGCACATTTCGCTTTCGACCTGGATTCGGGATTATCTGTACATCCCCCTTGGGGGCGACCGCGTTTCGAAGCCGCGACTCTACCTCAACCTGTGGCTCTGCTTTCTGGCCTCGGGGCTGTGGCACGGCGCTGCCTGGACGTTCGTGCTTTGGGGTGCGTACCATGGCCTCTTCCTGACGCTCGACCGCATGTTCATGAAGCGATGGCTGAATCGACTTCCGCGTAGCGTAGGGATTGTGTATACCTTTCTCGCAGTGACGGTCGGTTGGGTTCTGTTCAGGGCTCCAGACCTTCGCTCGGCCCTCGCGTATCTTGGCGCGATGGCTCAACCTTGGCAAGCGTCGCAGCGCTTCATCATCATCACATCGGATATATATCTCGCCATGGCCATCGGCTTGACGATTTGTTTTCTGCCGGGTCACTCCCGCATCGATCGGCTGTACCGCGACGTCGCGACGCGGCGCACGTGGACGACGTGGTCAACGGTCGCCGCAAGCGTCTTGCTTCTGTTTTCGATCGGCAAGGCGACGACCGTCGCCTTCCATCCCTTCCTTTATTTCCGGTTCTGAGCAGCCGCCGTCGCCAAGGGACGCGCACAGGGCGAGGTGAGAATCATGAGAAGGCTATCGCTCATTGTGATGTTGCTGACGATTATGTTGCCATTGCCCCTCACAGTCTTGGCCCGCAGCATTCCGGCCGAGCGCATTCGCGGTTTGCTCTCCCCACCGCTACTCGACAATGCGGACCCCCCGTCCCGACCCCCGCTGCGTCCCGGGACTTGGCGGCGCGGGGAATTTCAACATGGCTTTGAGCCCTGGTTCGCAAGCGTCGTGGTTCCACGGGGTTGGAGCGTCCGCTTCACCAATCAACTCTACTATTCGCTGTTCGCGCGATCCTACATGCTTGGTGGCACGGTCGTCATCGGGCGGGACCACTATCTCTTCCAGCGGGACGACGTTCGTGCTTATTGCGAATCCGCTCGTGGCGACGGCGTAGCGATCACGCGGCTGGTCGTGAAGATAGGTGAACTCCGGAATCTTCTGGCTCGCCACCACCATCGACTCTTGTTCGTGGTGAGCCCGAGCAAGGCGGTGACCGAGTCGGAGTTCCTCCCGTCCGGCCTTTGCCGATGGCCGGTGGCGCCGGACCAGCCGCGGCGCCGCCTCGTCGAACGACTGCGGGACGCCGCGGTGCCGGTGATCGACGGACCCGACCTCGTTCGGGAAATGAAAGCGCACGATCCGGTTCCGCCCTTTTATCGTGGAAGCGTTCACTGGAGTCGGTTGGTCGGGCAGAGAGTCGCCGGAGTCCTCCTGCAAGACGTGAGGACACTCACCGGAATCGACGTCGGTGACCTCACCTTGGGGGCCCCAAGCTGGACCGTATCGCCAAACGGAACGGACAAAGATTTCGCCGAGCTCCTGAATTTGCTCCGGCCACCATTCGACTATCCAACCGCAGTGGCCCCGCCGATTTGTCGATCGACCGTCCGCGGGCACGAGGCGAGGCTGGTCGCCGTCGGCGACAGTTTCCTCATCACCGTCCTCGATCCGATCGCGGCCTGCGGGCTGTTCAAGAAGATCGATCTCTATTTCTACTACACCTTGGGCCGCATCCGCTGGCCGGGTGGTCTCACACCTGTTGATCGGGCCAAGCTCCGATGGAGCAAGACTCTCAATATGTCACCGGTGACCGTGGTCGAAATCAACGAGGCGGCGATTAACCACGACGTTCCGTATCTGCTCCAATTCATCGAGGACGCAATTGCCGCTCTGCCATAAACTGACGATTGCCGTAACGCGGGACACGGCCATCCGATCGGATCCGGAACGCGCAGCGAATCGGTGTTCCAACGGGAGCTCTCGATGACGAGTCCGAGGTCTTCGTCAGGATTCGTCGCCGACGGTCACGCGCACATCTACCCTGCTTTCGACTTGCGGCGGTGGTTCGACGCTGGCTTGGCCGTGGCGCGCAATCATGGCTGCCCGCTGGTCCTCTTTCTGACCGAAAGCTCCGGCTGCCACTACTTCGCTGCGCTCCGCGAACGGTGGGGCGCTCCTGTGGCGCGGCCGAGCGCCACAGTTCCGCCAATCTCCGATCATCTCTGGCATCGGTTTCGAGTGACCCCCACGGCGGAAGATTGCAGCCTGGCCGTTTCCGAGACGGAGGCGTCGGAGCCGCTGCTCTTCATGGTGGCGGGTCGCCAGTACGTGTCGCGGGACAAGCTCGAGGTCCTAGCGCTGGGCTTATCGCCTGCTTCGGAGCTGACTCACCTCGAAGACGGCAGCGAGTCCGCCCAGACGCTCATCGAACGCCTGCTCGAGGAGGACGTCGTCGTGGTGCTGCCCTGGGGCTTCGGGAAGTGGACAGGGCGCCGGCGCCGCGAGGTCGCGTGCTTGGTGAGCAGCCCCGCTCTGCGTTCGCATCCCTTCTTTTTCGTCGGCGATATTGCCGCGCGCTGCTGGCCCTGGCGGTCGCCGGCGAGCGTCACAACGGGTGTTCGCGTCATCGCGGGCAGTGACATCCTGCCATTGCCAGGGGCCGAGTCCGGATTGGCGCGTTACGGGTTTCGCCTGTCAGGACCGCTCGACGCGGCAAGGCCGCTAGCGACGGTCCGCGCGAGCTTGAGACGCAACGATCCGATTGAGCTCGTCGGAAAGCGGCAGGGCTTAGCAATCGCCCTCTGGCAGCAGATCCGCTATCGACTCCGAACCGAATCGGCGGGCTGAAAGCAGGGGGCGCATTTCAGAGGACGAACGTGAACGCGCCGTCAAAGAACTCGAACTGGTCAGCCAGATGCGCTCCTCCAAAAATGGACAGGAGAACGCGGGCCTTGACGAAATTGTAGATCGAGTTGAGCCTCCTGGAGTGCGCCGGGAAGGTGTGATTCGCTTCGACGAATGCGCGCCCACGCTTCCCAAGGCTCCGGCGCAAGTCGGCGTCTTGCGTCAACCGCACGATGCCCTCCGCGAATCCGTGAGGGGTTGGCGATGCCAGCATCGCCACCTCGGAGGTAAGGATTTGAGAATGCGTCGGCAGATCGGTCGCCAGGACCGCCCGCCCGGAATGGAGGTATGGGAAGACCTTCATGGGCGTATTAATTCCCCTGATGCGCGGCGCCACGAGAATGTCAGCCTCCGCAAGATGCTTATCCAACTCTTCTAACGGTCGCGGACCGAGAAAGTACGTATTCTTTTCGATGCCGAGCCTGCTGGCCATCTCCCGGTAAGCCACGATCTCTCTCGGCGTGCCACCAATGATCGCCAGGTCGACGCACTGGGTGGCGCGCAACGCGATGGCGAAGCTCTCGAGCAGCAGATCCACACCCTGGTAGGGTTCCAGATTGCCAACATACAGCATCAGGACGCGCGCGGTTCCGAGCTCCTGTTTCAACTGGCCCGTCTGAAGCGCGTAGGGATCGGCCAGCTGCGAGATGTCGTGCAATGTCATGACCCGTTTCGCACCTTGTCTCCGACAGAGATCGGCAAGCGCATTGCATACCGGCAGGGTGACCAGCGCGCCGCGGATGGCGCGAGACTCCATCCAGTTGAGCAGCCAGGCCAGTGGACGGAGAAATGGCAGCTTTTCTACCATCTGTTGCGCGAGCGAGGAGTCAAGATCATAGAGGTAGGGCACACCGTAGAGCCACTTGAAGAACATCGCCATGAAGACGGATTCTTCGCAAGCATGGACCACGTCATAGCGCCGCCGGCGCATGAGCCACGAGGCTCGCGCGAACAGGAAGACATCACAGAGTAGCTTCCGCACACTAAAACCGGGACGGACGCCCCGAAGGAATGGCAGGTCGGGAATCCTGTGCAGGCGGACGTTCCGATAGTGTCGGTCCTCTCCCTCGTTGTAAACGAGGGCATCGACCTCGACGTCGGAGCGTGCGCTGAGAACGCGAAGAACGAGGTCGATATCGATGGGAGTGCCGCGTACCTGGAAGTAGGGGTGGGGAGCCAATAAGAGGACTCTCATGGCTCGACCAGGGTTCTGGCAGCTGTACGGCATCGCACTCTGCCGAGGTATCCGCTTGAGAATTTATTGTGCACCATCCGAATTTTCATGTGGCTTTAGTCCTTTCAAGCTTTTTTGCGAGGGCTCAAGAGTGGCTCCTGGTGTAGGGACAACAGCGAATAGCGTCCCCGACGACGTGAGCCGCCTCCCCCATTTCCGTTCCTCTTCGGCCCAGACAGGCGACACACTCGGGCCACTGCCTGAGGCACGGAAAAAGACCGGCGCGCGGTCAGTCGTCGTCGGCGGGCGACGACGTTGGGGTGCTACGCGTCAGGACCACTGCGCAGAAGAGGCATGGCGCAGGTGGAGAGGCGGAGATGACCCGCAGGGCAGGAAGGGTGGGCTTCCGCGCCGGCACGACGGACGAGAGGCGGCACGGGATCGGCGTGATTGCCGGTGCTGAGTCCTTCTCGCGCTGCGCGCAACACCCGGCGTCCGTATCGAGCGATCCGTCGAGCACGTAGACCGCCCCTGGCATCATCGGGTTGGCGAAGTCCAGGGCAATGTGGATCACCACCAGCAGTGTGACCAAGCGTAACCGCATGACGGATGAAGGATAGCCAGGTTCTTGGGCGCCGCCAAGTCCGAAATGACGAGGTTCCGACAGAACTGCAAGCTTCAGAGGACAGCCACCAAGTAGTCTTCCAACCGCGGCTCGCAGCACCGCTTCGAGGGCGCCAGACCGTGGGCTCCCCCGATGCCTAACCAAGGGTCGCCGGCAGCGTCATCGAGAGCCGGCAGGCCCAGATTCTCGATGTGATTGCTTCAACGGCCCGGACGAAAGCGGAGAGCGCCTCAGCAGACGGCGAAGGTGTTTCAGGTCGGCTTCGCCACGCTTGGG
>Ga0114129_10014941_pt1 | contig 11062 bp, 15 predicted proteins | sample RhiMetdeltSRZDD1_FD_80071 | JGI IMG/M metagenome (GOLD analysis project Ga0114129, IMG submission 80071) | Populus rhizosphere microbial communities from Tennessee, USA - Rhizosphere MetaG P. deltoides SRZDD1 (version 2) (version 2) | ecosystem: Host-associated > Plants > Roots > Rhizosphere >... | reverse complement strand
CTGCGCACATGCGACTGCGCGTCGCGCGCTCGAAAACGCAAGCATCGAGCCGTCACCCTGCGTCTCGACGACCGTGCCGCCGTGGTGTCCCGTCACGTCACGGATGACCGTGTCGTGGCGTCTGAGGACATCGCGCCAAGCATGGTCCCCAAGGCGCGAGGTAAGAACGGTTGAGTCGACGATGTCTGTGAAGACGATCGTGACCGTCCCGTCGACCGCGAGCGTGGCAAACAGATCTGGTCGCTCGCGCTCGATCGCTCGCTCAAGTGCGTCGAGGCTGACCGTGAGTTCCCTGCCGAAGAGATCGACGTTCCCTCTCGGCATCGACCAGTGGATCTGGACGGCTTTCCATTCGCCGCGCTCGAGATGAAAGACATATGTGGCGCGCGACTCCGCCTCCTGATCGTCCCAGCTGATCTTCTCTTTGACGCTCGCCCAGCCGACGGTTCCTTCTTCCCAAGCTTCGATCTCGGTACCGGCGACGGAGAACGAGTCCAACTCTTCGAGCTGGCGCGCCCAGATCACACGAGCCTCCGCCCCATGGAACCACTCCTCCGGGTCGGTTCCGATCATCAGCGCGCCCGGAAGGTCCGAAATCCGTTCGAGGCTCGACTCGGAGTCGCGCTCCGATATCGCTTGCATCCATCGTTCGACGATCCGCCGGATCTCCTCAGAGGGCTTCACGCCGCCAAGTCTCCTCCGAAGCATCCCGCTGCGCAACGCGACGGCTCGCCAAGAGTCTCGACCTCGAAGTCACTCTCATGTGCGAGCGTGCGGGAATGTCTCTTGAGGGAGGTCGCCTCCAGCGGAGCGATGCATGCCCACCGACGTTGGACATCGCAAACGACGCTGTCCTCGTCAGCGCCGCAGAGGGAAGGACTCAACAATGAGACAAGAAACGTCTGGTTCGCCGGCGTCTGGGAATGTCGCATGAGCGAGTCGCGTCGGTGGGCCGGGCACTGCGGGAACGATGCAGCGCGATCAGCGCCATCCCCGATGCGTGGTGGGCCGCGCACGTCCACCATGGGAGCAGGCCGGAGGAGGAAATATGCGCATCGCAGCCCGTATCTGCGGTTCTGCACTTCTGGTAGCTGCGCTTCTCAATGCCGGATGTGGCTCGTCTACGAGCGGTAACGTCGAACGGAGCTTGGAGGATCCTGCGGGCGATGTTGCGACGGCAACGGGGCCGGATGTCGTTGCCGTCACGGTTGAACGCGACGACGAGACGATCAGGGTCAACGTGCGTTTCGCGGATGCGCCTCCGCTCGGGCTGAGCGAGGAGGAGGGGTGGGTCGACATGCTCCTTATCGGCATCGACTTGCCGCCGCTGGGTCCGCCGCCGAGCATGCCCGGCGGGGAGTGGAGGGGAGTCGACTACGCCCTTGGCACGCACGGCCCGTCCGAGACGGGAGCGCTCGTGCGGCTCACTCGCGGCGCAGCGGAGAACGAGGGCACGTTGGAACGGCAGGCGGATGTTCCGCTGGAGACCGACGGTGCGACGCTTTCGCTCCTCGTCCCACGCGAGGCGCTCGGTGACCCGGAAACGCTCGTGCTCTCGATCGCTGCCGCGCGCGAATGGAACGACGCCGCCGACGAGCCCGCCGGGGTCACACCGGACATCGTGCCCGACACGGGCACGTGGACCTTCGACTTTGCCGAGTGAGCCAGACGAACGATTCGACGATCCTCATCCCGATGCCAGCGACAGCCACATGGGCGAGTGTGCGGGAATGTCGCTTGAGCAGTCGCCTCAGCGATCGGCCTTCGGACGCTCGCGGAACCGATCCACATGCCCGCCCTCGATGATGAGCACCGTTAGCCCGGCATCGGACTTCATCTCGTGGTCTTCGCCCTCGTGCAAGAAGACCGCTTCGCCTGCGCCGATCGGTTCATCGACACCGTTCGCCCCGCTCACTTCGCCTGATCCCTCGAGGACGGCGAGTATCTGCGGGAAGCTCGCGGGATGCCGCCTGAGCCGACCGCCCGGCTCAAATCGAAGGATCACCGCTTGGACGAGCGCCCCCTCGGCGGAGGACGGTGTCAGCGGAGCGAGCGACACGTGATCGAGTAGATCGCCGTGCGGCACGAACGCCGCTTCCGGCCCGAAGCTGAACCGTTCCACGCCTTCCTCCTTGACCGATCAGCCGAGGGACAAGCATCTCAGCATCGGCCGAGCGGGGTATACGCCAGTTGGGCCAGCGTGCGGGAATGTCACCCGACGAGCCGACCTTCACGGCTCACGCGGTGAGCCGATACGCGGAGTGCCACTGGGCCCGCGCACCCGACCGACGTGCGAACAGGCTTCGCCTCGGGCACGAAGTCCCACGGCTCGTGGTTTCTGCCCTGAATACAGTCTGCGGGTAAGCCGCAAGACCACTGGGGAGCGCCGCGATGCTCGGGGCGTCTGCTCGATGCGACGCTGCTGATGACGAAGGAGGTGTCGGGGATGTCCAGCGCAGCGGGTTTCACCAGCGGCTGCCGGTCGAGAAACCGCGTCGCTTCGCAGTTGCGCCCACGACACGGCTCGGGAAGTGGGCAGTCGGGCTGGCGGTGGCGAGCTTCGTGCTCGGGATGGGTTGGCGGCTCATGGGGCCGGTGGGCGGGTTTCCGATGATCGTGGTCGCTCTGGCCAGCGGCGTCGTGGCGCTCCAGGCGATCTTCCGGGACGGAGAGCGAGCGCTCACGGTCTTCGCAGCGCTCGTGTGGTTCCTCATGGCCGCGGCGTTGCTCGTGGAACTTCTAATCGCCCTGGTCTTGACGCTCGCCTAGCGCTTTGTCCAGTAGGGCGCGTCACCTGACGGGCGCGGGATCGCGCCATGCGCGAGCGTTTTGTCGCTCGGCGCGCCTCGAAGAGCTAGAGCAGGATCTCCGTGGCGGTCACGGGATCGCAACCGCGCGAGAGCAGCTGGACGGCGTCGTGGAGATCGACCTCGCTCGCGGCGATGCGTTCCGCGAGGTGCACGGGGTACCCGGCCTCGAGAAGGATGTGCAGCCGCCAGCTCTCGACTTTCGCGGGCTCGTTCTCGTGCCAGAGAGGCGTCTCGGTCGTCTCGGCCATGCGCGCGTGATTCGCCGTTACGCGGGGCATCCCTTCCGGCCGGATCAGCCGGTTCTCTGCGCCTCGTACTGCCGGGCGAGCTCGATGAGCCGGTCGTCGATCCGCTGCGATGCCGCGGTCACAGCTTGCTGCAGCTCGGCGGCGATGAGGCCGTCGGCGCGGCGGAGGAACGACTCGGCGATCCGGTCGAGCTCCTCCCTGAGCCGGACGGCGGCCTCCTCGCGGATGGCGCGCATCCGGTTCTCGAACTCGAGGGAGCCGGCCTCGCTCCGGGTGTCGATCTCGCGAGCGATCGCCCGCTCGAGATGCTCCACCTGGCGCCGCTCCAGCTCGGCGAATGCGAGCTCGATCCGCGTGCGTGCCTCGCTCTCGGCGTGGTCCACCTGTTCCGTCACCGCGTGCTCGTGCTGGCGCAGGCGCTCGTTCAGCTCGTCGATCGTGCGGCGACGATCGTCGGCCTGTAGCTGGACCTCCTCGAGCGACCTCGCGAGGGCGTCGCGCGCGCTCGTCTCGAGCTCCTCCCGGAGCCTCATCGCCGCGGCGCGCTGCTCGTCGATCGTCGAGTCGAGCTCGTCCGACTCCGCGGCGACCCGCGACTCGACCTCGGCGATGCGCTGGCGCATCCGCTGCTCGAGGGTCGCGACCGAGCCCTGGAGGGCGTTCTGGGCGCGTTCGAGATCCGACTCCCATGCGCGGAGCCGCTCCTCGACGCGCTGCTCGACGGCGGCGACGAGCTCCGCCATCCGTTCTGAGAGCTCGCGCTCGCGCACTGCGAGCTCACCACGGCGCTGGTCGGAGAGCCGGCGTTCCTCGGTCACATAGGCCGAGAGCGAATCGGCCTGGGCTCGCGCAATGGCGACGCGAAGCTGCTCCGCCTGTGTCGTCGACTCCTCCTCCGCCACCGCTCGGACCGCGCGCTTCGCCTCCGAGACGAGCTGCTCCGTGCGGACCGCGCGGGCATGTGAGCGCTTCAGTGCGAGCGCGAGTGCGACGACGAGCACCGCCGCGAGGACGAGCGCTCCGAGGAGGATCCAGGCGACCGTAGGCACGCGGCCACTCTAGATCCGGAATGCCACGAGAGCGGCTGCGAGCATGATCGACGTCGCCGCGAGCAGTCGCAAACCCGTCTCTTCGGCTGCGATCAGGCCGTCGGCGTCGAGCTTCGACGTGGAGCCATCCCGCAGCTCGAGGGAACCCTCGACACCTGCGACGCGTCGCCGGACGTAGCGCACGTGATTCGAGAGCGTGCGCTGCGCGAGCGACAGCAGCACCGCGAAGGCGGCCGCGAGCAAGGCCGCGACGTCGAGGTTCCCTGCGACCGCGGCGTACCCGCACACGACGGGGAAGCCGCCCCACGCGAGCCCGAACCAGAGGTCCGAGTGAAAGCGCCCGCCGAGGAGCTCGAGGTTGTAGGCGAGGACGAGGAAGAGTCCTATGGGGACGAGCGCGACGAGCCACGGCTCGAACGTGATTGCTCCGATGATCCCGATCGCGCACGCGCCGGCGATCGAGGTCACGGCGAGAGCGACGAGGACGGAGCTCGGGATCCCGGTTCGCAGCGGCCGACCGCGCAACTCGTCGAGCGCGTGGGCGCCGATTCCGACCGCGAGCCCAAAGGCGAGCACCGCAGCGCCGAGCCTTCCCCACGCGACGACCGGCGCGAGGCAGCCCCCGATGACGACGTACGACAGATGCCACGCCGTGTACGGCGGATGGACGAGCGTGACGTAGTCGCGCCAGCTGCCGGCATCCAGCGCATACCAGGCCGGCCTCGCCGACGGCGCGCTCATGCTTTTCGGCCCCACAGCACGACGCCGCCTCCCAGGCTCAGTCTGCGCACGTCGATCCCGGTGACGCCTGCATCGGCCCAGAGCTCGAGTTGGCGCTCGAGCGGGTAGGCGTCCCAGAACGAGCGAATCGAGCCACCGAGGAAGTCGCCGACCTCGCTCCAGCCGTGCCGCAGGGCGCGCCCTGCGAGCGGCAGACCCGCACGGACGTAGAGCTCCCAGGCCGGCCGCGCGAGGCCGGTCGGCACACCGAACTCGAGCGAGGCGACGACGCCTCCGCTGCGCACGACACGCGCCAGCTCGCGGAGTGTCGCGCTTGGATCCCCGACGTAGCGCAGGAGGTAGGTGACGGTCAGGTGATCGAAGGCGTCGTCCGGGAACGGCAGTGCCTCGGCCGTGGCTTCCACGAGCTCGATCCGGGGGCCGAACCGCTCTCTCGCGCGCGCGAGCATCTCTGCGCTCTGGTCGACCCCTGTGACGTCGAAGCCGCGCCGCAGCAGCTCCGCGGCGACCAGCCCTGTACCCGTCGCCACGTCGAGCACGTGCCCACCGTCACGCGGCAGCCGCTCGACCAGGAAGCGTCTCCAGCGGGGATCCTGGCCGAACGAGAGCGCGGCACCGACGCGGTCGTACGAGGTGCCGAGCGGCGCGAACAGCTCCTTGGCGTCGACCGTCGGCACGCCGCCTATTGTGGCGACATGAGCCTGCGGGACGAGCTCGAGCGTGCCGCAGAGCAGGCCGTGGTGGCCACGGGGGACGGCTCCGCCGTCTCGGGAGTACTCGCGACCGAGGCCGAGGCGGGCCGGCGTGTCTACCTGTGCTCGATCGGTGTCGCCGACGGCACGCGCGGGTGGCTCGCGGTTCGCGCCGACGGCTCTGTCGTGGCGCGGCGGCCGGAGCTGCGCGCTGCGGTGTCGATCGCGGCGCTGTGCGAAGTCGCGGCAGACTCGGCGGGCGGAGGCGACCTCGACGGTCTGATCGCGAGCCTCGCCGATCTCCGTGAGCGCGAGGCGCCCGAGGGCATCGAGGACGCCGAGACTGCGGCTCGGGCGCTACGGGACGTCCTCGGGGACCCGCCGCAGCTCTCGACACCAGCCCGGCTCGACGAGATCGGTGCCGCGACGCGTCGCCTCGAGCAGGAGCTCGATCCCGGCGGCGCGTCGCCCTTCGCCGCGGCGCTCAAGGCCGCGCAGAACGCGGTGTCCGAGCTCCAGCGCGAGGTCGAGGCCGGCTACCTGGTCGACCTCGAGGCCTGAGCCGTCTCGGCCAACGCTAGTCGGACCGCGTCCCGAAGCTCGCGCATAGCCGCGAGGTGGTCTCCGGCAGGACGCTCGAGGTGTCGATCGACCCGCTCGAAGGCGGCAACCACGGCCGGCCAGCCGCGGTCCGCGATGTCTCTCCCCTTCGCCGTGAGCACGAGGTGGTACGAGCGTCCGTCCGCGGGATTGGGAACCTTGCGGAGGACGCCGCCGGAGACGAGCCGCCGCACGTGGTCGCGGACCGTCGTCGGGGGCAGGCCCGTCTCCGCCGCGAGGGTCCCGGGTGTGACCGGCTCGAGTCGCGTGACCCAGCCGATGAACGAGAACAGTCGGTCGGGGACGCCGATGTTCGAGAGCTCGGCGTCGACGAGCATGCCGACGAGGAGTCCGGTCGAGTACAGCTCTTGCAGGAGGTCGACGTCTCGCGTTTCGCGCTGCGGCACGCCACGATCATACGGCTGGACTTGCTGCGAGTTCGTCGGTAAAGTTACTGCGATTTCGTCGATACTTTGGAGGCCCCGAATGAAGCTCGCAGCACTCGTCGTCGCCATGGCTGCCGCGGCATCGGGCGCGGCTCAGGGCTCGGCCAACCTGGCTTCCGGGCGCATACCGCAAGCGCACGCGGTACGTGTGTGCGCGGGTGCAGGTCCGTATTGGCCGACGATGACCCTGGCGCTCGACGGCCGAACGGCGTGGATCGCGTGCAAGGAACAGGCACGACTCGTCCGCCTGCGCCTTCCGAGTGGCCGCGGCACCGCGACCGTGCCGCTCGAGGGGGAAATGATCGCGGTTGCCATCGGCCTCGGCTCGGTGTGGGCGCTGGACACGGGCTCGACCCTGTACCGACTCGATCCGGCGAACGGTCGCATCGGAAAGCGCATCCAGCTCGGCGCGACCGCCGCCTACAACGTCTGGATCGGCGCCCGCGCGGTCTGGATCGCCGACGACCAGCGCGCGGCGATCCTGCGGGTCTCGCCGTCGTCGAACAAGGTCGTCGCCCGGATCCCCGTCGGTGACGGTCCGGCCGACATGGTCTTTCGCGGGACGCAGGCGTGGGCGATCACGCATCGCGACAACGCGGTGTTCCGCATCGACACGGCCTCGAACGAGGCGATGCGGCTCGGCGGGGTGGGTGGTGGCAACGCGGCCGCGGAGCGCCTGGCGCTTCTCGGCGACGGGCTCTGGATCACCGGACGCGGCGTCGGTCTGGTGGAGATCGACCCGGCGAGTGGCGCGACCCGGCGAACGGTCGACATCGGGGGTACCGGCATCGACGTCGTGACCGCCGCCGGTGCGCTGTGGGTTCCAGTTCGGACGGCGGCCGTCGACCGCACCGGGTTCCCGACGATGACGGCAGTTCGCCGCGTGACGGCCGACGGGAAGGTGACGACCGCCGCGACGGCTCGGGGACGCGTCGACGTCCACGGCCTCGCCGCCGGGCTCGGCTCGCTCTGGATCGCGGACAACACCGCGGGCCTGCTCTACCGGCTCCGTACGTGATCCTTGCGGCTGTAACCTGGACGCGATGGAAGGCAGCGGCGGCTTCTTCCCCTTCGGGGGCGGCGATCCCGAGGATCTCCTCGGCGCTCTTCGCGACTTCGCGGAGCGGCAGGCCGAGACCGTGCAGGAGACCCAGCGCGAGCAGTTCGCGACGCTGACGTTGAACACGGCCGTGGAGCTGACCGCGGCTGCGCTCGGGCAGATGCAGGTCGAAGGCCCCACCGACGCGCAGGCACTCGCGCTCCGTGACGCCATGCGCGTGCTCTTCCCCGAGGCGGTCGCCCTCGTCTCGGCTGCCCGTCAGGGCTTCATGCGCCAGTAGTCCCGATGTTCGTGAGCAGGCTCCAGCCGCCGTCGATGACGACGGTCTGGCCTCGGATCATGTCCGCGTCCTGCGAGCAGAGAAACGTGACCACCTTCGCGACGTCTTCTGGCGTGACCATGCGGCCGACGGGATTCCGCGCACCCATCTCGAGCATCGCCTCCTTGTTCGGGAAGTGCTCGAGTGCGCCGGTCTCGACGACGCCTGCGGAGACGGCGTTGACGCGGATGCCGCGCGGCGCGAGCTCGACCGCGAGGTAGCGGACGAGCGCCTCGAGCGCGGCCTTCGAGGCGCCGACGAGCGTGTAGTTGTCGAGGACGCGGTCCGAGCCGAGGCTCGAGATCCCGACGATCGAGGACCCCTCGGGCATGTGCGGCGCGGCCGCCCGCGTGAGCGAGAGGAGCGCGCGCGCGTTCGCCGACAGCGTCCAGTCCCAATGCTTGTCCTCGGTCTCCAGTGCGGGACGGATGACGCCCGTCGCGGCCGCGTGGATGATGATGTCGAGCGGGCCGAGGCCGCCGACCTCCTCGGCGACGCGGTTCGACGCGCCGTTCCCCCGCACGAGCACGGGCTCAGCCCCGTACGTGCGCAGCTCGTCGGCCGTCTCTTCGGCCGGCGCGTCCCCCCGCATGTAGCCGATCGCGACCCGAGCTGCGCCGAGCGAGGCGAAGCGGAGCGCGATCGCCTTCCCGATGCCCCGCGACCCTCCGGTCACGAGGACCGAAGCGCCCTCGAAGGTCATTCGGCCTTCGGAAGCGGGTCGTACGCGGGCGCTGACGACGGGATCGTCTCCCAGCCGATGCGCGAGAGCGGCTCGCGCGGACCGCCCTCGGCGAGCGAGGATGCGTGCCCGAGGCGGTCGAGCAGCTCCATCTTCTGCTCGCCGTACTTGCGGACCGGATGGTCGTCGGGGAGATCCTCGATGAGCTCGCGGACACGCGCGCGAAGTTGGTAGGCGAAGTGCGGCGTGGCAGGCCCGACGAGGGCGTCGATGTCGTCGCGCGTCGGCTCGGCCATCGCGCGCAAGCCTAGATGACCGACCGGTACGGTCGGCCGATGCGGCGACCGACGTCCGTCGAGCTCATGCTCTTGGCGACCGTCCTGCTGTGGGCGCTCAACCTCAGCGTCACGAAGGTCATCCTCGACGAGGGACTCGCGCCGCTCTCGTACGCCACCGTTCGCTATGGACTGGCGGCCGCGATCTTCGTCGCGCTCGCGCTGGCCGTCGAGGGGACGCTGCGGATCGCACGCGGGCACCTTCGGCTCGTCGCGCTCGCGGCGGCGACCTTGTGGTTGAACCAGGTGTGCTTCGTCTTCGCACTCGATCTGACCGCGGCTTCGACCGTCGGGATCCTCCTCGGCGCGATCCCCGTCTTCACCGGGCTGTTCGGTCTCCTTCTCCGCACCGAGCGCGCCTCGGGACGGTTCTGGATCGCCGCGGCGGTCTCGTTCGCCGGCGTGGCCCTCGTCGCCCTCGGTGCCGCCGGCGAGGTCTCGGCGTCGCTGACGGGCGTGGCGCTCGGCATCGCCACGGCAGCGACCTGGGCCGCCTACTCCGTGGTCTTCGCGCCGCTCACCAAGACGTATTCGGTCGCGCGCATCAGCGCCGTCGTCCTCCCGTGCACGTGGGTCCTGATCGCGCTCTCGGGGATCCCCCAGACACGCGACCAGGACTGGTCGCTCGGCTGGGAGATCTGGGCGCTGCTCGTCTTCGCGACGATCGGCCCTCTGGTCGTCACGAACATCCTCTGGTTCCGCTCGATCCGTCGCATCGGCGCCAATCGCGCGACTCTCGTCGCGAACCTCGAGCCGTTCGTCGCCGCCGTTCTCGCGGTGATCCTCCTCTCGGAGCCGCTCGGCGTCCTGCAGGTGCTCGGTGGGCTGGCGATCGCGGGCGGGATCGTGCTTGCTCGCCGTCGGCCCTCCCGCGCGCAGTCGCCCTAGAATCCGACCCGTGAGCGACCACGACTTCATGCCACTCGACGGCTGGGACCACCTCGAGCTCTGGGTTGGGAACGCGAAGCAGTCCGCGTACTTCTACGAGCACGCCTACGGATTCACGCGCACGGCCTACGCGGGGCCGGAGACAGGCGTGCGCGACCGCGCCTCGTACGTCCTCGAGCAGGGCGAGATCCGGCTCGTGGTCACGAGCGGTCTGCGTGCGGACAGCGAGGTCTGCAAGTGGGCGGCGACGAAGGGGGACAGCGTCCGCGACGTCGCGCTCGCCGTCCCCGACGCGTCCAACGCGTACCGGCAGGCCGTCCAGCGCGGGGCGCGCGGCGTCGTCGAGCCGCACTGGGTCGAGGACGACCACGGCCGTGTCGAGCTCGCGGCGATCGCGACGTACGGCGACAACATCCACACGTTCGTCAGGCGCTCCGAGTACTCAGGTCCATACCTGCCTGGGTATCAGTCGGTCTCGCCGAATGGAGGCCCTGCGCGCGGGGTCGGCCTGATCGCGATCGACCACGTCGTCGGCAACGTCGAGCTCGGCCGCATGGACGAATGGGTCGACTTCTACGCCCGTGTGCTCGGCTTCACGCAGCTCACGCACTTCTCGGACGAGGACATCTCGACCGAGTACTCGGCGCTGATGTCGAAGGTCATGACGGACGGCGAGGGGAAGATCAAGTTCCCGATCAACGAGCCGGCCGAGGGGAAGCGCAAGAGCCAGATCGAGGAATACCTCGAGTTCCACGGCGGCCCCGGCGTCCAGCACATCGCGATGCAGTCGGAGGACATCGTGCGCACGGTCGCGGCGCTCCGCGAGTCCGGCGTGCTCTTCATCGCGACGCCGGACACGTACTACGACATCGTGCAGGAACGTGTCGGCGACATCGACGAGAACTGGGACGACCTCCGTTCGATGGGGATCCTCGTCGACCGCGACGAGGAGGGGTACCTACTGCAGCTCTTCACGAAGATCGTCCAGGACCGCCCGACGCTCTTCTTCGAGGTGATCGAGCGCCACGGCTCGCGCGGCTTCGGGATCGGCAACTTCAAGTCGCTCTTCGAGGCGATCGAGCGCGAGCAGGCTCTCCGCGGCAACCTCTGACCTCCGTTGGCGACGACCGGCACCCGGTACGCGCGCAGCGGCGACGCCGACATCGCGTACCGCGTGTACGGCGACGGGCCT
>Ga0114129_10014939_pt1 | contig 11062 bp, 10 predicted proteins | sample RhiMetdeltSRZDD1_FD_80071 | JGI IMG/M metagenome (GOLD analysis project Ga0114129, IMG submission 80071) | Populus rhizosphere microbial communities from Tennessee, USA - Rhizosphere MetaG P. deltoides SRZDD1 (version 2) (version 2) | ecosystem: Host-associated > Plants > Roots > Rhizosphere >... | reverse complement strand
GCGGCCTCAGTTTGCGCATCGGGTTGCAGGTCGGTAGCGTCATTGCCGGCGTCATCGGCATCCGCAAATTCATTTACGACGTCTGGGGTGACACGGTGAACACCGCAAGCCGGCTTGAATCGCATGGCGCGCCCGGTCGTACTCACGTCAGCGAAATGGTGTTCGAGAGACTGCAAGGACGCTTTGCTTTCGAGGCGCGAGGAACGATTGAACTCAAGGGTCGAGCCCCGATGAACACTTATTTTCTGGGCGCACCAACGCCGTAAAAAAACTTTCTGATTGTCGCTCTCATTGATGAAGTGGGACTGGCAAAGTATAAACGTGGCGGCATTTCCCTCACGCACTCGGGGAAGAGTGCAATCGACGTCTCCTGACTGTTTTGCCAGGAAACGGATGGGGGGGGATTCGAACCCCCGGTGCCTTTCGGCACACACGCTTTCCAGGCGTGCACAATAGACCGCTCTGTCACCCATCCATGCGATTGATGGTCAAAATTGCAAGCGGCGAAATAATTCGTCGAGTGGCAATTGAACGCCGATGTAAAACTCGCCGAAGTCCGCATACTCGGCGCTGACAGGATCGAAACGCATTTTGTAAACGATCGCTTTGACCTGAAATGTGTCGCGCGCAAACAGCGTCACGCCCCATTCGGCGTCATCCAGACCCGTTGACCCGGTGATAAGCTGTTTCACTTTGCCGGCGAATTCGCGGCCAACCGTGGCATGTCCTTTCATGAGTTTGCGGCGCTCATCATACGGCAGCGCGTACCAATTCCGCTGTTCGCCGCGCCGTTTGCTCATGTTATAAAAACAAACGACCGGCCAATCGGGTAATACGGGATACACGCGTTCCTGCCGATAATGTTTCATTCGCTCGCGAAACGTCGCCAGGGCTTGATCGAGTTTTGCGGGATCGTTCCGAACACTCGACTCAAGCGTCTGCACGTATTCGTCTTCGCTCGTGATGTATTCGCTTTCCTCGGTCAGCGACAAATAACTGTAAACCGGAGTCAGCACGTCCGAGCCTAACGAGAGCGAGAGCCGTTTCTCGATCTTGTTCGCATCATGCAGGTCGGGCGTGATTAATATAAAGCCAAGATCGGCCTTCGGTGTGACCATGCCGAGAGTAAGCAGTTGGGTTGACTCCATCGCGCGTACTTCCTGAACGAGCGACGACAGATTCGTCTTTGCCGCATTTTGCTCGTCGCGGCCGAGTAATTGCCACTGGCCGTACTCGATCCGGTAAAACAAATGCAGACAATGCCAGCCTTCCTCAGGAACCAGCGCAGTGTTCTTGTCGGTCATCCGCTTAGTTTCATACCCAGCGAATTCCGGTCAAGCGTTGTAGCGGCGTTTGTGTCAAACGCCGAACGGCGCCAGTCGCTGTTCGCGGCGAGCGCCTCTACAACCTAACCCGCTGGCGTTGCCGTTTTCGGCAAATGCGCCATGCAGTATTCCTCCCCATCGCGCGCAACGCGAAAGTCGAGGTTCGGATCGCTCAATTCGGTCGCGCCGCAGACTGCGCATTTGTGCAAGGGCTCGGCTTCGCTTCGAGAACTCTGCGCGTAACGTTTTCTTCGCGCCGAGACCTCGCCGCGATGGCGAGCATCGTGGATAATTTCCGGTCCAAAAAAGATCAAATAATTGGCCATGGCAGCCACCAATGCCATGCGATAGGAATTCGTGCCGACAACAAAGCCGAACAATAATAACGCTGCGGAGACCCAGGCGATCCATTTAATTTTCGCCGGCAAAATAAAAAAGAGATAGATCACCTGATCGGGATAGAACCGCGCGAAAGCGAAAAACAGCGACGCGTACAACATTGAGTTCGAAAAACGCGCTCCGAAGAAAAATGCGGCCACCGTCGTGCCGATCATTCCGACGATGAAATAAAGGGTGAGGCGAAATGCACCCCACGCCTGCTCAAGGCCTTCACCAATGAACCAGAGAAACCAAAGAAAAAGCACGACCCAAAGCGGCTGCATGGCGCCGGAAGTGCCGATGCCACGCGGAATGAAAATGTAAGTGACCAGCCGCCAGACTTCGCCTTTAAGAATGCGCCCCGGATTGAGATCGAGCGCGGAGGCGAAATTCGGATTCAGCCACATTAATCCCCACACCAGTGCGGTGAAGACGATCACGATCCGGATCAATCCCGGAATAGCGAGAAATCCGAAGCGGCGTTCCAGTTTGTCGAGCAGAAGCATCGCGACGCACGGTAAAGGCGCGCAGTTTGCGCGCAAGGTGGATCGCGTTGTCCTCAACGCGATGGCGATGAATGCGGCTTTGCCGCCTGATATTTGCCGCCTTCTGAGAGTCCTCTCCCATCGGTCCGAGCCGGACTGGCATTTTCGGAGAAGCCGATCCACCTTTGCATGCAATCGCTGCGCCGCTTACTTTGCCGCGTGAGCGAAGCCGCGCCCAGGAAAACGCCGCTTTACGAAGAACACGTTCGGCTCGGCGCCAGAATGGTTCCTTTCGCCGGGTGGCTCATGCCGGTGCAGTACACGAGCATCGTCGACGAGCATCAAGCGGTGCGAAATAATGTCGGAATCTTCGATATTTCACACATGGGTCAGTTGATTGTAGACGGAGCTGATGCGCGCGAATGGCTCAACGCGATGCTCACAAATAACGTCGACAAACTCGATATCGGGACCGGTCAATACACGTTTTTGCTGAACGAGCGTGGCGGCATCATTGACGACCTGATCGTTTATCGGATTGGCGATCAGAAATTTCTGCTGGTCGTAAACGCAGCGCGCGCAGACGAAGATTTTGCATGGTTGCAAAACCATCTCAGGGACGACGAATGTACCTGTAAGCTAACCAATCGGAGCGCGGATTTTGGCGGGGGCGCCATTCAAGGTCCGCGGATCGCCGAGTTGTTCCACGCGCTGTTTGGCGCCGCTGCCGATCTTCCGCAGCGAAATTCGATCGCCGATTTTCCATTCGATGGAACGACTGTTTCCGTCGCGCGCACCGGTTACACAGGTGAGGACGGGATTGAGGTTTTCTTTCGCTCCGAGAATGCAGCGAGGTTTTGGAACGCCGTGCTCGAGAAAGGCGAGCCGTTCGGAATCAAGCCATGCGGTCTCGGAGCGCGCGACACTTTGCGCCTGGAAATGTGCTATCCACTCAACGGTTCCGATTTGTCGCCAGAGCGAAATCCGATCGAGGCGGGACTGGGATTCTTCGTCGACCTAACAAAACCAAACTTCGTCGGGCGTGATGTTTTGCTCGAAACCAAAGAAAAAGGATCGCGCGAAAAGCTCGTGCCATTTCGAATGAAAGAAAAAGGACCCCCACCAAGACCGCATTATGCAGTGTTCGAGAACGGAGAACGCATCGGCGAAGTCACCAGTGGCACGCTCTCTCCGAGCTTGAACTGGGGCGTAGGGATGGCGTATGTCTCGACGGCACGCGCGAAAATTGGCGCGCAGATCGATATCGAAATTCGAGGACAAAAATTTCCGGCTACCATAGAAAAGAAACCGCTCTACAAAAAATCATGAATGTCCCAGACGACCTCCTTTACACCGAGTCACACGAATGGATTAAACACGAAGGCGACAACGTCCGTGTCGGCGTTACGGATCACGCGCAATCTGAATTGACCGACGTGGTTTATGTCGAGCTGCCAAAGATGGACCGGCAAGCGAACGCCAAAGAAGCAATTGCAGTGGTCGAATCTGTGAAAGCCGCGAGCGACATTTACGCGCCAGTGAAAGGCACCGTCGTGGAGGTAAACAAAGCGCTCGAAGCAGACCCGGGCCTGATCAACCGCGAACCGTATGGTCAGGGCTGGATTTTTGTCCTCAAACTCGACAACGCCGACGATCTCAAACAGTTGAAAGACGCGGAAGCCTACAAGAAGCAAATCGGTTAACTATCCTCGCAGAAGAGAGTGCTTGCCGTGTGCGACACCGGAAGTGGTTAACCAATTTCTCCGCCTGAATGGCGATCCGCTGTGATGAAGATCAAACACTTCAGATCAGCGAGCGATTTTCGCAGGTGGCTGGAGAAGAACCATGCGACCGCGCGAGAACTATGGGTGGGCTATCACAAGAAAAGCTCAAACCAACCGAGCATGACCTGGCCCGAATCGGTGGATGAAGCGCTCTGCTTTGGCTGGATCGATGGAATCCGCAAGAGCGTGGATGATTTGCGTTACATGATTCGATTTACGCCGCGTAGGCGGCGAAGCATATGGAGCGCAGTCAACATCAAGCGCGCACAAGAACTATGCGATAAAGGTTTGATGAAGCCTGCGGGCGTGGCCGCGTTTGGTGCGCGCAAAGAATACAAGTCGGGCATTTATTCGTACGAACAAAGGAGCACCAATCTCGAGGGGACATACGACAAAAAGCTCAGGCAAAACAAAACCGCATACGATTTCTTTTACGCTCAGCCACCATCGTATCGAAAAACAATTAGTTGGTGGATCGTGAGTGCAAAGCAGGCGGCGACCCGGCAGAAACGACTACAAAAGCTGATCGAAGAATCGGCGAGCGGAAAACGCCTGTTTTAGAAGCGGATAATTAGCGTTTCTTAATTGCGAAGCCAATATAACCCCAGCGGCCCCATTCGTAATGCGATGTCCGCTGCGCATCACGGCGCCCGGTTTTCTTATCGTGCGCGTAAGTCTCAGCTACGAATTCGGGAAATGCGGCATTCATCTGCACGTCGTGCGACACCAGTAATCCGCCGTCGCGCAGCCGCGGCCAAAATTGGCAAAACTCCCAGATCATGTGCTTGTAGCTATGCGAACTGTCGTGCAGAAACATGTCGATGGATGAAGGCAGCTCGTTGCGCTTGAGAAAATCTTCGAGTCTGCCGCGCATTGGGACGAAGCCGCCTGAGGCCGCTCGCAATTCGTCCGGAATTAAAGCGCCTAGCTCGCATGCCTGGTCCAATTCGACGCTGAACAATTTCGACGTCGCCAGGCTTTCATCAGCCAGCGCTTTCAAGATGAAGGCCGACGACATTCCAACGTATCCGCCGGACTCAACAATCACCGTTGGCCGAAGCCAACGCGTCAATGCATAAAGGGTTGCGCAATCGATTGCTCCCATCGCTCCTTCGCTACCGTATGCATCCCGGCGTCGGATCATTTCAGCCATGAATTCGCTTGCCCGCATTTCAGCAGCGAAACGCGCGACTGCGTCCCACATTCCGTAATAGGACGGCGCAGGCGATGGCTCGGTCCTATTCGTATCCTTAGCTCGGCGCCACCACGAACCCGAAGTTGCCGGCATTGTTCTCATGGTTTTAAGACGAAGGATATTCGGCCGCGCTTTGAATGGACGCGAATGCTTATTTGGCGTGTCGCTGGGGCATTAAAGCACGCGATTCGCTCGCGCTGCAGATGCGTTCTGGGCAACTCGCCCTTTTCTCATGGCTAAGCTGTGCTTAATTCTTCCGTTTTCCCCATGAGCAGTAAACCGAAGCCGCGCGAAGCGGAGCTTAACTTTGAGGGCGCGATGGATCGGCTCGAAAAAATTGTCGAGCAAATGGAGACCGGCAAACTCCCGCTAGAAGACCTGATCGTGCGATATGAAGAGGGAATGAACCTGGTAAAAGTTTGTCAGGAACGACTTGCCAAGGCCGAGCAAAAGATCGAAATCATAGCTCGCAATAGCGCAGGAAAGGCGATAGTTAAGGACTTCGAGCCCACACCGGAACCGGTTTCTCCGACCGAAGGTGTCGATGAATCCGAAAGCACAAATGATGAAATCAAGCTCTTCTGAGTTGGCTCCGACTGCTGAGTCGGCCGCAATACAGCGTCTTCTCGACGGGATCCGATCGCCCGCCGATATTAAGGCGCTCCGAGAACAGGACCTACCTCAGCTCGCCCACGAGGTGCGAGAAGAACTGATTAGAGTTCTTTCGCAAACCGGTGGACACCTGGGCCCAAATCTTGGCGTTGTCGAACTGACAATCGCCTTGCACCGGGTCTTTAACACACCGAAGGACCGATTCGTCATGGACGTCAGTCATCAAGGCTACGTCCACAAATTGTTTACCGGACGGCTCGATCGTTTTAATACGATGCGCCAATTCGGTGGACTAAACGGTTTCCTTCTGCGCACCGAAAGTGAACACGATTGCTATGGCGCGGGTCATGCGGGGACGGCACTATCGGCTGCGCTCGGCATGGCGGTCGGACGCGATCTCCGCGGTGGCGACGAAAACATCGTCGTAGTGGCGGGCGACGCCGCATTGACGTGCGGGATCAGTTACGAAGCGCTCAATAATGTCAAAGCGCACACCAAGCGTTTCATCGTCGTGCTGAACGACAATGAGTGGTCGATCGCAAAGAATGTCGGGGCGATTGCAAATTATCTAAACAGCATTGCGACAAGCCCCACGTTTGCGCATTTGCATGAGAAAGCGGCCCATTTCGTCCGCGCGATCGCTGGAAAATCGGTGGCGAACTTCGCGCATAAGGTGGAGGAAAGCGTAAAGGGCCTGCTCGTGCCCAGCGTCATTTTCGAAGAACTCGGCTTGCGTTACTACGGGCCAATCGACGGCCACGATATTCCGTTGTTGATCCGGACGTTTGAGTTTTTGAAAACTCAGGAAGAACCGGTCCTGCTGCACATTCTCACGCAGAAGGGCAAGGGATACGCGCCGGCGCTCAAGCAACCGGACAAGTTCCACGGTCTCGGCAAATATAAAATCGAAAGCGGTGAGACCGCGCCGACCCCGACGCCGACGTATTCGGAAATTTTCGGCAAGACGCTGGCGAAATTCGCGGAGACGAACCAGAAGCTCGTTGCCATTACCGCGGCGATGCCAAGCGGCACTGGTCTTTCGCATTTCGCCAAAGCCCACCCCGGCCGCTATTTCGACGTTGGGATCGCAGAAGAACACGCCACGCTTTTCGCGTGTGGTCTGGCAACCCAGGGCCTTCAACCGTTCCTCGCGATTTACTCCACGTTTTTCCAGCGCGCCTACGACATGGCGATTCACGACATCGCCATCCAGAACCTGAATGTGAAATTGTGCATGGATCGCGCCGGGTTAAGCGGCGACGACGGCCCGACGCACCACGGCTTGTTCGATATCGGGTACCTCCGACACGTCCCGAACTGGGTGCACATGCAGCCAAAGGACGAAGACGAATTCGTCGACATGCTCTGGACCATGGCGCACTACAACTCCGGTCCGATTGCCGTTCGTTATCCGAGAGGTTCGGGGACAGGCGCAAAAGTGAAACCGGAGCCGAAACTTCTCGAGATCGGCAAGGCGGAAGTCGTGAAGCACGGTCGCGATGTGGCCATCTTCGGCTTGGGCAACATGTTTGAAGTGGCCGAGGAAGCCGCGCGCAAACTCGAGGAGAAAGGAATTTCAGTTGCGCTCATCAACCCGCGCTGGATCAAACCGATGGACACCGGGACGCTCGAATTTTTTGCACGCAGCGTAGAAGTCGTCTGCACGATCGAAGATCACGTTTTGCACAATGGTTTCGGCTGCGCGGTTATGGAACATTTGCATTCGCAAATGATCAACACGCCCGTGGTGCGCATCGGCTGGCCGGATCAATTCATCGAGCACGGCGCGGTTCCAATCCTTCGAAAGAAACACGGTATCACTGCCGACGCATTGGTCGAAAAAGTTCTGCCGCTTCTGCAAAAAAAATCGAAGCTTAAGCCTTCTGTGGCCTGACAGGCCCGCCGGCGTTAGAACGCTCTGCTCGATCAATCGTAAAAGCGAAGGGCGCCTTCGTCTCCGAAAGCGCCCCTCATATTTTTGATGGCGATAAGCCGAATTCTGTCTGGCCAATTTCTCAACCAGGATGATCATTTATCTCTCCCAGATTTCTCCGAGAGCCCGGCGAATTTTCACTCGCCGTGATGCGACGATACCCGAGGATCTTTATCGGGCCGGCTGCCCTTCCTCTGTTTTGTCTTGCACCACATGGGGTTTTTCATGCCTCGTGAATTACTTCACGAGCGGTGAGCTTTTACCTCGCCTTTTCACCCTTACCTGTAATTTGTTGCCAAAGAACCGGCGGTATCTTTTCTGTGACACTTTCCGTCACCGCAGTTTTTCAACTGTGATGCCCGCGCGTTTTACGCGGCATGCCGCCGTATGGTGTTCGGACTTTCCTCTAGCGAACCGCAAGCGATTCACCAGCGATCATCTGCCATCGGTCACAAGACTATCATAAAACTGCACGGAAGAAAAGACAGCCACGAATGAGTAGAGATGTCGTGTTGACCACGCTTACGATGATGGTCACGCTCCCCCTGATTATTGTTCTGATTGGCGCGTAGCTGCACTTCGCTAACGGCGCTGGAGTAAACCGTCTTCTTTAGAAACGGCACGTGATCACATGGCCATGCCTTCAGAACGGCGCGGGCACGGTCATGAAGAAAATCGTGATCATCACGAGCGCGATAAATAGTTTGGCAATCATCGCGCCAAGATTTCCAAGTAGACTTCCCCAACCGGCCCGACCGGCATCAATCATTCGTTTACCAGCGATGAATTCACCCGCGACGGCGCCAATCACCGGGCCGACAAATAAGCCGACGATCCCGAAAAAGATACCGATGAGTGCTCCCAAGAGCGCGCCGAACATTCCCCACTTTGTTGCTCCGAAATATCGGGCACCGAAATAACCGCTGAGAAAATCGAGCGCATACGACACCGCGGTTAACAACACGAGGACGATGATTGTTCCCCAGCCGATGCTTTTCTCCGGTCCGAGCATAACGCGGTGAACGAGCGCGCCAGCAAGAATGATAATCGTCCCCGGAAACACAGGCAGCACCGTGCCGATCAAACCGACTGCAAAGAGGGTGACAGTGGTGAACCACCAGAACAGTTCCATGGGACGCAGCGAATCGTAATTCGAGATTCGTAAATCGCGAATCGGCGCCGGTCTTCGATGTACGCTTCATGAGGTGACGAATCGCGATCTTCCTTTTGACCGCGTGAACGCTGACTCTATACTGAATTCCCGCCTGTTGAACTCAAACTGGAGGATCCATTTATGCCAATTGCTGTCGGAACCAAAGCGCCAGATTTCACGCTGCCCACCAGGGTCCCAGCAGGGCCGAAGCAAATCCGGCTGAGCGACAATTTCGGACACAAGAACACGCTTTTGCTTTTCTTTCCGATGGCGTTCACCGGCACATGCACAACGGAAATGTGTGAAGTCAGTACAGGCCTGAATGCGTATGTCGGCCTAAACGCCGCTGTTTACGGAATCAGCGGGGACAATCCCTTTGCCCAGGAGGCATGGGCCCACAAAGAAAACATCATCGTGCCGCTATTAAGCGATTACGAACACAAGGTCGCTAAGGATTACGATGTGATGTACGATTCGTTCCTGCCCCAAATGGATCTCGGAATGGGAGGCGTCCCGAAACGATCTGCATTTATCGTCGATAAGGGTGGTGTGATCCAGTACGCGGAGAGCAACGACGACGCGAGACAGCTGCCCGATTTCGAGAAAATCAAGGCGAAGCTGGCGGAGATTCAGTGACATTTGTCATGTCGAGTGAAGTCGACACATCTCATTTTGTTACAGTTAGAGATTACTCGACTCCGCTACGCTCCGCTCGGAACGACAACACATGAAAGACGAATTTAAGACGCTGAGAAAATTTGATGCTGGTAAAGGGCGCGAAGCGTTTTTCCATTCGCTTCCCGCCCTGGAGGAACAAGGCATCGGAAAAATTTTCCGGTTGCCCGTGAGCATCCGAATAGTTCTCGAGTCTATCCTGCGCAATTGCGATGGCGAAAAGGTCCGGCGCAAGGATGTCGAAGCGCTGGCGAATTGGAACGCGAAATCGCCGGCGAACGAGGAAATCCCGTTCGTTGTTGCTCGCATCGTCTTACAGGATTTCACCGGTGTGCCGCTGGTGGTCGATCTCGCCGCGATGCGCAGTGCGGTAAAACGACTCGGTGGCGACCCAAAGATCATTGAACCGCTCGTGGCGGTTGATTTGGTGGTGGATCACTCGGTGCAGGTGGATTTCTTTGGTTCGCCGCGAGCGCTGGAACTGAATCTGGAAATGGAATTCAAGCGCAACCGGGAACGTTACCAGTTTCTAAAATGGGGGCAGCAAGCGTTTAAAACGTTCCAGCTCATTCCTCCAGGCATTGGGATCGTGCATCAGGTGAACCTGGAATACCTCGCGAAAGGCGTCCTCTCCTCTCAACCCGCAACTCTCAACTCTCAACTCTTCTTCCCCGACACTCTCGTCGGCACTGATTCCCACACGACCATGATCAACGGTCTCGGCGTCGTCGGCTGGGGCGTGGGTGGAATCGAAGCTGAAGCCGGCATGCTTGGTCAGCCAGTTTACTTCTTAACCCCGGAAGTCGTGGGAGTACACATGAGCGGGCAATTACGCGAAGGCGTCACCGCGACCGATCTGGTTTTGCACATCACCCAATTGCTGCGCGCGCAAAAAGTGGTCGGCAAATTCGTCGAGTTTTACGGTGAAGGCGCCGCGTCGCTGCCGGTTCCCGATCGCGCGACCATTGGAAACATGTCGCCTGAGTACGGCGCAACCATGGGATATTTTCCGATCGATCAGGAGTCTGTCGATTACCTGAGGGCCACGGGGCGCAGCGAAGAGCAATGTCTTGCATTCGAAAATTATTTTCGTGCACAAAAAATGTTCGGAATGCCGCTCAGAGGCGAAATCGATTACAGCATCGACATCGACCTGGATCTGGCCGAAGTACAGCCCAGTGTCGCCGGACCGAAGAGACCTCAAGACAGGATCAACTTGCCGGACCTGGAAAAAACGTTCCGCCAGTTGCTCGAAAAACCAGTGCGCGATGGCGGATACGGAAAACAAAACGTCGATCTTCGCGAAAAGCATCTCGTGGAATTGAACGGTAGCGCGCCGCGCGACGAGGCGATGTTTTCGACCGATACAAAGGAAGATCAGGGAATCAGCCCCGGGGACCAACTCAACAAGATTGAGATGATTTCCAACCGCCCGACGCCTGATCCCGGCAAAGAAATTGAAGCCGAGTCGCGCGACGTTTTTACGCAAGGACGGACCCACGTCGGGCATGGCAGCGTTCTC
>Ga0114129_10014938_pt1 | contig 11062 bp, 9 predicted proteins | sample RhiMetdeltSRZDD1_FD_80071 | JGI IMG/M metagenome (GOLD analysis project Ga0114129, IMG submission 80071) | Populus rhizosphere microbial communities from Tennessee, USA - Rhizosphere MetaG P. deltoides SRZDD1 (version 2) (version 2) | ecosystem: Host-associated > Plants > Roots > Rhizosphere >... | reverse complement strand
TGGCAGATTACGCGCCCGTCAAAGGCTGCATGATCATTCGACCGAACGGCTACGCGATCTGGGAAAAAATGCAGCAGGCCCTTGATGGCATGTTCAAGGAAACAGGGCACCAGAACGCATATTTTCCTCTCCTCATTCCAGAAAGTTTTCTTCAGAAGGAAGCGGAACACGTCGAGGGTTTTGCCCCTGAAGTCGCTGTCGTCACCCATGGTGGTGGTACGAAGCTCGAAGAGCCGCTGATTATTCGGCCGACCTCGGAGACCATCATTTGGCACTCGTTTCGAAATTGGATTCAGTCATATCGGGACCTGCCGCTGTTGATCAATCAATGGTGCAACGTCGTCCGGTGGGAAATGCGCACGAGGTTGTTTCTGCGGACTACGGAGTTCCTCTGGCAAGAGGGTCACACGGCCCATGCAACTTATGAGGACGCGGAGGAAGAAGCGCAGCGCATGCTGGGCGTTTACCGGCGATTCGCGGAGGAATATATTGCCTTGCCGGTGATCGAAGGCCGGAAGACTGAAAAAGAAAAGTTTGCTGGTGCTCATCATACGTATTCCATCGAAGCGCTGATGGGCGATGGGAAGGCTCTGCAAGCAGGCACTTCACATCACCTGGCGCAGAACTTCGCGAAGGCATTCGATGTCACCTTTCAGACGGAGAAGGGAACGCGCGAGTACGTCTATGCCACCAGCTGGGGCCTCACCACTCGCATGATCGGCGCGATGATCATGACGCATGGCGACGACAATGGAATCGTTATTCCACCGAAGCTGGCGGCCACTCAGGTCGTGATCGTGCCGATTTCTCGGAAGCCGGAAGAGCGTGAGCGTGTGATGGGGGCCGTAGACAAGTTCGCTGCGGACTTTAAGAGGGTTGGCATCGGATTCAAGATCGATGACCGCGAACAGTACAGCCCAGGGTGGAAATTTAATGAATGGGAAAAGCGCGGCGTGCCCCTCCGCATCGAGGTTGGCCCAAAAGATCTGGACCGAAGCCAGGTCGTGCTCGCGCGGCGCGACAACCGCGAGAAGGCGCAGGCGTCACAGGATGGACTTGAACGGACTGTGCTGGATATGTTGGACACGATTCAGAAGTCGCTTTACCAACGCGCGCTGGAGTTTCGCGAGAAACACACGTATTGCGTGGATGATTATGCGAAGTTTAATGAAATCCTCGACGGGGAGGGTGGCTTCATCTGGTCGCATTGGTGTGGTTCAGGCGAATGTGAAGAGCGGATTAAAGACGAAACGAAAGCGACCATTCGAAACATTCCACGCGATTCTCGCCCCGAGGAAGGCAACTGCATCAAATGTGGCGGCCGCTCTGCGCAGCGCGTCATCTTCGCCAGAGCGTATTAGCCGCGGATTGAGTCGTGTAATCGGTGCTATCTGCGGCTAAACTTTCCTCCATGACGGACGAGCGCGAGACTTGGATTCGCCATTTCTTCTATCTCGCGTTGTTTGCAGCGGCGTTCCATACTCTGCAATTCCTTGCTGCACTGTTCCTTAGGATGAGTTCGGGCTCCGCTGCGCTGATGGCTTTCGGCCTTGACGCTGTTGTCAGCGCCGTCGCTGCTCTCGTTCTCGCCGCACGCATCCGCAAAGAATGGAGACACAGGTCCGTCGCGTATGGATACATGGTGGCAGCGGCGGGCGCCTTCTACCTTGGGGCCTCGATGTTGTGGACTGGCGCACGACCGCAGCCGAGTGTGCTTGGCATTGTGGTAGCTGCGGTTTCGATGCTTGTCATTCCAATCGTTGGCTCTTACATGAAGGTGCTGGCCGTGGAGCTCCGCAGCCAGGCGTTGAGATCCGCGGCAATCTTCACTTTCGGCAATTCATATCTCTCGATGGTGCTTTTGATCGCTCTATTGATGAGTTACGGAATGAATTTGCGCTGGGGCGATCCGCTCGGCGCGCTTGTTATGTTTCCGTTTATCGCCCAAAAGGGGATTCAAATCCTTCTCGAGGAAGGCAAACATGAGTATCTTGAAGATTAGCGGCGTTCTGCTCTGTGTCTCACTAACTTCCATTGTTGCAGCGCGACAACAGCAAACAGCAATCACGGTTATTCAGGGTGCGACGGTGATCACCGGAACCGGCAGTCCGTCCATCCGCAACGGGTCTATCGTCATCGATGCCGGACGCATTCGGGACATCGGACCGCGCAATGAGGTGCGCGTGCCGAATAACGCGCAAGTCATCGACGCAAGAGGGAAGTGGGTGCTTCCTGGCCTCATCGATGCTCATGTTCACTTTTCACAATCCGGGGGGCTCTATACTCGACCGGATGAGATCGATCTGCGATCTCGTCGCCCATACGCGAAAGAGATGGAGTGGATCAAAGAGCGCCTACCCAACACGTTTGAGAAGTATCTTGCCTCTGGAGTGACGGGAGTTGTGGACTGCGGCGGGCCCATGTGGAATTTTGATGTCCGGGACATCGCTTCGCGTACAAAAAGAGCGCCACGTGTTGCTGTCGCAGGTCCCTTGATTTCCACTTTCCTTCCGGCAACCACGGCAACGGATGATCCTGACATCGTCAAACCAAACTCTCCAGCTGAAGCCCGTGACCTGGTTCGCCGGCAACTGGACCGGCAGCCGGACCTCATCAAACTTTGGTGGATTCGACGGCCGGGCGACAACCTCGATCAGCAAGTTGAGATCATGTCCGCAGCAATCGAGGAGAGCAAGACTCGCCGCGTCCGCGTTGCTGTTCACGCGACGGAACTTGAAACGGCGAAGGCCGCACTCCGCGCCGGTGCTGATGTACTCGTGCACAGCGTGACGGATCGCCTCGTTGATAACGAATTTATCAACCTGGTGAAAAGCCGCGACATCCTTTACATCACCACGCTGTGGGTGGAAGACGGTTATCGCATGGTCTTCAACCAGCAAGTAGCGCTGAATGATATTGAACAGAAGAACGGCGACGCGGAGGTGATTGCCACCTGGTCCGATCTGGCTAAAATTCCACAAAGTGAAATTCCTGGCGGCATTCCGCGAATTCCTCCTGCGCCGAAACGGCCCATCGCTTATGACAATCTGATGCTACTGGAGTCGGCCGGTGTTCGCGTAGTTGCGGGAACCGACGCCGGCAACATCGGAACACTTCACGGTCCCTCACTACATCGAGAGTTGGAAATGATGTCGGCCGCTGGAGTCCGCCCTATGGACATCATCGTGTCTGCAACGAAAAATGCCGCAGCGGTCATGGGACGGCAGTCGGAAGTCGGAACCCTCGAGAAAGGGAAGTACGCTGATCTGGTCATTCTCGATGCCGATCCATTGGCCGATATCAAGAACACCAGAAAGATTTTTAAAGTGATGAAAGGGGGAGAGTTTTTCCAGTAGACTGTGCGGCAGCGTGAAACCTTAGGGGAGGGTTTTATGATCCATATCGACAGACGTCACTTCATCGCAAGCCTTGGCGGCGCAGCAGCCGTAAAGATGATGGGATCCGAGGCAAAGGCGGAAGCGCTTGAATCGTACATGGTTCAGCAGGTGAACAACTCAACACCCGCGACCCAGACCAAGAAGTTTCCGAAAGCCGCGGAGATCGAGGCGCAGATCGAAACCCGGAGCTTTCGGCGAGGCGTCGGCAACTTGTTCTTGAATACCCAGCCCAACGGTAAGGTCAAGAAGCTTGCCCCAATGCCTGCGGAGCCGACATTTTTGGATTTCTTTAAGCTGCGGATGGAGCAAACCTCGAACCATGTCCTTCAGAGCGCGAATCGCGCTATGAAGACGGGCATGAGCGAAGAAATCATTTTAGCCTGTCTGCTCCACGACACCGTGCATGCGCTCATCAAAACCGATCACGGTTACTGGGGATCTCAGCTTTACGCTCCGTACGTTCCGGAGAAAGTCTCCTTCGCCATCCGATATCATCAGGCGCTGCGGTTTTATGAAGACAAGGAGGCCGGCTACGAGTACCCGGATCTTTACAGGAATCTGTTCGGTGAAGATTACGTGCCGTCGCCGCACATCCAGGCTGATTACAAGATGCTCCGGAATCATAAGTGGTACATGGAACCGCGTTTGGTGACCGTGAATGATTTGTATGCTTTCGAGCCTGGCGTCGTCGTGACGATCGATCCTTTCATTGATATCGTCGGCAGACATTTCAAGAACCCGAAAGAAGGTCTCGGGAACGACAGCAGCCCCGTCGCCCATATGTGGCGGGCGATCGCGATGCCGGACAATCCGTTATAACCACAAAGGCACCAAGACACAAAGGGGCACAAGTATAAGTGCTTTCATTGCTTACCTTTGTGTCTTGGTGTCTTTGTGGTTATAAAAATGTTGAAAATGATAATCGTTTTCAACTAGGCTGTAAGCCATCATGCTACAGGCATTCATTGTCGTCTTCCGCGAGGGTTTCGAATCTTTTCTAATTGTTGGAATCATCCTGGCCTACCTGCGCCGCATTGGCCGGCATGAACTCATACCGGCGATGTACTGGGGAATTGGCGCGTCTCTGATCGCAAGCGCCGGTTTGGGTTACATGTTGTCGAAGGGTGTCAATGAAGCGCTATGGGAAGGCGTATTCGGGGTTGTCACTATCGTTTTAGTTGGCTCGCTGGTCATTCACATGTGGAAAGCGGGCGCGCATATGAAACGCGACATGGAGGGCAGGCTTAGTCGGATCTCCGCGCGGTCATCCAAAGGCTGGGCGTTGGCCGGCGTTTTTCTCTTCACCCTGGTGATGATCACTAAGGAAGGCATGGAAACGGTCCTCATGCTGTTTCAGATTCAAGATGCCAACCTAGTTACCGGCATGGTTCTCGGTGTGATCGGCGCGACAGCGATCTCATGGGCCTGGGTTCATTTAGGCCACTTGATCAATGTGAAACGATTCTTCCAAGTAACCTCGATCTTCCTCCTGCTGTTCATGGTCCAGATCGGCATTTATTCTTTCCACGAATTCTCCGAAGCGGGCGTGCTTCCCAACAGTGCAGTTTTGCACGAGGCAACAGAGCCATTGTCGCCAACGGGGATTTACGGCAGCTGGTTTTCGATCATTGCCATTTCGGTTTGCGCGATCTGGCTCATTGCCGCATATGTAAGTGACAGCGTCAGGCGGAAAAGCCCTCCTCGCATAGATCAGAATCGTCACGCCACGAATAGAATTGCATTTCGGTAACAGGCAGGTTCGTGTCTCAGTTGATTGAAACGATTGCCGCCGAACTGGAACGGCCGCGCGAGCTGTCTGCTCGAGTGATGAACTACATCAGCGGGCATTACGGCATTGATGATGCCGCAATCGGTGCGTTTCTCGCCGGCGAGATGCCCAAGCTCGAAGACGATGAGATCGACCTGATTCTTTCACCTGTCTTTACCCCTAAGCTTTCTGACCAGGCGGTGTTTGCTGATTTACTGGGTAGCAAATGCGTCCCGCGTGACGAATGGCCGGCATTAGTTCAACAGCTCGCTGCGCGGCCGACTCGGGCGCGGCTTGAAACCCCCGATGGCCTCCAGCATTTGGTTGCTTTGCGGGAGGTGACGATCGAGCGCTACATCTATCGTCTTCGTCTTGATGCGACGATTTCCGAATCGCTTTTCAACCTTCTGGATCGAATTCCTTCAAGGTCGGGCGGTCCCATGCTCAAAGCTATCGCCCGCCAGCCGATCTGGGATAGCGAGAGTGCTCGCGATATACTTGTGCGTTACCTTACAGCGGCCGTCGATCGTGGCAGCTACACTCTCGACGATAGCATTGCATTGCTGCACCTCGTTGAAGCCCGCAAGCCCACTAGCCTCGCGGATCTGCAGGCGCGGATTCCCGCCTGGCAAGAAGCGCTGCGACAACAAATCGAAGTCGCGTCCGGCCCGAAGCCGTTCTTTAACGAAGACATTCGATTTTTACACGGCGGTGGGCGCGACCAACGGGCTGAAGATGGCACCAGGATGACTGCGAAAGAAAGGGAACTTCGATTTCTCACACAGCTTCAGCGGTTGTTGACGGAGTAAACTAAGGCTCCAAACCATAAATGGAGAAACACGATGAAACTCAGCGAACTATTCCTGTCCGAATTCGACCATGAGATGAACACGGCGAGAAAAACTTTAGAGCGGATTCCAGAGGACAAACTCTCGTGGAAGCCACATGAGAAATCAATGCAGTTGGACAGACTCGCCGGCCATGTTGCCGAACTGGCGGGTTGGCCGGTTCCAACAATAGAACAGGATTCCCTCGACTTCAGGCCGCCGGGACAGCCGCCGTTTCAACCCACATTCGCCACGTCCAGGAAACAGGTCCTCGAAATATTTGACAAAAACTGCGAACAGAGCCGGCGTGCTATTTCGCAGGCGAGCGACGAACATCTCATGAAAAATTGGTCTCTGTTGAACGGTGGGCAAACGCTGATGACGATGCCACGATTCGCAGTCCTGCGCAGCTTCTGCTTGAATCACATCATTCATCACCGCGCCCAACTCGGCGTTTACCTACGGCTGAACAACATTCCGGTCCCATCCGTATACGGTCCTTCAGCGGACGAAGGGATGCTCGGGTAAGACCAATTTCTAAGTTTGTTCGGTATGGCTATTTAGGACAGGCCGTCGAGTGGCGTTCGAAAAAGGTGGAAGCAGCGCAGGCGAAATCGATGTCCGATCGAATGCCGCTCAAGACGAGTCGCTTCTTACCTGGCGAGGACAATACAAAACCGAGTTCGGGTTGGATTGTCTGAACATTAAGGCGCGTTCCATCCGGGAGAGGCAGCAGTTCGCCACGGCCCAGGATCCTTAATTCGACACCGGGAAAATCGCGCTTTACGATGTCTTCGATCAGCTCGTAGAAGTACTCAAAGCTGCTCAATGCCGCTAGGCCGCTGCCGGTCCGCAATCGTTCTTCATCAAAGAATGCGACCGCAACGCCTTTCATTGCGGCGTGTTTACGCTCGGCCAGGCCGGATCCTACATTTGCGGTGATCAACACGATTACCAGCAGAAGGTGCCTCATCGGCGGGCAAGTTTACGATGGGGACATCGAGGTGTATCAAACGTTTTTCAGAATCACTGGCTTTCTTAGCAGTTGATTTCCCAGAGGTATGCCGAATTGATCGACAATGATGAACCTCGCCAAGGGGTCCCTATGTGACGGCAGTGACGGCGAGCCCTCGACGAGGTTCTACTGGTGTTGCTGAAAATGTCGACTACAGTTCCGTTATTTCGATCTTGGTTGCGACATTGGCCTTGTCGCTTTCCATGTAAAATATCTTGAGTTTTGAGCCCTGTCTCACTTGCACAGGCTGTCCGTCCTTTTGAGGTCCCACTAATTCCGTTTGATCGTTGTATGTGAACTGCATTTCTTTCTCACCCGCTTTCAGGGTGAGAATTCTGGCGTTCGCATCGACGCCGACCAAACTTCCTTCAAAGATTTTGGCGTCTTGCGCGAAGATCATTCCATTCGTCGATGCCAACATCAAAACGATGACGGCACAAATACCTGCCCATTTCGCCAAATTGGTCATCATGTTCTCCTTTTCATTCTGAAGTACCGACGCGAATCTGCGGGCAATGACCCTGCCAAACGATCATCAATGAACATTTATGTGTACGCTGTAGAAGTTGGCGACAGTCAGCATTGCAATGATCAACTTGAAGCAAGTAGGCATCCGCCAGTGTTCGGGAAAACTTACGTGGTTCTACTTTGCACAGAATTCCGCTACAAGTGTCGATGTGGTATCGATGTACCGCCTTGTGGGATTGATGCGTGCTAATGAAAATCATGAGAGGTTACGGCAGCTTCGCTGACAGGGAGGACCTCCACACGCGAGGCTTTTACCGAAATCACGTTGTCGATATTTTGGAGCCGGCCTTCGACCAGCAGGAATTTCCCTCCGACCACGGTGAAACGGTTTTGACCAAATAAATCGGGCGTGATGATCGCATTGGAGATGCCGCTTTCGTCTTCGAGGCTGAGGAAAACAAATCCTTTCGCTGTGCCGGGACGTTGGCGAGCAATAACAGCCCCGGCAACGCGGACGTAAGTTCCATTGCGAACGGTTGCGAGATCCGCGGCGCGGAGAACACCTAGCGCGTTCAGTTCGGCACGATAGTACGCCATAGGATGCGGCCCGACAGTCATGCCGGTGCCATGGAAATCGGCGACGAGGCGCTCTTCCGAGGTCATCTGGTCAAGCGGTGAACGAATATCCGGTTCTTCGATCGTTTCGAGCAACGGACCAGTGCGACGGCAAGCGCGCTCTACTTGCCAGAGCGCATCCCGGCGGTGGAAATTCCCCACAAAATTCAGAGCACCGACTTCAGCAAGCAAAATCAATTCGCGTTTTTGCAGTTCCGGTACGCGGCGCGCAAGATTATCCACGCTTGTGAATGCCGACCGGTTGCGTTCTTCCACGATCGCATGCGCAACAGATTCACGCATGCCTTTTACATAGCGCATGCCGATCCGTAATACGGGGGTGCGTCCTTCAAATTCGAGCGTGCACAGCCAATCGGATTTTGTGACGTCGATCGGCTTCACTTTCAAGCCGTGGCGCTGAGCGTCTTTCACCAACGTTGCAGGGCTATAGAAACCCATCGGCTGATTGTTGAGTATGGCCGCGGTGAACGCCGCAAGGTAATGACACTTCAAGTACGCACTCGCATACGCGATGAGCGCAAAGCTGGCCGCATGCGATTCCGGAAATCCGTAAAGAGCGAATGAAGTGATCGAGTGGATGATCTGGTCCTGCACATCGCCGGTGATTCCATTCTTATTCATGCCTTCGCGCAGCTTTACTTCGACTTCTTTCATGCGCCGTTCCGATCGCTTGAAGCCAAACGCACGCCGCAATTCTTCCGCTTCGCCACCGCTGAATCCGGCAGTGATCATTGCCATGCGCAGCAATTGTTCCTGGAACAACGGAACGCCTAGCGTTCGGGCGAGAACAGGCTCGAGTGCGTGATGCGGATACTCCACAGGTTCTCGGCCCTGGCGGCGTTTTAAATAAGGATGGACCATATTGCCGACGATGGGGCCCGGCCGGATAATCGCAACCTCTACGACAATGTCGTAAAACTTTTCCGGGCGCATTCGCGGAAGACACGACATCTGGGCCCGGCTTTCAATTTGAAACATGCCTACGGTATCGGCCTTTTGCATCGCGGCATACGACGCGGCATCGTTTTCGGGGAGGTGCGCAAGATCGACTTCTTCACCATAGTGGTCGCGAATCAGTTTCAGCGAGTCTTCCAATACCGCCATCATGCCAAGCCCAAGCAAGTCGACCTTCACGATGCCCATGTCCGCGCAATCGTCCTTGTCCCATTGCACGACGTTGCGGCCAGGCATGGTCGCCGGTTCGAGGGGAACCACGGAATCCAACTGGCCCTGGCAAATCACCATGCCGCCGGAATGCTGGCCAAGGTGCCGCGGCAAATCTTGAAGTCTTACACATAGCTCGAGAAATTTGCGGATCCGCGAGTCGCGCATGTTGAAACCGGCCGTGCGGAACTGCGCTTCGAGCGTGTCGGACTCGTCCTTATATTCGAAATGTCCGACGAGGCTTGCCAGACGATCCAGTGTCGCCGCGTCGAAGCCAAGCACCTTGCCCACTTCACGCGCTGCGGACCGGCCACGGTATGTAATGACGTTCGCAGTCATGGCCGCGCCCAACGCGCCATATCGCTGATAAACGTATTGAATGGCGCGCTCGCGCTGGTCCCCGCTCGGAAGATCGAGATCGATGTCCGGCCACTCGCCGCGTTCTTCCGAAAGGAATCGTTCAAATAGCAATTCCATTTTCACCGGATCGACAGCCGTAATTTCCAGCGCATAACAAACAGCGCTGTTCGCCGCCGAGCCCCGGCCCTGAATGAGAATGTTGTTCTGCAAACAGAACTGCACGATGTCCCAAACGATGAGGAAGTAGCCTTCGAGACCGAGTTTTTCGATCAACTGAAGCTCGCGTTCAATCTGACGGCGGGATTTTTCGTCGTAAGGACGGAAACGTTTGCGCGCGCCTTCTTCCGTACGCTTGCGAAGGAACGACGCCATCGTCTCACCATCACCGACAGGGTACTTCGGAAAGTCGTAACCGAGGTCTTTCAGTGTGAATTGAAGCCGGTAAGAAAGTTCGATCGTATTAGCGATCGCCTCAGGCACATCATGGAAAAGCCGCACCATTTGTGCAGGTGTTTTCACATCACGATCCGAATTCTTCGAAAGCAGGCAGCCCGCGGTTTCCAAAGTTCGATGATTTCGAATGCACGTGAAGACATCCAGAATTTCTCGCTGATGCGGTAATGCATAGCGCACGCCGTTGGTGGCCAGCAATGGAAGACGAAAGTATCCGGCAAGCGCAATGGCTTGCTGGTTGATGGCTTCTTCTTCACGGTCGTAATGGCGTTGGAGTTCGATATAGACGTTCTCACGGCCAAACATATCCATGAGCCGCTCCAGTGTTGCGCCACCATTGTTGTTCGGAACGGCTCTGGTCAGCGGACCGTATTCGCCGCCCGTCAGACAAATCAGCCCGCGAGCATGCGCGGCCAACTCATCTTCCGTGATCGCGCCCTTCCCCTTAGGGGCGCGGAGTTTCATACGTGTTATCAGACGACAGAGGTTTTGATAACCCTCGCGACTTTTGGCGAGGAGCGGATAGCGCACACCGGTCGTAGAAGTCACTTCAGCGCCGATGTGGGCCTGGACGCCGGCTTTTTTAGCCGCAAGATGGAATCGTGGGGCGCCATAAACGCCATCACGATCGAGGAGCGCCATGGCATGCATACCGTATTCAGCGCACGCGCCGGCGAATTCTTCAGGTAGGGCAGCGCCATCAAGAAAGCTGAAGGCCGACGCAGCGTGGAGTTCAATGTATTGCGCGCTCAATCGTAGACTCCCTGCGCGTACCAACGATCGAGGTGAACGTCATAGTAAATGCGGTAAAGCATGTCGGCGACTTCGACGTCCCACTCTTCACGATCCCACATCGTCGGACGCCACCAATCGCCCGATGTGTGCCATGGCCCGCTTGCCGTTGCGATATGGCCGTGTCTGCCGTGAAAAGCGATCCAGGTAGGAATTTGATTGCGCAGTTGGACCGTGGCAT
>Ga0114129_10014937_pt1 | contig 11062 bp, 5 predicted proteins | sample RhiMetdeltSRZDD1_FD_80071 | JGI IMG/M metagenome (GOLD analysis project Ga0114129, IMG submission 80071) | Populus rhizosphere microbial communities from Tennessee, USA - Rhizosphere MetaG P. deltoides SRZDD1 (version 2) (version 2) | ecosystem: Host-associated > Plants > Roots > Rhizosphere >... | reverse complement strand
GACGAGTCCTACTATCGCTCGATGTATGCGGACGTGGGGTCTGCACCGGTCGACGTCGTCCGACATTACTGCGAAGTCGGCTGGCGTGAGGGAAAGAACCCGTCGGATGATTTCGACACCAGGTTCTATCTGGACACGTACCAGGATATCCGTAATGGCAACATGAATCCTTTTTACCATTACGTCATCGCCGGTGCGTCGGAGTTGAGACATGCCCTGCCGGACATCTCAACCCGCCTGGAAGACGAGGTTTTTTTTGGCGCGATCGAGACCGACATCAAGGCAATCGCATTTTATGAGCCGCCGAACTGGGCGGCAGTCCGGGCCGGAAGGCCGAAGTTCAAGGGACACCGGCAGCCACTGCTCCCGCACGAAGACTTGGCGTTTTACGATCCGCTAGATCCGCGGGTGCTCCGGCGCCAGGCGGACATGGCGAGACGTCACGGCGTTTATGGGTTCTGCTTCACGCTGCGCGGCGCGGGTCTCGCGCCGATCGATTCGCCGCTCGCCCGCATGCTGGAGCACCCGGATATTGACCTGCGGTTTTGCGCCCGCGTGGATTTCACGTCGACGTTCATCCCAGAGCCTCTCGTTACATTTCTTGCCCGCGCCGTATCCGACAAGCGGTACATCCGTGTCGACAGGCGCGCAGTCGTCATCGTGTCTGCTCCTGACCATCCGGTGCCGCACGAAAACTTCCCGGCTGACTTTCGAAGGTGCCTCGCCCAACACGGGGTCGAGGACCTGTTCCTGGTTATCCAAGGCGAGCCCATCACCGCCGATCGCAGCGCGCACTCCGCAACGGCGGCGTGTGACGCGACACTCGAGCTGCCCCTAAGCTCTGTGCCAGGGGAGACTGGGAATTTCCTGCCTCTTGGAAGGACCTGGGCCGATGGCGACGCCGTTCCGTACAGCGTCGTGGCCTCGCAAGGTGTTGCTCGCGCGAACCGGGCAAGCGGTTTCCAACCCCGCTACCACGCCATCACGGTTGGCCGCGACACGACGGCCCGCGGCGCATCGAGGCCTGTTGTATACACGCGGTTCACGGTCAGGGACTATCGCCGATGGCTGGACGCCTTGTTCGCTTTTGCGAGGGACGCTCATCCCGCCGACCGCCGTTTTGTGTTCCTGCATGCGTGGAACGCGTGGAACGACGGCTCATTCCTCGAGCCGGACAAGCAGGGCGGGTTCAACCGTCTCAACGAGACCAGCCGCGCGCTCTTGAACATTCCACCTGAAACGCACTTGCCGCGGGTATCCGTGATTGTGCCCAACTACAACCACGCGAGGTTCCTGCGGCGCCGGCTGGACAGCATCTACGATCAGACGTACACGAACATAGAAGTCATTTTGCTGGACGACTGTTCGACGGACGAGAGTCGGGCCCTGATGGACGAGTACGCCGGGGCACACCCCGATATCACGCGGACCATCTACAACGATCGGAACACCGGCAGCCCGTTTCGACAGTGGGCCAGGGGCCTCAAGGCGGCAAAGGGCGACCTCGTGTGGATTGCCGAGAGTGACGACTACTGCGACGAAACGTTCCTGGAGGCGCTGGTCCGTTGCTTCGAAGACGAGGCTGTTCTTCTCGCTTCCGGGAAGTGCGTATTCGTCGACAGCGACGGCGCTCTCATGGAGAGCGAGTTCGAGATGTACGTCCGCAACCTTGAATGCGCGGGCAAATGGAACAGCTCGTACGTCGATACCGCCCACAACGAGGTCGCGTCGGCCCTCGGTATCAAGAACACGATTCCGAACGCAAGCGGCGTGATCTTCAGGCGCCCGATCGGCATGGCGCTGCTGGAGGACGAGTCCTGGCTCTCAATGTCTGTTGCGGGCGATTGGGTGTTCTACCTCAACGTCATTCGCGGCGGCAAGCTTGCCTACGACCCAACGGCGGTCAGCTTCTTCCGTCGCTACCAGGGCAGTGCAGCAGCAGTCACGTACCAGGCCGAGGTTTTCTATAAAGAAGTCGGCTTCGCCGCGCGAGCCGTCGCGACACTGTACAACGTGCCGCTCGCTGTGTTGGAGCAGTGCCGCGACAACTACAAGGCCACGTACGAATACCACGGCGGCCGGAGCGACGAAGAATTCGCTCGCTGGTTCAATTACGAGGCTGTCCTGGCCGCGCGCCACCGGCGCCTGCCGAACGTGATGATATCGACGATGGGGTTCTATCCAGGCGGCGCGGAAATACTGCCCATCAGACTCGCCAACGAGTTCAAGCGTCAGGGCCTGTCCGTTCTTCTTCTGAACGCGGCCTTCAATCCCCGCGAGGACGGCGTCCGCCGGATGGTGAGGAATGACGTGCCAGTCGTCGAAACGTCGGGCGTTGAGGAAGTGAAAGCGCTCATTCGGGACTTCGGTGTCGAGGCCTTGCACACGCACCAGTGGCACATTCAAAAGTATCCGCTGAGGTGCCCCGATGTTTTCGAGGGATTGAAGACGCATGTCGCCTCTCTCCACGGAATGATCGAGCACGGCAACGCGTTTCGCGTGACACGCGAGGAGCTTGTCAGGGCCGACAGGAGCGTTGGAACGTGGGTCTACACCGCCGAGAAGAATATCGCGCCATTCAAGAGCCTAGGGCTCTACGATCGGTCTTCACCTCGATTCGTGAAGATTCCCAACGGAATGGAGCCGCCTGCGGTCGTGCCGGTCCCCCGGACCGACATGCACATCCCCGACGCTGCGTTCGTCCTGTGTTGCGTCAGCCGGGCCATCCCTGACAAAGGATGGGCCGAAATGATCAGCGTGGTTGCACGCGCGCGAGCGCTGTCAGGACGCGACATCCGCCTGATTCTGGTCGGGAATGGACCGGTTCACGACGAGTACTGCCGGACTGGTGTGCCTGACTTCGTCTATCTGGCCGGCTTCGACGAGGATTCAGTCGGTCATTACGCGGCGGCCGACATGGGGTTGATGCTGACCAAGTTCAAGTCCGAGAGCTTTCCGCTGACGGTCGTCGATTGCCTGTTCGCCGGCAGGCCCTACATCGCCTCCGATGTCGGGGATATCAGGAACATGCTGACGACGGCGAACGGCGTGGCTGGAGAAATCATCGAGTTGGAGGATTGGAAGGTTCCCATCGAACACGCTGCTGCCGTCGTCAGCGCTTTCGCGAGCGACAAACAGAAGTACGCAAGCGCCGCCGCATTGGTCCCCGAAGTGGCTCGACGTTATCGAATCGACACGATAGCGACAGAATATATCCGCCTCTTCTCGCAGCAGACGCAGCATCGCGATGTCCAGGTCGTCTCATGAGAACGCAGGCGAACCCGGGAACCGTCAAAGGACAGTTCAATTGAAGTGCCTCGTCCTCGGAGGTGGTGGCTTCATCGGCCTCAACCTCTGTGAAGCGCTGGTGGCTGCGAGCCATCAGGTGCGTGTATTCGAACGACCGAGGCTCACCGTTGAAGGGGCGGAGGGCCCCGTTGCGCACGACAGCGTCAGCGGCGTCGAGTGGGTGGAGGGAGATTTTGCGAATCGCGCCGATCTGGACAATGTCGTCAGCGGATGCGACGTCGTCTTCCACCTGATCTGCACGACGCTGCCGGGAACCTCGAATGGGAACCCTGTCTACGACATCGAAAGCAACGTCATATCGACGATACGCCTTCTCGACGCCGCGAGGGCCGCGAAGGTCAAGAAGGTCGTGTTCATATCCTCCGGCGGCACAGTGTACGGCATCCCCACGAAGCTGCCGATATCAGAGGATCACCCAAACGCGCCAATCTGCTCCTATGGAATCACCAAATTGGCTGTGGAGCGTTACTTGTATCTGTACCACTACCTATACGGTTTGGACTACTGCGTATTGCGCGTCGCCAATCCGTTCGGCGAACGTCAGAGGGCTGCGTCGGCGCAGGGTGCCGTCGCTGTTTTTCTACATCGTGCGTTGAGGAATGAGCCTGTCGAGATCTGGGGAGACGGCAGCGTCGTCCGCGACTATGTCTACATCGGGGATGTCGTCTCCGCGTTCATGAAGGCCATCGAATACTCGGGAAACATCCGGACCTTCAACATCGGCAGCGGTCGCGGCTGCAGCCTGAACGAATTGCTCCAGACTATCGAATCCGTATTACAGCGTCCGATTGAACGCATTCACCTGGAACCGCGGGCGGTGGATGTGCCTGTGAATGTCCTCGACATCGGAGCTGCAAAGACGTTCCTGCAGTGGCAGCCGGCTACTCCTCTGCGCGAGGGCCTGTCGAAGACGCTGGCTTGGATGCGGGAACAGAGGGCCAGGCGGATCTCTGGCCTCGGCGGCGTGGCTTAAGCGCAGCAGCCGCTGCGACTGCTCGTCTGGGTCGACCGGTGTCGACACAAAATTCGGAATTCTGAGATATGGATCTAAAGTCTTATACCAATATGGTATATTAAGGTATTCTAAGATATTTTATATACGCAGGCATGAGGGATTTCCACCGTCATAACGCCCTCGCGGTAGCGGCGGAGCAAATGGACACGGCCGAGGACGCGACGCCGCAAGACGGGTATCCGCCGCCTGCGCGCGCCGCCGAGGTGAGGCTCGCCGTGCTGGCGCTCTCGGCGCTGGCGTTATCGCAGGCGGCGCTCCTCATCTTTGCAGGCCGAGGAATGACGAGAGTCGCCGCGGTCGGTCTCGCGATTGGCGGCATCAACGCGCGAATCCGGTTGCTCTCCGTGTTGGCGGCGCTCATCGTCGTCAACTTCGGCGCACATCTGGCCGGACTGGCACCACCGTTCCCCTATCGCCTCGCACACGTATCCATTCTGGCGCTGTATGCGGCGATGGCACTCGCCGGCTTCGCCGCGGTTGTTTTCAAGACGAAGTTCGGAGCCGCACTCGTGGCGGCCGGCCCACTGGCGCTCGCCTTCATCGCATCGGAGGCGGTCATCGAGCAGATCGCTCCGCCCACCATGTTGAGTCGACCTCGGATCGAATGGGTCGGAGAACCAGAGGCCGACTCCACCTTGGGCGAGGCGTATCGTCCATACGCCCTTTTGCGCACCGTCTATCCGGATAACCCTCGCGGATACTTTCACGCCGCCGGCGCCGCACCTGTTGAATACTCCGAGACGTACGCGCTCAATGCGCTCAGTTGCCGTGGGCAGGACTATCCAATTCCGCGGCCCGTAAGCCGACGACGCATCCTGGTGTTGGGTGGAGCGTCTGCGTTCGGCGTCGGAGTTCACGAGCCCGACACGTTCGCCGCGCGCCTCGAGCGATCGCTCAATGCGACTCCGCCGCAATCACAGCCACAGGGGTACGACGTCATCAACTGCGGCACGTATGGTTATGCCACACGGCAACAGCGGATTTTTTACGAGCGAGTCGCCTGGCGATACGACGCCAATGTCATCATCCTGGCCATGAGCTCCCACGACAACATTTCAAACAGGGACGAAGCGCAACTTGGGTACCTGCACGAGGCCGGCAAGTACGAGCGGCTGCTGTTCTCTTTGCATCTCATTCAGCAAGCACGACACGAAGGGCGGCTCACGTTCGACTACTCCAGCACCCTGGAGGAGCTCTCGAAGCTCCGTGAGGCATGCCGCGCTCACGGAGCGCGGCTGGCAGTCGTCATTTTTCGAAACGCGGATCTCGTCTTTCCGTGGAGCGCGCTGGTGACAGGTGTCTCGTCGCGGCTTCAAGGCACCGACGTCCCCGTGCTCGATCTCGGTCCGGCTCTTCTAAAGGATCAGACCCCAGAAGACCTCATGGTGCATCCCACCGATCCGAGCCCAAATGAGATCGCGCATCGGATCGCCGCCGAAGCGATCGAGCAGTTTCTGAGGCGTCAAGGGTTCATTGCATAGATCGACATCAATGGTCGTCGCGTATACAGCTGAATAATGTCTCAATTGAGACACTCCTGACGTGCGAAACCTTGTCGATGTTCGCGATCGCAGTAAGATCTTCCAGCGTAACCGGACAATGTCACAGGCGGTCTTGAGGCAACACCAAGTCCCTGGTTGGATCCGTGATCCACGAAGCGTAGCTGTATCTGTCCAAAATCTTGGCAAGCGCTACTGGCTCCGACAAGCGGTTCCGGCGACGTTTCAACAAACCCTCTTGGAGATGATTCGCGGCGTGGGTTCGACCCCGTTCTGGGCGCTGCGCAACATCTCGTTCACGCTCGGGCCCGGCGAGTCGGTCGGAATCATCGGTCCGAACGGGGCCGGCAAGACGACCCTGCTGCGCCTCATCTGCGGCCTTGGCAGGCCGACCACGGGCGATGTTGAAGTGAGGGGGCGTGTTGCCGCACTCCTCGAGCTCGGCGCCGGTTTTCACCCGTCGCTCACGGGCCGGGAGAACCTGTACGTCAGCGGGATTATCTCTGGCCTCAGCCGCCGAGAGGTCAACCGCGTGTTCGATACGATTGTCGACTTCGCGGAGATGCGCGATTTCATCGATCAGCCGCTGCGGACCTACAGCTCAGGCATGCAGATGCGGCTCGGCTTTTCGATCGCGATCCATGTCGATCCGGCGGTGATGATTATCGACGAGGGTCTTGCGGTCGGCGACGGGCACTTCCAGCAGAAGTGCCTCGATCGGATCCGCAGCTTCCGACGGGGTGGAAAAACGCTGTTGATGGTGTCTCATGACATGGGCATGATCCGTTCGTTCTGCACTCGAGTCTTGTGGCTGCGCCGGGGAGCCCTGGTCGGCGATGGCCCAGTCGATCGGATCATTCCCGAATACGAAGCGATCATCCAACAAGAGACGTTATCCGTGAGCCGCGAGGGCGAACAGGTCCGCTAGTGGCACGAGTCATCGTTGTCACGATTGCCGCACTGGTAAGTATCGAGCTGCTCCTTCAAATCCTCTCCCTGGTCACGTGGATCGTCTACCGTCGGCGCTCGATCACTCGCTCGGAAGGACCAGCAGGGATCTTGTGCATTGGCGACTCGTACACGTATGGGCTCGGCGCCTCGTCGAATTCACGATCGTACCCTGCTCAGCTGGAGATGATGCTCACCACGTTCGCGGACGGGCTGGGCGTCACGAATGCCGGATGGCCCGGGCGAAACTCACGGGATGTCCTCGTCACATTGGGAGCGCTGCTTCAAAGGACGAAACCGGCGCTGGTGTATGTGATGGTGGGCGCAAATGACCTGTGGACAAAGCCGGCCGCTCTTGTGCTGCCTACCGACGCCACGACGCATGGTTCGAGTGGTATCAATCGGTTCCGATTGACGTGGCGGACATATCGATTGATTGCCTTGCTGCGTCATCGGTTGGAACGAGGCCAACCGGAGCCGACGCCCGTCGGATCGGGCGTGACACCGGTGACACCTCCGGCGCCGAGCGCTCAAAGCGCTGCGAGCGCTGGTCCTCTGAACGGGGCGACCACGCAGGACTACCTGCTGAGCGCCGGGTGGCGCGCCCTGGATAGCGGCGACGTGGGCGGCGCTGAACAGCTCTTCGCGCTCGCCAGTAGCGGAGCTCCTGACGACATCGATGCCCATATGGGACTGCTGAAGACGTACGTCTTTTCGGGCCGTCCCGATGCCGTCGAACAAGAGCTCGCGTGGATACGACACGCGCACGAACAGGACTTCAGCGAGGGGACAGCACTACGTCTGGTGCATGCTCTGGAGATAACTGGGCGAATGGATGAGGCGCTTCGCACAGCCGAGGATCTGGCGGACCGGTTCCCTCGAAATGCCTGGTTGTGGAAGTCGGTGGCCTGGCATACGTATCAACGCGGCGATGCGACGAAGGCTGTGCACGCTATTGAGGTGGCGCTCTCATTGGCGGCTCCGGACGATCCCAACACCAGGGGCCACTTCTTCGATGTTCGCGCGGACATCGTACGGAAGATCGATGCGGCCGAAGCGGTCCGGAGCGCGATATCCGCGTACAGGCTGCGACTCGACGAGAAGCGATTCGTCCAGTGGCTGCAAGTCAACAGCGAGATCATCACGACACCACTCGTCACCGAGAGCCTTCTTCACCTCGACGTGCCGGCCGAAGAGCGACGGCGAATCGAAACGTTGTACGAAACGGCCGTAGCACCACCTGCATCGGCCACAATGCAGGTACTGGAGGGCCATCTGCGCCAGATTGTCGACATTGCTCGCCGGTCGGGAGCCGACGCTGTGTTTCTGTCTTATCCGTTTCCGTCTCCGCTCATCGAGCAGGTGGCCAGCCGCGTTGCGGCGTCCACCGGCTCCGGCTGGCTGAACATTCGCGCCATGTTCGATGCACGTCTGAAAACCACAACACGAGAGGAACTGTTCGTCCCGGACGGCCATTTGAACGACTGCGGCTATGCGCTGGTCGCGCAGGCTGTGGCCACCGACGTCAGACGGCGTTTGTCGCGAAAGAGGATCCGCCGAGAAGTCCGCGTGACGATCCCCGCTGGCGCGCTGGAATTCCCCAAAGTATCTTGATGATCGCCCGATCGGCGGCCTTGCATCGGTTCGGTCCGGTCTGTGCGCAGGTTGCGCTCGTACTGCTGGCCGACGACGCATGCACGACCCGCAATCCTCTGCCGAACGCCGAGTCGCGTCGTCGCGGCGATGAGCTCGTCGCGCAAGGGCAATACGCGCAGGCCGCCGCGATATTCGAGGTCGCCGTCCAGGCGGATCCGCTTGACGGCCACTTGCGAATGAAGCTCGCCGATGCGTACTCGCGCGCCGGAATGCCGGTTGAAGCGGGGAGCGAAGTCGTGCGCGCCGCCGACTTATTGCCCGCCGACGTCGATGCACAAATCCGCGCCGCGACGGTCATGCTCTCACAAGGACGGTTTGTTGATGCCGCCGACCGGATGACGCCGGTTCTTCGCGAGCATCCCGACAACCCTGGGGCGCTCGTCGCGTGGGGGAACGCCACCAGCCGTTTGTTCAATTCGACCGCGGCCATCTATGCGCTCAGTCTGGGCGAGAACAACGACAAATACGAAGCAACCCGCAATCAGCTGCGATCCCATGTTTCCGCCGAGGACGATCGGGCTGCCGAAGCGGCGTTTCGGAAGGCTGTCCAGCTTGCTCCCAACATCAGCGAAGCGCAGCTGGCCCTCGTCAACTTCTTATGGGCCACCGGCCGTCCCGATGACGCCGAACAACTGCTGCGCGGCCTCGCGGATCAGAACCCGAAGCACACCGTCATCAACCATGCGCTCGGGTCGTTCTACCTCTCGCGTCACCGCGAGCCCGAAGGCGAACGGTACCTGAGGAACGCCGCGACAGCCGGAGAGGGCGGACGAGGTGCCCGTTTTGCGCTGGCGGATTACTACATGCAGTCGAACCGCATGGCCGACGCACAGGCGGTTCTCCGCCTGATGACTGAGGATGACGACGCGGCCGGCCAAGTGTCGATTGTGCTCGCCCCAATCGAATTCCAGACAGGCCTCCCGGGCGCGGCCGTACGGCGCGTCGACGCGCTGCTGAGGCGTCAACCGCACCATGCACGCGCCGCGCTACTCAGGGCGCAATTTCTGTTTGCGATGGGAAACCCAGATCCGAGGTTCGCACGGGCCGCGGTGGCCGAGGATCCGACATCAGCCGACGCCAAGCTGTCCCTCGGTCAGGCGCTGGTTGCGTCCGGCGACCCCGAGAGCGCGTTCGACGAATACCGAGAGGCTGTTCGGCAGAATCCGAGCGCCACACGGGCGTGGGTGGAGCTCGTGCGCCTGTCGCTTGCGCTGGAACGCGACGACGAAGCAGGACAGTTTGCGCGAAAGGCAGTCGTCCAGCTTCCTGACGATCGTGAGGCGCGTGTCCTTCTGGTGAAGGTGCTGATTCGAGCGCGCGACTATTCGACCGCCGAACGAGAACTTCAGGTGCTGCTCTCGAGCGATCCGAGCTCACCCGAGGTGCTGACACAACTTGGAGTCCTGCACGCGGCCCGGGGCGACATGGCGGCGTCGCGCGCGGCGTTCGTCCGTGCGCTCCAGGGCGATGCCGATTCGCTGGAGGCGTTGTCGGGTCTCGTCTCGCTCGATCTCAAGGTCCGAAACGTCGGAGCAGCCCGCGAGCTCGTCGATCCAGCTGTGGCGGCACATCCGACAAATCCCGGCTATCTCCTGTTGACGGCACAGGTCTACACGGCCGACAACAATCTGCGCCGCAGCGAAACGACACTCCGGCAGGTTCTCGAGATCGACCGCGGAAACGTCCAAGCGTCCATGTCGCTGGCCGATCTTCTTCAGCGTCAGAGCCGTCATGAGGAGGCGAGCAAGGTGCTCGAACAGCTGATCGAGCGTCGGCCGCGGTTGCTGGAGGCTCAGATGGCGCTAGCGATGCTGGAGGAGCGAATCGGGCGTGCTCCTGCAGCGCAAGCGCGATACGAAAAAATCGTTGCCGGAAATCCAGCGGCCGCGACCGCAGCTTACCGGCTGGCGCGGCTGTACGCCGATCAGCGAGCGAATCTCGACGTCGCGCTCAGCCTCGCGGTCGGCGCCGCGCAGCGGCTGCCCGACGATCCGGACGCAAGCGACGCCGCCGGCTGGGTCTTCAAGCAAAAGGACCTTGTCGAGCTCGCTTTGCCGCATCTCCAAAAAGCGGTTCGCGCCGTGCCGAACAGTGCGCTCTACCGCTACCATCTCGGCTCCGCATACATGACCGCCGGAAACCTCAGAAACGCGCGCGACGAGTTCACGCATGTGCTAGAACTCGACCCGAACTTTCTCTATGCCGAACAAGTCCGCCAGGCGCTCGCCGGGATCCTCCAATGATGCTGGAGGCGACCACGTGCCGCTGTTCCTCGTATTTGCGGCGGCGCTTGCGTTCTATTCGGTCACACTTGCGCCAACGGTCGTTTGGGGCGACAGCGCGCGGCTGACACTGCGCGTAGTCGCCAAAGAGCCGCTGACGTTCGGCACGGCGGGCGATCATCCGCTGTTCGTGCTGATCGGACGAATCCTTGTGGCCGCCTTACCGGGCGACCCTGCCCGTCTTCTCAATTTTGAAGCAGCGTTGTTCGGCGCATTGGCGGTAACCGTCGTTTACCGCTGCGCCCGACAATTGGGAACGTCGCGACTTGCAGCCGCCGCGGGCGCCTCGTCACTCGCGGTAGCGCATACCTTCTGGCTGCACGCGGTCATGGCCGAAGTGTACACCGCCAACG
>Ga0114129_10014936_pt1 | contig 11063 bp, 9 predicted proteins | sample RhiMetdeltSRZDD1_FD_80071 | JGI IMG/M metagenome (GOLD analysis project Ga0114129, IMG submission 80071) | Populus rhizosphere microbial communities from Tennessee, USA - Rhizosphere MetaG P. deltoides SRZDD1 (version 2) (version 2) | ecosystem: Host-associated > Plants > Roots > Rhizosphere >... | reverse complement strand
TCAAGGACCGTCAAGAAACGGGCCTCGAAGAGGCGGAAGCGTCAGAACTGGGCCAACTGATTTCGAGCCGGCAATCACCCTCTCTTCTCGCGTTTCGTTTGCAGCCTGCAGATGGAAGATCAACCCGGTCACTGTCGCTTGATGTTGCCCGCTACACACCGCAAGCGGTGTTGACAGCAAATGTCGAAGAAGCACAGTACAACGCTCTCGTTACAACCGATGGGAAACTGCTGATTCAATCAAGATTCGCGGTGAGAAACAACCAACGAAATTTCCTGAAACTCACGCTGCCATCTACAGCAGTGCTTTGGAGTGCTTCAGTAGCTGGACGTCCTGTGCGGCCAGGACGCGCTCCGGATGGTTCGCTGCTATTGCCCTTGGAAAAAACGCGATCGGGTGATGAAGCTCCGGCGTTTCTCGTTGAGGTTTCGTATCTCGATCGGCTGCAACCATGGAGTGATAAGGGGAGGCTGCATCTGTCCTTGGTAGCGCTCGATTTGCCCATTTCCAAGTCGCGATTGTTGCTTCATCACTCACCACTCTTTCGCTTGACGGCTCCTCCAGGTAGTTCGGGAAGTTTTCGCATCGCTCCCTACGAGGAATCAACTTCTGACGCGCTGCGATCCAAGCCACAACCTGCGACGGACACGGAACCGCGTTCTGCAGATCAGCAAGACAGCGATGCTTCCAAGCTACTTGTTTCACGTTTACGTGACGCAAACCGGCCATCTAAGCCGGCGCGCAATCTTCCTTTGAGAGTGACGTTCCCGCACTTCGGTCCTTCGGTATTTCTGATTTCAGAATTGACGAGCGAGAACCAAACTCCAGTCATTGATCTTGATTTTCAGCGTGACAGAAAGAGAGGCGAGAAATGAAACGTTCAATAATCCTATTGCTGATTTTGGCAACCACTACGTACGGTCAAAGGAATTCACGCACGGATTCCGTGCTTCCTCCGCCGGGTTCTTCCGGCACTGTCACACTCTCGCTCGCCGAATATAACCGATTGATGGAACTAGCCAGTCGAAAGCCAAAAACGGCAGACGTTGCTCCGCTTCCATTCGTGTTATCGCGAGCCGCGTTCAAACTCCGAGTGGAGGATCAGTCGGTAATCGGCGCGGTGGATATCGATGGAACTGTCCTCGCAAAAGGAGCTGTGAAGGTTCCGTTGACAACCGGGTTGACAGTTCTCGAAGCGAAACAGGCAGCGACTGCACTACCTTTGTTGCAGGAAGGAGCAACACACAACGCCGTCTTGAACGGCCCAGGACCATTCTCTGTTGCTTTAAACATTGCGTCTCCGTTAACTGTCGAAGCCGGACGAGCTTCCTTCACATTAGTAGTGCCCGCGGCAAGTAGTTCATTAATAACTCTGGACCTGCCTGGCAACCACGCAAACGTGCGTATCGAACCCGGCTTGATTACCAATCGAAATAGTGAGAACGGTCACACGATCGTTGAGGCCACACTCGAGCCAGGGAAGCTAGTGCGCGTGTGGTGGACCACGCGTGAAATCACGGCTCCGATAACACAGAAAGAAGTACGGTTCCTTTCCGACGTGAAGAGCGTGGTATCAATCGGTGATTCACAATTGCGATTGACTGCTCTCTGCGATGTCACGGTCATCCAGGGCGAACCTGCAGACTTCAAGATGCCGTTGCCTGCCGGCTTTGATGTTACAGAGGTGACGGGTAGCACACTGGACTCCAGCGAGGTTGAATCAGGGGCTTTGGTGTTGCACGTTCGCGAGCCTGCGCGGCGCAATCACCAATTCCTGATAGCTGTCGAGCGTACTAACAAACAGACCAAGGTCGAAGCGCCGATTCTCGCCTTCGCAGGAGCACAGCGGGAAACTGGTGAACTACTGGTTGAAGGCGTCGGAGCGATGGAGTTAACGGCAACTGAAAGTGGAGGGCTGCGGAGGATGGACGTTCGTGAAGCCGGGGCAATCGCGCGTTCCCTGGCCCGGTATCCATTGCAAGCCGCATTTCGGTACAACCGTCATCAAGGCGACGCTGCAAAACTGGAACTTGAATGGAAACAGTTTCCTGACGCGCAGGTTGTTTCGGCTGTGGCAGAACGCGCGACGATCACCACGTTGGCGAATATTGAAGGCAAATCGTTAACTGAGATTACACTGAAGGTACGAAATCATGCACAGCCGTTTGTGAAGGTTGACTTGCCGCCGGGTGCTCAATTGCTTTCAGCCGAAGTGGAAGGTGAGCGAGTAAAACCAGTTGCAGGCACTGATGGAAGCCGCGTTCCTCTCCTACGAACCGGTTTCAATCCATCAGGTGCGTATACGGTGTCATTTGTGTATCTGAGCTCGGGCGCCAGGTTCAGCAAGAACGGCGCATACGAAATGGACCTGCCAAAGCTGGATATTCCGATCAATCTCTTGTCATGGGAAGTTTCGTTGCCGGATCGGCTGGATGTGAAACAGTTCGGTGGGAATGCATTCGCCGCAGAACTCTTTCCGGCTTCGGTGCAAAGCGTGATGCTGGATGGGTCGGAAGATGACTACGAGGAATCCGCTGGAAACGTTTGGGGGAACTTGAACATTGATGAGTTGCAGCCGGGACAGATCGGCGGAATTGTCACGGACCCTAACGGTGCCGTAGTTCAGGGCGCATCAATAACCGCGACAAACACTCAGACCGGTTCAAGCCAAACAACCATCTCCAATGCAGAAGGATTGTGGCAGCTGTCCGGCCTCCAGCCGGGCGCCGTGCGGATTACGGTTACTTCGCCCGGCTTTAAGGTCACGCAACACGAGCTGGAGCTGTCGGCAAACCGCCCCGTACGATTAGCGACCGGGATGGAGCCTAGCAGTGCCTCAGAAGTGGTAACAATAACCGGCGGCGTGTCGGATGGTCGTCGCGAGATGCGCAAGGCAGAAGAACAGGCTCGCAGAAATCAACAAGCACAACTGAATGCGCCATCGCAAAACGTCTTCAATCTGCAAAGAAGAGTGGCGGGCATTCTGCCTGTTCGAGTGGACGTTCCGCGCAGCGGCAAGTCTTATCGCTTCGTTCGCCCGCTTGTGTTAGAGGAGGAAACAAGAATCACATTTCAGTACAAGTCGAGGTGAAGCGTGGACGAAGATGCCACCGGCGAGTCGGGTCGGCATGCGCAGCACTCAATCAACGCCGGAAGCAGGTCAGTACCGCACGGAGAAAACTCGGAGAATTTTCAGAGAAAACTCAAAAGACTTTTCCCTGCGACCGCGGCAATGATTAGCGAGCATCGAACCTGGCCAAATTTGCCAGGAAACTCGCGAATCTACTTGGAGATAACTTTATGTCCAGCACGCGAACGCTGAATCGTTTCATTTCGATTCTTCTATTCGTCTTCACTTACTCCATCGCCGCAACCGCCCAAACCACATCCTTCAGTTATCAAGGCAAACTGACTGACAATGGCACACCTGCGAATGGCACCTATCAAAGTCCGGTTCTTGCGGGTGATGAGCGAGTTTTCAACCGGACCGGGCCCTGGCTAATTCGTAGTTGCCTTGCCAAGTGGCCTCCACCTCAGTCTCAGATTTTGAGATGGTCTTGAACGTGCCGTTGCCGGTGATTCCTCGGTACTGGCCATCGCCGGCGACAATCGTAAATTTGCCCTCGACGGTCATTCCGCCAGCCGCGGTTGTAACCTTGCCTTCGAAGGTTCCAAAATCGCGACCGCCGTCGGGATGTACGTTGTTGTAGTAGCCGCGCTGCGTTCCCTCCCCATTGAGTAAGTCAGTAACACCCCAGTAGGTGATGGCAGAGTTGTTCCAGAGTGGATCCTCAGATTTCTGCGTTCCAGTAACCTCGGCAATGCTCAGCTCGTGGTTGGACTGATCGCTAAGTGGAATTGCAGAGTGCTTTGTGAGCCTTCCAGAAAAAGATCCTGTTATCGAAGACATGTCTGTCTCCTTTCGGTTGGTGAGTTGTCTGGGCTAAGTCGCGCGCATTCTGTTCCTGTTTCAGCACTCTGTCAATGAAAGCGAGACGGCAGTCCGAACCTATTTAGACGTGTTTTTGGAAGCAGTCAGAAATGTATGTCGAGGGGAAGTGGCGGAGGGGACAGGACTCGAACCTGCAAGCCCTTTCGGGCGGCGGTTTTCAAGACCGCTGCACTACCATTATGCGACCCCTCCGCAGAATGGCTGCTTCAATATAACTCAGGCATTACGGGCGGCCAAAACGGAAGCGTCCGTCAAAAAGCATTTTCCATTTTCCGTTCATCATCTTCCGTTCTTCATTTCTTAACTAACCGGAATTGAGTTCACCAAGCCGTGCGGTTGGCGAACACTCATATATGGCCCGACAAATGAAAGAATGGAAAATGATGAATGGAAAATGGAAAATGCTTTTTCTGCACATGTAGTCTCGGCAACCGGTTGCAGCACAACGGTCCAAAGACTAAGATCTGAATAACCAAATGCGTGTAACTATCGGCCAGATTAACACCACCAACGGCGACTTCGATTCCAATACCGCCAGCATCATTCACGCAATTGAACAAGGAAAGAAGGATAAATCCGACCTGGTTGTCCTACCTGAAGCAAGCATTCAGGGATACACCTCACTGGACTGGTTTTTGGATCGCGACTTCGTTCGCGCGTCCGAGCGGTCGCTGCAAAAGATCATTGCTGCCACCGAAGGAATCGCGGCGGTGGTCGGAACCGTTCGCCCGTCCGGCTTGACTGACGGTCGCAGACTTTACAATTCTGCCGCAATCATTCGCGATCGAAAGCTTGTTGGATTCTCCGACAAAACCTTGTTACCTGAGTACGATGTTTTTGACGACCCTCGTTACTTTGAACCTGGGCGCGAGCGTCATATTTTCAATCTGGAAGACGCGAACGTCGGCGTCGCTGTTTGCGAGGATTTTTGGAACGACAAAACCTTCTGGCGAGAACGGCTCTACAGCAATGACCCGGCGGATGAGCTTATACGAATGGGCTCAGAGATATTGATTTCCATCAATGCTTCGCCCTTCAACAAAGGCAAGATGGGAGAACGCTGCGCAATGGTTTCGCACCGGGCCAAAAGCGCTCGCTTACCGATCGTTTTTGTAAATCTTGTTGGCGGCAATGACGGTATTGTTTTTGACGGCGCAAGCATCGTCGCCGACTGCGAAGGCAAAATCATCCTGCAAGCACCTCCGTTTGAGGAATTTTTCGGCTCTGTCGATCTCGATTGTGGAGTAGCAGACGATTTCTGCTTACCTGGTGACGATATTGAGACTGTTCGCCGCGCGCTCGTGCTTGGCATTCACGATTATGCTCGGAAGAACGGATTCACTTCTGCGGTGCTTGGTCTTTCGGGCGGGATCGACTCAGCAGTGGTCGCGGCCCTGGCCGCCGAAGCGTTGGGCAGAGAGAACGTCCTCGCCGTAATGATGCCTTCTCCATACTCTTCACGTCATAGCATTGAAGATTCGCTCGAGCTTGGACGTAAGCTCGGAATTAACGTGATCGAGCGACCGATTACAGAACCGTTTCGTGTGATGTTAAGGGAGCTGGGGTTGAAGGCTCCGAGTGCAGAAGGAAGTTCGCATGCTGCCGAGAACCTGCAATCTCGGTTGCGCGGCAATATCCTGATGAGTATTTCAAACGATGAAGGTCGGTTGTTGCTCTCGACCGGCAACAAATCTGAGTTGGCGCTTGGCTACTGCACTCTCTACGGCGACACGAATGGCGGTCTGGCGGTAATTGGGGATGTTTTGAAAACGGAAGTCTATCAGTTGGCCCGTAACTTTAATCGAAATGGCGAGATGATTCCCGGCTCGATCATAGACAAACGACCATCGGCTGAACTTGCACCTGGCCAGTTTGATGATCAAACGTTGCCGCCTTATGACCGACTGGATCCGATTCTCAAAATGTATTTTGAGCAGAAGGCTACGCCAGAGGAGATAATTGACGCCGGTCACGAAGCGAACCTGGTTTATGACATTCTCAATCGAGTCGAGTCTCCGGCGAATGAATTCAAGCGCCGGCAATTGCCCCCGACACTGATCATCTCGCGGAATGCGATAGGCATTGGCCGCCGCAGGCCAATCACACACCATTATCGCCGCGTTCCGAGTGGATCTTGATCAAGTAGTTCAACTTGCTTCGCATCAGCAACTGGCGCAAGATCGGGGCGCCGCATTCAATTCCAACTTCGGGTGTAAGATAATGAAAGCGAAAAACGTCCTCTTTATTGCCTTAACGATCTTAATTGTCGGCCTCGCTCCAGCCGCGTCTTACGCGCGTGGGGTTTTTAATCAAGCCCCAGCGCAGCCGAAGGTTTCTGATGCCGAGGCGAAGGCACTGGCAGCTATCAACTCTGCTCCCGACGCCGCAGCAAAACTCACCGCAGCCGAAGAGTTCGCGAAGAACTATCCAAAAAGCGCTGCGTTGCCACAGCTCGCAGACCAAATCGCCATTGAAATCTCGAAGGTTGCAGACACAAACCAGAAGATCGCACTTGCGGACAGATTTGAAAAAGCTTTCACAGACGAGCGTGCGCTGTCCGTCATTCGATCTGCCAAGCTCGACTCTTATGTAACAGCAAACAGACTCGACGACGCGTTCACACTTGCTACGACGATCCTGGCGAAAGATCCTGAAGAGGTGCACACACTTGTGCAGCTAACATTGGCTGGTACGGAGGAGGCTAAAAAAGGTAATCGCAAACACATGGCCCAAACCCAACAATACGGGAATAAAGCCATCCAGTTGATTGAGGCAAACAAAAAACCGGTGGGCATGGACGATCCATCGTGGGAAACCCATAAGTCCACACTTCCCACTTTGTATCAGGAGACAGGCATCCTCGCTATGCTAGCAAACGATTCGGAACAGGCTAAGGCCCGTCTTTCGAAGGCGATCGCTTTGAAGCCCGATGACCCGTCCAGTCATGCAATTCTGGCCTACCTGATCAACAACGAGTACGTGCAGCAGGCTACTGCGTACAAAACCATGCCGGAGGGCAAAGAAAAGGCGGATACGCTGAAGAAGCTGGAAGGTATGATCGACAACATTATCGATGCGTATGCGCACACGGTAGCGCTGTCAACAGGAAAGCCGGAGTATCAGGCACTGCTGCAACAGGTTTTGCCGGATCTAACCAGCTACTACAAATTCCGGCACAACCAATCGACCGAAGGACTGCAACAGTTGATTGACAAGTACAAACCGCAGTCAGGTGTGAAGCCTTAGGTCGAAAAAGAAGATGATTTGATATTGGACATTTTGGACATTTGTCATTGGTGTGATTTGCCATTTGCCATTTGTCATTTCCGCCGTCTTTTCTTCTTTCTCACTCGTACGTTTTTTTCGTGTGATTTCGCGTGAGTTCGTGGATCTCTTCCTGTCGGACTGGAAGCTATCCACGAGCAAATTCCATTAGCGTAGCACTAGGAGAAAAATGAAAAGGAAATTCGAAACACTAACCGGTGGCGTTCTTTTGTTGCTCGCTCTGTTTTCTTCCCTGTATTCACAGACGCAAAATAGCACGGAGCCACTGCCAAAGTTGCTACCTGTTCGTGAGCAACAGGCGTTACGCGAGCAGTGGCTTAAGAAGCGACTCGATACCATGCTGTTGCCAATGATGCGACAACAAAAAATCGAGATGTGGATCGTTATCAATGAGGAATTCCATGCAGAGCCGGTCGTGCCTTACATAGCTCCGCCGCTTCCGTATGTAGGCCGTCGTGACTTTTTTATTTTTGCGGATCGCGGTGGCAACAAGTTGGACCGGATCGCCCTGGTTCGTTATCCGGAGGAGCACTTAAAACAATTCTTTGAAGTACTCAACCCTCCCGGTAAGGACATTCCGACCACTTTAAAACGCGTCGTTGACGAACGTAATCCAAAGACGATCGCGCTGAATATGGGAGGAACAAGAGGCGCTACGAATGGATTGACTTATGATGCATACAAGTACCTAACCGACACATTGAGTCAGGAATACGCTTCCCGTTTCGTTTCAGCCGCTCCGCTGATTGTCGAATACATGGACACCCGCCTTCCTGAGGAACTTGAGCATTATCGGACCGCTGTGGCGCTGACAGACGTACTGACGCAGCGCGCATTCTCAAGCGAGGTAATCACACCTGGCAAAACGACAGTCGGTGATGTTCGCTTTTGGTTCCTGCAACAAATCAATAACCTCGGGCTTGACACGTGGTTCCAGCCGGACATGAGAATTCAAAGGCAAAATCAGGAGACCGGGAAGACGCAGCAATTCCTGAGCGTCGCCGAGGAAGGGGTGGTAATTCAGCGTGGTGACGTCATTCACATTGATTGTGGTCTGAATTATGTCGGCCTGAGTACGGATTGGCAGAAGATGGGATACGTTTTGCGAGAAGGCGAGAAAGACGCGCCTGAAGGATTAAAAAAAGCACTGACGAACACAAACCGGCTTCAGGACGCTCTATTCACTCACATAAAACCAGGGGCGAAAGGGTTCGAAGTTTACGACGCCACAATGAATGACATGAAACAACAGGGCATTGAGGCGATGATCTATTCTCATTCAGTAGGAAATCAGGGCCATGCGCTTGGCGCCAGCATAGACTTCCGGCGGCCGGCCTCAGGTGTTCCGCTTGAACCACCATTTCGCGAATGGTCTTACACGTCGATCGAATTAAATACGAGCACGCCCGTACCCGAATGGGGTGGCCAAAAGGTAACCATCATGATGGAAGATGATGCGTATCTAACAAAGGAAGGCATGAAATTTTTCAGGCCGAGGCAGACCTCCTTTTATTTAATCCGATGAGTGACATTCGACGTAACCAGGCAACCATTTTCCATTTTTCATTTTTCATTGTCGCCGAATTCTTCGCGTGACTTCGTGTGATTCCGTCGGTCAATTATTCCCCGCACCGAGAGGACGGTCCACGAAATTACACGAACGCACACGAATGGACGCCAATGAGAAATGGAAAATGGGTCGCTGAATTCCTTCAATGCTACTCAACTACCGATATCGAGAATAGGCTTCCTTCGTCTTGTCGAGAAAGTCGCGGCGGTCTAACACATAATAGAGCGTAACTGAACCCGTTCCTGAAAGCTGCTCTATCAAGTTCTCGAGCACCTCATACTGATCACTCTCTTTGATTCCTTGTACCTGAAGATAACCGCCAGATCGCAGGCGGCGGATCAATTCGTTCAATGTCAACCGACCGTCGAACGTGCGCCCACCGTGCTTGTGTGAACGGCTGAGCAGATATTGGACCAACAAAACCTCGTTGTAGAGCGATGGCGCAAGAAACAAACGCGGGCCCGACTGCTCCCACCCCTCTTCCAGGCGGCTGGATTTTCGTATCGTGCGTGTACCCGCAAACACCTCGTTCCATTGGGTTTTCGGCTCCCGGCGTTCGAGAAGTGCGCGGCCCGCCTCCAGCAACCAACCATCATCATCCAGATCGAGTTTGACTCGCAGGGTATCAAGCCAATCAAAAAATGCCGTTCGGCGATCTGACCTGACGTGAACCACTTTAAACTTCTCATCCTTTGCCGGCAGCTGTTTCAGAAATGAACGTCGCGCAGCATCACCGACCTTCGTGCTTTCCACGCAATAAGTATCCAGTCGTGAATGCCAACGCTTGGCCGCGTCACAATAAGGGCAGTGTGGATTTCTTTGATCAGTATCGAAAAAAGGGCGTGTCGCCTTTCGTGATGTGAGCTCAGTTATTGTCGGTGAGTAGTTTCTGATTTCAGAGTAGGCCTTGCGCGGCGACATTCCGAGTTGTTTCGTGAAAATATCAAAGATGCACGCGAGACAAACAGCAGTTGTAAATTCAGTCACGGTTCCGGGTGGAAACGCGCTGAAATCAAGCTCCTTGTTTTTCGTAGTACCGGGCATGACGATTCAAATATCCACACATTACGCATCAGATTACACCGATTAGAAGGAGAGGGCAGTTATCACACCCGTGCTCTTATCACTTTCTGCCTACTGCGATTAATCGGTGTAATCTGCCTAATCTGCGGATGTTTATTTGGATTACATCTCAACTCACGGAAACCAGCTGAGGCTGCAAGGAGTCGTCGGTATGTCCGACTGCCAAATCAAGCTCGGTTTCGACGTCACCTGTTCCGGCAGAAAGATTCTTGAAATCAAAAAGCCGTCGATCAAGCAGATGCGACGGGACGGTGTTGCCGATTGCTGTCAGCATTGATGATCGGATGTTCGGTATCTCTTGTTCCAACTTGCCAACAAGACGATTAATGCGTGCCCGTTTCAAATTCGATTGTGAGCCACACAGATCGCAGGGAATGATTGGAAAATTTTGTGATGCGGCAAATTCGGCAATCACCGACTCGAGACAGTACGCCAGTGGTCTGATGATGGTGTTTCGTCCATCATTCGATCGGAGAACAGGCGGCATCGTCTTAAGGGTACCAACGTAGAACAGATTCAGCAGGAAAGTTGTAATGATGTCATCAGCATGATGACCAAGTGCGATCTTATTGCACCGTTCCTCAACGGCGATGTTGTACAGAATGCCCCGTCTCAGCCGTGAACATACGGAACAGTACGTTTTCCCATCCAGCACTAAGCGTTTCACGATCGAATACGTATCGCGCTCGACAATACGAAAAGGAATGCCTCGCGCCGTCAGATAATCAGGCAGCACGTGTGCGGGAAACCCGGGCTGTTTTTGGTCCAGATTTACAGCCAACACATCAAAGTCAACCGGCGCTCGTTGTCGGATATCGAGGAGCAGATCAAGCAGCGTATGGCTGTCCTTACCACCGGAAAGGCAGACCATGATTCGATCGCCATTGCTGATCATGCCGAAGTCTTCTATCGCCTCACCTACTCGGCGCCGCAACATCGTTCTAGCTTTGCTCTCAACAAACATGCGCTGGTTCCTGTCGTCGACTAGTAACACTGGAGAATGCCATGTCAGCCGGCCAAAACTCAACTCTCTTTGGAGTGCGGCGACTTGTCGCCGCTTTCTCGGTTGAGTGGGGCTCATTGTCAAAAGCGGCGACAAGTCGCCGCACTCCAAAACTCTGACGCATTTCACTTCCTTGACGAGTTGAGCTGCAGCCTTAATAATTCACACCG
>Ga0114129_10014934_pt1 | contig 11064 bp, 12 predicted proteins | sample RhiMetdeltSRZDD1_FD_80071 | JGI IMG/M metagenome (GOLD analysis project Ga0114129, IMG submission 80071) | Populus rhizosphere microbial communities from Tennessee, USA - Rhizosphere MetaG P. deltoides SRZDD1 (version 2) (version 2) | ecosystem: Host-associated > Plants > Roots > Rhizosphere >... | reverse complement strand
CCACCGCCGGCTCCGCTCGCGGAACCGCCGGCGCCACCTGTGCCATTCGCGCCCGCGGTGGGTGCGGCGCTCGGCGCCTCGGTCGGTGCCGCGGCCGGCGCCGCACTCGGCTCCGCCGCGGCGACGACCTCCGGTGCGGCCGTCGCCGCGCTGCGGCCACGGCTCACCTGCGACAGGAGCTGCGGACGCGTGACATCGGGCGCGACCGCGCTCGCTTCACCCTGCGGCTTGCCGCCCGGCTCGCCGCCGGGCCCGAGGACGAGGAGGATGAGCCCGCCGAGCAGCGCGGCGATGAGCAGAAGACGCCGCCAGGGGATCGGGCGTGGTCGCGCGAGCTCGCGCGGCGGAGCAGGCACCGGCTCGGGGCGGGGAAGGCGCGCCGCGATGAGCGCCCGGCCGAGCGCGGCACGCGTGTCGTGCGCGAGTACGAGCTCCTGCGTGGTGAGCCGCGCGCCGGGGACGCGCAGCCGCGCCGCGGCGCGCGCCGCCGCGCGCGCGTCGCCGTCGCGGACCGAGGCGTGCAGCGCCGCGCGGCGAGCGGCGAGTCGCAGCGTGTCGCGCTCACTCATCGAGGTAGATCTCCAGCGCGAGCGATGTCCCCGGATCGCCGGGCACGAGCTCGTGGTAGGCCTTCGTCACCGTCCCGCTGAACTGACCGTCCCTCAGCAGCTCGACGGCGAGCGCCGCGATGCGGTCGCCCTGCGTGGCGCGCTCGTGCGCGCCGTACGCGAACACGATCGCGGCGTGACGGCCGGGCGCCTGCGTCGCGAGCTGGTCGCGCACCGCGTCGGCGATCCGACGCTGCTCCATGGCGGAGAGCGCGGCGTCGTCGCCCAACAGCGCGATGCCGCTCACCTCGATTCGCATCACGATCGGCGTGGGATCGATCCCCGCCTTCCGCGCGGCCTCGCTCGAGGGCGCGAGGGCGTTCGCGGCGAGGAAGATGGCGAACATGCCGAGCAACAGGTCGGCCCAGAGCCACCCGGCCAGATTGAAGGAGACGCTTCGGTGTGCGGAGCCCGGCATGCTACCGGCGCGCGAGCGAGTCGGCGGCGCGCTCGAGCCGTATGGCCGCATCGCGCAGCCGGTCGACGACACCCTCGAGGTCGAAGAGCTGGCCCTCGCGCTCGACCGCGCGCTCGTAGATGCGGCGCTCCTCCGCGGCCATGTCGGCGAGGATCGACTCTGCGTCGCCGGTCCCGAAGTCGAGAGCGCCGAGCGAGGAGACGTGACCGAGCAGCGCGCGGATCTCCGATTCCTTCAGAAGCGCCTTCGTGCGGAGCTGCGCGTCGCGCAGCTCGCTCCGGACGTGCAGCGCGAGCGAGAGCACGATGAGGACGCCGATGAGGCTCGCGTCGGTGATGGCGAGCGTGCTGAAGTTGAGCAGCACGCGGCCGTCGAAGCCCTCCTGCCAGAGCAGCAGGAACGGACGCGAGATCAGATCGGGACGGGCCCCGAGGAGCTGGGCGTACGCGGTCGCCGCGATCGACAGACCGAACCAGGTGACCGCGATGGGCGCGAAGACGAGCACGTTGCGCACGACCTCGAGGACCGCCCACAGCCGTGAGTGTTTGCCGGCGAGAAGCTCGGCCAAGGCCCGCGGGTCGACCGCGCCGGTGTACGCGGCAGCTTCGGTGGAGCGGCCTTCGCGGACGGCGCCGGCCAGCCGCGCCAGCACGGTCCCGAGCGACGGCTCGCGCGCGGTCGCCTCGTCCGCCAGACGCTGGAGTGCCTCAGCCGTCGCCTGTCGATCCAAGCCCTCTTCCCTCACCCTGGCTAAGAGTACGGCCCCGCACCCCGCAGAACGTGTCGTTTCGGGCGCTGGTGCGCCGCTAGTCGGGCTCGAGCACCGTCGTGGCGGCCCGATACGTGCCCAGCGGCTGGACCCATTCGCAGCACGTTCGCATGAGGGCCAGCGCCTCGCGCGCCGGCGAGGCCCGTGGATCGGCCTCGAAGTCGAGGTAAAAGACGTAGTCCCAGGGGCCGGCGCGGCTCGGTCGCGACTCGATCTTCGTCAGCTGCACGCCCGCGGTCGCGAACGGCTGAAGCGTTCGCGTCAGTGCGCCCGGAACGTTCGCCGCGGCATAGACGACGCTCGTCTTCCACGGTCCGGTCAGGAGAGCGGCCGGGACCTGGCGCGCCACGGTGTCGTCGCCGTCGCGCGCGAGCGCGAAGAAGCGCGTGAAGTTGTCGGGGCTCGTCTCGATCGACTCCGCCAGCACCGCGAGGCCGTAGCGATCGGCCGCGCGCCGGCTCGCGACAGCGGCCACGGTGCGGTCGCCCGCCGCGGCGACGTCGGCGGCGGCGCCGGCCGTGTCGTACGCGACCTCGGGCTGGATATGCGATCGCCGCAGGAAATCCTCGACCTGCGCCAGCGCCTGCGGGTGCGAGCGCGCGACCCTGATCTCGGCGAGCGCCGCGCCGGGGACGGCGAGGAGGCAGTGACGCACGCGCACCACGGCCTCCGCCACGATGCGGACGCCTTGATGATTACGCAGGAGGTCGTACACGTCGGCCACGGAGCCGGCGTGCGTGTTCTCGACCGGCACCACGGCGGCGTCGACCTCCGCGTTCTCGAGCGCCGCGAAGACCTCGGAGAAGGTGCGACGCGGTAGGAGCTTCTGATCCGGGAACAGCGCCGCCGCCGCCGCCTCCGAGAACGCTCCGGCAAGCCCCTGATACGAGACGCTCAGCGATACACCGCCGTGCGCCACTCCGCGTGACGCGGATCGTCGCCCCGCGCCATCGCGAAATACAGGTCGCCGATGCGGCGCGCGATCGGACCGATCTCCCCGTTCCCGACGCTTCGGCCGTCCACGCTCACGCAGGGCGCGACCTGCGCGCCGGTGCCGCAGAAGAAGACCTCGTCCGCAATGAACAGCTCGGTGCGATCTATCGCGCGCTCCTGCACGCTGAGCCCGAGCTCGCGGCAGATCGTCATGATGCTGTCGCGCGTGATGCCCTCGAGGATGTCGTCGGTCACCGACGGCGTGATGAGCACGCCGTCGCGGATCATGAACAGGTTCGCGCTGCCGCCCTCGGAGACGTGACCGTCGCGTGTGAGGAAGATCGATTCGTCAGCGTTCGCGTCGTGCGCCTCGTCCACCGCGAGTGCGGTGTTGATGTAGGCGCCGGTGAGCTTGCCGCGCGCCGGGATCGCGTCGTCGGCGGTGCGCCGCCAGGTCGCGGTGCGCGCGGCGAGGCCGGATGTCGGTAGATACGCGCCGATCGGGAAGGCGAACATGCCGAAGCCGCTGCGCAGATCGTGCAGTGCGACCTTGATCGAGCGCGCGGCCTTGTACGCCAGCGGACGCACGTACACATCGGTGCGGAACTCGTTGCGGCGGAGGAGCTCGAGCGTGACGTCGGCGAGCACGGCGCTGTCGCCGGGTAGCTCGATGCGGAGGAGACGGCAGTTGCCGCGCATCCGATCGAAGTGCTCGCGCAGCCGGAAGACGAAGAGCTGCTCCTGCGTCGCGTTCCAGTACGCGCGGATGCCCTCGAAGACGCCGGTGCCGTAGTTCAGCGCGTGCGTGGCGAGGCTCACGTGCGCGTCGGCGAGTCGCTTGAAAGCGCCGTCCTGGTACGCCCAGCCGGTCTCTGGGATCTCCGTCGAGAGCGCCGCCGTCTCCTTGAGCCTCTCGTGTACGCCGCTGGCCATCGCTTCCTCCTCTTGGAAACAGAAAAGCCTCCCGGCTTCGGGAGGCTTCGTTCCGCTGGTCTTGCTCGCCGGGTTAGCTGAGCGCGCCTCCTCCGCTGGCTCCCATGGGGAGCTCGATGACGATGACGAAGAAGACGATCCGCGCCATGAGGACGCGAACGCTAACCGGGTCGCGCCGAAAACTCAAGGGCGGCGACTAGAGCCTCCCGATGACCTCACTGCGCCGCCACACCCGCCGCGCGATCTCGAGCGCGACGATGTCGGCCGCGACGAAGGCAATGCCGAGTCCGACGAGGGCCCAGCCGTCCGCGATGCGCGCCGCGGTCACGCCCAGCAGGCCGAAGACCGCGGCGGAGATGCCGATCATCAGCCCGGCGATCTGCTGTCCGGCGCGGGTGGTGCGCACGACGGCAGCGACGATGAGTACCCAGCTCCCCGCGGTGATCAGGTATAGGAACGCGATGACGAGGATCGCGTAAAGGATCTCGAACGGCAGCGCGTGCCGCAACCGTGCGGCCCCATAGAGCACCGAGCCGAGCACGTAGTACACGGCGAGACTTCCCGCGCAGATCGTCATCACCGGCCCGACCATCCCAAGGAGCTTCCCAACGACGATGTCCATGTCTTTCACGGGCGCGGCGAGCAGCGGGACCAGCGTGCCGTTCTCCTTCTCCTGCGTGAACGTGGACGCGATGAGCGCGACGCCGGAGAGCGCCGGGATGAGCGCGCTCTGGAGGGCGAGCGTGAGGATCGCCAGGTCCGCGCTGCCCCCGAGCGTGTTCCCGCGGCTCGACAGAACGAAGAAGATCGGCAGCAGCGCGAAGAAGCCAGTGCGGAGCACCGCGCCACGGTCGCCAAAGATCTCCCAGCGGATCTCGCGCCAGGCGATGAGCGCGGCCTTACCCATTCTGCTCACCAGCCGCCGCGACGATCGCGAAGTACGCGTCCTCGAGCGAGCGCTCTTCGCGTGCGAGCGTGATGACCCGGACGCCATCGTCGAGCAGCGCGCGCAGCACCACGGGGTTGGTCGTCCCCGGCTCGTCCGCGTCGAAGCGCAGCGCCGCGTAGCCGTTCTCCGCGCTCGTGGGCTCCGCCTTCACGCCGGCCCGCGCCAGGGCGTCACGCGCCGCGGCGGCGTCGCCGGTGAAGGACACGACGAACCGCGGATGCGCATCGGCGCGCAGGTCCCCGGTGAGTCCCTCGCGCGCGACCCGCCCGCGATAGAGGACGACGACGCGGTCCGCGATGCGCTGCGCCTCGTCGAGATCGTGTGTGCAGAGGAGGATCGCGCGATGACGTGCGCGCAGCGACACGATGAACGAACGCAGCGACCGCGCGGTCTCCGGATCGAGCGCCGTCGCCGGCTCGTCGAGCAGCAGCACCGGCGGATCGTGCACGAGACCGCGGGCGATCGCGACCTTCTGCTTCATGCCGCGCGAGAACGCGCCGAGGCGCACGTCGAGCCGGTCGGAGAGGCCGAGCAGCGCCGCGAGCTCCTCCGTGCGGCGGCCCGCGCTCGCGACGTCGTAGAGGTGGCAGAAGAACGCGAGGTACGCGCGTAGCGTCATGCGCTCGTACAGCGACGGCTGATCGGTGACCATGCCGCAGCGGACACGGATCTTGTCGGGCTCGGCCCGGACGGAGATGCCATCGACGAGCACGTCGCCTTCGCTCGGCGCGAGGATGGCGGCGATGATGCGGCTCGCGGTCGTCTTGCCCGCGCCATTGGGGCCGAGGAGAGCGACGATCTCACCGGGCTCCACGCGGAACGAAACGTGGTCGAGCGCCACGGTGCGTCCGAAGGAGCGCGACACGTCGCGCACGTCGATCATCCAACGAGCATAGGCGGCCGATGCCCTAGCCTTCGGCCGATGGATCTCGTCCTGTCGCTGCATGCCCGCGTCGCGTACGCGCTCGTCCTCTACTACGCGTTCGTCGGACTATGGGGGATCTTCCGGGGCATCCGCGACCGTGGTCCGGACGCGAGCTACCGCGGGGCGATCGCGATCGCGACGATCGCGTCGGTCGCGCAGGGCGCGCTCGGCCTGCTCGTCCTGGTGTTCCGCGGTGCGCCGGCGGAAGCGGTCCACATCCTCTACGGGCTCGCGCTCGCGGTCTCGATGCCGCTCGCAGGGACGCTCGTGCGCGACCGCACGCCGCGCGGTCAGTCCATCGCCCTGGGGCTCGCCGCGCTGTTCGCGGCCGGACTCGCGATCCGCGGGATCACGACCGCATGACGGGCCTATCGTTGCGGTGGTGAACGACGCTCCCGAGATCGATCCGGCGCCCGACGTGTCGCGGGGTGCGCTCCAGGCCCTGCGCGGCGATTTCCTCTACTTCAACGTCGCGGGCTCCGGCCCGACCTTCCCGGTCGCGCATCGCGCGGCCGACCGTTACCGCGAGTGGCTGTCGTCGGTCGCGATGTTCTCGCACCTCGGCTACGACGCCTACAACGCCACGCTCGACACGACCAGGGCCGATATCGCCGACGCGATCGGCGACGTGGGCGGTGCCGCGCGTGTGGCGCTCACCCAGTCGGCGACCGATGCGCTGAATACGCTCGTCGGCGGCCTGCGCCTTCGGCCGCGAATGCCGCGCCGCGGTGGAGCGCTCATCGTCACGACCGCGGAGGAGCACGGGAGCGCGCTGCTGCCCGTCTTCGCGCGCCGGACTCGTGGCGATCGTGTCCAGGTGATCGCGCACCGCGACGATGCGAGCTTTCTCGAAGATGTGCGCGCGGCGTTCGCGAGCGGCGCCGAGGCGCTCGTCATCTCGCTCGTCGGGTGCAAGAGCGGCAAGGTGCTGCCGGTGGCGGAGGCGACCCGCATCGCGCACGACGCGGACGGCACGGTGATCGTCGACTGTGCCCAGGCGCTCGGCCAGTATCCGGTCGATGTCCGTGCGCTCGGCGCCGACGCCTACGCGTTCCTCGGCTACAAGTGGCTGCACGGACCGCTCGGCGTGGGCGCACTCTGGGTGAAGGACCCCGCGCTCTTCGAGAGCACGCGTTTCGGCTGGCGCTCGCAGAGCGCGATGGACCTCGAGGGCGGCGTGACGCTCAAGCCCGAGGCGTCGCGCTTCGAGATCGGAACCGTCGACGCCGGCGCGTTCTTCGGCCTGCGCCAGACGCTCGCGGTGCACCGCCGTCTCGGCGCGAGCGTCGCCGAGCGCGTGCGCGCTCTGCGCGCGCGGCTGCTCGAGCGTCTCGCCGACCTGCCGTTCGACGTGCGCTCGCGGCCGAGCGACCCCACCGGCATCGTCGTCGCAGCGCCGAAGGACGCGCCGGCGCTCGAGGTCGTGGAGCGGATGTGGCGCGAGCAGCGGATCGTCGTGAAGCACCTGTCGGAGCCGCGGCTCGATGCGATCCGCATCTCGTTCTGGGCGCTGCACCAGGACGGCGACATCGATCGTCTGGCCGAGGCGTTCGGGCGCACGCTCGCCAGCCCCGTTCGCTGAGCGAACAGACCCCTTCGCTATCGTTTCCGCCGTGGCCCTTCTCAGCGGTCAGGTCGCGATCGTCACCGGCGCAGGTCGCGGACTGGGTCGCGCGGTGGCCGAGACGCTCGCGGCGCTCGGCGCGTCGGTCGTGCTCGCATCGCGCAACGCGCCCGAGCTCGACGAGGTGGTCAAGGTCATCAAGCGCACCCAGGGACACGCGCTCGCGCAGACCGCCGACGTCGCTGACGAACGCCAGGTGCAGGAGCTCGCGCTCGCGACCGCCCGCTGGGTCGGTCCGGCGTCGATACTCGTGAGCTGCGCCGGCATGGTCGAGCCGATGGCGCCGCTCGCGCGCTCCGATCCCGCGCTGTGGCTGCGCAACATCGCGATCAACGTCGGCGGCACCTATCTCCCGATCCGCGCGGTGCTGCCGGGCATGCTCGATCGTGGCTTCGGTCGCATCGTGAACATCTCCTCCGGGTCCGCGACCCGACCGAGCGCGGGTTGGACCGCGTACTCGGCCGCGAAGGCGGCGGTGGTGCAGCTCACGCGCAGCCTCGCGCTCGAGATCGACGGCACCGGCGTGACCGCGTGCGCGTTCAATCCCGGCGCGATGGACACCGAGATGCAGGAGCGCATCCGGCGGACCTCGGCGTCGGACTTCCCGCGCGCCGACGAGTATCGCGACGCCGCGCGCGAAGGGCGGCTTCTCGATCCGAAAGCGCCCGCGCGCGCGATCGCGTACCTCGTGCTGCCGAACACGCAGCAGAACGGCCAGGTGCTCCAGTACGACGACGAGTCGCTGCATCGCGCCGTGGAGAGCGCCCTCCCTGGGTAGACGCTGATGCTCGCCGACGAACGGCGCGAAGAGCTCGTGCGCTTCGAGCGCACGTTCAATCTGGCGCGGCTCGGCGGCGCGGGGCTCGCGTTCGTGCTCGGTCCGCTGTTCCCGAACCTCGGCGCGTGGTCGCTCGTACTCCTCGGCGTCGGTCTTCTCGTCGAGGCCGCGGCGATCGAGATCGCGCTGCGGCAGGTGCGGTCGCGGGACGGTCTCGAGCGTCTCGCACGCTTCGTGTTCGTCGTCGACCTGCTCGTCGTCGCGTTCGGGATCTTCACCTTCGCGGCCGACCCGCGCTGGACGACGTACATCGTCGGCGGGCTTCTCATCATCGCCGGTGGGTTCCGCTTCGGTCCGCGCGGCGCGCTCGCGGGCGCCGGCGTGATGTCGCTCGCGACGATCGCGGTCGCGTTCTTCCGCGCGAGTGCCTACGGCTACGCCCTGGAGCCCGAGCGCGTCCTGTTCACCGTGACGGTGAACATCCTTGCCGCGTTCCTCATGTCCGGTCTGCTCCGTGAGCTGCGCGGCCTGCGCCGGCAGCGCGAAGCGTTCCTGCGACAGACCGCCGAGACCGAGGCGCTCCGGGCGGTCGATCAGATGAAAAGCGACTTCCTCGCGGCGATGTCGCACGACTTCCGCAGCCCGCTCACCGTCGTCCGCGGCGCGGTCGAGCTGCTCCTCGGCGAGCGTCCAGGTCTCCTCACGGCCGGGCAGCGCGAGCTCGCCGAGAGCGCCGAGCGCAACGTCCGTCGGCTCGAGGAGTTCACCGAGGATCTCCTGGAAATGGCGCGCCTCGAGCAGGGCGCGGTCGCGCTCGAGGCGGAGGAGCTCGACGTTCGCATTCTTCTCAACGAGGTCGTCGCCGACCATCAGATCCTGGCCAAGCAGCGACGGCAGTGGTTCGCGCTCGATGCCCCGGCGGACACGATGACCGTATCCGCGGACCGCGGCCGGCTGCGGCAGGCGCTCAACAATCTCGTCGGCAACGCGATCAAATACGCGCCGACCGGGACGCCGATCACCGTCCGCGCGGAGAAGCGGGACGGCCTCTTCCGGATCGCCGTGAGCGATCACGGTCCGGGCATACCGCAGGAGGAGCGCGGCCACATGTTCGAGAAGTTCTTCCGCGGACGCGGCGTCGGTGCGACGCCTGGCGCGGGCCTCGGCCTCTCGATCGCGCGATCGCTGGTGGTGCTGCACGGCGGCACCCTGGACTACGAGGACACGCCGGGCGGGGGATCGACGTTCGTCGTGCGGCTACCGGTGGAGGGCGCGTGAAGGTCCTCATCGTCGACGACGAGCCCGATGTCCGCTCGCTGGTGCGGAGCGCGCTCGAGTACGCCCGGGTGCCGAGCGAGGCGATCGAGGCGGCCGACGCCGAGGAGGCGTTCGAGGCGGTCGCCTCGGCGCAGCCGGACATCATGGTGCTCGACCTGGCGCTGCCTCAGCGTGACGGGTTCTCGGTGCTCGAGGAGCTGCGCCGCACCAGCGACCTGCCGGTGATCGTGCTGACCGCGCGAGGCCTCGAGCACGACAAGATCCGCGGTCTACAGCTCGGCGCGGACGACTACATGACGAAGCCCTTCAGTCCCCGGGAGCTCCTCGCGCGCATCGAGACGGTACTCCGGCGGACGACGCGCACCGGAGCGGAGGCGCGGCCCGGCGTGATCGAGTCGGGCGCGCTGCGCATCGACGTCGGCGGACGACGCGTCTTCCTGAGCGGTGAGGAGGTGCGCCTCACGCGCACCGAGTTCGATCTTCTCGCCGAGCTCGCCGCGCACCGCGGTGAGGCGCTAGCGCACGAGGCGCTCCTCGTGAAGGTGTGGGGTCCCGAGTACCGCGGCGAGAACCACTACCTCAAGGTGTACATCGGGCGCCTGCGCGACAAACTTGAGGACGACGCGTCTCAGCCCCGTCTCATCGTGAACGTGCGCGGCGTCGGATACCGACTCAACACTCCCTGACCATCGCAGGCCCGCAACGTTTCCCTTTGACCGAACTTTGACTTGCGGCCGGCCGAGTCACCACAGACCCTCGTGTCTGGTTTTCACTGCACTGGCCCCGGTCCCTCCCGACCGGGGCCTGTGTCATTTGTCTGGAGCTAACGCTCGGCGGGCTTTTCGCGGCCGGCGGGCCGGTAGTTCTTGCGCTTCTCGATCGCCGCGGAGATGAGCTTGCTCACACCGGCCGGATCGCTCTGCGCGCGCCGCTCGAGCTCGGCGGCACCGCGACCGATGAGACCGCAGGTCGGGCAGTCGCCCCGACCGTCGAGGCGGCCGTGGCAGTTCGAGCAATGCACTTCGAACGCCGCCTGCGGCTTGAACAGGCCCAGCTCCGTCGCCTCGGTGATGAGCGCCTGCGCGTCGGTGACCATTTCGCCTCCTAACCGGAGCCGAGGACCACGGACTTCTTCTCGGTGTAGCTCTCGACGGCCTCGATGCCGTGCTCCTTGCCGAAGCCTGACTGCTTCGCGCCGCCGAACGGTAGCTGGTCGTACGCGACCTGGATGTCGTTCACCCAGGTGTAGCCGGCGTCGAGCTGCTCCGCGGCCCTTCGTGCCTTCGCCATGTCGCGCGTGAAGATCGACGAGCCAAGACCGTAGATCGACGAGTTCGCCTTTGCGATCGCCTCGTCGAGGTCCTTCACGATGAAGAGCGGCACCGCCGGTCCGAAGACCTCCTCGGTCGCCATGCGCGAGTCCTCCGGCACGTCGGTGAGGACCGTCGCCGGGTAGAACCAGCCCTTGGTGTACTCGGGCTCTTCGGGTCGCTTGCCTCCGGCGAGCACCTTCGCGCCGCGCTTGACAGCGTCCGCGACCTGCGACTCGACCTCCGCGCGCTGCTGCTCGGTATGGAGCGGGCCCATCTTCGTGTCGGCGGCGAACTGCTCGCCGATCTTCCATTCCTTCTGTGCGCGCTCGGTGAACTTGGTCATGAATTCCTCGGCGATCTTGTCGAAGAGGAAGACGCGCTTCACCGCAAGGCAGGCCTGCCCGGCGTTGAAGAAGCGGCCGATCGCCGCGGCCGCCGTCGCGCGGCGAATGTCCGCGTCGTCGGCGACGATCATGGCGTCGCTGCCGCCGAGCTCGAGCGTCACGCGCGTCACGTGCTTCGCCGCCAGCTGCATG
>Ga0114129_10014933_pt1 | contig 11064 bp, 4 predicted proteins | sample RhiMetdeltSRZDD1_FD_80071 | JGI IMG/M metagenome (GOLD analysis project Ga0114129, IMG submission 80071) | Populus rhizosphere microbial communities from Tennessee, USA - Rhizosphere MetaG P. deltoides SRZDD1 (version 2) (version 2) | ecosystem: Host-associated > Plants > Roots > Rhizosphere >... | reverse complement strand
TGGGCGCGTGAAGCGAAGGCATTCGAGTCGCTGGCGGTCTTCACGACGACGACGCAACCGCTTACGGGGATGGGCGATCCGCTGACGATTCCCGTTGCGTTTGCGACACCGTCGTTCTTCGAGGCACTCGGCGCACGAGCGGCGATGGGTACGCTGTTCGGCTCGCACCATGGACAGCCGGGCCGTGAAACGGAGATCGTCGTCAGCCGGGCATTCTGGGCCGGGACGCTCGGCGGGGATCCAGCCGTTCTCGGCCGTTCGATCAAACTCTCGGATATCGCCTGCACGATCATCGGCGTTCTGCCGGCTGACTTCGTTTCGCCTGGCATCAGCGCCGCGATGGAGCCGCAGGCCTGGCGGCCCATGATGATCGCTCCGGACTCGTCGCGCGGCGGCCACTTCGCGAGATCGATCGCCCGCCTGGCACCCGGCGTCCCCGTCGCAACGGCGCAGGCCCAGGTCGACGCCATCATGACGCGCCTCGCCAAAGAGTTTCCGTCGACGAACCTCGGTCAGTGGACGTACATCGAGCCGCTGCAGGCGGCGATCGCAGGCGACGCGCGAACACCTCTGCTCATGTTGATGGCGGCCGTCGGTGTCGTGCTGCTGATCGGCTGTGCCAATGTGGCCAATCTGCTGCTGGCGCGCGCGACGGTCAGACAACGAGAGATCGCCGTCCGCAGCGCGCTCGGCGCGGGCCGCGGCAGGCTAATCCGTCAGTTGATGACCGAAAGCCTCGTCCTTGGCACAATCGGCGGACTCTTGGGCATCGGACTGGCTATCGCGGCCATGTCATCGCTGCCAGTCTGGCTCACAAGCCAGGTACCGCTCGCGGTCACGGCGGCGATCGACGGTCGCGTGTTCGCCTTCACACTGGCGTTGTCGATCGCGACCGCCGTGCTCTTCGGACTGGTGCCGGCCCTGCAGGCCTCGCGATCCGACATCCGCAGCGTGCTGACCTCGAGTGGCGACACGCGTGCCACGGGATCGGGGCGGATTCAGTCGCTTCTGCTGGTCGTCGAAACAGCGCTGGCGCTCGTCCTCCTCATCGCCGCGACGCTTCTCGTTCAGAGCCTGATGCGGCTGCAATTCGTCGACCCGGGGTTCGACACGGAGCACGTGCTGACCTTCCGGGTCAGCCTGCCCCGCGCACGCTATCCGGAGACGGCCCGGCGCAATGCCTTTTTCAACGACCTCACCGATCGCTTGCGCCTGCTGCCTGGCGTCACGGCAGCTGGCGGGGTGAACATGTCCCCGTTGACCGATCGGTATTCGTGCGACTCGTTCGGTCTCGCCGACCGCCCGGCGCCGCCCGACGGCCAGGAGCCGTGCGCCGAGGCGCGGGTGGCGACACGCGAGTACTTCAGCGCGATGGGCATCCCGCTCGTGAAAGGACGATTGTTCGGGCCTGCGGACACGGCGTCGGCGACACCCGTCATCATCATCAACGAAACAATGGCGCGAAAGTACTGGCCGGACGGCAACGGGCTCGGACAGCGATTCAAGTGGGGCAGCGTCACGAGCGAAGCTCCGTGGCGCACCATCGTCGGCATCGTCCGCGACGTCAAGCATTTCGCCCTGGACGTTGACGTCGAGGGCGAGGTGTACGTCCCACTCGAGCAGTCGGGCCCGACGGTGATGACCATCGCGGTGCGAACGGAACGTGAGCCGCAAACGCTGGCCCGCGAGATCCGCGGCATCGTCGGGACTCTGGACGCATCGCTTCCGATCTCGGAAGTGTTCACCACGGGCCAGCTCGTGCAGCGCTCGACGGCGATGCAAACGTTTCGCACGCAGCTGCTGACGGCGTTCGCGCTCGTGGCGCTGGGCCTGGCGATCGTCGGCGTCTACGGGGTGATGGCCTTCTTCGTGGCGCAGCGGACACAGGAGATCGGGATACGACTGGCGCTGGGCGCCAGTCCGACCGCGTTGCGCCGGCTGGTCGTGCTGCGTGGAATGAAGGCGGCGGTGATTGGCGCGGCGCTGGGCCTCCTTGTATCGCTGCCCATGTCACGCATGATCGAGGGGCTGCTCTTCGGCGTCACGTCAGGCGATCGCGTCGCCTACCTGCTCGGCCCGTTGCTCCTGCTCTCGACCGCACTCGTGGCGAGCTATGTTCCTGCGCGAAGGGCGACACGGGTCGATCCGGTTCAAGCGATAAAGAATGAGTAAGTGCCGTAGTTCGTCGCTCGTCGCTCGTGGCTCGAAGGGCCATGGCCCGCCCCTCGCTGGCTAGCAGCTCTTCGAGCTACGAGCGACGATCCACGAACTACGGCTGCGTCAGGCAATAATCTCTTTAATCACATTGCCCGACACGTCAGTCAGCCTGAAGTCGCGGGCGCTGAAGCGATACGTCAGCTTCGTGTGATCGATCCCCATCAGGTGCAGGATGGTTGCGTGCAGGTCGTGGACGTGGACCGGCTTCTCGATCGCCTTGAACCCGAAGTCGTCGGTGGCGCCGTAGATGGTGCCGCCTTTGACCCCTCCGCCGGCCAGCCACATCGTGAAACCGAACGGGTTGTGGTCGCGGCCGTTCTGGACGTTGCCGGCGCCGCCTCCCACCTCGCAGACCGGCGTGCGGCCGAACTCCGATCCGCAGACGACCAGCGTTTCATCGAACAGTCCGCGTGACTTCAGGTCCTTGATGACGGCCGCGAACGGCTGATCGGAGTCCTTCGCGTTCTTGCGGTGCGCCTGGATGTCACCGTGCGCATCCCAGGGGTCGCCCTTCGCGTAGTAGACCTGCACCATGCGCACGCCGCGTTCGACGAGGCGAACGGCCATGAGACAGCCGCGCGCCGTGCTCCCCGGGCCGTACAGCTTCAGCGTCGCTTCGGTTTCCTTGCGGATGTCGAACACCTCCGGCGCTTCCGTCTGCATCCGGTAAGCGATCTCCATCGACGAGATCGCTGCTTCGAGCTGAGGATCCTTCATCGTCTCGCGCCCGCTGCGGATCCGATCCAGCTCGGCGAGCAGATCGAGCTCCCGGCGCTGCTCGCTCAGCGTGAACTTGTCGTTGTGGATGAAGCTGACCAGCTTCTTCGGATCGAAGTCCTTGCCGACGATCTGATCGGGCTTCTCGACCTTGTCCGCGATGAACGTGCCCTGATGCACTGCAGGCAGGAACGCGCTGTTCCAGAGCGGCGGCCCGACGGTCGTCGGGACATCGGGACAGAGCACGACGTAGCCCGGCAGGTTCTTGTTGTCCGACCCCAACCCGTACGTCAACCAGGATCCCAGCGACGGCCGGCCGACCTGGGTGTGGCCGGTGTTCATCATGAGCATCGACGGCTCGTGATTCGGGATGTCGGTGTGGACCGAGCGAATGAAGCAGATGTCGTCGGCGCACGCGCCGACGTTCGGGAACAGTTCGCTCACGTCCATGCCGCACTGGCCGTACTTCTTGAACGTGAATGGCGAGCGGAGGAGCGCACCGGTTTTCCGTTCGGTCGCAATGCTGCCGCCCGGCAGCGGCTGCCCGTGGTACTTGTCGAGCATCGGCTTCGGATCGAAGCTGTCGACCTGCGACAGGCCGCCGTTCATGAACAGGAAGATGACGTGTTTCGCCCTGGCCGGATGATGGAGCCCGCCGGTCGCCCGGACCTTCGCGTCCTGGTTGGCGGCGCCCAGCGTCGCGGCCGTCGCCAACGACTCCCCGACCAGCCCGGCAAAGGCGAGCATGCCGAAGCCATTACCAATGCGGCAGAGCGCCTCGCGACGGGTGACGGGGTTCCGGGATTTGTGGCGCATGATTCCTCGGGTCCGGCTGAAGCCGGACACTACCAAGTCCGGCTGAAGCCGGACACTACCAAGTCCGGCTGAGCCGGACGCTACGGTGATCAATTCATGAAGAGAAACTCGTTCGAGCTCAGGAGCACCTTCATGTAGCGGCCCAGCGCGGTCACGGGCAGCAGCTTCTTCTCGGCCGAGGGCTTGGACGGGTCCGCCACGACACCCGCCATCATCTTGTCGCCGGTCATGGCGTCCTTCTGAGCGTCTGCGCCAGGCGCGGATGGCGGCATCTTCGCCTTCGCATCCTCCGCCGGTTTCTTCAGGCTGTCGGCGCGGCGCTCTTCGTAGGCACGCATCGGCTCCTGCGTCACATAGGCGATGCCGGCGGCAAGCTCCGCTTCCACGGGATCGCGGCCGAAGACAAATCGGTACGCCTTGCGAATACGTGACGGCACGTCGGGTTCCCCCGCGACACGCTGGGCCAGCAACTCGCCCTGCTGCTGCATGAAATCGCTGTTCATGAAGAACAGCCGCTGCAGCGGAACGTTCGTGGTGAAGCGCTGCTCGGCGGAAATCGTCGGGGCCGGGTAGTCGAACAGCGCAAGGAATTGATCCAGCCGGTACCGGCTGACCTTGCCGTAGATCGTCCGCCGGTTGACCAACGGTGTGAGCTCTTCGGATGGTCCGCCCACTTTCTCGATTTTCTCCTCGAGGGCACCGGACACGAACAGCATCGAATCGCGGATCTGTTCCGCGGTCAGGCGCTGCCGGTTCGCGCGCCAGTAAAGGCGGTTCCCTGAATCTTTCTCGGCGTTGGCGGCGACCGGCTCGGACGACAACTGGTACACGGCGCTCGTCATGATCGCGCGGTGCAGGTTTTTGATCGACATGCCGTTGTCGGTAAAGCACCGGGCCAGATATTCGAGCAGCTCCGGGTGCGTCGGCCGCTCGCCGTTCAGCCCGAAGTTGCTCGGCGTATTCACGATGCCGGTGCCAAAGTGTCCCTTCCACACGCGATTGACGACCACCCGCGCGGTGAGCGGATGCTGCGCGATGGTCTCTGCCAGCTCCAGCCGTCCACTTCCCTTCGCGTAGGGCGCCGGCTCCCCATCGCTCAGGACCGACAGGAAGCGCCGGGGGACCTCGTCGCCAAGCCGCATCGGGTTGCCTCGCAGCGCGAGCTTCAGGTTTGCCGGTTCGTCGACGTCTCGAACGCCGTGCGCGTACGTGAACTTGGGTGGCAGGGCCTTCTCCATGGCCTTGATGTCCGCCCTGAGATCCTCGACATGCTTGCGGCGGTCGCCCGACAATTGACGCTCCAGGCCCCAGCCCCGGAACACCAGCAGCCCGGGCTTGAGGTACTCCGCAGTCATCGGCTCGTAACCGCCTTCGAGGTCGCGCTGGAAGACGTCGGTCCAGAGATGCGTCTTCTCTGCCGGCAGGCCTTTGAGCTCGAGGCCACACCCCGGACAGAAATCGTCGTTGGTGACGAACTCGTTCGGCAGGTTTGCAGGCTTCTTCTTCCTGGTGCCGGGCAGGGCCTTGGCCCGGATGATGTCGTTCTCCTCGTCGATCTCCTTCTTCTCGAACATCACCTCGAGCAGCAAAACCTGAAAGGCATCGCCGAGCTTCTTCGCTTCGGCTTCCGTGCCACCACCCTTGATCATCTCCTGCCAGTCTTTCAGGAAGGGATAGAACGTCGGCGGCTTGGCAAGAAAGCGGACCCAGCGATCGAGCAGCTCGTAATCGAGCTTCTGTTCGTCGACGACCCGCGGCAGGGGTTTCTTGGGCTCGCCGGTGACCGTCCAGGCAGCCAGCATGTACTTCGACGCGCTCAAGGCGAGCGTTTCCGCGAGCTGACGGCTCTCGGTCTGAAGAAAATCGGTGAGCAGCTTCTGCTTCTGCTCGATCTTCTTCTCGGCGGCCTTGAAGTCATCGACCACCGACTTGGGCGCGAGCGGATACTCGTAATACGTCGCGTTCGCAAACACACCGGCGAGCGCGTAGTAGTCCTTCGCGAGGATCGGGTCGTACTTGTGATCGTGACAGCGAGCGCACGCGACCGTGAGGCCCAGGAAACCCCGCGAGACGGCGTCGACGCGATCGTGACGTTCGTCGGCGCGCGTGATCTCGACCGCGCCATTGTCGTAGTACCACGGGCCGAGGCCCAGGAAGCCGAGCGCCGGAAGCGATCGCACGCGCGCCGGCTCGTCGAACAGATCGGCCGCAATCTGGGCTTTGACGAACTGGTCGTAGGGCAGATCGTCGTTGTGCGCCTTGATGACCCAGTCGCGGTAGAGCCACGCATTCGGGTACGGCGCATAGCCGCGCCCCATGGGATCCAGACTGCGCGGATCGTCCTCGCCGTACCGCGCGACGTCCAGCCACATGCGCCCCCATGCCTCGCCGTACCGCGGCGACGCAAGCAGCCGATCGACGATCTTGTCGAAGGCATCCGGAGACGAGTCCTTCTCGAACGTGTCGACCTCGTCCGGCGTGGGCGGCAGACCCGTCAGATCCATCGTGGCGCGGCGGATGAGCGTCAGCTTGTCGGCGGCCTTCGCCGGTCCGAGCCCTTCGGCCTCCAGTCTCGAAAGGATGAAGCGATCGATGTCGGTCTTCGGCCAGTCGGTTCGAGTGACGGAAGGAATGGACGGCTGCGCAAGCGGAGCGAACGACCAGAAGGCGCGCTGCTCAGCGGTGATCACCTTGTCCGCGGGCTTCGGCGCCGCAGCGTCGGGCTTCGAACTCGTCATCGCAACGGGCCACGCCGCGCCGGACTTGATCCAGGCCGCCAGCGCATTGACCTGCGCGTCGGAGAGCTTCGGCTCGCTCCTGGGCATCTTCGGCGCACCGCCCGCGTGACGCACCGCCCGAATCAGCAGGCTGCCATCAGGATCCCCAGGAACTATCGCCGGGCCCGACTCGCCGCCTTTCAGCAGGCGCTCGCGTGAGTCGACCCTCAGGCCGCCCTTCTCGTCATCGGTATGGCAGTGGTAACAGGACTCGGCGAGGATCGGCCGAATCTGGGATTCGAAGAATTCGACAGCCGCCGGCGTCAGCGGAGGTGGCTGCGCCGAAGGCTGGGACGCCTGACTGGCCCACACGGTCGCCGTCACCAGCACGGCAGTCGCAAGAACGAGCGCAGCACGCGGCGACGAAGGACTCATCCGGTAGGTTATTATCGCACCCGCCCGGGACGAGCTATATGCCCAACACCATCGTTACCTGCATCTCTTTGACGGCCATCGGTTTATTGTCGCTGGCACCAGAGCCGGAGGTTCGAATGCAGACGAAGAGGCCTGGCGTCAAGGACGAGTCCCTTCGGATCCCTATGGCCAGGCTTCAGCCCGATCACGTCTTCGAGATTCCCGGTGTTCCCGACTGGCTGGCGATTGACGAGCACGTGTGGGTGTCGAACTCGCCGAAACACACCGTCACACGCATCGATCCGAAGGCGAACACGATCGTGGAAACCATTCCCGTGGGCAAGAATCCCTGTTCGGGCCTGGCCGTCGGTTTCGGATCGCTCTGGGTCCCGAACTGCGGTGACCCGAGCCTGTCACGGATCGATCTGAAGTCCGGCAAGGTGACGGCGACGCTACCGCTGACCATCGGCGACAACGAGGGCGGGCTGTCCACCGGCACCGGCAGCGTGTGGCTGATGATCGACGGCAAAGGCACGCTGGCGCGGCTCGACCCGGCCACAAACAACGTCGTCGCCGAGATCGTGACCGCTCCCGGTTCGTATGCCGTGGCACACGCGGACAACGCGGTCTGGGTGACGAGCACCGAGAAGAACCTTCTCACCCGTGTCAACGCCTACACCAACGTCGTCGAGCAGACGATCCCGGTCGGTCCGAAGCCGCGGTTTCTCGCGATTGGCGAAGGCTCGGTGTGGACGATCAATCAGGGCGACGGGACGATCTCGCGTGTCGACGTGAAAACCAACAAGGTCGTGGCCACGATCGAGGCGGGCATTCCCGGAGGCGGAGGCGAGATCGCCGTCGGCGAGGGATCAGTGTGGGTGACTTCGTTCGAGTACCCGATCACGCGGATCGATCCGAGTACCAACAAGGTCGCCCAACAGTTCTACGGACCGGGCGGTGACGCCATTCGCGTCGGACATGGATCGGTGTGGCTGTCGAACCTGCGTCAGAGCAATGTCTGGCGCCTCGATCCCAAGCGTATCGAGGCCACTGTTCCCGAACGCTGAGGATGTCGTGACAATGAAACTCATTTTGCTTCTCGTCAGCGCCCTGCTCGTATTCGATATGCATGGCACCGCGGACCTCGGTCGCGCACCTGCACCTCGTTCTCTTCAAGCGACAAAGCCCGCTGCGACCCAGGTCACATCACGAATAACCGTGACAGTTCCGCACGACGAAACTGAGCTCACCGTCCAGGGCAAGGTGATCGCCGGCACTGGCACCTCGCGAACGTTCGAGACTTCGCCACTCCAGAAGGGGGTTACGTACCGCTACACGTTTACCGCAACATGGCAGCCGAATACCTACACAACGATGACGCGCAGCAAGACCGTGTCATTCCGCGCCGGCGAGCGACTCGCTGTTGATCTCAGGAAGGACGATCCGAACGATCGTGTGCAAGTCCAGTACGTCCCTACGCCAGAGTATGTCGTCGACGCCATGATCAAATTAGCCGGCGTGAGCGCGGCTGATGTCGTGTACGAACCAGGCTGTGGTGACGCGCGCATCACGATCGCCGCGGTCAAGAGCGGCGCCAGAAAAGGCGTGGGTATCGATATCGACGCGGACCGGGTTGCTGAGTCGCGCACCAGAGTCAAAGAGGCAGGTCTCGAAGGCAAGATCGAAATCCGGCTCGGCGATGCACTGGACATTCAGGATTTGTCAGAGGCTACAGTGGTCTTTCTCTATATGGGCGATCACTTCAACATGCTTATCCGGCCGATTCTGTGGAAGGCCCTCAAGGTGGGCACGCGCGTGGTGTCACACCGCTTCACAATGGGTGACTGGAAGCCCGACAAGACAGTGTCGGTGGACAACCCCGCAGGCGAGGAGTACAAGCTTCACCTTTGGATCGTAACGGAGGAAGTCAAACGAAGACGTGGCCTCATGTGACGTCGCACAGGCACCTTCGGCCTAGCGTTTGAGTCGGGCTGCTCGTCACCTTGGTGTGGCTGTATTTGGAAATCCTGCATCTGCTCGCGAAGCTCCAGTCTCGACAGCGCTAGCGAATTCGATTCGCACTTGGTTCAGGCCACCACTGCTAATTCGACGGTGCAATTCAAGCGAGAGCATGGCGTTCGGACGCCGAAAGCGCGCCGTGAACCGCGGCGAGTCAACGTCGCGGCCTTGAGCGAAGCGCGAACGTCTAACCCGCGATAAACGCCGATCTGACGACCAGTGGATCGCTCGCCACAAGGCGACATATCGGGACCTTAGAGCCTGTATCAAAACCTCGACGGCACGCTTCGCGAAGTGTGTGTGTGTGATTCGCTACTTGGTTGGCACGCGGCGATGCAGTTCCTCGAACCAGTTGAACACGACATTGATTTGATCACGCAAGGGCGGCGGTAGATCGCCCAACGTCACCATCACGAACCGCTTGCCATCGGGATGGATGTCGAAGGCGGACGCGTTGCCGGAGAACCGGAATCGCTCAAGCGGGAAGAGGGCCCGCGATCGGCCGGGCACGAAGCCCGGTCCGAGCGCGGTTGGCGCGACCATGATCGACTTCGCGCCTCGATAGTAGAGCGCCGAGCCGTCTGGCGCCCATACGGGCCCGGAGCCACCACCTTCTGACACCCTTCGTTCCGTCCCTTGAACGATCGGGTACGGCCGCACGTAGATTTCCTGTCGCCCTGCCGCATTCGAGACGTATGCTAGCCAGTGCCCGTCAGGAGAGAACATGGCATGGTGCTCCTGGGCCGGCGTCTGGAGGATTTCCAAGGCCTTCCGGCCGGACAGAGACAGCGTCCAGATGGCACGTTCGGCGGTCTGGTCTCCCAGCGAGAAGACCAGAATGCCCGCGCGGGAGACGTCTGTCGGCACGGTTTCTCCTACCACTCCCAGAGACTCTGCGTCACCGCCGCCGTCTACGCTTTTGCGGTAGATCCCCCGGTCGTTCCCAACGGCGCTGAAGAAGATGATGGATTTCCCGTCTCGGGCCCACACCGGGAAGGCGTTGCTCACACCTGCGAAAGTCACCTGCGCGGATACACCGGTCGCGAGGCTCACGACCCAAATGTGCTGGGCTTTCCCGTCCCAGACCTCGACGGCGACGCGCGCGCCGTCTGGAGAAATCCGCGGACGCCAGTAGTCCCGTCGCTCGTCCGTGATGGGCCGAGCCACCCCTCGATGGTCGACCGTGACGAGGTCCCGGAGGACCACGGGCGTCCGGTCGCTGAGTCCCTGGACGTACACCAAAATTCCAGCGTCAGTGAAGCCGTAGTTGGCTGTTGCCGTATTGCCCGCGACCCATACCTCGCGTCGAACGCCCTGGACGATGGGCACGCGTGCACCGGTGATGCGACCAGCCGCCGCATCGAACGGCACGGCGAAGAGCGTCGTGTCGAGGGCGTAGACCAAGTGGCCTGTCGGGACGTAGCGGCCGTCCTCGCCGGTCACCAGGACCTTCTGTTGTCCGCTCTCGAGATTGCGAACGATAATCTCCGCGCCCTCCCAGCTGCGGCCCGCCGCAGTAAGGAGTTGCGTGAATAATATGCTGTGCCCGTCGGGCAGCATCTGGGGTCCGTGGACCCACCCCTGCTCAATCGGAACGACCAGTTTCGGCGGTCCTCCCTCGGCTCTGACCGTCCAGATACCGTCAGCTTTCGCATACAGAATCGTGCCGTCTGGCGCCCAGCTCGCGCCTCGCACGATCGTGGCACGGTCCAGCACGATCGGCGTCCCTCCGCCAATGTCGATTCTCTTGAGCCCTTCGTCTCCACTGTCCCAGTACCCGACCGATCGTCCATCCGGCGAGAAGAACGGGGTAGAGACCACACCATCACCCGCAAACGGCGTAGAGGCCGACCCCTCGGTCCCGCGAATCGGTCTCGCCTCGAGCTCATTGATCAGGCGAAGGAACAGCCTGTTGTTCGCTACGTACACGATCGAGGACCCGTCTGGCGCCACCGCGACGATCGGATGACGGAGTCCTGTGAACGATTGGCCGTCCGGAAGCGCGTGCGTCAGTCGACCTTCGACTCTTGGCGCCGACCGTTGGAGCATCCACGCGCTGACGCCAACCACGACGGCCGTAAGGACAGCGGTTGCGGCCAGCCAGGCCCAGAGTCGATGGGGCAGGATCGATCGAGCATCAGACGCGTGAGCCACCAGCCCGCCA
>Ga0114129_10014932_pt1 | contig 11064 bp, 9 predicted proteins | sample RhiMetdeltSRZDD1_FD_80071 | JGI IMG/M metagenome (GOLD analysis project Ga0114129, IMG submission 80071) | Populus rhizosphere microbial communities from Tennessee, USA - Rhizosphere MetaG P. deltoides SRZDD1 (version 2) (version 2) | ecosystem: Host-associated > Plants > Roots > Rhizosphere >... | reverse complement strand
CGCTTGAGATCCATCGGGTTCATACCGGCAGCAACCGACTTGGCTCCTTCGCGCACGATCGCTGCGGCCAGCACGGTCGCCGTGGTAGTACCGTCGCCGGCGGCATCGGAGGTTTTTGAAGCCACCTCGCGCACCATCTGCGCACCCATGTTCTCGAACTTATCGGCCAGCTCAATCTCTTTAGCGACCGTCACACCGTCCTTGGTGATGCGCGGAGCGCCGAACGACTTGTCGAGCACGACGTTGCGGCCTTTCGGGCCGAGGGTAACTTTCACCGCATTGTTGAGGATATCGACGCCGCGCAGCATGCGGTCGCGGGCCTCGACAGAAAATTTGACGTCTTTAGCAGCCATTGTTTGTGTTCCTCTGATTGGTTTTCAGACCGGCCTCAGGCGGCCTTCTTTTTGGCGGCAGCGCCGCCTTCGATCACGCCCATGACATCGGATTCCTTCATGATGAGGAGATCCTGACCGTCTATTTTCACTTCGGTGCCGGACCATTTGCCGAACAGCACGGTGTCGCCGACCTTGAGATCGATCGGGATCAGCTTGCCGCTCTCGTCGCGGCCGCCCGGGCCCACCGCGATAATTTCGCCCTGCGAGGGCTTCTCTTTCGCGGTATCGGGAATGATGATGCCGCCTGCAGTTTTTTCTTCGGCATCGACGCGCTTGACGACAACGCGGTCGTGAAGCGGACGAAACTTCATGGCAGTCCTCCTAAATTTTGAGTTTGTGGGGTCCCTGCTGGCTTGCAGCCAACAGGGCACGTTTTCGCGCGGGAAGCCTTTAGCACTCATGGCAATCGAGTGCCAACAATTTGTAAAACCCCCGTAGAATCAAAAGTATGGCATCAGGAACTGCGTCGCTGGTGGCGGGTTGAGCACAGGCAGTTCTGCCCGCGGCAGGGTAGCTTCGCAAGATCGTTGGGAAGCAATCTTCGAATCAGAAACGGTGGTGCGATGGTTTCGGAAGATTTTCGCAAACAGGCTCTGGGTTATGGCCTGACGACCGCGCACATTCTGTACCGGCGTCCCGAACATCGCTGGCTGCTCCAGTCCTATGTCTGGCAGAACTACGATCTGTTCCCAGAATTTCCCGAGCTACGCCGCTTCCTGGCCTTCTGGGAGGAGAGGCTCGAGGGCCCGCTGCATTCGGTGCGCGTGGCACATTGCAAACTGATCAAGCCGGCGGAGATCAAAGCGATCAACGGGGAATTCCGGCTGCACTAGCTATCGGTTTGGCGACCCTGCGCGTTCGAGGGCGCCGAGCTGCTTAAACCATGAAAACCATCACACCCTGACGGACGGAGGTTACCTTAGAGGTTACCTCGCTGAGTTTACGCGATGTGATGATGTTATGGTTTGATGACCGTAGGTTGGCACACGACACTTGGAGCTTTTGACCGACAATTTGCGCTTAGCTCACCTATGCGATTGCGACGTAACCCCAGGGGTAACTACGGGGCGGCATGACTGGGGCACGCTGGGCGGGCTCTATCAACATCGAATGCCACCGCGCACTCACTTGCTCACGGCAAGGTTTTTAACTTCTCGTTTTTTTGTGACGCCGCCGCCGACGCCGGGTGAGGAGTGTTACCTGAGGTAACCGGAAAGCTGTTCGGGTTAGATTTGCGATGGTTTGAAGGTTTTATCCCGGGGCTCGATTACATGGTGCTCCGTCGAAAGCCTGATTTAGGTCAGGCGATGCACCCCCATGGAATAGCGGACATTCCCCTGGATTGCGTTTGTGCCAGGATGACATGACGCCGTCTTCCGACAGCTTGGCCAACGTTATAGTCTTCGATTTATAAACCTCGCGCGAGCTGCCTCCGGGACGTGCTGAAGTCCTGTGTAGTAGCGACAGCGCTGATGAGGTCGGTCAGCATCGAAGCCCCTTTAGGAGGACATAAGTCATGACGCCCAATCGTATTGTTTCAACCGCAAGCGCCCTCACCGCAGTCTGGCTCGTGGCCGCAGTCGCGACAGGGCGCGCGCAGGACAGTGCACTGCCGGCTGGGTTTACGACGCAGCCGCTGGTAAAGTCGGGTCAAACCCGCGACAAACAGCCGCTCATCTATCCGAAGACCGACAAACCAGAAATCATCTCCGTCATCGGGATCATCGAGCCGGGCGGCCGCACGCCACTGCACGAACATCCGGTACCGACCCACGTGTATGTGCTCGAGGGCGAAGTGGAATTGCAGAGTCATGGCGGACAGCCGCATCAATACAAGGCCGGCGAGGCATACATCGAGGCTCTCAATCACCCGCACCAGCTATTCAATAAGGGCAACGTTCCGGCCAAGGTCCTCGTGGTCTTCGTCGGTGAGGAAGGCAAACCCACAACCATCACGGCGAAATAGCCGTCGTCCCGGCGGCGGATCGGGTGGCACCGTCCCGTTTCCTCTTCCGGTGCGGCCGTCGGATGTTGCTCAGGGTCCTCGGTGCGCTGCATTTGATCCAGAACCAAGAGGGAATCAGCAGGTGCCGAAGTTCAAGGGAACCAGACCCGACCGTCAAGAAGATGCCATCCAGACGGGCACGACCCGCGCAACCGCTCGCTTGCCGGGTATCGACATCGAGATCATGCATAGTCGCGCGGTCGATGGCGACGCTGAGCAGATTTCGATCAATCTCAGGGCGGAGCCGTCGTTTGAGGCCTTCGGCCGTGCGCTCGACCTAGCCAACCCCTTGGCATTCTGGGCACAGGCCGCGCAGCTCGCCTGGCTGCCATGGCTCGAGACCGCGCGCACCCTGGCGCCGCCCTGGCCGCTCGTGCCGTGGCTACCGCAACCGCCGGGCGACACCACGTCACGCTCTGCGCAGGAGCACGGCAATCGGAAGTAAGGGAGGCCTTATGCGATTTAAAGCCAAAAGTATCGCTGCACTCTCCGTCATTCTTGATGGCTTGCCAGACAAGATGCGGGTCGAGGTGGACCGAGGCATCGGAGTGTCCGCGAAGAACGAACTTCGGAAGCTGACAACTTGGCCCGGGGATCTAGCGATAATAACTCCGCGGGAGCGCCATTCCGAAAGCATGGTAAAGGTGAGCAAGGCTAACGTAGCGAGTCGCGTCTCCCCAAAGCCGTAGGGCGCAGTTCAGGATTGCTGTCGCATCGATGGAATGAAGTCACTGCGATCACTGAGGGACGACAATGCTGCGGGATACTGGTGATAGTGGTGGTCATGATCAACAGACGGCTCGAAACGTGCTCGGCGAGCCGCTCGAAATCTGTTCGATGAAACCTATGACGGGGTTTTATCGCGACGGCTGCTGCGACACAGGGCAAGAGGATGTCGGAAGTCACACGGTCTGCGTGGTGATGACTGCAGCGTTTCTCGATTTTTCAAAATCGCGTGGCAACGATCTTTCGACACCAGTGCCGGAACTCGGTTTTCCTGGACTGAAATCCGGCGACCGCTGGTGCTTATGCGCGTCCCGTTGGCAGGAGGCTTTCGAGGCAGGAGAGGCGCCTCGTGTGGTCCTACGCGCTACCCACGAGGGTGCCCTGGCTTTTTGCTCCTTCGCTGATCTAAAACGCTTCGCAGTGGACCTGGCGTGAACGCCAGCTCGACACGAGTCAATAATGACGGCTGCCGTACGCGACATAGCACCATCACACATCGGACCTTGGGAGCGACGATCGTCAGTCGGTGCGGCGTCTACCAACAAGAGGCGCACCAGGTCGCGTATAAGTGGCAACGGTGCGATGGTTTGATCTTGTTGCTTGAGGGCGCTCGGCGAGCGCTGGCCCTGACGGCGGGGGTCGCTGTATGCTCTAACGGGCAAGTTGAGTGTATCATGAATGAGACGTTCCGCCTCAGGCGATAAAATGGGTAGGAGAGTTCGTCATGGCTGAATCCAAGGTACCTGTAAGGAAAGAAAAATTAGGGCCCTCATCCACACCGCAGGCGTGGCAACCCTTTGAAAACCTCCGTCGAGAAGTCGATCGCTTGTTCGATAATTTTGGGTGGGGCGCCTGGCAGCCGTTCCGTCAGCCGCTTTTCGCGGGAGAGCCGTTGTTTCGGCGGGCGACCATGCCGGCGATCGATGTTAGCGAGAACGAGAAGGGTTATGAAATCACGGCCGAGCTTCCCGGCATGGACGAAAAAAACATCGAGGTCAAAGTAAGTGAGGGTAGCCTGACGATAAAGGGTGAAAAGCGGGACGAAAAAGAGGAGAGGGATAAAGGCTATTACTTACAGGAGCGACATTATGGCTCTTTCGAACGCAGCTTCGAACTGCCGGATAGTGTTGATGCGGAGAAAGTCGAGGCAACGTTCAAGCAGGGTGTCCTGACCGTAGCGCTTCCAAAAAAAGCCGAGGCGCAAAAGCCTGCCAAAAAGATCGAGATCAAGTCTTGAGTTGTCCTTTCTGGGATGGCAGGAGTACTCGATTTCCGACGGCAGCACGATCACACGCAAGGTAAAAGAAAGCGACAGGTCGCGGCCCTGAAGAAGCGGCACAAAATCAGTCGCTTTCGGGGGCAAAGCGGACATGCCCTTTTTGCACTGCATATGTCGGCTTTTGACCCATAGCGACTTAGTCCAATCCCTTTCCGGTGCTATGCTTCGCCCGTCCTACGCGCGGTGTGCCGGGAGCGGCCATGCAGCGACGGGAGTTTATCGGCCTTATCGGTAGTGTCGCGGCAACGTGGCCGCTTGCTGCGCGCGCGCAGCAGCCGGCGATGCCGGTCATTGGGTTTGTCAACGTCGCTTATGCCAAGGGTTATGCGCCACTATTGTCGGCCTTTCTCAAAGGGCTGAGCGAAACCGGTTACGTAGATGGCCGTAACGTCGCGATCGAATACCGCTGGGCGGAGGACCAAAGTGATCGGCTGCCGGCCTTGGTGGCTGATCTGGTTCATCGTCAGGTGGCCGTGATTGCTGCGACTAGCACTCCGGCGGCACTTGCGGCAAAGGCGGCGACCAAGATGATCCCCGTTGTCTTCACTACCGCGAACGACCCGGTCCAACTCGGCCTCGTCGCCAGCCTTAACCAGCCGGGCGGCAACGTCACGGGCGTGACTCAAACGAACACGGAGATAACGCCGAAGCGACTGCAAATACTGCACGAGTTGGCTCCCACGGCGAGTGTGATGGCCCTGCTCGTCAATCCAGCCAACGCTGTTTCTGCGACCAACATAAAGGAGCTGCAGGCAGCGGCTCGCGCCCTTGGACTGGAGCTAAATGTCCTCAATGCCAGCACCGAACGTGACTTTGATGGAGCCTTCGCAAAGCTAATCGAATTGCGAGCGGGCGGGCTCGTGATCGCCGGCGATCCATTCTTCACGAGCCGGATTGAACAGCTTGCGGCGCTCACCGTCCGTCACGCGGTGCCAGCGAACTATCACAGCCGCGACTTCGCCGTGGCCGGAGGTCTGCTGAGCTACGGAACGGACGTCAGGGAGACATACCGCCTGGCCGGCAACTATACCGGCCGGGTTCTCAAGGGCGACAAGCCCGCCGATCTACCAGTCCAGCAAGCCACTAAAGTCGAGCTGATCATAAACCTCAAGACCGCCAGGGCGCTCGGCCTTAGCGTGCCTCCGGCACTGCAGGCGCGTGCGGATGAGATGATCGAATAGATTATTGATATCCGCTAATGACCCAAAGCTGACATGCCGAAAAACGCAATCGATGTCGCTATTGGGGGTAAAGCGGACATAGTCTGGTGCACCGCGCATGTCCGCTTTTGACCCAAAGCGGACATAACCTGTTGCGACGCGAAATCTGCTTTTGAGCCAAAGCGGACATCGCATCGCTCAAATAAATTTCACATAAACATTTGTGTTGAGAGAAAGATTGGTTCGTTTATCCCCAAAGCCGACATCCGCGAAGTCTGGAAGATGATGACAATGCTCGGCTTCCAACACCATTACTACCATAGCGCGAGCGTTGGAAGTTCCTTAGAGTAGGAGGTCATCGTGAACCGCCGGAGCGGGCGACATGCAGCGACGCGGTGAAAGCGGGCAGCAGGCGAAGCGTGGGCCCCAAGCGCGCAAAGTGCCGACCGCACACGGATCGACTGACCACTCAACAGAACAATTTGATCGCCTAAAGCGTGAGCGTGATGAGGCGCTGGAGCAGCAGGCGGCGACCGCAGAGGTCCTCAAGGTCATCTCAAGCTCGCCCGGAGAGCTAGAGCCTGTGTTTAACGCGATATTGGAAAATGCGACGCGCATCTGCGAGGCGCAAATTGCCGAAATCATCGTAGCCGAAAATAACGTGGTGCGCGTCGCTGCCGGATACGGTCACGCGCAGCGGCTACCCCCTAGCGAAATGGTCCCTCTGGATCGCTCTACAGTCATGGGGCGTTCGATTTGCGACCAAAAACCGGTCCACGTCGCCGACTTGCAGAATGCAGGCGACGAGTTCGCGAGCGGGCGAGAATTCGCGAAAAAGTTCGGGCATCGCACCATCCTCTGCGTGCCGCTGATCCGCGAAGGCCGCGCACTCGGCACCATCTCAGTCCGCAGGATGGAAGTACGGCCGTTCGAGCAGAAGCATATAGCGCTTCTAAAGACCTTCGCCGACCAAGCGGCGATCGCGATCGAGAATGTTCGTCTATTCAAAGCCGAACAAGAGCGCACGCGCGAGCTTTCCGAGTCGCTGGAGCAGCAGACGGCAACGTCGGAGGTCCTCAAAGTTATCTCAAGTTCACCTGGCGAGCTTGAGCCTGTGTTTCAGGCCATGCTGGAAAACGCTGCCAAGCTCTGTGGGGCAACCTACGGTACAATGTATCTGCACGAAGAAGATAGATTCCGCGCAGTTGCACGCCAGGGTCATTCGCCCAGCATCGCAAGGGGGGACTGGTGGACGGGCGAATATTTCAAACCGCCGTCAGATGTTCCCCTGGCGCGATGCGCTCGGATTCGTGCTCCGGTTCACGTCGCCGATATGCGCCAAGAGCCAGCTTATCTCGACGATGAATCTTGGAAGGTGTCGGTAGACGCTGCCGGGCTTCGGAGCGTGGTAGTCGTTCCGATGGTGAAAGAACGCGAACTACTCGGGGCTATTGCCATCTATCGGACCGAGGTGCGGCTATTTACAGACAAACAAATCGAGCTGGTGCAGAACTTCGCAGCACAAGCCGTCATCGCTATCGAAAATACGCGACTACTCAACGAGCTGCGCGAGTCCCTTCAACAGCAAACCGCGACTGCTGATGTGCTCAAGGTCATCAGCCGCTCGACGTTCGATCTGCAAACGGTGCTCGACACTCTCGTCGAATCCGCAGCGCGCCTGTGCGGTGCGGAGATGGCAAACATTTGGCGGCCTAAGGACGGTGCCTATCGCCTCACGGCAAGCTATGGGGTCACTGCTCGATACAAGGAGTACCTGGAGAACAAGGAATTTTTGAACACTGTCGCCATTGAGCCGGGCCGAGGCACAATGGTGGGCCGGGTCCTGCTTGAGGGAAAAACCGTCCATATGCACGATATTCAGGCTGACCCTGACTACAAGCTGAGCGGTCTCGTCGCCTTAGGCGGCTACCGCACGATGCTCGGCGTTCCGATGCTGCGCGAGGGCGATCCCATCGGCGTGCTTGTGTTGGTGCAGTCCACTGTCCGCCCCTTCACTGACAAGCAAATTGAACTCGCCATGACGTTCGCCGACCAAGCTGTCATCGCGATCGAGAATGTCCGCCTATTCGACGAGGTGCAGGCGCGCACGCGCGAGCTTTCCGAATCGCTGGAGCAGCAAACAGCGACGTCTAAAGTATTGCAAGTCATCAGTTCATCGCCTGGCGAGCTTGAACCGGTTTTCCAGACTATGTTGGCAAACGCCAGGCGAATATGTGAGGCGGCGTTCGGTTCAATGTTACTATACGAGGGTGAGCTGTTCAGGCGAGTTGCGACACATAACCCCCCGCCCATGTTTGCTGAATTCCATAAGAATACGCCAATCCTTGATCCACGAAAAATTCCAGACCTGAAACTCATTGTCGAAACCAAGCGGCCAGTTCATGTAGTAGATGCAGCCGCCGTAAGTCCCGACACTCCTATCGTCAAACATGCGGGTGCCCGAAGCCTGCTGGTCGTCCCGCTGCTCAAAGACGGCGAGTTACTCGGTGCCATTGGCATTTACCGTCAAGAGGTGCGGCCGTTCACAGACAAGCAGATCGAGCTGGTCCAGAACTTCGCCGCCCAAGCCGTCATCGCTATCGAGAATACGCGGCTGCTCAACGAACTGCGCGAATCGTTGCAACAGCAGACGGCCACCGCCGATGTGCTGAAGGTAATTAGCCGCTCGGCCTTCGATCTCAAATCTGTTCTCACGACGCTGGTCGAATCGGCTGCGCAACTGTGCGAAGCGGACATGGGCAATATCGCCCGGCCTAAGGAGGGTGGGGCTTACCAGATTGAGGCATCTTACGGTCAGTCCGACGCACTCAACGCCGAACTTACCCGGAAAACGTTGAGTGTTGGGAAAGGCAGCGTGATCGGTCGAACGGCGCTAAATCGAGCGACAGTGCATATCCTCGATGCGCAGAAAGATCCTGACTATGAGTTACATGCTGCTCTAAAGATTGGCGACTATCACACTATGCTTGGGGTTCCCCTGCTGCGCGAAGGAAATTTGGTCGGAGTTTTTGGATTGGCGCGCCAAGCGGTTCGACCCTTTACCGAGAAACAGATTGAATTAGTCACCACCTTTGCCGATCAAGCAGTAATTGCAATTGAAAATGCCCGCCTTTTCGAGGAGGTTCAGAAGCGGACCGAAGAACTGACAGAATCGCTGGAGCAGCAGACCGCGACCTCAGAGGTGCTCAAGGTCATCTCAAGCTCGCCCGGCGAGCTGGAGCCGGTCTTTGACACTATGCTGAGGAACGCCACGCGCATTTGCGAAGCCAAGTTTGGTACGCTGTACCTTCGCGATGGCGACGGCTTTCGCGCGGTTGCTGCTACTCGCGACGCGCCACCTGCGTACGTTGAGGCACGCAAAAGCGAGCTACGACTTCAACCCCCTCCGGACGGAGTGCTTGGCCGTGCTGCAATCACGAAGCAGGTTGTGCACATCGCTGACATTACGGAGCTTCAGCCCTACCTCGATGGCCATCCGTGGGTCGTTAGCGCTGTTGAACTCGGCAAATTCCGGACTGCGCTTGCTGTGCCGATGCTGAAGGATGACGAGCTGATCGGCGTGATCACCATCATGCGCCAGGAGGTTCGCCCGTTTAGCGACAAGCAAATCGAGCTGGTCAAAAATTTTGCCGCCCAAGCCGTGATCGCCATCGAGAACACGCGACTGCTCAATGAACTGCGGCAGCGCACCAACGATCTTTCAGAGTCTCTGCAGCAGCAAACCGCCACCGCCGACGTGCTCAAGGTCATCAGCCGGTCGACTTTCGACCTGCAGTTGGTACTTGACACGCTGGTGGAATCGGCGACCCGCCTTTGCGAGGCAAAAGATGCCTTCATCTTCTTGCGTGATGGCGAGCTCTATCGTGTGGCTGCACGCTATGGCTTTTCTTCACAATTCCAAGAATACCTCGGGCAGCATCCGCGTAAGGCGGATCGCGGGAGTATCACTGGGCGAACCGCGCTTGAGGGGAAGGTCGTTCACGTTCACGATGTCAATTCAGACCCTGAATACACCTGGAGCGAAGCTCAACAATTAGGTGGCTATCGCACCGTTCTGGGTGTGCCGCTTTTACGGGATGGGAGCCCCGTGGGAGTAATTATTGTCGCCAGGGCCGTCGTGCAGCCATTCACGGAGAAACAGATCGAGCTGGTTACAACCTTTGCGGACCAAGCCGTAATTGCGATTGAGAATGTACGATTGTTTGAGGACGTGCAAAAGCGCACTCGGGAGTTGTCAGAATCGCTTCAACAACAGACCGCGACAGCCGATGTGCTCAAGATTATCAGCCGCTCAGCCTTTGATTTGCGGACGGTGCTGCAAACCCTCATTGAGTCAGCAGCCCGGTTTTGTGATGCCGATCAGGCCACCATTCTCCGCGAAAGGGATGGGGCCTTCTATCGCACGGAGGCCTACGGGTTTTCTCGCGACTTTATGGATTATGCGAAAGATATCCCAATTAGGGCTGACCGAGGCTCAGCATCCGGGCGGGCGCTACTCGAAGGTCGTGTGGTCCATATCACCGACGTAACGGCTGACCCGGAATACACCCTGCTCGAGGCGCAGAGGCTGGGCGATTACCGCACGATCCTCTGCGTGCCGATGCTACGTGAGAGTATCCCGATCGGTGTCCTGATCTTGACACGCTCAGAGGTGCGCCCCTTTACCGAAAAGCAGATCGAATTGGTTACGACTTTCGCCGACCAAGCGGCGATTGCGATTGAGAATGTTCGACTGTTCGAAAGCGTGGAAGCCCGCACGCGTGAACTGACGAAGTCGTTGGAGGACTTGCGCGCCACACAAGACCGCCTCGTTCAGACACAAAAGCTCGCCTCGCTTGGTCAACTGACCGCGGGTATCGCGCACGAAATCAAGAACCCACTCAATTTCGTCAATAATTTCTCGGGAATTTCTGCCGAACTAATCACCGAGCTGCAAGAAGCTCTCGCGGACGTCAGCCTTAACGAAAAGAGACGTAACGAGATCACCGAACTGATGGAGACACTGAAAGGCAATCTCGACAGAGTGGTGCAACACGGCAAGCGCGCGGATGCGATCGTCAAAAACATGCTGCTGCACTCACGCGAAGGCTCAGGCGAACACCGGCCCGTCGATATCAATGCGATTGTCGAGGAAAGCCTCAATCTCGCCTATCACGGCGCGCGGGCTGAGAAACAAGGCTTCAACATCACCATGGAACGGTCACTCGACCCGGCCGCTGGGCAAGCCGACGTATTTCCGCAGGATGTCACACGGGTGCTTCTCAACCTGATCTCGAACGGCTTTTATGCGGCCACAAAGCGCAAAGCCCAGGCCGATGGCAATGGTTATGAGCCAACCCTTGTGGCTTCGACACGAAGCCTTGGAGATCGTGTGGAAATTAAGATTCGGGACAACGGCACCGGCATTCCACCTGACGTAAAAGAAAAGATGTTCAACCCGTTCTTCACAACGAAGCCTGCTGGAGAAGGAACCGGGCT
>Ga0114129_10014928_pt1 | contig 11065 bp, 9 predicted proteins | sample RhiMetdeltSRZDD1_FD_80071 | JGI IMG/M metagenome (GOLD analysis project Ga0114129, IMG submission 80071) | Populus rhizosphere microbial communities from Tennessee, USA - Rhizosphere MetaG P. deltoides SRZDD1 (version 2) (version 2) | ecosystem: Host-associated > Plants > Roots > Rhizosphere >... | reverse complement strand
TGTTCGCCGGATCGACGTCCGCCCGCGCTCACGCACGCCTGGCCGGTCTCGCCACGGGCGGCGGGCTGCTGGCCGTACTCGTGGCCGCGGCGGCGAACCTCGACCGGTCGGATGTGACGCTGTCGTACCTGCTCGCGCTGGGCAGTGTCGACGCCGATCTCAGCGTCGCGTACGGCTCGGGCCTGTTCCTCGCGCTCGCCGGTATCGCCGCGGGCACCACGGCCATGTACTTCAGCGGCCGGCCCATCCGCCGGCGGGGGCTGATCGACAACGAGGTCTACGCCGACGATCTCGTCGACGCGGAGGACGTCGACGAGGTCGTGGCCGTCGAGGTGGTCGAGCCGGAGCTCGAGCTCGAGATCGAGGACCCGCACCCGGCGCCGCCGCCGCGGCCGCGCGTGCCGAGCGCACCCCGGCCGTCCAGCCTGCACCGCGAGCCGCGCGCGCCGCGGCTCCCCGGCTGGACGCGCCGCCCGGCCCCCCGCGAGCGCGTACGGGAGCCCGAGCTCTACGACACACCCGGGCCCGTCGACCTGACCGTCCGCGCTGCTCTGCCGTTCATCCACCTGCCGGAGAAACCCTCCACCACCTTGCCGGAGAAACCCGACGGACGTTGACCTGGCCGGCGGGTACGCTCACCTCTCGTGATTGACCTGCGACTGCTCCGCGAGAACCCCGACCTCGTCCGCGCCAGCCAGCGGGCCCGGGGCGAGTCCGAGGCGGCCGTCGACGAGCTGCTCCGCGCTGACGAGGCGCGACGGGCGGCGGTCGGGCGGTACGAGGCACTGCGGGCCGAGCAGAAGCAGCTCTCCGGGCTGATTCCCCGGGCCGGCGCCGAGGAGCGCACCACGCTGCTCGCCCGGACCAAGGAGCTCGCCGCACAGGTCAAGGACGCCGAAGCTTTTCTGGGTACGGCCGAAGCCGAGCTGCGGTCGGCCCACCTCGCGGTGTCCAACGTCATCGAGCCGGGAGTACCGCCGGGCGGCGAGGACGACTACGTCGTGCTGCGTACGGTCGGCGACGCGCCCGAGCTGGTCGAGCCGCGCGACCACCTGGAGCTGGCCGAGGGCCTCGGCGCGCTCGACATGGAGCGCGGCTCGAAGGTGTCGGGCAGCCGGTTCTACTTCCTGACCGGGCCGGGGGCGCAGCTCCAGCTCGGCCTGCTGCAGCTCGCCGTCGCGCAGGCGGTGGAGCACGGTCTCGTCCCGATGATCACGCCGGTACTCGTGAAGCCGGAGTCGATGGAGGGCACCGGCTTCCTCGGCGCGCACGCGAGCGAGGTCTACCGCCTGGAGGCCGACGACCTGTACCTCGTGGGGACGTCGGAGGTCCCGCTCGCCGCGTACCACGGCAACGAGATCCTGTCGCTCGACGAGCCGCGCCGGTACGCGGGCTGGTCGTCGTGCTTCCGCCGCGAGGCGGGGTCGTACGGCAAGGACACCCGCGGCATCATCCGGGTGCACCAGTTCGACAAGGTCGAGATGTTCTCCTACTGCCGTCCCGAGGAGGCGGCCGTCGAGCACCTGCGGCTGCTGGCCTGGCAGGAGGAGATGCTCGCCAAGGTCGAGATCCCGTACCGGGTGATCGACGTGGCCGCCGGCGACCTGGGCAGCAGTGCCGCGCGCAAGTACGACTGCGAAGCCTGGGTACCGTCGCAGGGCCGCTACCGCGAGGTCACGTCGACGTCGAACTGCACGACGTTCCAGGCGCGCCGGCTGGCCATCCGGTACCGCGACGCGGACGGGAAGACGCAGGTCGCGGCCACGCTCAACGGCACGCTCGCGACGACCAGGTGGCTCGTACCGATCCTGGAGAACCATCAGGAGCCGGACGGTTCGGTGCGCGTACCCAAGGCCCTGCAACCGTTCGTCGGCAACCAGGAAGTCCTGGAGCCCTCTCGCTAATCACGAATGCGGACAAAGTGCCTCCGGTTGGTCGTGCCGGTGGAGTACCCTGACTCCCCCGTCACCTGAGAGGTGCACATGCCGCGGCCAGGGCTTCCCAAGCTGATCGCCACCGACCTCGACGGCACGCTCGTGCGCTCCGACGACACCGTCTCGGCGTACACCCACGGCGTGCTGGACCGGGTGCGCACAGCGGGGATCCCGATCGTGGGGGCGACCGGTCGCGGCCCCCGGCTCACCGAGCTGACGCTGAACGACATCCGCGCCGCCGACTACCTGGTGCTGGCCAACGGCGGCCGGGTGGTCGACCTGAGCGACCCGGCGGGGCCGGTGACCCTGCGCGACGAGCGGCTGCCCGGACGGGTCGTCGCCGGCATCCTCGCCGCGCTGGAGGCCGAGGTCGGGCCGCTGTCCGTGCTCATCGAGGCGCTCGACGAGCACAACGCGCCGCTCTGGGGCGACCCGGATCCGGCCTGGCGCTACCCCGAGCGGCTCGAACAGCGCACCCGCGCCGACGCGCTGGCCGGTCCCGTGATCAAGGGGTTCGCCCGGGCCGCCGACCACGACGTCGACGTGCTGCTCGCCGCCGCGCACCGGCTCGTGCCGCCCGACATCGCGACGGTCACGCAGGCCGGGCTCGGGTTCATCGAGATCCTGCCGCCGGGCGTCGACAAGGCGACCGGGCTCGCGGTGGTCATCGAGTGTCTCGGCGTCGACCCGGCCGAGGTCCTGGTCTTCGGCGACATGCCCAACGACATACCGATGTTCGAGTGGGCCGGCTGGGGACGGGTCGCGGTCGCCAACGCGCACCCGACCGTCCGCGCGCTCGCCGACGAGATCACCGCGTCCAACGACGAGGACGGGGTCGCCGTCTATCTCGACCGGCTACTGTCGCGGTGATGCTGGTCGCCACCGACCTCGACGGCACGCTGCTCCGCCCGGACGGCTCGCTCAGCGAGTACAGCGTGCAGACCCTGACCCGGATCACCGCCGGGGGGACGCCGCTCGCGCTCGTCACGGGCCGTCCCCTGCGCTGGCTGTCCACTGTGTACGGAGAGCTGCGACTACCCGTACCAGCCGTGTGCGCCAACGGCGCCGTCGTGTACGACCCCGCCTCCGACACGGTCCTGCGGACCAACCCGTTCGACGCGCGGCTGCTCGGCCAGGTGTGTGAGCGGCTGCGCGAGGCGATCCCGGACGTGGCCTTCGCGGTCGAGATCTCCGACGGGCGTGAGATGCGCCACGAGTCGGCGTACCCGTTGCGCTGGGACACCGACGACCCGGCCGTACGGATCGCCACCGACCTGTACGCGCTGCCCGCGGTGAAGCTGCTCGTCCGGGCCGGTGACCGGGACGCCGACGAGTTCACCGCTCTCGTGTCGTCCTATGTGGACGGTCTGGCCGAGGCGACGCACTCGTCCGGAAGCGGGCTCGTCGAGCTGACCGCGCTCGGCGTGACGAAAGCCGCCGGGCTCACCTGGCTCTGCGAGCGGCTGGGCGTACCCGCGCAGGACGTGGTCGCGTTCGGCGACATGCCGAACGACGTGCCGATGCTCGCCTGGGCCGGCCGAGCGGTCGCCGTGGCGAACGCCCACCCGGCCGTCAAGGCGGTCGCCGACGAGGTCACCGGGTCCAACGACGAGGACGGTGTGGCCCGCTGGCTCGACGCGGCGGTGCCGGCGGGCGCTCCCGCGCGACCGTAGCGGTTACAGGTATTGGCCCGTACGGCCTTCCCCCTGCTGCGGCGGTTGCTGGCCCGGCATGCCGGGCACCGCCTGCGGGACGCCACCGGGGCCCATCGGCAGCGCCGGACGGCCGCCGCGCATCTGCTCCAGCTGCAGCCGGGCGGCCATCTGCTGGGCGACGAGCGCGGCCTGGATGCCGTGGAACAGCCCTTCCAGCCAGCCGACGAGCTGGGCCTGGGCGATGCGCAGCTCGGCCTCGCTCGGGGTCGCGTCCGGCGCGAACGGCAGCGAGAGCCGCTCGAGCTCGTCGTGCAGCTCGGGAGCCAGCCCGTCCTCCAGCTCGACGATCGACCGCTTGTGGATCTCGGTGAGCCGCTGCCGCCCGGCCTCGTCGAGCGGGGCGGCGCGGACCTCCTCCAGCAGCTGCTTGATCATGCTGCCGATCCGCATGACCTTGGCCGGCTGCTCGATCAGCCGGGCCGGATCCTCGCCCGCGCCGTCCGGCTGATCGTTGACAGCCATCGTGCCGAGCGGCTGCCCGTCCGGACCCACCACGACGACGGTACGGGACTCGTCATCTCGCTGTTCGGGTTGCGCAGGGGTGTCAGGCATGGGTTCCATCCTTACGCGGTCAGCGGTACGGGCCAAAGTCGGGGGTGCGCTTCTCGGCGAACGCATCGGCGCCCTCGGCCGCCTCCGCCGTGTGGCTGAACAACTCCAGCCCGTCGAACGCCAGATGCGACAATCCGCCCAGGTGGTCGGAGTCGGCGTTGAACGAGTGCTTGAGAAACCGCAGGGCCGTCGGTGAGAACCCGGTCATCCGCCGGCCCCACGACAGGGCGGTGTCACGCAGCTCGGCCGCGGGCACCACCGCGTTGACCAGACCCCACGACAGCGCGGTCGGCGCGTCGATCTGGTCGAGCAGGAACCACATCTGCCGCGCCCGCTTCTCCCCGATCACCCGGGCCAGGTAGGCGGACCCGAAGCCGGCGTCGAACGAGCCGACCCGCGGGCCGCTCTGCCCGAACCGGGCATGCTCGGCCGCGATCGACAGGTCGCACAGCACGTGGAGAACGTGGCCGCCGCCGATCGCGACACCGTTGACGGCGGCGATCACCGGCTTGGGTACGTCCCGGATGATCCGGTGCAGCCGCTCGATCTCGAACGTGCCCCACTGGGTGTCCCCGTACCCGCCCGTCTCGGCGCGTTCCTTGACGTCGCCGCCCGCGCAGAAGGCCCGGTCCCCGTCCCCGGTCAGCACGATCGCGGCCACCGTACGGTCGGCCCAGGCGCTCTTGAACGCGTGGATCAGCTCGTCGACCGTACGCCCCCGGAAGGCGTTCATCCGGTCGGGCCGGGCGATCGTCACGACGGCCACACCGCCCTCGGCCACCTCGTACCGCACGTCCGTGTAGTCCACCCGCGCACGATACCGTCGGCGTGTGACTACCGACCCCCCGGACGACGTACTCACCCGTGCCTCCCGACCACCGGACCAGACCCTGCGGTACGGCTCCGATCCGGACGACCCCGAGCACGTCGTCGACCTCCGGCTACCGGCCGGCCCGGCCACCCGCCCGCTCGTCGTCTTCGTCCACGGTGGCTTCTGGCGGGCCGCGTACGACCGCAGCCACGCCGGACCCATGGCCGAGGACCTGAGCGCCCGCGGCTGGCCGGTGGCGACGGTCGAGTACCGGCGCATGGGCCAGCCGGGCGGCGGGTACCCGGGCACGTTCGACGACGCCGCGGCCGCCATCGACGCGGCGCTCGCGGCCGGCGTCGGTACCGGCGCCCCGATCGTGGCGGGCCACTCGGCGGGTGGCCAGATCGCGCTGTGGTACGCCGCACGCCGGCCGGACGCCGTCGGCGGGGTGCTGGGGCTGGCGCCGGTCGCCGACTTCGCCACCGCGGACGACCGCCGCATCGGCCGGAGCGTGCTGCGCGAACTGCTCGGCGGCGGGCCGGACGAGGTCCCCGACCGGTACCGCGAACTCGATCCGCTCGGGCTGCCGCTGGACGTGCCGGCCGTCCTGGTCCACGGCAGCGAGGACGAGAACGTGCCGGTCGAGTTGTCCCGGGCGTACGTCGACGCGAAGCCGAATGCCCGGCTCGTCGAGCTGCCCGGAGTCGACCACTTCGCGGTGATTGATCCGCTCACGCGCGCATGGCCCTTCGTACTCTCGGCCCTTGCTGAACTGGCCGAATTACCACCGCGCCGTTGACGCGGACCGTACGCGGGAGATACAACGCCACAGGTCAGATGATGTTTTTGCGGGAAGGGCGGTGCGGTGTCCCAGCTGGATCGGCGACAGGCGCTGCGGCTGCTCGCCGGCATCGGTGCGGCGGCCGCCGTGCCGGGTCTCACCGCGTGCGGCAACGCCCGTGGCGGGTCACCCGCCCCCGAGGCACCGACGACGCCGGTGCGCATCGGTCTGGTCGCGCCGCAGGCCGGCACGTACAAGGTGATCGGTGACGACCTCACCCAGGGCTTCAAGCTCTACCTGCAGACGCACAACGAGCGGCTCGGCAACCACCCGGTCGAGCTGGTGCTCGCCGACGAGGGGGAGACCGCGGACTCGGCCCGCGCCGCCGTCGACAAGCTGCTCAAGCAGAACCGCGTACTCGCCCTGACCGGGGTGACCAGCTCGGTCGCGATGGAGGCCATCAAGGACCTCGTCGAGGGCGCGCGCATCCCGCTCATCGGATCCAACGCCTCGCCGACCACGCTGCAGGGCGCGGTCTACATCTGGCGTACGTCGTACGTCAACGACGAGCCCGGCAAGGCCCTCGGCAAGTACCTCGCGGAGAACCTCGACGGCACGGTCTACTGCATCGCGGCCGACTACCAGGCCGGGCGCGACGAGGTCGCGGGGCTGCTCGCCACCCTGCGCCCCACCGGCCGGCTCGCCGCCGACCCGGTGTACACGCCGTTCACGCCGACGCCGGTGAAGGACTTCACGCCGTACCTCGCGGCGATCAAGAACTCGGACGCGGCGGCGGTGTTCTGCTTCTACGCGGGCACGTCGGCGATCGACTTCGTCAAGCAGTACCGCGCGGCGGAGCTGAAGCCGGCCCTGTACGCCCCCGGCTTCCTCACCGAAGGCTTGATCCTCAAGCAGCAGGGGGAGGCCGCGCGCGGCATCTTCACCTCGATGAACTACGCGCCCGACCTCGACAACGCGGCGAACCGGTCGTTCGCGGCCGAGTACCAGAAGGCGTTCGAGCAGACCCCGACGACGTACGCGATGGCCTCCTACGACGCGGCAGCCGTGCTGGACAAGGCGATCGCGCTCGCCGGCAACGAGCTGACGGCGCAGGCGCTGAACTCCGCGATCTCGAAGGTGGGCCAGATCGACAGCCCGCGCGGGGCGTGGCAGTTCAACCAGAACCGCACCCCGCAGCAGAAGTGGTACCTGCGCGAGGTCAAGCCCGACGGGACCCTGCTGTCCAACGTCCTCGTGACGGAGCTCACGACGCTCGGATAGTTCGGATAGTTTCTGGTGATGGGAATCCTGACCGATCTTGCCGCCGCGCTCGACAGCGGGGCCGTCGAGGTCATCGACCTGACCGCGCCGCTGTCCGCGCAGACGCCGATCCTCACGCTGCCCGAGTCGTTCGGGCAGACCTGGCGGTTCGCGCTCACCGAGATCAGCAAGTACGACGACCGGGGTCCGGCGTGGTACTGGAACAACATCTCGACCGGCGAGCACACGGGTACGCACTTCGACGCGCCGATCCACTGGGTGACCGGGCGGGACGCCGACGACGTCTCCCAGGTGCCGGCGCGCCGGCTCGTCGCGCCCGCGGTGGTGCTCGACTTCAGCGCCGAGGCCGCCGCCGACCCCGACTTCCTGCTGGAGCGTCCGCACGTCGAGTCCTGGGTCGAGAAGTTCGGGCCGCTGCCGGCCGGCGGGTGGGTGCTCTACCGCACCGGCTGGGACGCGCGCAGCGCGGACGACGAGGCGTACATCAACGCCGGCCGCAGCCCGGGCATCTCCGTGGACTGCGCCAAGTGGCTCGCCGAGGAGACACCGATCCTCGGGCTCGGGGTCGAGACCGTCGGCACGGACGCGGGCGCCGCCCACTCGTTCGACCCACCGTTCCCCTGCCACTCGTTCCTGCTCGGCAACGACAAGTACGGCCTGACCCAGTTGCAGAACCTGTCCTCCCTCCCGCCCGTCGGCGCCGTGGTCGTCGCGGGGCCGTTGCCGATCGTGCACGGCTCGGGCAGCCCGGCCCGCGTACTCGCCCTCGTCGAACGATGAACGTTGCCACCGCCGTCGGCGCCCGACTCGTCGAGTGGGGCGCCGATCGTGTCTTCGGCCTCGTCGGCTCGGGCAACTTCCACGTGACCAATGCGCTGATCGCCGGTGGGGCACCGTTCGTGGCCGCGGCCCACGAGGCGGGCGCGGCGACGATGGCCGACGCGTACGCCCGCGTCTCGGGCCGGGTCGGCGTGCTCTCCGTGCACCAGGGGCCGGGGGTCACGAACGCGTTCACGGGAATCACCGAGGCGGCCAAGAGCCGTACGCCGCTCATCGTGCTCGCGCCGGAGGCGCCCAACCCGCGCTCGAACTTCCACTTCGACCTGGCGGGCGCGGCCACCGCCGTGGGAGCGACCTATCTGGGGGTACCCGATGCCGCCTCGGCTCTGTCGACTGTGGACAGTGCGTGGGCGGCGGCGTCCCGGGGCGCGACGGTCGTCCTGGGTCTGTCCCTGGACGTGCAGGCCGCACCGGCGCCCCCGGCCGCGGCGCGCGGGGTCGAGCCGCACGACGAGCCCGCGCCGCCGGACGACGATTGCCGGGCGCTCGCCGGCGTACTCGCCCGGGCCGAACGACCGGTCTTCGTCGCGGGTCGGGGCGCCGCGCGCCAGCCCACCGCGGGCGCGCGGGAGGCGCTCGTCGCGCTGGCCGACCGGTGCGGGGCGCTGCTCGCCACGTCGGCCGCGGCGCGCGGGCTGTTCGCGGACAACCCGTGGTCCCTCGACGTGTCCGGCGGCTTCGCGTCGCCGCTGGCCGCCGAGCTGATCGCCTCGGCCGATGTCGTCGTCGCGTGGGGCTGCACGCTCAACATGTGGACGACCCGGCACGGCCGCCTGATCGGTCCACACGCGACGGTCGTCCAGGTGGACTCCGCGCCGGAGGCCCTGGGCGCGCAGCGGCCGGTCTCGCTGGGCGTCCACGGGACCGTCACCGCGGTGGCCTCGGCCGTACGTGACCTGGTGCCCGCCTCACCCGGATGGCGCACCGACGAGCTGCGCGAGCGGATCGCCGCCTCGGTACGCTGGCGCGACGTGTCCTACACGGACGAGTCCACTGTGGACACGATCGACGCCCGTACGCTGACGGTCTCGCTCGACGACCTCCTGCCGGCGCAACGCGTCGTCGCCGTCGACTCCGGCAACTTCATGGGGTACCCCTCGATGTTCCTGTCCGTGCCGGACGAGGCGGGCTTCTGTTTCACGCAGGCCTTCCAGGCGGTGGGCCTCGGACTGGCGAGCGCGGTGGGCGCGGCGCTGGCGCGGCCGGACCGGCTGCCCGTGGCGGCGCTCGGCGACGGCGGCTTCCTGATGGCCGTGGCCGAACTGTCCACAGTGGTCCGGCTGGGTCTGCCGATGGTGATCGTGGTCTACAACGACGCGGCGTACGGCGCCGAGGTGCACCACTTCGGCCCCGACGGGTTCCCGCTCGACACCGTCCGGTTCCCGGCGACGGACCTGGCCGCGATCGGACGCGGGTTCGGGTGCACGGGCATGACGGTCCGCTCGTTGGCCGACCTCGACGGCGCCCGCCGGTGGCTCGACGGCCCGCGCGACACCCCGCTCGTGATCGACGCGAAGATCCACTCGGCCACCGGCTCGTGGTGGCTGGAGGAGGCGTTCCGCGGGCACTGAGCGCGCCGCCGCGCGACCGCCGCCGGCCCCGCTTGCTCTGCTTACCTATGCGCAACACCCGCGCCCGCCCGGCCAGGGTGAGGTGCGCTCCGCCCTTTGCTCTGCTTACCGATACGCAACGGCCGTTGCGTATCGGTAAGCAGAGCAAAGCGACCGCCGCGGTGGTCCCCGACCCCGGCCCGTGGGGTGTTGCGTATAGGTAAGCAGAGCAAGGTGGCCCGCCCGTGGCAGCCTGATATCGCGTCTGCTTGACGACCGCAAAGCAGGCGTGACACGCTCGGCTCGTGGGAGACCCGCCGGACCCGAGCGCGATCCGGGCGCTCTGGGAGGCCGGCAGCGTCGCCGTCGTCGGCGCGTCGACGCGGGTCGGCACGCCCGGCAACCAGACGATCGAGTACCTGCGGCGGTACGGGTACCCCGGCCGGATCATCCCGGTAAACCCGTCGGCGACCGAGGTCGCGGGACTGCCGGCGTACCCCACGGTGCGGGCCGCCGGTGGGGCCGACCTCGCGCTGATCGTGGTGCCGCCGGCCGCCGTGGCCGCGGCCGTCGACGACTGCGCCGCCGCGGGCGTACGGGTCGCGATCGTCGGCACCTCCGGCTTCGCCGAGCTCGGTGCACAGGGCCGGGCCGCGCAGGACGATCTCGTGGCGCGGGCCGGGCGCATGCGCCTCGTCGGCCCCAACTGCATCGGCGCGGCCGGGTTCGCGAACGGTCAGGTCGCCAGCTTCAGCCCCCTCTTCGGCGGCGCGCACACCCGCCTCACGCCCGGCCCGATCGGCTTCGCGTCGGCCAGCGGCGCGCTCGGCTTCGGCACCGTCAGCCTCGCGCTGGAGCGGGGCATGGGCCTCTACGCCGCGGTCACCACGGGCAACGAGGCCGACGTCACCGCACTCTCCGCGCTGGCCGCACTCGCCGCCGAGCCCGGGTGCACGACCCTTCTCGGGTACCTCGAATCGGTGCGCGACGCACCCGCCCTGCGCGCGCTCGCCGCGACGGGCAAGCCGGCGGCACTGCTCGTCGCCGGCCGTTCGGCCGCCGGGGCCCGGGCGGCGGCTTCCCACACCGGCGTGCTCGCCACCCCGGACCGGGTCGTCGACGGCGTACTCCGCCAGCTCGGCATCGTCCGGGTGTCCGATGTGGACGACCTGCTCGACGTGGGCGACGCGTACGCGTTGTGCGGCGCCCGGCCGGCCGGCCCGAGTATCGCCGTCGTGACGACGTCGGGCGGCTCGGGCATCCTCGCGGCCGATGCCGTGGCGGCACACGGGCTCCGGCTCGCCGAACTCGACCAGTCTACTGTGGACACGTTGAAGGAGGTCGTCCCGCCGTACGGGTCCACGGCCAACCCGGTCGACGTGACCGCCACCGTGATGCGCGACCGGACGCTCGTCGCGCGGACCCTCGCCGCCGTCGCGGCCGACCCCGGCGTCGACCAGGTGGTCGTCTGCTTCTGCGTACTCGTCGGCGAGGACGTGTCCGCCGTCGTCGACGCGCTCGCCGCCGCGGTCGCCGACAGCGGCAAGCCCGTTCTCGTCGCGCGTACCGGCGCCGACCACCTCGCACCGGATGCGGCTCAG
>Ga0114129_10014927_pt1 | contig 11065 bp, 6 predicted proteins | sample RhiMetdeltSRZDD1_FD_80071 | JGI IMG/M metagenome (GOLD analysis project Ga0114129, IMG submission 80071) | Populus rhizosphere microbial communities from Tennessee, USA - Rhizosphere MetaG P. deltoides SRZDD1 (version 2) (version 2) | ecosystem: Host-associated > Plants > Roots > Rhizosphere >... | reverse complement strand
CGGCGGGGACGAGGTTCTCAACGCACAATTGGAGGAGTGTTGCTTCGGGTGTGAGCGGTGGGTGGTCGGTGGCGCGGTGTCTGTTCATGTTGAATGCGTTGCTCGGTGCGGTTGCTACTGAAGGCGGTGTCTATCCGAACGCGTGGAACAAGTTTGTGCCGCGCCCGATCTACACGCCGCCACACCCGAAGATGTGGAACGAGACGACGTGGCCGCGCGAGTACCCGCTCTCGATGAACGAGATGTCGTTCCTGCTGCCGCACTTCCTGAAAGACGGCCGCACCAGGCTCGACGTATATTTCACCCGCGTCTACAACCCGGTCTGGACCAACCCCGACGGCTTCTCATGGATCGAGATGTTGACGGATCCCGATCTCGTCGGCTGTTACGTCGCGCTCACGCCGACGTGGAACGAGACGGCCTACTACGCCGACTACGTCCTGCCGATGGGCGTCGGCTCCGAACGTCACGATCTCCATTCATACGAAACGCACGATTCGCAGTGGCTCGGTTTCCGCCAGCCGGTGATGAAAGCAGCGCGCCAACGCAACGGCGAAACAGTAAACGACACGCGCGACGTCAACCCCGGCGAAGTTTGGGAAGAAAACGAATTCTGGCTCGAATTGACGTGGCGGATCGATCCCGACGGAAGCCTCGGGATCAGACAATACGCGGAATCGAAAAAGTCGCCCGGCACTCGGCTCGGCATCGACGAGTACTACGAATGGATCTTCGACAACTCCGTTCCTGGTCTACGCGAACGCGCAGCGCAAGAAAACCTGACGCCGCTGGAATTCATGCGCCGTTACGGCGCTTTCGAAGTCAAACAAAAGATCGGAACGATCTACGATCAACCAGTGCCGCCCGAAGAGCTCGACGACGCCCAGGAAGATCGCTTCGGACGCGTATTCACCCGCGCGCCGAAACCTGCCGGACCAAACATCGTCCCGTTGCCATTGCCTGACGGCGATGCAGACGGACGACGCCTCGCAGGCGTCAGCGTAAACGGCGAAATCAAACGCGGCTTTCCGACGCCGAGCGGCCGACTGGAATTCTACTCGTCAACACTCGCGAGTTGGGGTTGGCCCGAGTGCGCTATCCCGATCTACTTCAAGAGCCACGTCCACAAAGACAATCTCGACGAAGACCAGACGATCCTGATCTCGACCTTCCGTCTGCCGGTCCAGATTCACACCCGCAGCGCGAATTCCAAGTGGCTCGACGAGATCGCCCACACGAACCCGCTCTGGATTCACCCGTCGCACGCAAACAAGCTCGGCGTGCGCACCGGCGATCTCCTGCGCGTCGAAACAGAGATCGGTTACTACGTCGTTCCCGCGTGGGTCACGGAAGGAATTCGACCCGGCATCGTCGCGTGCAGCCATCACATGGGCCGCTGGAAACTTACGGAAGAAGGACAGCGCCAGTTGATGGCGACAGTGAAACTCGATCGCGATGGGACGACGTGGCGTCTCGCGCGTCAAAAAGGGATCGCGCCTTACGAATCAGGCGACCCTGACACGCTGCGGATCTGGTGGAAAGACGCCGGAGTACACCAGAACATGACGTTTCCAGTGCATCCCGATCCGATTTCGGGAATGCACTGCTGGCACCAGGCCGTGCGCGTGCGCGTGGCTGAGCCGGAAGACGAACCGGGCGACATTTTTGTGGATACTCAGAAGTCACGCGACGTATATAAAAAGTGGCTGGCCATGACGCGGCCCGCGGACAAACATTCGCCCGACGGCACGCGACGGCCCTACTGGATGCTGCGCCCGTTGAAACCGGCTCGCGAGTTCTATAAATTGCCGGATGAGAATTGAGGTTCACCCAGATGTACTTCAAACAATTTTATTTAGCGTGCCTGGCCCACGCCTCCTATTTGGTGGGCTCGGAAGGCGAGGCGGCCGTCGTCGATCCGCAGCGAGACGTCGACGAGTATCTCGCCGAAGCTGACGCGCAGGGACTTCGAATCAAATACGTGATCGAAACGCACCTTCACGCCGATTTCGTCAGCGGCCACAAGGAGCTTGCCGCCCGCACCGGCGCGCAGATCATCATCGGCGAGAAAGCCGGCGCCGCGTTCAACCATCGCGCCATACGCGACGGCGAAGAGTTAACGATCGGAAAAGTGGTCCTGCGTTTCCTCGAAACGCCCGGCCACACGCCGGAGGGAATCTGCGTGTTGATTACCGACACGGAAGTCTCCGATCAACCGCAGAAGATCCTGACCGGCGACACGTTGTTCATCGGCGACGTCGGACGTCCTGACCTGGCCGGCGGCAAAGGTTACACGCCGCAGATGATGGCGGCGATGATGTACGACACTCTTCACGGAAAGCTTTTGAAGCTGCCGGATGAAGTCGAGGTCTATCCCGCACACGGAGCAGGATCGATGTGCGGGCGAAACATGTCGTCGGAAACTTCGTCCACGATTGGCGAGCAGCGCAAGTTCAACTACGCGCTGAAGCCGATGAGCAAGGAAGAGTTTGTTAAGTTGATGACGGTCGACTTGCCGGACCAGCCCGTTTACTTTTCGAAAGACGCGGAGATCAATCGCGCCGGCGCGCGAGAGCTTTCCGAGTTAGCGACTCCGGTGGCGCTGTCTCCTCACGAAGTGTTGTCGTTACAAACGAGCGGCCACGTCCTGCTTGACGTGCGTTCCTGTGCGGAGTTCGGCGCCGCCCACGTGCCGGGTTCAGTGAACATCGGTCTCGGCGGGCAGTTCGCGATGTGGGCCGGCAGCCTGATTCCGTTGAACGCCGCGATCGTGATCATCGCCGGCACCGGGGACCAGGTCGACGAATCGGTCGTGCGTCTTGCGCGCGTGGGCATCGAAAACGTCAAAGGCTATTTGAACGGCGGCATTCAGAGTTGGCGCGACGCAGGGCTTCCGATCGAAGCGATCGAGCAGGTCAGCGTGGACCAGTTGAAGGAACAGATCGCGAACCGCGACCTGCAAATCGTCGACGTGCGGCGTCCGGCTGAGTACGGCAACGGCCATGTGCCGCGCGCACTCAACGCGCCGTTGGCCGTCCTCGACGCGGTCATCGGTGAACTCCCCCTCCAAAAGGATAAACCCACCGCGGTGATTTGCGCCGGCGGTTATCGTTCCAGTGCCGCCGCAAGTTTGTTGGAGCAGCAAGGCTTCACGAATTTGATCAACGTGTCGGGCGGCACCGGCGCGTGGATCAATGCCGGATACCCGGTTGAAACCCCTTCCGCGAAGTGAATATCGATCCGTTAACATTCAAGATACTTGTCTCTCTCGGGATCATCGTAGTTGCGGCCGTTCACGGTTATGGCGCGGCGTGGCTTGCGATCTGGATGCTGTTTCATCCGTATCGTTCCGTGAAGCTGTGGGGGCTGACGATCTGGCCGCAGGGAATGATTCCTCGTCATCGTGAGAAGCTGGCGCAGTCGATCGGAAACGCGGTCGGCAACGAGCTCGTGTCGCAGCAGACAGTGTTCGACGCGATGTTCGAGACCAGTTTCTTTCAACGCAAAGTTCAGGACTTCGTCGGCAGTTACACCAACGATCTGCTCGCTCGCGTTTACCCGTCGTTCATCGACGCATTGCCCGCGCAGGCACGCGCGCCGATCCTCGACACGATCTCCGCGTTGCAGTACCGGCTCGCCGAGTACATCGCCGAGATGTTGCGGAGCGAAGAGACTGCCGAAGCGATCGAACGCTTCGTCGACAAGCAGATTGACGAGTTACTGGCGCGAAACGTCGGCGATCTGGTGAATAACGATTCCATCGATCAGGTGCTCGAGTTCGTTCAGCAACGCGTGCAGGGATTCATCAGCAACGCGAATTTCGAAGGGAAAGTGCGCGAGTTTGTATCCGGCCGTCTCGACGATCTGTCGCGCAGCAATGCAACGTTTGCGGAGACGGTGACGCCTGACACGATCGCTTTCATCAAGGAACGCATCGACCAGGAAGTGCCGCCGATCGTCCATCACCTGGCTGACATTGCGACCAGCCAAACGACGCGACGACAGATCGGCGCCTTGATCAAACTCGAAGTCGATCAGTATTACGAACAGCTCTCGTTGTTCAAGAAGATCTTCATCTCGCGCGAGCGCATCCACCGCGAAGTGGACGATCTTGTAAACAAGACGCTGCCGAAGCGAGTCGAGGAATATTTGCGTGGTCCGGCGTTCGAGCAGGAAGCGGAGTCGTTTCTAAACGGCACGGTCGACAACGTGATGAACCGGCCGCTCAACCAACTTCTCGGCCAGTTTGAGTCCGGCAGGTTTGACGAACTCAAAGAGCAAGTGGCGAGCAAGTTGGTCGACATACTTCGCAGCGAAGCGTTATCGACGTCAGTGTCGGCCCACTTCGACGATGCGCTCGAACGGCTGCGGCCGCAAACGCTCGGTTCATTGCTGCAACAACTCGATCCGCAATCCGCGGCGCACGTTAAGAAGTTTCTGACGAGAAGCCTGTTGAGTCTGCTCGGGCGCGAAGACACGGCGCGGACGATCAATGCGATTCTGAGTGCGCAGATAGAGCGTCTGTTGATAGCGCCGATCGGGCGTTTGGGCGACCATGTTTCGCAGAACGCGATGGAACGAGCGAGCTCGGCGCTGGTGGACCGAATCACGCTTGCGGCGCGCGAACGTTTGCCGGTGGCGATTGCGGAGTTTGACGTCGGCGGGCTGGTGCGCAAGAAAGTTTCGGATTACCCGATTGAAAAGCTGGAAGAGCTCGTACTGTCAGTGGCTCAGCATCACCTCAAGACGATTGAGTTGTTTGGCGCGATTATCGGCTTCTTTATCGGTGTTGGGCAGGCGATCTATTTTTGGCTCACATACTAACCACTAAAAGGCATATAAGCCTTTTGTGTCTTATGGGCCTTTTGTGGTTAATATATTTCCTGTTGACATTAGACTCACGACTGAATAACTATTTGCGCGACATCGAAAGGAGCTTATTTCCCCAATGACCTACGTAGTTGTTGAATTATGCGTCGATTGCAAGTACACCGACTGCGCAGCCGTTTGTCCTGTTGAAGCTTTTCATGAATTGCCTGATCGCCTTTACATCAACGCCGATACCTGTATCGATTGTGACGCGTGCGTGCCTGAATGTCCCGTCGAAGCCATTTTTGCAGATACTAACGTGCCCGAGAACTATGCTCATTGGACGCAGATCAACATAGACGAAGCTCCTAAGTATCCGATTATCAGCCAGAAGATTCCCGCCCTTCACGGCCCAACGTGTACTGGCCCAGAAGAATAACATCCGCCTGATTCGCCTGTTTTAAACTGGGCCGCGGTGGCGTGCGGGGGAACCCGAATTATGAAACGACTTTCTTTTCCCCTTGCGGCAGCGCTTTGCTTTCTACTCGTCCTCTCCCTGCCCGCCACGGTGTCCGCGAAAGACACCTGGGTGAGCGTCCGGACCAAAAACTTTTTCATGATCGGCAACGCGAATGAAAAAGAGATCCGGAAAGTCGCTCTCCGGCTGGAACAGTTCCGCGAAGTCTTCACGCGTCTGTTTCCGAACATGAAGTTCAACACGCCCGTGCCGACGACAGTCATCGTCTTCAAGAGCGACAGCTCTTACGCGCCTTTCAAACCCAGCGCGAACACCGCCGGTTACTTCCAGTCTGGTGACGATGTCAACTACATCACGTTGACGACGGAGCTCCAGACCATGGATCCGTTCAACGTGATCTTTCACGAGTACACGCACCTGCTCGTCAACAACACGTTCAAGAACGCTCCCGTGTGGTTCAACGAAGGGCTCGCGGAGTACTACAGCACGTTCAAGATCACCGACGATCAAAAGATCGAGCTCGGGCTGGCGATCGGCAACCACGTCCACCTGCTGCGTCAGAACAAGATGTTGCCGCTGCGCACGCTGTTCCAGGTCGATCACAAGTCGGAACACTACAACGAGGGAAAGAAGCAAAGCATCTTCTACGCTCAGTCGTGGGCGTTGATGCACTACCTGCTGATCGGCAAAGCGGGCAAGGTCGAGAAGCTCGGTAAGTTTATGGACCTTATCAGCGCGAACGTGCCGATGGAGAGCGCGTTTCAGCAGGCGTTCGAAATGTCGTTCGAGGCCATGGAGAAGGAGCTGCGCGAATACGTCAAACAGGACCGCTACAACTTCATCAAGGGCCATTTCGGGACGAAGCTGGAGCTTGATATCGCCGTCGAGGCGACGCCGCTGACGGAAGCGGAATCGCAGGCGTATCTCGGCGATCTGTTATGGCACAGCCGGCGCGCGGATTCCGTGAAGTATCTGGAAAAGGCGTTGAAGCTCGATCCAAATCTTGGGATGGCGCATGCGTCACTCGGCATGCTTCGGTTTTACGAGGGCAAGGTCGACGAGGCGCGCGCGAGTCTCGAACGCGCTGTTGCGGGGAACTCACAAAATTATCTCGCGCACTATTACTACGCCTTCACGCTCAGCCGTCAGCGTCCGGAAGACACCAGCGCCAAGTACACGCCGGAACAGACCGCGAAGATACGCGAACACTTGCAGCGCGCGATTTCGCTGCGGCCTGATTATCCCGAGTCGTACGATCTGCTGGCGTTTGTCAATCTCGTTTCGGGCACAGACAAAGAGGTTGACGAAGCGATCGAGTTGATGAAGCGTGTCTTGACCGCCTCGCCGGGCCGTACCGATTCCGCGTTCATGCTGGCCCAGCTCTACCTGCGCAAGCGTGATTACAAAACGGCGCGCCCGTTGTTGGACGAGCTCTCTAAATCGAATAGCGACGAAGAAGTGCGTCAATCCGCGCAACAGATGCTGGCGGAGCTGGATTCTTATCAAAAGCAGATCGCCGAGATCGAAGCAGCGCGCAAGGCTGCCGGGGCCTCACAGGTAATGGCCTCATCCACGTCTCAACCGGAGACCGTCACGACGCCGGCTCCGCCATCGGATCCTTCCTACTACCTCCGCGAAGTGTTGCGGAAACCCGAAGCAGGCGAGACCCAGTTGCAGACGACACTGGTGAAGATCGACTGCGACGCGAAGGGCATGGTGTTCGTCGTGCGAACACCCACGGGCGAGTTGCGGCTCAGCACAAAGAGCTTCGACGACATCGAACTGACCACTTACAGCCCTGACGTGAAGGGCGAGATCACCTGTGGGCCGCGCAAGCCGGAAAACGTCGTCATCATCTGTTATTTACCCACCGCGGACAAGCGAGTGAAGTCCGACGGTATTCTCAAATCGATCGAGTTTGTTCCTGCCGATTTCAAACTTAAGCCCTAGCTGTGAAACAGCACTAATCAGTCCCATCCCTTCTAAGGAGGCTCACATGTTCGAAGAAACCAATTACTCACACGCCCAGCATGCCGAGGTTTACGAACGCTACAAATCCGGCGCCAACTGGTTCTACTGGATCGCCGGCCTATCACTCATCACGTCCATCGTCACCTTTTTCGGCGGCGGTTGGCGGTTTCTGATCAGTCTCGGCACCACTCAGTTTTTCGACGGCGTCGCCGAAGGAATGTCCACCGAGTTTGGCGGCGCGCCGCAGGTCATCGCCCTCGTGCTGGATATTTTCGTGACCGCGTTGTTCGTGCTGTTTGGCGTGCTTGCCGGTAAGAAAATACTGTCGGCCTACATGATCGGCATGATCGTGTTCGCCTTGGACGGCCTCGTATCGCTGTTGTTTCAGGATCTCATCGGCGTTCTCGCTCACGGCGTCGTGCTGTTCTTCATGGCGCGGGGTTACATGGCGGGACGCGAGCTGATGGCGCTGGAACGAGAGATGGCGCAAGCACCTCCTCCCGCTCCAGCGATTTAAAGCTTCACACTACTTCTGCTGTCCGTCAGAGGTGAGGCTGCGGCGCGAACCGTTCAACTGTTTCATCAGTTCTTCAACTGCTGTTTCCAGTTGACGGTCGCGTCCCGCGAGCGTGTCTTCCGGGCGATTGTCGACGAGCATGTCGGGCTGCACGCCGTAGTTTTCCATGTTCGTCCGTTTCGGATCGGCGAGAAACACGCCGGTGCCGGGCGTGCGCACCGTCGAGCCGTCGATCAAACTGTAACTGCCCGTTCCGATGACCGCGCCCATTGTCGGCGTGCCAACCACTTTTCCGAGCCCCAACGCGCGGAAGCCCGCCGGGAACATCTCGGCATTCGAAGCTGAACGCCAGTTCTGCAACACGATCTTCGGTCCGAAGAAGCCCGCGAACGGACGGCCCGCAGGTTCCGTTCCGCGCGGCTGCCAAACCTGATACTGGCGTTGGACCAGGATGGCGAGCAACTCCTGTTCGATGTTGCCGCCGCCGTTCCAACGCTGATCGATAACCAGCGCTTCCTTGTTGCGAAACTCGCGAATCTCCTTTTCAAACTTCCGGAGAGATGGTGGGTTCATCGCCTGAATGTGGAGGTAGCCGATGCGTCCGCCGGAAAGCTCGTCGACTTTCTGACGGCGCTCCTTCACCCAACGCTCGTAGCGCAACTGGCTGTACGCATTCGGCGTGATTGCCTCGATGCGCGTGTTCCAGGCGCCTTCTGCGGTGGGCTTGTCGTTGAAGGTTACAACGACTTTGCGGTTCAAACGAGAGTTGAGTATGTCCCAGTACTCGTCGCCGGCTTTGACTTGCTTGCCGTTGATGGCGAGCAGGTAGTTGCCAACTTTCACGCGCACCCAGTCTTTGTCGGCTGGTCCATCTTCATAGACGTGCGTCACGCGGTAGCGTCCGGCTGCGTTGTCGGCTTCGAGCTCGACGCCGAGATGGGAAGTGGTGACTCCACCGCCGCCCTGTCCGCGTGGCGGCGGCGCGGCGCCCGTGTGTGAAGCATTCAACTCACCGATCATCTCGTTGAGGATGTTCAGCAACTCCTGACGGTCGCCGACGAACTCGACGAGCGGGCGATACTTCGCGCGCGCGGCGTCCCAATCGATGCCGTGCATCTTCGGATCGTAGAAGCGGTACTTCATCGTGCGCCATCCATCGTCGAACATCTCGGCCCACTCCGCGGGACGATCGACGGTCACGCGAAGAGTGAAATTGATTCGACGCCGTCCCGCGTCACGCCCTGCGCCTGCGGCCGTGGTCGCTGTCGCTGTCGCTGCCGCTGCCGCTGCGCCCGCGCCCGCTGCTGCTGCTCCGCCTCCGATCGCCACGGAGTAGACGCCGTCACGTTCACGGAAGAACAGTGTTCGTCCATCGCGTGAAATGTGCAGGTCGGTGAGCCCGCCGCCGAAACCGCCGCCGCCTGGGCCACCTTCGCCGGCTTCTGCGCCCTGGCCCGACGTGATTCGCGTTAGACGGCGGCCGTCTTCCTGAATCGAGTAGATCACGGGAACGCTCGCCGTCGCGGCTGGTTCGGTGGTGACGAAGACGATCGTGCGGCTGTCGGGAGTGATGACGTAGTTGAGCACGGGGAACGGCATGCGCGTGACCTGGCGCGTGCGTCGTTTCATCCCGGCCCAATCGACTTTGATCTCGCGCGGCGGACGATTCGTAACTTCCCGTCGCACCGGCGGCGCAGCGCCTTCAGCTCCTTCCGCAGCCGGTTCACGTTGCGGCCGCTCGCCGGCGGTTTCACGTTCTTCGGCGTCGTCAGGATCGCGTTCCTGCCGTTCGAGCCAGACGGAATAGATCTGTACGGAGTTCTGTCCACCGCCTGGTTCGACGCGCTGGAAGTAGAGCTTGCGGCCGTCAGGCGCGAAGCGCGGGTTCGCGTCGTTATTTGAATCGAACGTTATCTTGTGCGGCTGTTTGTCATCGCCGGATGCGGCGATCAGGTAGACGTCCGACGTGCGCGCTGCGTCAGACTTCGCATATGCAATCCACTTTCCGTCCGGTGACCAGACCGGCAGACCGAAACCGCCGTAACGCGACGTGTCGAGCTCGACGATCTGTTTGGTTGCGACGGTGAGCTTGCGCAGTTTGTCGTCTGACGAGGCGAAGGCGATCTCTTTCGAGTCCGGTGACCAGTTGTAGCCTGCCTTCAAGGCGTCGATGTTGGTGAGTTGTTGTGCCGGTGTGGAACCGTCGATGGGCACGACCCAGAGTTCCTCGCGACCGCTCTGGTCCGAGACGTAAGCGAGCCACTTGCCGTCGGGCGAGTATTGCATCGCACGATCGCGAGCGGCGCCCTCGGTGATCTGTTTCAGATCGCCTTCGTCGACGGGCGCGGTGAAGATCTCGCCGTGCATCGAGACGGCTATGCGGCGCGACGACGGTGCGAGATCGTAATCGTCCGCTTGCGAGTTGAAGGTCAATGTCTCGGTCAAGTTCTCCTGCGTTTCGGCGTCGATGTTCAAGGTGATCGGCGTGGCGCGTTTGGAGGTGACGTCGAGTTTCCAGATGCCGAAGTCGTGCTCGAAGACGATCACGCGGCCGTCTGAGCTGATCGCGGGCCAGCGCACGTCGCCGGCTTTGAACGACGTGACGCGATCCGCTTTGCCGCCGTTTTCAGAAACGCGCCAGATGTTCGTCAGTCCGTTTCCGTCGCGGTCGCTGACGAAGTAGATGAAACCGTCGCGTCCCCACATGGGCCATGAATCGAGGCCGTCGAAATCCGTGACCTGCGTGAACTTCTTCGCGGCGACGTCCATGATCATGACGTCGGTTTGATAGGAGCCGCGATAGTACTTGCGCCAGTAGACCTGTCCCTTCTGGTTGTAAGCGAGTCGTTTTCCATCGGGCGAGTACGAGGCCTGGATGCCCATGTCGGTGCCGGCTTTCGTGGGCATGCCGCCTTCGAGACCGACGAGATAGAGCTGCGCCATAAAGTCTTCACCGCGATTGCTGCTGAAGATGATCGAGCGCGAATCGGCGGACCAGCCGAGGACGGTGTCGTCGGCCGAATGGTTGGTGAGTTGTTTGGCGGCGCCGCCGTTCGCGGGGACGGTCCAAACCGTACCCTGTAGATCGATCGCCAGGTTGCGACCGTCGGGTGAGATCGAGACCGACATCGAGGTGCCCTCGGTGACGGTGACCGAAGCGGTCTGATTTTGCGAACCACCCAGAACAAACAGCGTGGAGAGCGGCGCCAGGCGTCGAACGATCAGTTGGATCATGTCCTATGACCTCTTGAAAGCCGAAAAAGCGTGTAAGGCGTCAATCGTACTGCTTG
>Ga0114129_10014926_pt1 | contig 11065 bp, 7 predicted proteins | sample RhiMetdeltSRZDD1_FD_80071 | JGI IMG/M metagenome (GOLD analysis project Ga0114129, IMG submission 80071) | Populus rhizosphere microbial communities from Tennessee, USA - Rhizosphere MetaG P. deltoides SRZDD1 (version 2) (version 2) | ecosystem: Host-associated > Plants > Roots > Rhizosphere >... | reverse complement strand
GTTGAGCACGAAAAGATCAGGCGTAAACGTGGGGTCCAGGGAAAAAGGCGTTGGCGTGAATTGAGGTCCGGGTGTCTGGCTGGGAGCTGCAGTGGAGAGAAAGGGGATGGAACCCGGCAGCCCACTACACCCGGAGAGGAGAAAAATAAGGATGAGAACAAGATTCAACTTCTTCATATGACCTCTTCGATGTATGTTGCCGTGCCTGCACAGTTTTGGTCCAATTAAGGCTCCCATTGCGGCTGCCAGTCCGGTTCAGGGTCCGTGGTGACCTGACGCACATCGGTTCCGTCTGGGCGCATGATAAATATATCAGCCTGATCGTTATTCCGCAACGAATTGAAGGCGATCCACTGACCATCGGGGGAGAACGCACAAGCCGCGTTATTGCCCCCGTTCGTGAGCTGGACGGCCGTCTGTGCGTCGACGTTCACCATGAAGATATTCTTATCGCCGGGTACACCGGCGTAGATCAGCAGGGATTTGCCATCCGGTGACCAGTCCAGGCTGCCGCCGATCCCGGGCAGACCGCGCGTCAACTGCTGGACGTTCGAGCCGTCATCGTTCATGATGAAGACTTCATACGCGTCAGGCTGGTCGACCGCCATCGCGAAGGCGATCCGGTTGCCTACGGGAGCCCAATCCGCGGCGACAATTGTGTTGGGACCTGAATACAGCAGGTCTGCATTCTCCCCGGTCGTATCGACCGTCCATAAGGATGTAGGTCCCTCCGCAGCCCGGTTGGCAAAAAGGATCCGGGAACCGTCAGGTGAGAAGCTCGGGGAAATGACATTGCCGATCCGTTCAGTCAGGCGGAACAGCCGCGCGCCCTCGAACATGAACAGGAAGAGGTCGAAGACACCTCCATTCTGATTCGACGCGTAAACGACAGAACCACCCAGTGGCGAAAATACCGGATAGTAACTGTGCGCTTCGAGCTTACTGAGCTGCTGGTACCCTGTCCCATCGGCATTGATCATGCAGAGCTGGTTGTAATCGCCGCGGGTGCAGGTGAAGATCAGACGCCCGATATGCTCCTTCGTCGGCAGTGGAAGAGGCGTAAATGTCGCCAAAGCGGTAGGCAGGGCCTGGTCCGTGACGCTCAGACTTGAAATATTGATCGGGTTGGAGGGGATGAACACACATAAGACAATAGCAAGTACGGCCAGGAGCAGTCCAATTGGCAGCCGGAAGCTGCGCGCCTGGTTCCGACGGGTGAAAATACGTCGCTTGTACATAGGTTTTATTAATTTTACATCGGATTAATGATGTCATGACCCCACTCAAGAGCCTCCCTCGGGCCGAAAGCCCAAGGGAGACCCCAGCTTACTTTTCAGCAGCGGCAATCGTCTCGTCCGATTTTTCGGTTAACGCTTGCACCAGCTCGCGGCAGAAATCCGGAATATCCGCGACCACGCGGCCCCAGACCAGATTTCCTTCGCGGAAGGCGGCCTCATCCGCCCAGGTGCCGCCAGCATTGAGGATATCGTCCTTGATGCCGAGGGAGCCGGTCGCGCGGCGTCCCTTCATGATCCCGGCGGAAATGGGGATCAAGCCACCATGGCAGATGATGCCGATCGTCTTGCTCTTCGCATCCATCTCCCGGACAAGGTCCTTTACCGCGGCGTAGCGGCGCAGTTTGTCGGGTGCCCATCCACCTGGCAGGATGAGGGCAAAGAGTTCCTCTGCCAGCAAAGACTCAATTTTTGTATCGGGAGTGATCTCCAACCCATTCTTTCCATGGATCGGCTTGATGTCGAGGGCGGCGGTGAGCACTTGGGCGCCTTCCTCCTGTAAGCGCATCAAAGGTACATAGTATTCCAGGTCTTCCACACCTTCGGCAACGAGAATAGCAATCTTCTTTCCTTGTAGACGCATACGATTCTCCTTTCGAGAAATCTTTGGTGCTTTCCAGCCAGAGTTTTATCCCATCGTGCGTTGGAGCAACTCAGCAAGAAATCGCGGGTTTTTTGCACTAAACGCTTGAATCGCGTTTCAAAAAGGCGTATAGTAATTATACTTAATGCCGGGTAAAGGAGAAGAAGATGAAAATGAGAAGTGACCAGTCAAACCGTCTTTCCGTTCCTAAATGGGAAAAACAAGGTTATCTACAAGTGATCGCCATTATGTTGGTGGTTGTTAGCTTGTTGTCTGCCTGTGCCCCATCTGGTACGGAACCCCCAGTAGAAACCACACAGCCTCCCACAGAGCCATCCAGTGAAGTGACGGAAACGCCCACCCCTGGAGTTCCCGACGGAGCCGAACAATGCAAGCCCGGGGCCGAGGCCAGAAGCTATACGTGTTCGGGGCTATCAGAGCATGAGATCACCCTTATTGGCGTCCCTGACAACGTCCTGCCTTACTTACTGCCCGTTCCCCCCGACAGGGAACTGGAGTTGCGGAAGGCAGAAACAGATGGGACCAAATGCATATTTACGGTTGTGGGAGACCTTGCCTTTTACGACACGGACAACAACCTGGTTACAGATTTTTCAAAGACTCCTGTAACGATCAGGTTCTCATTCAATGAGACAGACAACGCTGATTTTGAAGTCTGCCAATCCATCGTTTCCGAACCAGTACAAAAAGTGCCAGTGTATTTCTCTGGTAAGTGGATGCCCTTCCAGGAAGGTACCGCTAGTGTTGATGGCGATCTGGCTGTCATCACAGTGACTTCGTGGGGCGATCAACCTGTTGGCGGAGGTACCAAGCCCTAGGTCGCTTAACTTGGAATCGAACAATCACGGAGCTTACGGGTTCGGACCACTCGGCAAGATCTTCGCGGCCGCCTGCAGGCCAAGTTGATTGTTCATGCCTGTAAACAGAGTTTTCGCTTTCGACACGGCTTCCTGTGCTTTGTTCAAATTACCCTGATCTCGCAAGAAAACGGCAAAGAGCAGGTAACCGCGTCCACATTCAAATTCACAACCGGGATTCCCCAGGAGTTCGAATGCCATCACAAAGCAGTTCATCGCCTGCTCGACATGGTTTTGTTTCGAAAGCTTGAACGCCACCAGTGAGAGCTCCTGCCCGGAGAGGCAGGGAGATTGACGTTTTTTTATGGGTTCGCGCAGCACACTCAGTTCCTGTTCCGCTTCTTCCAGGCGGAGGAGGGCGATTAGTGCTTCCACATAGATCAAATTGGCCATCAACTCCAGTAGTGTGGGAAATTTTCGTTTGCGAGCAAGCTCAACGGCTGGCAGGATTTCGTCCAGAGTCATCTGATACTGCTCCTGCTGAATCAAAATATCCGCAATGTTGAACCGGGAACTGAGAATCCCTCTCCCATCCTTCTGCGATTCAAAGGCATCCAGGGCTTGTCGGTAGTAGGCAACAGCCTCCTCAAACTGATTCTGATAATAATATACATTCCCTAGGTCAATCTGTGCATTTCCAAGATGGGTGAAGTCACCTAATTGCTCATACAACTTGAGCGCGTCCTGAAGATCGCGCTTCGCCTCCTCTGGCTGACCGCGATCTCGATAAACGATCCCGCGTAGGTGAAGGAACTTCGCCTGCAGAGTCTCATTTTTAGAATTTGCCAGCAGAATTGCCAGCTGCTGGCATAGATCCATTGCTGATTTATGATCCCCGAGTCCATTATAGGACTCGGCAAGATCGATCATCAACTGGATTCCCAGTTCCTCATCATCCTGTGACTGGAATAAATTGAGTGCTGAGTTAAGATGGGTAACGCTGTTCGTAAAATCTCCCAGGAGAAAATACGCAATCCCCAGGGCATGATAGATATGGATCTGCTCGAGATTGGAAAGATTGACATCTATCCTTGAAGTGTCGGCCTTCACCTGGTAGAAAGCTGTCAGTGTTCGCTGGCACAATTTAATCAGCAGGGCATACTCATTCCACTTCATGAGCTGCTCTTTCAAACCGGTCGAAAACAGGGCCGCGTAGGCGCTCATCACATCACTGGCTTCCACAGCATGATGCTGCCATTCCAGTATGTTGGCGAAATCATCCATGCCCTGGGGGGAGGATGGGGCTTCCTGGTGTCGATAGTAATTCATGGCCCGTACATGGGCTTGTCGCAGCAGATCCGACTCCGCTGGCTTCAGGCTGTTGCGAACAATGTTGTGCAGCCAGAATTTACCGGTATCGTTTGTTTGGAGCAGCCCCTTTTCGCGCAGACGAACAATCACACCCGGCTTGACCTGTGCAACCTGGCATAGCCCGGTCAGCGGGATCTCCCGGTTGAGGATGATCACAGATCGGAGCGCATCGAATTCCTGTGTAGAAAGACGCTGTCGCAGGGTGTCGCCAAAACGTTCACTGACTTCCTCCAGACCTCCCTGAAAGCTTTCCACCGCGGCGGAAACCCCGACAGCCTGAATATAGCGAGCCATGTGGTTCAGGATGAAGGGATGCCCATTGATCTCACGGACCAGAGGCTTCAGTTTGTCTTCGGGAAGGCTTTGTAATCCGTAGGCACGCAGAAATGCAACCGAAAAATCATCATCCAGACCTTCCAATGTAAGCGCCAAAGTACCATCCTCAAGATAAGGCTCTCCATTTTTCAGGAGCGGGACAAAGGGATTTGTCACAATGATCTTCGCGGTGTGCGTACTGGTCTTGAGGCTTTCAAACAATAATTCGAGATCTTTATCGAGAAATTCATTCGTGTCGCGCGAGAGCACGGTTTCCATATTATCAAACACCAGCCAGATCGGTCTCTCCTGGTTTAGGAAACTGATCAACACATCTACATCATTGACGGATGCATTTCCACCGGGAGGATTCCGAAACGCCATCACTTCCCGATGAACTTCGGCGTCCAGGCACACATCGAGATAACTCGAAATGTGGTCGAGCAGGGCGCTCAGTGAATTTCCACTGCTGCGCTGGCGTTCAAAGTTATACCAAAACGGAGGCGGGGAGCCCTCTGGCATGTGTTCGAGCAGTGCCCGCGCAAAGGTGCTTTTTCCGATCCCCGGCATGCCCGTGACGAGCAGCAGGCGATGATTGCTCAGGTGCTCGATCCCTTGTTCCAGCTCTTTTTTTCGATTAGAGCCGATGAGAAGGCGCTCAATCTGCTCCAGTACAGGCAGGGAGGAATACGGGTTTTTCAGTTTTCCCGTGTCTTTTTCCGACTTCCGGAGAGGCTGGTTTCCCAAAGCAGAGGCTAATCGCGTTTTCCAGTCGGGTGCCAGGTAATTAATATATTGCAGCCCGGCAAGTTGATAATCCAATTCGACCGGGATGTCCACTTTCTCGAGCATGACCGGAAGGATCTTTCTTTTTTCATGAAAGGCAATATCCACTTCACGGCGAACATAGTCAGAACCGACAGCTCTTGCGGACAGGAATAGAACCAGGACATCACAGGCTATGATTGCCTTTGCGATCTCACTCCCCCACAGAGTTCCGCCTTCGATTCCATGCGTATCGATCCAAACCTCATGCCCGGCTTCCTGAAGTTCTTTCAATACCGTGGTAACAATATCACTATCAGCATGTGCGTAACTGATGAACAGTTTGGACATACCACCTCATTTGGTTGATTGTCGTCTTTAAGCCAATCTGGGAAATCTGTAATAAGCATACAGGAAAATGCGTCCTTCTGCAATACTTCTTAGACCAATTCGGTTTGTTCGGCTACAATATCCATACCCGGAGTCAAAAACGGGAGCCGTTGAAATCATGCCGATAGTGTCCAACGTCTGGTCCTACAGGGAAACTTTCCAAAGATCTGACTCCGCGCCAAAATAACCATGCCAGCCATCGAAGTTACCAACCTCCAGAAAACCTTCCAGACCAAACGCAAAGCCGCTGGAATGAGCGGTTCCCTGCGCGCACTCATCAAGCCCGACTACAGCTCTGTCGAAGCGGTACGTAATCTCACCTTCCAGATGGAAGCGGGTGAATTGCTGGGATTCATCGGTCCCAACGGCGCGGGCAAATCCACAACCATCAAGATCCTCACGGGAATTCTGCACCCGAGCAGCGGCCAGGCGAAAGTACTTGGGTATGTTCCGTGGAAGGAACGCCAGCAGCTTGCCTATCACATTGGAACGGTCTTTGGGCAGCGCCCTCAGCTTTGGTATCACCTCCCCGCCGTCGATACGTTCACACTCTTCGGCAAGATCTATGAAATGGACGATCGCGACACGCAGACCCGCATTGGGCAGCTCGCCGAGGCTTTCGAGATTCAGGATTTACTGGAGACGCCGGTGCGGAAACTGTCGCTCGGTCAACGGATGCGGTGTGAGGTCGCGGCCTCGCTCCTGCACCGCCCCAAGCTGGTCCTGCTCGATGAACCCTCCATCGGCCTGGACGTGGTCGCCAAGCAGCACATCCGCGACGCGATCCGTGAGATGGCGCGGCTTGAGAACGTCGGTGTGCTTCTTACATCGCACGACGCAGGCGACCTCGAAGCATTATGCAAGCGCGTCATCATCGTCAACCATGGACAGATCGTTTATGAGGACAAAGTTTCGAATCTCAAACGGAAGTTCCTGACCTCGAAGCTGGTCGAAGTGCGTTATGCCCAGGAAGTCTCGAAAGCATTTCAGGTGGACGGTACGGAGATGATCAAAGTGGGTCAATACGGCGTGAAGCTGCGCTTCGACTCGCATAAGACTCCTGTGGAAAGAGTCCTGTCGCATCTCACCGACGCCGGCAGCGTGGTCGATATCACGATCTCCGATCCGCCACTGGAAGAAGTGATCGCGAAGATTTATCAGACACAGGAAATGGGCTGAGAGGAGAGTGGGTGTTCATACCAGCTCGCAGTCGAAGCGTGCGTTGACTGGGAGATGGCGCTTCGACTGCGCTCGTCACACAGAACGCTCCTCGCTCCGCTCAGCGCGGTTATGGTGGCTACACGTAATTTTTGAGAAAGATTAGAAAGTCAGAATAACTCCATATTAACCTTCCAGGGGGAACCGGAATCGGGTTTATAATCTGCATCCGTCCCAGGTTTAGCGTGGGACAACCCCAAAACATTGTATCCACCCTACAAATTCATACCCTTTTAGAGAGAGCATACCATGTTACCTTATCCCACCGCCCCTAAACGTCCCTACGAGATTACCCAGCATGGGTATACACGCATCGATAACTATTATTGGATGCGCGATCGATCAGATCCCGAGGTCCTGAAGTATCTACACGCAGAAAATGACTATCTTGAAGAGATCATGGGGCACACAAAGTCCCTTCAAGAGACGCTTTATGCCGAAATGAAACTGCGGATCAAGGAGACAGACACAACAATCCCGGAAAGACGAGGGGATTATTTTTATTATTCACGCACCGAGGCAGGCAAGCAATACTCCATCTATTGCCGTAAGAAAGGCTCGCTGGACAGCCCGGAAGAGATCTACCTCGACCAGAACGAACTTGCAGAGGGAAAAGCATTCTGCAGCGTCGGCGCGCTGACCGTCAGCCCGGATGGCACCAAGCTTGCCTATTCGCTGGATATCGAGGGCGGCGAGGTATACACCATCTATATCAAGGACCTGATTTCCGGAACTCTCTATCCTGAATTCATGGTCAACACGTTTAGCAGCGTCTATTACCATACCGGCGTGGAATGGGCAAATGACAGCCAGACCATCTACTATCTCACCCTGGATGCATCCGAGCGACCCTATAGAGTGTTCCGCCACCGGCTGGGAACGGTGCCAGAACAGGACGAGCTTGTCCTGCAGGATGATGACGAATCGTATTCTCTTTTCATTCACAAATCACGCGACGGCAAATTTATTTTTTCCAATCACCACAGCACGCGCGCCACAGAAATGTGGTTTATTTCCGCCGATGAGCCGGAGGGCGAGCTGCGCATCTTGTCGCCGCGCAGGGACGGTGTTGAGTATATCGCTGCCCATCATGGCGGTTATTTTTATGTCGTGACGAATGACCAGGCAGAAAACTTCAAGCTGATGAAAGCCAGTGTGGAAGCGCCGGAGCGCGCAGGCTGGGAGGAAGTCATCCCCCACCGCGACGATGTCCTGATCGATTACGTGGATACGTTCAAGGATTATCTGGTTTTGTATGAACGCAGGACCGGGCTGCGCCAGATCCGGATCACGAGCTTTGCCGCGCCCACCAATGTGCGCTACATCGAATTTCCGGAGCCAGCGTACAGTGTGGAGTTGGAATCGAACCCGCAGTTCGAGACCGACACCCTGCGTTTCACCTATTCATCGCCGATCACTCCCCACTCGGTCATCGACTACCACATGGATACCGGTCAATGGGAATTGATTAAGCAGGATATCCCTGCCGGATACGACCGGTCGCAGTATGTTACCGAGCGGATCCATGCGACTGCAGCGGACGGAAAGCAAATCCCCATCACGATTGTCTACAAAATGAACTTGAAGAAAGATGGGAACAACCCGACCCTGCTGTACGGCTATGGCTCCTACGGCTCGGTGATTGACGCCGATTTCAATTCCAACCGCCTCAGCCTGCTGAACCGGGGCTTTGTCTTCGCCATCGGTCACATCCGCGGCGGCTCGGACCTGGGGCGCGCCTGGTATGAGAGCGGCAAGATGTTGAATAAGAAGAACTCGTTCACCGACTTCATTGCCTGCGCCGAGCACCTGATCAAAGAGGGTTTTACCTCCAACAAGAAACTCGCCATCCTGGGCGGTTCGGCCGGCGGGCTGCTCGTCAGCGCCTGCCTGACGATGCGCCCGGATCTGTTCCAGGCTGTCATCAACAAGGTTGCATTCGTCGATGTCGTCACCACAATGAGTGATCCGAGCATTCCACTCACCAGCCTGGAGTGGGATGAATGGGGCAACCCGCAGGTGCGCGAGCATTTTGAATACATGCTGTCCTATTCGCCGTACGACAATGTCCGCCCGGCAGCGTATCCGCACATCCTGATCACCACCGGATTGAACGACCCGCGCGTCGCCTACTGGGAGCCCGCCAAATTCGCGGCAAAGCTGCGCGAGATGAAGACGGACAATAACCTTCTCTTACTCCACACCAACTACGAGGCTGGCCATGCAGGGGCCTCAGGGCGCTACGACTACCTCAAGGAGGTTGCCATCGATTTTGCTTTTCTGATCGATCGCCTGTGCGAGCCCCAGTCTCCTCTTGAGTTTCCCGACATAACAGGTATATAATCTCGCCAAGATTTATTGGTTTGCACGAGAGGTGCTATGGACCGTTATCTTGTCGAATCACCACATGAGGCTGGCGACTGTGACGCGATCATCAAAGAGATCCATGCTGCCGGGTATTTGCATCATTTTGAATGGGGCTGCCACGACGGCGCCCACTGCGGCTGGGCGATCATCGAGACCGACAACCGGGAACATGCCAGGCAGATCGTCCCGTGGCGAATTCGGAACAAGGCACGCATCATAAAGCTGGAGACCTTCGGAAGAGCCAACAAGACACACGCAGAGAAGTCAGAACCTTAGATCAATAGCGGCGCACCGCAAGGGCTGCGCCGCTATTATTTTGCTCCCTCAAACCCAGAGCCCGCTTTGCAGGAGGATAGACATGTCAACCTTTCCTATTGCCCCCAAGCGACCCCAGGAAATCATTCAGCACGGCCAAACGCGTGTGGACAGTTATTTCTGGATGCGCTATCGCGAAGATCCTGAGGTTTTGAAATATCTGCATGCCGAGCAGGATTATCTGGAAGAAATCATGCAGCATACCAGACCCCTGCAGGAGCAGCTCTTCCGCGAGATGAAGAGTCGCATCAAGGAGGATGACTCCTCGGCGCCGGAAAAAGAGGGGGCATACATGTATTACACGCGTTATGAGACCGGGAAGCAGTATCCCCTTTATTGTCGTAAAAAGGGAAATGCAGATGCACCGGAAGAAATCCTTATCGACCAAAATGCACTGGCCGGGAAAAACAATTTTTGTCGAATTGGTTCGTTCTCGGTCAGCCCCGATGCTACCAGACTGGCATACTCTGTAGATGCAGATGGTACAGAAGTATGCATGATTCAGATCAAGGATTTGATGACCGGGCAGTTTTTATCGGAGACGATTCCCAATACCTACGGGGATGTCTACAGTCACTCCGGGGTGGAATGGGCTTGTGATGGCAATAGTTTTTTTTACGTGACCCGCGATGCAGCTCTCAGACCCTATCGGATTTATCATCATATTCTGGGCACGGATCCAGCGCAGGATGCATTGCTTTATGAAGAGAAGGATGAAACATATTTCCTTTGGCTTACACAAAGCCGCAGCAAAGCCTATATTATGGCTTACCTCAAATCCACGGTTACGGATGAGTGGATTTATCTCCCCAACGATGGCTCAACCTATGAATTTCAGGTATTTCAGCCTCGAACGAAGGGCATGGAATATCAGGTGGAGCATGCTGGGGATCACTTCTTCGTAACGACGAATGAAAACGCCGAAAATTTTAAACTGATGCGGACATCCCTCCACGCAACCGCTAAAGAAAACTGGGAAGAGGTCATCCCTCACCGCGCCGATACTCTTCTCACAGGTATGGACGCGTTCCAGGATTTCTTTGTGCTTTATGAGCGGCATGGCGGTTTCCCCCAAATACGCGTGTCGGGAACAGATGGTATCACGGATGCCCGGAATATCCCGTTCCCTGAACCTGTTTATAGCTTTATGCCTGCCCGCAACCCCGAACCCAATACAGATGTTTTGCGTTTTACCTATACATCACTAGTCACACCAAAATCTGTGATTAACTACGATGTGAAGGAGAAAGCCTGGACAGTTGTCAAACAGGATGAAATCCCAAGCGGATATGATGCCAGCCAATACATCTCCGAACGCGCTTATGCTACCGCACCTGACGGAACCCAGGTGCCCATCTCACTGGTCTATAAAAGAGGCTTGGAAAAGAATGGAAATAATCCCGCGCTCCTGTATGGATATGGCTCCTATGGGTACAGCGTCGATGCCGGTTTCGACCCAAACAGGCTGAGCCTGCTGGATCGAGGTTTTGTATTTGCAATTGCGCATATTCGCGGTGGTTCCGAAATGGGACGCGCCTGGTATGAAAATGGCAAGATGCTCAACAAGCGAAACACGTTCACCGATTTCATTGCCTGTGCGGAACACCTGACCTCCGAGAATTTCACGC
>Ga0114129_10014925_pt1 | contig 11066 bp, 12 predicted proteins | sample RhiMetdeltSRZDD1_FD_80071 | JGI IMG/M metagenome (GOLD analysis project Ga0114129, IMG submission 80071) | Populus rhizosphere microbial communities from Tennessee, USA - Rhizosphere MetaG P. deltoides SRZDD1 (version 2) (version 2) | ecosystem: Host-associated > Plants > Roots > Rhizosphere >... | reverse complement strand
ATCGGGAGCGCCTGCCGCGAGGCGAGTACTACGCGCTGATGCTGTTCGCGGTGGCGGGCATGATGCTGATGGCGACCGCATCGGATCTGCTCGTTATTTTTCTCGCGCTCGAGATCCTGTCGCTCGCGGTGTATGTGCTCACGGGCATTCGCCGTGAATCGGCTGCGGGCACGGAGGCGGCGTTCAAGTACTTCCTGCTGGGCGGCTTTTCGAGCGCTTTCTTTCTGTACGGGATCGCGTTCACCTACGGCGTGACGGGCAGCACCCGGCTCGATCGCGTCGGCAATCTGATGGCCTCGCAGGCCGCACCGGCGACGCCGATGCAGCTGCTCGCGCTCGGCCTGCTGCTCGTCGGCTTCGCGTTCAAGGTGTCGGCGGTCCCGTTTCACATGTGGACGCCCGACGCGTACGAGGGCGCGCCGCCCGCAGTGACCGGCTTCATGTCGACTGGCGTGAAGGCCGCCGCGTTCGCCGCGTTCGTGCGGGTGTTTCTGGCAGCGTTCGAGCCGTTGCGCAACGAATGGGACATCGTGCTCTGGATCATCGCGGCTGCCACGATGATCGTGGGCGCCGTGGTCGGCGTCGCGCAATCGAGCGTCAAGCGCATGCTGGCGTACTCCAGCATCGCCCACGGTGGCTATCTGCTGGTGGCGCTCCTGGCGGCCAACGACGTCGGCAAGGGCGCCGTGCTGTTCTATCTGCTGTCGTACGCGATCACGAATATCGGCGCCTTCGGCGTGATCGCGCTCGTTGAGAGCGTCGATCGCCCGAACGACCAGATTCGCGACTACGCCGGTCTCGCGGGTGAGCATCCGGTCTTGGCGGCGCTGATGACGATTTTCCTGCTGTCGCTGGGCGGATTTCCGCCGATGGCGGGTTTCATCGCCAAGTGGTACGTTTTCAGCGCGGCCGTGAAAGCGGGCTACGCCTGGCTCGCCATCATCGGCGTGCTGACGAGCGTGGTCTCCGTCTTTTTCTACCTGCGAGTTGTCGTCATGATGTACATGACGCCGAGCGAAACGCCCATGCGGCTGCCCGCGGTCCCGAAGATGGCCGGGCTCGCGCTCGTTGTCTCGGCCGTCCTCGTCTTCTACCTGGGCATCCTGCCGACGCGTGTGCTCGACTGGGCCGCTCGGTCGATCTCGACGATCTTCTGAAGGTCCAGACATGCGGCGCGCTCCATTCGCCGCGCTTCTGCTGCTGGTCGCCGGCGTGCGTGTCGGCGCGGCGCAGCCGCGTGAGGATCGAATCGCGCACGTCGAGGAATGGCTCAAGGCCGTCATGCGCCACGAGCCTGGTACGACGGACCAGGCCGCGAAGCTCGTGGCGTCGTGGTCGGCGCAAGACATCCGAACGCTGTGGGTCGACGCGAGCGTCGTCGCGCAGTTGATGCGCGATCCACGCAAGTCGTCGTTCAGTTTCAGAGGGGAGGGCCAGGCCACCTCTCAGCCGGTTCGCTACCTGCCGGGGCAGCTGAGCCGACTGAAAGCGCTGGCGTGCGTCGCCGCCGGCATCCTCGCGGATCCTGTGTGCGTCGAAATCCGTGCGTCAGCGGGGCTTGACGCCGACCTGCTCGGTCTCGCCGGCGTGCTGCGGTGGCAGCACGACGACAACGTGGTGCTGCGGCGCGGAGCCCTGCTGCATGCCGACATCGCGATGCTCATGCCGGTGCGCACCGAGCCAATCGGACCGACAGGCTTTGGAGGTCCCCAGCGGATTCGCGTGCAAGCCACCGATGGTCTGGCGCGGGATATGGTTCAAACGGCGCCGCATTGGGAGCAGGCGCGCATGCTGCTGGACCACGTCAGGCCCGAGGGCGCGGCGCATCCGGCGCCGGGACTCGACGACATGGTTCGCCGGTGGTATCGCGCCACCGCCGCGTGGATGCAGGCGCGCGAGCAGCACGACACCGTTCACCTCGATCGTGCACGTACGATCTTTCCCAACGATCCCGATATCCTGTTTCTGAGCGCGTGCCAGCACGAGACGTACGCGGGTCCCCCGATCCAGGCCGCAGCGCAGTCGGTCCCGGTGGCGACGGGGCTCCGTTGGGAGCTCGCGTCGGAACGATCCGAGCTTCGACAAGCGGAAGGATATTTTCGTCGCGCCCTTGCGGCCCGACCGACGATGGCGGAAGCGCAGCTGCGCTACGGTCGCGTCCTGTTCCTCCTCGAGCGATACGCAGATGCGATCCGTGCGCTGCGTCAGGCGCTGGCGTCGCTCGGGGAGCGTGAGCTGCGGTACTACGCGGAGCTGTTCCTGGGTGCCGCCGAAACCGCGGTGAACAATTTCGACGGCGCCCGTGCCGCCTACGCGCGGGCCGCCGATCTGTATCCGGCGGCGCAGTCGCCGCGGATCGCGCTGAGCCAGCTGGCGCGCCGGTCCGGCGATCGCGCCGGCGCGCTGCGCGAGATGCAGGTTGTCTTCGATCTTCCGGCGACCGAGCCCGAAGCCGAGGATCCGTGGTGGCGATACTTCGTCGTGCAGGCGCGCAACGCCGACGAGCTGCTCGAAGATCTCCGTCGCCCGTTCAGAAGCGAGTCGTCACGATGAACCTTCGCGCGCTGTGCGGTCTTTGCGTTCCGATCCTCCTCGCCGCGGCAGCGCCGTCGCCTCGGACGCAGGCTCCGACCTTTGCCTCGAAAGTAGAGGCGGTGCGCGTTGACGCGCTCGTGACCGATAGGGGTCAGCCGGTTCTCGGCCTGACGCCGGCGGACTTCGAGGTGCTCGACAACGGCGTGCCGCAACAGGTGGATCTCGTCAGCTACGAGCAGATTCCGTTGAACGTGGTCCTGGCGCTGGACATGAGCGACAGCGTGGCCGGCGATCGCCTGGATCACCTTCGGGCCGCAGGCGCGACGGTCCTCGCGGGCTTGAAAAAAGAGGATCAGGCCGCGCTCGTGACGTTCAGTCACGCCGTGACGCTTGCCGCGCCGCTGACCGCCGACGTCGGGAAGGTGCGCGGCGCACTGGACCATGCCATCCCTCTCGGAACCACCGCGCTGGTCGACGGCGCCTACGCCGGCCTGGTCGTCGGCGAGTCCGACGTGGGTCGAGCGCTGCTGATCGTGTTCAGCGATGGCCTCGACACCGCGAGCTGGCTGAGCGCCGCGTCGGTTGTCGACGCGGCCAAGCGATCGGACGTGGTCGTCTACGGGGTCTCCGTCGGCCGCGGGAAGCCGGAGTTCGTGCGCGAGCTCACATCGCTGACCGGCGGGCGGATGTTCGAGGTCGACAAAACGGCCAACTTGAGCGCGATCTTCCTCGAAGTGCTGCAGGAATTCCGGCAGCGGTATCTCATCAGCTACACGCCACGCGGCGTGGCGAAGGACGGCTGGCATCGTCTCGAGGTGCGCGTGAAAAAGAAGGGGATCGTGAAGGCACGTCCCGGGTATCTGGCCGGATCGTGACCGCGCCTGATGTTGACTGCACCTTGACAAACCGCTCGTAAAGCCTACAATGTAGGCTGAAATGGCGGACGTACTGGGCGCGTTCGAGCAGGCAGTGCTTCTCGCCATCGTGCGTCTCGGTGAAGACGCGTACGGCCGCGCGATTCTGAAGGAAGTTGAAACGAGGCTCGCGCGCGACGTGGCCCCGGGCGCGGTGCACGCGACGCTCGAGCGGCTGGAGCGCAAGCGCCTGCTCGCGTCCCGGCTCGGGGGCGGCACGCCGGTGCGCGCGGGACGAGCCCGACGCTACTACCGGCTGCAGCCTGCGGGCGTCCGCGCGCTCAACGACGCACGGGCGGCGATCGAGACGATGTGGCACGGTTTGAGGTGGCCGCTGAAAGGACGGGCATGACTGAAACGCGACGACCACCGGCATGGGCGGAGGCAATCCTGCGTGTGTCGCTCGAACGCGCCGACCGCGAGTCGGTGTCGGGCGATCTGCTCGAGGCGTACCGCGATTCGATCGTCCCCGAGCGCGGCGAGGCGGCGGCCGACATCTGGTACGTGCGTCAGGTCGCCGGGTACCTCTGGCGTGCGACGTTCATCTGGGCGCTCCTCTTCAGTGGCGCGTTCGTCGCGCGGACGGCCTACGACTGGTTCGTGCCCACCACGGACTTTTACGCGCGATCGGCGTTCACGACGTATTTTGCCGCCGGCGTATGGTTCTTGGCGGGGGCGTGGGCGGCATGGCGATCGGGCTCGTTCTTCGCGGGACCTGTTGTGACGGCCGTCACGACTCTGGTAGCGGCCCTGTTCAGCGTTACCGGTGCGAGCGTGCTGCTGGCGATCTGGCACGATCCGGGCACCCTCGATGCAGCCGCCGGCAGCGGCGGCCTCGGCGAAGTCTACTCTCTGCCATTCATGGCGATCGTGCCGGCGCTCGTCATCGGCACCGTCGCAGGCGCGGTCGGCAGCGTCGGAAGTCTGTTGTGGCGCAGGCCTTCAGGCCTGCGATCGCAGGGCTGAGCCCTGCGCCACTTTCCTTCTAGACGCCGGCCAGCAGCGCCGGCAGCCGCAGGTCGTCGTCTGGCGACACGGTTCGAAGGTCGAGCAGGACGCGGTCGTGTTCGATCCGCGCGATCACCGGCGGCGTCAGGTCGCGCAGCCGCGCGTCGAGCGCGTCAGCCGTCAGCCCTTTCTTGCCGACGGCAACGAGCGCCGTCGGCAGCTCCACGCCAGGCGCGCTGCCGCCGCCGACAGCCGAAGCGCCTTCGATGATCTCCGCACGCCAGCTCGGAAGTTGATTGACGCTCGTCGCCAACGCCGTCGCGCGCGCGCGGATCTCGTCTGCGGTCATCCGGATCATCTGCTGAACCGGCACCGTGGCCGCCGCTCGACCGGCGGCATATTCGGCCAGCGTGGCTTCGAGCGCCGCGTACGTCATCTTGTCGACGCGCAAGGCGCGCATCAGTGGATGCGTCCGAATGCGATCCACCATGGCCGAGCGGCCGACGATGACGCCGGCTTGCGGTCCGCCGAGGAGCTTGTCGCCGCTGAAGCAGCAGATGTGGACGCCCGCGTCGACGCTCGCGCGTACTGTCGGCTCGAGTTCGCTCAGGGGGTCCGGCCCCGGGTCTGACCCGACGTGGCCGCTGCCGAGATCCTCGGCGACCGGCACGTTGCATTTCTTGCCGACTTCGACCAATTGCGCCAGCGTCGGGCGCTCGGTGAAGCCCTCGATTCGAAAATTGGACGGATGCACTCTCAAAATGAGTGCAGTTTTTTCGGTGATCGCGGCGGCGTAGTCGGCGGCCCGCGTTCTGTTCGTGGTCCCGACCTCGCGCAGGACTGCGCCGGATTGGGCCATCACCTCCGGCACGCGAAACCCGCCGCCGATCTCGACCAGCTCGCCCCGGGAGACGACGACCTCGCGCCCGGCCGCGAGCGCGGCGAGCACGATCAACGTCGCCGCGGCGTTGTTGTTGACGACGACGGCGGCCTCGGCGCCGGTAAGCCGCTGGAGCAGCGCTTCGGCATGCACGTCGCGCCGGCCGCGCGCCCCGCGGCCGACGTCGTATTCGAGCGAAGCGTACCCGCGCCCGATTTCGGCGACGCGCGCGAGCGCCCGCTCGGCCAGCGGCGCGCGTCCAAGGTTCGTGTGAACGATCACGCCGGTGGCGTTGATGACCGGCTCGAGCGACGCGCGGAACAGACGGTCGAGAACCGCGGCGGCCGCCGCTTCAATCCGCTCGACGACGAGCTCCGCCGGATCGGTGCGGCCCATCGTTCCGGCGGCAATGTCGCGCCGAATCGCCGCGGCGCCCGCGCGCAGCGCGTCGACCGTGGCGTCGGCGCCGAATCGCGCCTCGAGCGCGCGCACGGCCGGACGCTGGCGAAGCTGCTCAATCGACGGGATGGCACGGAAATCCAAGATCGCCACTCAATCTGAAATCAATCTGAAATCTGAACGCTGAAATCTGAAATGTTATGCTACCAGTTCCCCTGATGGCCGAGGAGCCGCCCAAGTACCGACCGCTCGAGCGCTTCTGGCCGTACGCCGAGCTCGCAGAGCAGCCGACCGACGAGGAGCTCGCCGCGCTCGATCCGGATCTCTACGAGGCGCTGTACGGCGCGAGGCCGCGGCCGTTTTCGATCACGCTGGTCTTTCCGGACCTGGACGTGCCCCGGTTCGCGGAGGCGCTGGCGCTCGCGCGAGCGTCCGCCGAGTTTCGCGAAACCGGCGCCGGCGCCGCCCGCCAGTACCGCGCGCGGTTCTGGTCGACCGACGCCTCCAAGCTTCGCGATCTCTTTCACATCGTCGGGCACGCCGACGCGACGGAGGTGCTCATCGACGACCGGCCGGTGCCGTACGCGCGCGAGCTGTGGCTGCCGCTCGTGTGGTTCCTGATTCCGCGATAACCACTCGATGGCGGCGCCAAGCCTGGACAAGGATCTGAGCCGGCTCGAGGCCGAGCTGAAGCGGCTCGAGGCGGAGTACAACATGTTCTTCGCGGGGCGCCTGGCGCGGCCGCCGTGGGAAACGCGCGGCCGGGTCGAGTCGATCGTCAAGCAGTACGACCGCGCGCACTTCGCCAACACGGGCGATCGATTCCGATTCCAGACGCTGCAGTCCCGGTTTGCCACCTTCGTCGATCTGTGGGATCGGGGGCTGCGCGCGCGGGAGGAGGGCCGAACCGGACCCTTCGCCCAGACGCGATCGGCGAGGGAGCCCCAGCGGAAAGGCGACGCCGATCGGATTCTTCACGTCGCATCGTTTCACGACCCGATGCGCGAGATCGACAAGCTCACCGACCTGTATGAATCGCTGGCCGAGGCACGACGCGAGGTCGGACAAGAACCGGTGCCCTTCCATCGATTCACGGATCTGGTGCGGACGCAGGTCAAAAAGCTCCGCCACGCCGGCAGCACGGAAGTGGCGTTTCGCGTCGCGGTGAAGGATGGGAAGGTGGCGTTTACGGCCCGGGCGCTACAGGGGGTATCGGGGAAGGGAGAGCGATGAGGGCAGAGGGCAGAGGGATGAGGGCAGAGGGATGAGGGCAGAGGGCGTTCTGCCCTTTGCCCTCTTCCCTCTGCATGTCAGGGTCTAGATTTTGGTGACGTTGCCGGCCTGCGGGCCCTTGGGGCCGTCAACGATCTCGAACTCCACTGCTTGGCCTTCCTCGAGCGATCGGAAGCCGTCGCCCTGAATGGCCGAGTAGTGCACGAAGACGTCGCTGCCTCCGTCACGCTCGATGAACCCATACCCCTTCGCGTTGTTGAACCACTTGACCTTGCCTGTAATACGCATCGTTCTCTTCCTACTTGCTGTGACGCACTACTTTGCTTCGAGGCACGAGCGCGTCGGTGAACAAAATAAGGGACCAAAAAAAAAGGCCGCGTCTGCGGCCTTTCCCTTACGGCGCCAGGCCCGCCCGGCGTCGTAGTGATAATACTGGACTTTGCGGTTTATGCCAAGAGCGTTGCTGAGCGTCTCGGACAAGACAGGAATCGTCGATCTGGCCCGCGGGCTTGCCGCGCGCGGCTTCGAGCTCGTCTCGACGGGCGGCACGGCGCGCGCGCTCAGCGACGCCGGGCTCCGCGTGACGAGCGTCTCGGACATCACCGGCTTTCCAGAGATGATGGACGGCCGCGTCAAGACGCTGCACCCGGCGATCCACGCGGGCATTCTCGCGCGCCGCGATCATCCCGAGGACCTCGCGGCGATCGATCGTCTCGGCATTCACCCGATCGACGTAGTGGTCGTGAACCTGTATCCGTTCGCGCAGACCGCCAGGACGCCGAACGTCGCGCTGGATGATCTGATCGAGCAGATCGACATCGGCGGACCAGGCCTCGTGCGCGCGGCCGCCAAGAATTTCCGCGACGTGTTGGTCGTCGTGAACCCGGACGACTACCCGAGCGTTCTCACGGCCATCGACGAAGGGGTCACGCGCGAGTTCCGGTACCACCTGATGTTGCAGGCGTTCGCGCACACGGCCGAGTACGACACGACGATTGCCACGACGCTGCTGAAAGTGAATGAGAGCCTCCGCGGTCTCGCCACCGACGGCGCCGACGCCTATTTCCGGCCGACGGTCGAGCTCGACGACCACTGCGATCTCTCGTTCGAAAAGATTCGCGATCTCCGGTACGGCGAGAATCCACAACAAAAGGCGGCCTGGTACCGACCCGCGCGCGTGCCGGGACGGCTCGCGGGTTTCGGCAGCGCCACGATCCGTCAAGGCAAGGAGCTCTCCTACACGAACCTGCTGGATCTCGACGCGGCCGCGCGTGTCGTCCTCGAATTCGACGAACCGGCGGCCGCCGTGATCAAGCACACGAATCCCTGCGGGGCCGCCACTGGCGAGTCACCCGCCGATGCCTACGTCCGCGCGCGCGACGCCGACAAGCTGGCCGCCTTCGGCGGGATCGTCGCGCTCAACCGGGCGATTGATGTTCCGACGGCCGAGGCCCTCGTGGCGACGTTCATCGAAGCCGTGATTGCGCCGGGCGTGGCTGACGGAGCGGCGGCGGTGCTGGCGCGGAAAGGCAACATGCGCGTCATCACGGCGCCGTTCGACGCTTTCGCCGGCACGGCAGGGGGATTCGAGGGCGGCGAATTGCGTTCGATCCTGGGCGCGCTGCTCGTGCAGCTGCGCGACCGCGTGGCCGAAGCCCGCCAAAGGTGGAGGGCCTCCACGCTGCCCGAGGGCGTGCGGGTCGTCACGAAGCGACAGCCGACCGACTCGGAATGGGACGCGCTGCGGTTCGCCTGGCGGATCTGCGCCCACGTGAAATCGAACGCCGTCGTCTTCACGGACGAGCGCCGGACGCTCGCGATCGGCGCGGGTCAGATGAGCCGCGTGGACGCCGTGACTGTCGCGACGATGAAGGCGCAGGCGGGCGGCCACGATCTCATCGGGTCGGCGGCGGCGTCCGACGCGTTCTTTCCGTTCCGGGACGGTCTCGACGCAATCGCGAAGGCAGGGGCGACGGCCGTCGTGCAGCCCGGCGGATCGGTGCGCGACGCGGAAGTGATTGCCGCGGCCGACGAACACGGGCTGGCGATGGTGTTCACCGGCCGCCGGCACTTCCGGCACTGACCGTCACGGCGCGATGAGTTTCAGCTTCGGGAAATAGGCGCGGTACCGCCGGGCGTCGCGCGTCAGCAGCGTCATCCCGGTGACCGCCGCGTGGGCGCCGATGAAGAAGTCCGGCAGCGGCGATCGCCTCGTGCCTCCGCGGCGTTTGTATCGCGCGAACGCCTTGCCAGCGAGGAATGCCGCCTCCCATGGAATCGACAGTCGTGTGAAGTAGTCGTTGGACAACTGCTCGTCCAACTCCTCGATGGTCGAATAGCGAACGGACACTTCCGTGTAGACGATCTGATTGATCGCCACCGCTCCGGTATTGGCGGCCCGCTCCAGCATCGCCCCCGACCAGTCGAGCCACTCGTCGTCTTCCGTCAGATAGTCGAACAGTACGTTGGTGTCGACCAACGTGACCGAGCCGGTCAATCCTCGCCCCTCGTCAGGGCCATCAACTGGTCGGTCGTCATGCCGGGGATCGGCTTGGGTCCGTTGAGCAAGTGTTCGAGCAAACGCCGCCCACGGGTCCTGGTGCCCTTCTTCTTTCGGATGCGCACGCTCTCACCGACGATGTCGAACTCGACTTCGCTGTGCGGCAGCAGTCCCAGTCGCTCACGAATCTCGAGCGGGATGGTGACTTGGCCCTTGGTCGTAAGTCGCACGGTATTACTCCTACAAGTAATACTACCACCCCGCGTCGCGGCCCCGGCTGGCGGAGGTCAGCGTTCAGACTCGAGACTGGTGAGAAGTTCTTCCTGCGTGAGCGTGGCCGGCCCGAATTTGGCGACGACGAGCCCCGCGGCCTGATTGGCGAGGACGGCCGCCTCGGTCAGCGTCGCGCCGGCGGCCAGCGCCAACGCGAGCGTGGCCGCGACGGTGTCGCCTGCGCCCGTGACGTCGGACACCTCGCGGGCGACCGCCGGAATGGCCCCGTCCACGTCGGCGGCGGTCAGCCACATTCCGTGCTCGCCGCGCGTGATCAAGACCGCGTCGCATCGCAGCCGCTCCCGAAGCTCGCGGCCGGCGGCACAGGCATCGTCGTCCGTGCGGATCGGCCGGTGCGTCGCCGCTTCGGCCTCGTGATGGTTCGGGGTGACGAGCGTCGCGCCTACGTACCGATCGAGATGTGGAATCTTCGGGTCGACGATGAAAGGAATAGGTGAGCGCTCGGTTGAAGCGCCGCGAGACACGGACAGTAACGCGTCGATAACCGGCCGTGTGACCGCGCCCTTCAGGTAGTCGGACACCAGGAGCGCGCGCGCCCCGGCCGACAGGCTTCGAATCCGGTCGACAATCGCTTGCTCGACCCCGGCCGACACGTCGCTGTCGGACTCGTAGTCGATGCGGGCGACCTGTTGGTTGCGCTCGGTGACGATCCGCACTTTTTCAGTCGTCGGCCGATCGCGATCTTCGACCAGGCCGGCATTGCTGATGCCGGCGGCGGTCAACTGGCCACACAGCAGCGCTGCGGCCGCGTCGGCGCCGATCGGGCCGACGAGAGACGGCCGTCCGCCGAGCGCCGCGATGTTGTGCGCCACGTTCGCGGCGCCGCCGAGCCGGATATGTTCGGAGTGATGCTTGACGACCGGGACGGGCGCCTCCGGGGAAATACGGGTGACGCGGCCGACGATGAAGCGATCGAGCATCGCGTCGCCGACGACGAGCACGGGCAGTCCGGAGAATCGCGCGATCACATCGCGTGCGCGTGCCCAGTCGATCGACGGCAGTTGCATTGAGCGGGCCAGGCGTCAGCTTGCTGGCGTCGGTACTCGATCCGCTGCGGCCGGCAGCGTCACGATGATCAAGAAGAGCATCTGCACTTCGGAATCGCCGAAGTTGTATTCGAAGAGTCCGGCGGTCAGCAGAGCGGCAACGCTCGCCAGCGCGGCGGCGGCGAGAAAAGTCTGGGATCCGGAGCGGAATCGCTTCCACACGTCACGCGCGAGCGCGACGATGAACCAGAGCCAGGCGGCGAGCGCCGGCAGGCCGCGCTCCGCCGCAATCTGCACCGGATTGTTGTGGAGGTGCGGGTTGATCTGGTTGACGGCGTCCGGTCCCCGATACTCCAGGTAGCGCCGCTGGATCATGT
>Ga0114129_10014924_pt1 | contig 11067 bp, 7 predicted proteins | sample RhiMetdeltSRZDD1_FD_80071 | JGI IMG/M metagenome (GOLD analysis project Ga0114129, IMG submission 80071) | Populus rhizosphere microbial communities from Tennessee, USA - Rhizosphere MetaG P. deltoides SRZDD1 (version 2) (version 2) | ecosystem: Host-associated > Plants > Roots > Rhizosphere >... | reverse complement strand
AGGCCCACCGTGTACTCGTTGGAGTTGGAGGCCTGCAAATGGTCTCCCACCATCGTCGTGAACCCGGGGATGCTGGGCGCAGTCCGCGTGGCGCGACTGAGCCCGCCATTCGCAAAAAACCAGTCGAAGAGAACCGGAAGCGCCTGCGCGGATGTCAGGTACGGGCCCGACCCCGTGTTGATCGCAGGGCCCTGGTAGAAATAGCTATAGGTCGCCGTGCGGCCGCCGGCCGATCCGGCGTCAACGATCGCCGTGCTCATCCCCATCACGTAGCGGGCGTAGCCAGCGTTGGCAATCCACTTTCCGTCGGCCTTGAGGTCCCACGACATACCCAGGCGCGGACTCCACTTGGAGTCCTTCACAACCGGAAGGCCTGCTTGGTCGCTCGAGTTGTTCCGGTCGGAGCGGAAGCCTAGATTGAACGAAAGTTTGCGGTTGTAGTGCCAGGCGTCGTTGATGAAACCCGAATACGTCCGGATGTCGTTTCCGACGCTGTCGGCCACGAGCGGTTGGTATTCGATGTACGTGCTGTTGTTGTTGTTGAAGATCGGAAAGATGTCGCCCGAAGGGTCGATGATCGCGCTGGTCGACTGGATGCGATAGGTACTGCCCGACTGCCAGTTGTTGTTCTGCCGCTGTTCCCGGAAGCGATCGAAACCGCCGACGAGGCTGTGCGACCCGGCTTTGCCGGTTGAGAGGAAGTAGTTCACTTTGGCGAAGGCGTCCCAATTGTCACGGTGCTCGAGCCACCCACCGCCACAGACGTTGCAGAATGTTGGTGAGTTGAAGCGTGCCTGACCGCGCGAGCGATCCCAGATCGGCGTGCCCCTCACGAGATCGCTGAACCGCGAGCCCGTCCCCGTCGTCACCATGGTCTTGTTCGAATACTGACCTTCGACGAACAGTGCGTTCGAGAGGACTCCCGTGTAATTGAACACCTTCAAGCCGAAATCGGTCCCGTTGTCGTACAGGCTAGCCAGGTCCATGATCGTGCCGAAGTTGTTGTTGTTGGTCGTGAGCGCGCGCTTCGTATACGACGCTTTCACATTGTGATGCGAGGTCAGGGAGTAGGTGAGCTTCCCCTCGTAGCGCTTGTCGATCTGTTCAAAGGTGTAGTTACGGCTGGCGAATTCCGTTGTGCGATTGCGGTCAAGGTTGTTGTACCGGCCGGCACCGAAGAACCACAATCTGTCCCTGAGAATCGGCCCGCCGAGCGTGGCCTCGTAGGTCGGCGTCACGGCGTCGATTTTCTGATCGCCGGGATACGGCGTGAGCGATCGCCAGGCGTCGTTGGTGAACGTCGTCCTGAACGATCCACTTAAGTTGTTGCCGCCCGACTTCGTGATCATGTTCACCACGCCGCCCTCGAAGCGGCCGAACTCGGCCGAGACGCTGCCAGAAGAGACCTTCGTCTCCTGAATGGCGTCTTCGACGAACAGCAACAGAGGCTGGCCGCGCAGGTTCTCGTTGACGTCCACGCCGTTGATGAGAAACAGGTTTTCATACGACAGCCCACCCGATATCGTGATGTTTCGGCTGCCATCGGATTGTTGTGGGCCGTTGTCGTTGACGTTCGGCGCTAACAGCACGGCGTCTCTCAGCGTGCGGCCGACGGGAAGCTGTTCGAGCTCCTCCGCTCGATACGTCGTCGCCAGGGTTCCGGTCGTCAGGACCTCTGTTGACGCGGTTCCTGTGACCGTCACGTTCTCTGTGACAGCGGCCAGCTCCATCCTGATCCTGATCGGCTGCGCCTCGGCTATTGCGACTCCGATGGTGCGCGTATCGGGACGGAAGCCTCCCAGCTCGAAGGTCACCGTGTAGTCGCCGGGCGGCAGGAACGGAATAATGAAGTCTCCGTTGGACGAGGTCACCGCCTCGCGTTTCCCCTGAAGCGCCGACGACGCGGCGGTGACGGTGACTCCCGGCAGCGGCAGGCCATCCGGATCGCGCACCTCACCTCTGATGGCACCTGTCGGGTTGCCCTGGGCGAAGATCAGCGCAGGGCCCGCTGCAACTACGATCGCCGCGAGGATTAACGCTCTCCCACTCATGATTGCCTCCCCGGACTGTGGTGGCTACTTTTTGCCGCTGCCGTTGCTCACGGGATCTCGGAACAGCTTGTTATACGTGTCGACTTCGTTCATCGGAGCGCAGATGCCCTCGGTCAGGCCCGAAAACAGGCCGTACCATCCGAAGAACGTGGTGGCCTCGCGTTTGACCCTGGTGAATTTCTTGACGTCCGACACCCAGGGAGCTTGGTAGAACTTCGGCTCGTACAGCGTCATTCGCAACTCGATCGTGTCGGGGCCCGTGCGCGTGTAGCGCTCCTCAATCCGTGCCTCCGTGCTCTGAGGAAAGCCGAAGATGTCGATCCAGGCGCGGTCATCGAGACCGACGGTGTTCATGACCAGCGTGTTCCCCTCCCACCCGCCGGCGGTGTGGCCGTGGCCGGCACGCGGACGGCCCTGACGAACCCAGGATGCTCGTCATTGGCGCCACGTTCGCGCTGATGCTGCGATGTCCGCTGATCGTCCAGATTCCCGAAAGGTCGCGAGGGTCAAACTGCGTCTGCGCAGCGGCCGAACCGCCATCGCGGCCACGACCGCCGCCGTCGCCAATGGCATCATCTTTCGCATGTGACGCCTCAATCCAGCCGGTTGCCGCCGTGATCGGCTGCCCGAACTTCAGCGTGTTCCGGTTGTAGCCCTGAGTCGCAAGTGTATGCACGTTGCTGTTCTCAAATCCCCACGTCACGACCTTGCCCGTCGCGTCCGGTACGTCGATGAAGATCAGCACGTGCGGGTTCTGCCATTTCACCTGCGAGACAGTCCCTTTCACGTGACCTGTTTCTTCATGTCGAACGAAGCCCTGCGGCCATGATGCGCCGCCAGCGGTGTGGTCATCGCGACGGCTGCAAGCACGACAAAGCACGTGATCCGTTTTCTATCGCTACCACTCCTAGAACCCGTATTTCACGCCGAACTGCATGATGCGCGGTGTGGCCGGCGGACCGAACGCGTTCGGGCCGCTGCCCGCCATCGACGTGATGCGACCGAACGTGCCGGCATTGAAATTCGTCTCGGGATTGCCCCAGTTGAAGGTGTTGAGCAAGTTGAAGACCTCCACCCGGAGCTCCAGGTTCTGCGTCGAGGCGAACGAGACCAGCCGCGACAGCGCCAGATCGATCTTCCAGAACCCGGGACCAGTGAGGCTGTTGCGTTTGTGCGTGCCGAAGGTGCCCGGATCCGGCTGCGTGAACGCCGCCCGGTTGAGATAGTTGTTCAACGTCTTGTCGCCGTACACGTCGTCAGAGATCTGATTGACGCGCTGATTGGCCTGGCCGTTGAACGCTCTGTCGGTTCCGGCGAGCACGGTGAGCCGGCTTCCCGAATGCACGTTGAGGATACCGGCCACGCGCCAGTTGGATGCGAATAACCCGAGGGCGCGGCTGCTCAGCGAGGGTGTCAGATACGACACCGTGCCATTTGCGACGTGGGTCCTGTCTCCCTCGCAGTAGCCGAAGTCCATGTCCGGATCGGCAGGATTGGTGAACCCGATGCCGAACTGCGCGTTCGGGACCATCTCGAGTCCGACGCAACGGGAGAGCGTGTAATTCGCGTTCATGCTCACGCCGTTGACGGACCGGCGCTGCATCGACAGCTTCAGGCCGCGATACTCCTGCGTGCCGACGGCGGCGTGGCTGTCGAGATTGCTGATGAGCGCCGCGGACGCAGGGTTTTCGCCCGACAGCGACAGGACCCGCCGCTGATTCAGATTGCCGTTCGTCGTGCAGACCGGATACGACATGCCCTGAAGGGTGCAGGGGCCGGTCCCGCGATAGACACCGGGATTGAGCGCGACAAGACCCCACAGGCGATCGGAATAGCTGCCCAAGTAACTGACGGACGCTGCCCAATCGCTGCCGATCTGCTGCTCGAGGCTGACGTTCCACGACTGCACGCGCGGCGCATTGATGTCCGGATCCATCGACGACAGCGTGCCTCCCGCAGGGAACACGGTATCGGGGCCGACGGCAATTGGATGCGGATTGCCGCCGACATCCCGGTACGGATCATCGAACAGGCCCGCCGGGTCGCTGACCAGCGTGCGGTTGCCGTACGGCGGCGCCGCCGCGAGGTTGTTGAAGTACTCGCCGCCCGGGTAGTCATACATCAGCGCGTACGACGATCGGATCGCGAGACGTCCGTCGCCGTGCACATCCCAGCCGATACCGGCACGAGGCGAGAAGTTCCACCATTTCTTGTTCAGGCCCGAAGTGCCTGAAGGAAAGCCCGTGTCGCCAGGGTAAATGAAACCGGCCGGCGCGTTGCGGAACACTGTGCTCTTCACGTTCTGTCTAAAGCGATCGCGGTCGAAAATCGTGTTGGCGCCGCGTGTGAGGTTCTGGCTGAAGAACGGTTCCCACCGGAGGCCCGCGTTGACGGTCACTCGGCTTGTCGCGCGCCACGTGTCCTGCGCATAGACGCCCTGATACCACTGGTAGTAATCGACGCCCGACAGCCCCGATTGATCGATCGTGGCGACGCGCCCGAGCAGCATGTCCGCGAGTCCCAATCCTGACGCCTGGCCCGTGAAGTTCCACTGCCCGCCGCCGCGCGCCCACGTTCTGAACGAGACCCTGAAGCGGGCAACGCTGGCACCCAGGCCAATCTGGTGGTCGCCGCGCACCACCGTCAGGTCGTCGTTGACCTGGAATGAGTTGTTATCTGCAATTCCCCTCGTCGCCGTTGCCGCCGCGATCTGGAAGCCCCCGGTCACGACAACGATCATCGACCCCGGCACGTACGTGGAAGCCTTGATGCCGAGGGCGGGTGGATCGAAGTACGGATCGTTGTCGCGGTTGACGGCCGTGCGGTTGAAGGCAAACCGCAGCGCGTTCACCGTGTTGCTGCCGAACACCTTCGTGTCGCCGAGCGTGAGCGACTGCGCGAGGTTGTCGATCGACGGCTGCATGGTCGTCAGGACGTTGCCTGTTGTGCCGTAGGCCGACGGCTTCTTGTCGCGAGACGCCATATAGCGGCCGAACACGGAGTGGTTCCCACTCAGCTGATAATCGATGCGACCGACGTACTGCCCTTCGTCGCGATCGTCCGGTTGGCTGTAAGTAACCTGGCCGCAAGGATCGTTGGTTTTCGGCAGAAAGCTCGCCATCTTCAACGCAGCAGGACTGAACCGCGCCGGATCGATCCGGTTGCCGACAAACCCCGCGCCGAGGTTGACCTGACGGCCCTGGCATTGGGCAGACGCGAACGTCGTGAAGTCGCCGGCAAGCATGGCCGCTGTCGGAACAAAGGCAATGTTGTCCGGCGGCGTCTGACGCGTTCTGGTCCCCTGATATCCGCCGAAGAAGAACATCCTGTCGCGGACGATCGGCCCGCCGACGGTGCCACCGTACTGATTGCGCTTCAGGCCGTCGTCGAACCGCTTACCATCGGGACCGATAGCGGCAAACGGACTTGTCGCGTTGAAGTGCCTGTCGCGAATGAACTCGAACAGGTTTCCGTGAAGCGTGTTCGTGCCCGACTTCGTTACCGCATTGACCGACGCGGCCGAGCGCATGCCGCTTTGCGCAGCGAGGCCACTGGTCGCCACGCGGAATTCCTGCAGCGCGTCTGGAAAGGGCAGCGGGAGGCTGGCGGAGTTCTGCGGATCGTTGTGAACGGCGCCGTCGAGCGTATACGCCACGCCGAACTGCAAGCCGCCGGCGACCGAGATATTGACGCCACCCTGGAAGTTCCGGCTGTTGGGCCGTCCTGTTTCCACCGCCGCGCCGGCGAGCACGATGAGATCCGTGACCTGTCGGCCCTGCAGCGGGAGCTCCACGATCCGTTCCTGTTCGACGACGGTGCTGATGCCAGCACTGCGGACGTCGACGAGCGGCGCCGCGGCCTCCACCGAGACCGTCTCCTCGAGGTTGCCTACGGCGAGTACGGCGTTGATCGTCGGCCTCGCATCGACCTGCAGGACGATGCCGGTCTGCACGTACGTGCGGAACCCTTGCAGTGATACCTCCAACCTGTAGGGACCGATCGGCAGGTTCGGCATGATCCACGTGCCGGCTTCGTCTGTCGTGACCGTGCGCGTGAATCCGGTAGCGGTTTGCGTTGCGGCGACGGTGACGCCCGGAAGTACGGCGCCGCTCTCGTCGGTGACGCGGCCGTTCAATTCGGCCGTGGCCTGTGCCCAGGCAGCGGTGCTTGTGAGAACGAGAACGAACGCGGAAACGACAACATCACGGATGGTGCGCATCACGGCCCTCCGAACCCGGTTACCCCTGACGCGAGCGTGCCCCGAGCGAGCGCAGCGAGTCGAGGGGTTATGTGCTTATGGTTTCCACCAGTCGGGCGTTGCAGACGATCGCTGCGGCAGAATCCTAGTGCCGTCAGCTTTCGTGACTTTGCCGAGCCACGCGAACAGCTGGCCCGGGATTGGGAATCCTTCGACGGTCACCTGATCGCCGAATTTGACCGAGTCCTTCGTGATTCCCTCGCGGGAGAGCCACGCTGCCGGTGTGCTCTCAAAGCGCCAGGTAACAACCTTGCCGTCCTTGTCGGTTGTTTCGACATAGAGCTGGCTGTGCGGACTTCTGTACTCCCATCGAACGACCTTGCCCTCGATCTTGACGAAATCCTTCTCCTCTCTCGAGTAGTAGGTCGTGGAGTGGTGCGCGAGCGCTTCCGCAGACAACCCGAGTGCGACCGCCACCACGACAAGTGTTCGGAACGAACGTCCCATGCTTTGGTCCTCACGAGCGGAAAACGCTTAGTTGTCGGGTGGATACTTCGAGTCGTGCCATTGCGCACCCCACCTCGAGTCCTGTGGGTCGCAGTCGTACGGCGTCAGCTCCTCCGTCCGAACCGTCCATTCCCAGCCGTAGTTGTACGGCTGCTTCAGCGCGAGCGGATCCTCCGAAACGGAATCCAGTTTTAAGGTGTCGCCCTCACGCCAGTATCGCTCGGTCATCTTCTTGAGCGTCGATCCCGGAATCCAACGGTTCGCCGAGAATCCTCTCGGATCGAACGCGAAGTGCGTCGTCTCGATGACGAGACGGCCTCCCTCGTAGCGTCCGACCGAATATCCCTGGTTCGCGTAGACGTTGTTGTCGGGTTTCGGATGCCCGTGGCCTTCCAGCCAGATCGTTCGTACGACGTCCATCTTTTCGTAGCGAATGATCACGCGGTCGGCCTGTTGCGTGATCTGAAAGTCGTAATCGTCGTTGATCAGCCCTGGTATCGGTGTGGGGCTGCAGTCATAGGTTGGATTGAATCCGTCGTCGAACGCCTGATTGAACCCGGCGGCCCTGTTCGTTGGCATCGCGGGCTGATTGGGTTTGCCGTTGAGCGGGCCCTTACGGTGCCAGATGCCCGTCAGCTTCGGGATCGCCGCGGAGCCACCTCCTGACTGCGCGCCGAGTGGTGTGGCGAAGATGGCGAACAGCATCACGGCCACAGCTTGCGTCACGATGACTCTCTGCCACGAGTTGCCATTGCACGCGTGCCTCATTGTTGGCTCCCACTCGCAGGATGTCGGGCTGAAGTGCGGCAACCATAACGCCTGTAATGGTACGTGTCAAACGCGCACTACTGGTGTGTCCTTCGCAAAATCAGGACTGGCCGCTCCGTTGTCGCGGCCAGCAGAATCGCGGTCGAAAAGCTGTCGTCGGTAGTACTCCATCAGTTGATACACGCCACTAAAAGACCGGCAGCTGACGCGCGTGCGAGCAGCTCACGTCGTGTCAGCGCGCAGACCTCCTGTCGAAGTCAGCAGGCCGCGGAATGCGATGAAGAGGAGAACGAGCGCCACCGCCTGAACGAGGTGATAGAGCGCGTTGTGATTGAAATACACGGGATGGAGCGCGATCCGAAGCTGTTGGATGGCTGCCGCCGCGAAGCTCAGTACAAGACCCCAGGCTCCGAGCTTGGCCCACGACGCGCCCCCGCGGACGGCGGCTCGCCGAAACCCCGCGAGAAGAAACGCCGCTGCCGGTAGATATCCCGTCACGGCTACCCAGAACGCATCGCTGACAAATACGATGACCGCTGCGTAGACGGCGGTCAGGCCCGCCGCGATCCCGAAGACGCGATCGGCTCCCGGTCGGTTGAACCGCAAGCGCGCGCCGATGACGCAGCCCGCCAGGGCTGTGGCGCCAATTGCGAGCATCGAAACCTTCCACAGTACGGGGCCAATGCCGCCAGTGCCCGCTGCAAAGAAGCCGTGCACCGTGCCCCCGAAAAGTGCCGCCAGCGCCGTGGACGCGAAGAAGAGGACCGTCCATGGCTGGAGTTCTCTCCGATCGGCCGGCCGTCTGGCAATCAGCCACGCAAACGCGGCGCACTCCACAAATAACGCGTAGTCGGTGAGCGCTACATCGGGCTCAGTCATGCGGCCGCCGGTGCGCCTGTTCGTAGCGATGCGGAAGGTGCGGTATTTACCTAGGGTAACCGCGGAATGCGAGAAGTCGACTGGCGTTTTGGGTGACCCACGCCTGCACGTCTCTGGCGAGAGCGTTGGAGCATGTGGTCCAGGAATTTTGTGCAGCCTTCGGGACATCCTTCCGTACATCGTGATCGCCGAGGCCAACAAAGATCTTCCTGTAGCAGGAAGGGCCCTTACGTTCAATTGTCGGGTTGGTCGCCGCTTCACCACACGTTCCGACTGTGAGCATCACTTCGATGTACCGCTCGTTTGCGTGGAGCATGACCGGCGGTGCGACCACATTCGAGTCGATCCCTTGCAGTGCGGCAGTCAGTTCAACGTAGCCGGTTCCCCGTCCGAGCACCGTGAGAATCGCATCGCTGTCCTGGAGGCGATCGACGAGGCGAACTGTTTCCAGGGCATTGAGTGCGTCGCGAACGAACCCCTGCGTCTCGACGAGGGCGTCGGTAGCATCGGCGAAACCGCTGGTCATCGGAAGCGTAATAAAGACGGCGGGATTTGCGACGGTTCCTTGCGCATTGCTCGGCGATTGTTCTGCGACACCGGCAGCGCCTGCGTCAGCGGTCGCAATCAACGCGACGACGACCGCCAGGACGACGAGGAATCGGAGCATCACTCGTGTTGTTCTCCCTCCATCGACACGTGCAAGCCCGATTCCGGTGCACACAGGTACCGATCACCGAGCGGGTTTAGCCGGGGCCAACTGTTCGATTGCAGATTTGCCGTCCGGTCCGCGAAAAGCGTAACCAGCAGGCAGTCATGTCGCGATGATTTTGAACGAGTCGAGAATCTGCTCCACTTCCCGGTCGACGTCATCTCGCGGCCACGATCGAATGGTCAGCGTGACGAGTTCCTCGCCGGCGATGGCGAACACCATCGCGAGCCGCTGCGGCTCTGCAGGACTGTCGCCATGCGTCAGGCCGTCGAGCCGCTTCGCATGCGGAGAACCCGACACGACCATCGATCGCGGCGGCGCCGTGTCTCGAAACAGCGTGGCGCGCGCCCGCACCGAATCCGCCAGCGAGCGCACCTGGAGCGGCGTGACGTTGACGGCCACGACAGTGTGAGCATCGCCGCACAGGTACCCACCCCAGGTCTGCACGCGCCGCGATTCGTCGGGGATCACGCGGACGCCGCTTGTGGTGAAGGTCTCGGGCACCGAGAGGCCGTAGACGTCGCCAGTGACGTCGCGATACGCCACGTGAACGGCGCGCAGCGCCGCGGTTTCATGCGCCGTTGGACGGCACCGCGCGTTTGGCAGCCACCATTCCTCGAGAGCCTGCTGCGCGTCGGCTCGCACGTGCGGGATGGCATCGCCGAGAGCGGCCTGCTCGAGAAACATTCGCACGACATCCTCTTGATCGGCGCTCAGTGTCGCCAGACGCGGCGGATATCGGTCGGGAGGACGCAGCGATCGGACGAGTGCCTCTGTCACCATCGCGGGATCCTCAGGACTTCTGAACGCATACTCGATCAATCGCGGCAAATAGTGCCGCCACGAACGGGCGTCGAGATAAATGAGACCCCAGAAGGCAAATCCTTCGAGGTACGCGTCGGTCGGCTCGTCCGCTGCGGGATCGAACGGCATCGGGTGGTCGTAACTGTCTACCGCGTTGGCGCCGCGAAGCGTGAGCGGCGGAGGGGCCGCGGTGTCCGCTCGAAACACCTCGAACGCGCGGCTGACTATAGATGCCGTACTCATACGACCTGAAGCGACGATTTCGGATCGTTCGCTCGGGTCAGCGAACGACAGAGAAACGCTCTTCGTGCAGCAACACGCCGTCCTCGGTCCTCAGCTCGACCCTCCAGTTGCCTGCGCTTTCGCCGGTCATCGTGGTGCGACTAAAGGCGCGGTAAGCGGCGCGTGGACTGGCCTGAACGCGGAGCTGTACGGATTGGTACAAATGATTGTCGCGATACCAGCGATGCTGGATCGTCGTCGCGCTTGTGGACTTGACCTCAGTGTAGAAGAACAGCGGCCCCTGAGGGATCGGACGGTCGGGAGGATCACACGCAAAGTCCTCGAGGTCGGCGCAGAGCCGCGCCCTGAACACCGTCGGTCGCGCGGGTGTCGCTGCGTCCGTGATTCGCCGGGCGCTCTCTCCAACGGGGCCGACTTCACTTTTCTTCGTGGTCTCTTGGGGCGGCGTGAGCGGTTTCACGGACAAGGTTGCCTGCGGCGGCGCTGGAGCCTCCCGCGGTGAGTCTGTCACGATCGCTGATGGTGACTGCGCTTGCCCGTTCGAATTGAGCCACGGACGGACCGCAACGAGCATCACGATCAGCATGACAGCCGGGCCCAGGCCGCCGATCGCGAGTGGCCGGATGAATCGCCTCGGCATCAGCGGCTGCACGTCTGGCGATTCTGCGTGCGACACCGATTCATGCGGTGGGTCCACTGAAGCCGTCGCGGGCGCCGCGAATCCAGTGGTGAGTGCCGGCGACGGAGGCGGCGGCAACTCGTCGACAGGTTTTCCACGGGCTTCACAGAAATCACGCAAGTTCTGTCGACTCGTGGCGACAAAGGGATCGTCTGGCTTCAGTGCGGCGGTCGCGATGGCAAACGCGCGGCGAAAACAGTGCTCCGCGTCGGCCGGATTGCCATTGATT
>Ga0114129_10014923_pt1 | contig 11068 bp, 10 predicted proteins | sample RhiMetdeltSRZDD1_FD_80071 | JGI IMG/M metagenome (GOLD analysis project Ga0114129, IMG submission 80071) | Populus rhizosphere microbial communities from Tennessee, USA - Rhizosphere MetaG P. deltoides SRZDD1 (version 2) (version 2) | ecosystem: Host-associated > Plants > Roots > Rhizosphere >... | reverse complement strand
TTGGCTCGGAGGCGACCGAGTACCTCGCCGAACCGCTCCTCGCCGGCATTCACGCCGGCGACGTCGATCGCCTGTCGATGCGCGCGCTGTTCCCCTCGTTCGTGGAAGCCGAACGCACGCACGGCAGCCTGCTGCGCGCCTTCCGGCGCCGCGGATCCGTGCAGCGTTCGAGCGAAGGGGCATTCAAGTCGTTGCCGGGCGGCCTGAGTGAAATGATCGGCGCGCTCGTTCGCACCATCGGCGAACAGCACATTCGCACCGGCGTCGTCGTTCGGACGGTTGGTGAGCAATCAGCCGATCGAACCGGCGATCGGCAATCGTACGCGTTCCGCGTGGAGACCGCGAACGGCGAGATCTTCGATGCGCGAGCGGTCGTCATCGCGACGCCGGCCTACGCCACCGCCGCAATCGTGCGCGGCCGCGACGGTGAGCTGGCGAGCTGGTGCGCGGAGATTCGTTACTCTTCGACAGCAACCGTCGCGCTCGCGTTTCGCCGCGAGGACGTCGGTCATCCGCTCGACGGCTCAGGGTTCGTCGTCCCGCGCGCGGAACGATCGCCGATTCTGGCGGCGTCGTGGCTGTCGTCGAAGTGGCCGAACCGGTCCCCGGCCGATCACGTGCTGCTCCGCGCATTCTTCGGAGGCACGCGCGATCCCGAGGCGCTCAACCTGTCGGACCCCGATCTGATCAGGAAATCGTTGGACGCGTTGCGGCCGCTGCTGCAGATCACCGGACGGCCGACGCTGACGCGCGTCTATCGCTGGGAACGCGCGAACGCGCAGCACGAGGTCGGACACCGCGATCGCGTGGCCGCGATTGACGCCGCGCTCGCCCGACATCCGGGCCTGTTCCTCACGGGCAGCGCTTTTCGCGGTACCGGCATTCCTGATTGCGTGGCGGACGGGCGCGCGACGGGACGGGCGGTCAAGGCATGGCTGCAGTGACGCATGCGACGCGCAAGCTCGCACTGCCACTGTTTCTCGCGTGCGCGGCTGCGATCGCCGTCCGCGCGCAGACGCCGGATCAGCTCAATCTGCTCGCGCAGATCAAGACAATCGATCGTGATCAGCTGTCTGTCTCCGAGGAGGACGGCCGCTTCCTGCGCGTCATGGTCGCGTCGAACGGATCGAAGCACGCGCTCGAAATCGGCGCGGCGTACGGCTACAGCACGATCTGGATCGGACTGGGATTGCGCGAGACCGGCGGCCACCTGACGTCGATCGAGTACGATCCGGCCCGGGCGAAGGCCGCGGCCGAGAACATCCGGAAGGCCGGCCTCGCCGACGTCGTCACCGTCGTGCACGGCGACGCGTTCGCCGAGATCCCGAAGATCGCCGGCGACTTCGACTTCGTCTTTCTCGACGCGTGGAAGCGCGATTACAAGCGCTTCTTCGATCTCGTGTTCCCCCGCCTCCGCCCCCAGGGTCTCTTCCTCGCACACAATGTCGTTAACAAGCAGAACGAGATGCGCGATTTCCTCGACGCCATCCGCAGCCATCCGAAGCTGTTCACGAGCATCGTCACGCCGTCGGGCGAAGGGATGTCGGTCAGCGTGAAGATCCCCTAGGATCGTAAGATCCAGGGGTCGATGAAGGCGGTTCACATCATCGGGGTGCCGCTCGATCTCGGCGGCGCGCGGCGCGGCGTCGACATGGGACCGTCCGCGTTCCGCATCGCGGGACTCAGCGAGCGCATCACCGCGCTCAACCACTACACGGTCGTCGACAAAGGCGACCTGCCGGCGCCCATTCCCGAGACGCAGGAACAGCGCGACGAGCGGAAGAAGTACATCCGCGACATCGCGAAGGTGTGTCAGAAGCTGTATCAGACGGCGTCCGCGTCACTCGACGAAGGCGCCATGCCCATTGTGCTCGGCGGCGATCACAGTCTTGCGGCCGGATCGGTGGCGGCGGCCGCCGACTGGGCGAAGCGCTCGCGCGACCTGCCGCTCGGCCTGCTGTGGGTGGACGCGCACGGCGACATGAACACGCCGGCGACGTCGCTCTCCGGCAACGTGCACGGCATGCCGCTCGCGGCGCTGCTCGGTCCGGAACCGGCCGAGCTCGCGCGCATCGGCAACCTGTCGCCGAAAGTCTCGCCGGCGCACACGGTCATCATCGGCGTCCGCAACCTCGACGAGCGCGAGAAAGTCGCCGTCCGCGATTCGCACGTCCACGTCTTCACGATGAAGGACATCGATCGACGGGGGATCGCGTGGATCGTGGAGCGCGCCGTGAACCTCGCCGGCAACGGGACCGCCGGCATTCACGTATCGTTCGATATGGACGTGTGCGATCCGATGATCGCGCCGGGCGTCGGAACGCCGGTCAAGGGCGGCCTCGATTATCGCGAGGCGCACATGGTGATGGAGATCGTCGCCGATTCGGGACGGCTCACCTCGCTGGATCTCGTCGAGGTGAATCCGACGCTCGACATGCAGAACACGACAGCGCAGCTCGGAACCGAGCTGGCCCTGTCGGCGCTTGGAATGAATATCCTTTAGGTTAGATTAGACCGCGTTGCAAAATCGACGTGGGGCAGCCCTTTTCAGGGCCGCCTGCAGATTTTGCAACGCACCCTTAATCAGCCGATGCTGACGAGCGCGTAGCCGTGTTCCTGCGCGCGCGTCGCGCCGACGACGCCCGCCGGAACGAAGTGGCCGTTGCCGACGGTGTTGGTTGTAATCTCTTTGTAGACTTCGTCGGCCGGCTTCCCCGTCAACTCGCCCAGACGCTGAGCGTAGGATTTCGTCGTGAGGTTGCAGATGCCAAGGTGGACGCCCTGCTTCACGAGCGCGGCAAGTTGGGTGGCGTACGGATTTTTCGTCGGCGCTTCCTTGGTTTTCGGATCGACGAACTCCATCCGCTCCGAGAACGCGTTGCCGTACTTCGCCCACATCGCGTCGTTATAGGCGAACGGCGCCGTCCGGTGACGCGCGATGATGATGACCGCGAGATCTTTCTCGGTGAGGTCGTAGCCGTCCTTGTTTCCCCTGAAGATGTTGTTCGCGAACCTGATCGCGTCGTCGAACTTGTCGGCCGACCAGGTGTCTAATACCACGCGGTGCTTTCCGGGCAGCTGATCGAACCAGTCGTCCTGCGGGTGCCGGCTCGGGTCGAATCCGCCGGTCGCGGCCGCGGCGTGTGCCGGTCGTGTGAGCCCGAGCGCCGCAGCGACGACGCTGAATCGGGACAGAAATGAACGGCGTTCCATCATGAATGAAGATTCTGCGACTCGGAGAGCATTTCTTCAAGCGTCTCGACCAGCAGCACGAGTGAATACGGTTTTTCGATAAGTCGGGTGCGCGGGCGCAGTCGCTCCAGCTCGGCGGATTCGGACGGAACGCCCGAGAAGATGATGACCGGCACCTCGGAGGGCGTCGACACCACGACGTCGCGTCCCGATCCACGGCGCAGCCGCAGATCGACGACGGCTGCGACGAGACGATGCTTGCGCACCATCTCGAGACCTTCGTCCGCCGTTTCGGCGGTTACGACGGCGAAGCCGTGCATCTCGAGAAACTTCACCAGCGGCCGCCGGACCGACACATCGTCTTCGACGACGAGTACGAGACGCGCGGCATCCTTGGTCATAGGGTTAGCGGATTATACGCTGAAAAGGCAGAGCACCCGCGAATGCACACAGCGTCACGAGTACAATAGTCGTTCGCTTCAGCCCGCTCCGGGGCACAGCGGAGCCTTCAGCGCGCCTGTAGCTCAGTGGTAGAGCATCCGACTTTTAATCGGATGGCCGTTGGTTCAATTCCAACCAGGCGCACCACTTTTCCCCGCACTGCGATCGCATAGAGGCACGCCACGTAATTTTTTTGAGTTTTGGGCGACTGCAATCCGAGCTCGTTTGATATATTCTGCGGCGCTGTGCATAGTGTGATGGTGGTCGAAGACGATCCGGATCTGCGCGAGATGATGGCCCATCTGCTGGCGTTCGAAGGATTCGAGCCGCGCCTGGCTTCGAACGGTCAGGAGGCGCTGCAGCTTCTGCACGCCGAGGATCCGGCTCCGAACGTCATCGTGCTCGACCTGATGATGCCGGTGATGGACGGCTGGACGTTCCGCGAACGGCAGCGGCGCGACGCCTCTCTCGCAAACATCCCGGTCATCGTCGTCACCGCCGCGCCGCAAGCCTCCGTCGGCGCGCTCGACGTCGACGAGGTCCTCACGAAGCCGGTCGACTTTGATCGACTCGTTGATGTCATCCGCACGCACTGCTGAACACAGACAAGAGTTCCGCTCAACGAGCGCAGTTTCCAAATGCGTGTAGCGGGGCCCTTTCCGGGCCGCGTCTCGGAGGCTGAAAGCCCCGCGCTCCATCAACATGGAAAACGCGCGAGCCTCGCGGAAAGCGACGACCAACGACCAACGCGTTAGGCTATACGCATGCCTCGCCATGGATTGCTGATCGCCGTCGAGAACCGGCCCGTGATGCTCTTCAAGCTCACGCGCGCCCTGGCCGATTTGAACAGCGACGTCGATTACGTCGACATCGTGCGGCGTCCGTCGCACGTGGAGATTTTTCTCGAGAGCGAACTCACGGACGTCACCGCCGCCGTCGTCAATCTTCGCGGGATCGAAGGGGTCATTTCCGTCGCGCCTGCCCCGCCGATGTCGGCGATTTACGGCAAGCGCATCATCATCATGGGCGGCGGCGCGCAGGTTGGTCAGGTAGCTGTCGGCGCCATCTCCGAAGCTGACCGGCACAACATCCGCGGCGAGCGCATCTCGGTCGACACTATTCCCCTCGTCGGCGAACCGGAGCTCGCCGGCGCCGTCCGCGCCGTTGTCCGGCTGCCGCGCGTGCGGCTGCTCGTGATGGCGGGCGCGCTGATGGGAGGCGAGATCACCCGCGCGGTCGAAGAAGTCCGCGCTCAGGGATTGATCGTCATCTCGCTGAACATGGCCGGCAGCGTGCCGGAGGCTGCGGATCTCGTCGTGTCGGATCCGGTTCAGGCAGGCGTGATGGCGGTCATGGCCGTTGCGGATACGGCGAAGTTCGATATTCTCCGTCAGCAGCGACGACGGTACTGACGCGCGGCGCTTCGATGTCGGGGAGGAACGCCGCCAGAACGCCGATGAGCGGCAGAAACGCGCACAACCGGTAGACCGCTTCAATCCCGATGACGTCCGCGAGCGCCCCGAGCACCGCCGCGCCAAGGCCGCCCATGCCGAACGCGAACCCGAAGAAGACACCGGAAATCATCCCGACACGGCCCGGCACGAGCTCCTGCGCGTAGACGACGATTGCCGAGAACGCGGACGCGAGGATGAGTCCGATTGGAACCGTGAGCACGGGCGTCCAGATCGCGTTCGCGTACGGCAGCGCGACCGTGAACGGCAGAACGCCGAGAATCGATCCCCAGATCACGTATTTGCGGCCGATGCGATCGCCGACCGGTCCGCCGATGATGGTTCCGGCGGCGACGGCGGCGAGAAAAATGAACAGCTCGATCTGCGAGGTTCGCACCGACACGTTGAACTTCGAGATCAGATAGAACGTGTAGTAGCTGCTGAGACTCGCCAGGTAGAAGTACTTCGAAAAAATCAGCGCGAGCAGGATGAGGATCGCCACGGTCACGCGACGCGGCGAGATGATCCCGTGATCGGCGTGATGTCCGTAATGTCCGTGCTGCGCGTGCTCCATCTGCGCGCCATTGCGCTGCGCCGATGATGGGCGTGTCAGCGGCGGCTGCGCACGATACCAGTTGCCGATGCGCCACAGCAGAATGATTGCAGCGACCGCGAGCAGCGAGCACCACGCGACGCTCGATCGCCCGCGCGGCACCACCAGGAAGGCCGCGAGCAACGGACCGAACGACGATCCGAGATTGCCGCCAACCTGAAACAGCGACTGGGCGAGGCCGTGACGTCCGCCCGACGCCATCCGCGCGACGCGCGACGACTCGGGGTGAAACACCGCCGAGCCGATGCCCATCAGCGCGGCCGCGAGGACCACGAGCGGAAATGTTGCCGCGCGCGCCAGCAACAGCAATCCGACGAGCGTGAATCCCATGCCGAACACGAGCGAGTACGGCGTCGGCCGGCGATCGGTGTAGAGGCCGACGACCGGCTGCAGGAGCGACGCCGTCACCTGCAGCGTCATCGTCAGCAGTCCGACCTGCGCGAACGTCAGTGCGAACGAGGATTTCAGCAGCGGATAGATCGCCGGCACGAGCGACTGCACGGTGTCGTTGAGCAGATGCGACACGCTGATCGCCGCGAGCACGGCGAAGGCGGTGGTCTCGGTGGTGGCGCGCCTCATTGTCCGGCGTCGGCCGGCTATCATTGCACGAAGATGTTCCGAAGCACTCATGGCGCCGGCGAGGACAGCCACTTCTCCACGGCGGCGATGATGTCGTCAGGCGTTGCAGGCTTGGCGATGTAGTCGTTGAATCCTGCACCGATAGCCGCGACGCGATCTTCCGCGCGCGCGTAGGCAGACAGCGCAACCGCCGGTACCGCGCCGCCGGCATCGTGCGTGCGCTCGCGAATGCGGCGAATCAGCGACAGACCGTCCTCGTTCGGCATGCCGATGTCGGCCACGAGCAGCGAGGGCACGGCGGTCTCGAACTGCTGCAGCGCGGCGACCGCGGTCTCGGCCGTGTCCACCTTCGCGCCGCAGTCGGCCAGCATCGTCTCGAGCAGCTCGCGTGTCGTCGCATCATCGTCGACGACGAGGATGCGCCGGCCGGAGAAGTCGGCGCGCCGCCACTGCGTGCGCTCCGCTGCCGCCGCACTCCCATCGCTGTCGAGCAATGCGTCGCCGATCGCGGCGGCTGCCGGCATCGACACGGTGAACGTCGCGCCGCGCCCGACGCCGTCGCTCGCGGCCGTCACGTGGCCGCCGTGCATTTCGACGAGGTGCTTGACGATCGCGAGTCCGAGCCCGAGACCGCCGTGCGCGCGCGTGAAACTCTGATCGGCCTGACGGAAGCGATCGAAGGCAAACGGCAGGAATTCGGGCGAGAGACCGTCGCCCGTGTCGGACACGACGAACGTCAGCATGCCGCCGCTGCGGGAGGCGGTGACGTCGACGCGGCCGCCGGCGGGCGTGAACTTCACCGCGTTCGACAGCAGATTCCAGAACACCTGCTGCAGGCGCTCGCGATCGGCCAGCACGAGGATCGGCCCGGCTCCGACGTCGACGTGCAGCTCCACGCCTTTCGACTCGGCAGCGGGCCTGACGGTGTCGATCGCGTCGCGAACGACCTCGCCGACGATTGTCGGCTGCAGCTTCAGGCGAATGCGGCCGGTGACCATCCGCGACACGTCGAGAACATCCGAAATCAGGTGCCTCTGCGCTTTCGCATTGCGCTCGATGATGTCGAGGATCTTCGCGGTGCGATCCGCCTCGACGCGGCCATCGCGGAGGATCGAGGTCCACCCGAGGATGGCGTTCAACGGCGTTCGCAGTTCGTGCGACAGCGTCGCGAGGAACTCGTCCTTCAACCGGTTCGCCTGCTCGGCGTCGGAACGCGCGCGATGCAGCGCCACAAGCACGTCGCGCAGCTCGTACTGACGCCGGCGGCCGCGCAGCGCCGCGCGGACCGTGCTGACGACCGCCGCCGCGCCCACCGGCCTGTCGAGCAGCGTCACGTTGCGAAGGACCTCGAGCGTCTGCAGCGTCCGCATCGACGCCGCCGAGCGATCGTCGCCCGCGAACAGCAGCACGGAGATGTCGGACCACGCGGGCTGCGCCTCGAGCGCGGCTGACAGCTCGTTCAGGCGCGGATCGGCGAGCGCTTCCTGCGTGAGCAGGATCGCGCCGGCGCCGTCCTGGAGCAGGTCCGCGACTTCGGACGCGGTGCGGCAGATCTGGCTGGCGATCGCCGCCCGCGCCAGGAGATCGACGGTCAGCTCGGCGTCGCGACCGATCGGAGCGCAAATGAGAACGCGGAGATCGACGGCATCCCGATCGATCATCGATTCAGCAGCGGATCCGAACCGCCCGTGTACCGCGGGACTCCGGTGAGTACTCCCTCGAATTCGGTGAGCACGCCGCCGATGTGAAGACGAGCGGGACCGATTCGCAGCTCGCGGATCGTCGACTCGTGCGTCCCGCTGCGCTTTTTCACGACCGACACCGCGCGTCGGATGGCGCCCTGCGCCTCGAAGAACCGGAGCAGGATGACCGCATCCGCGAGATAGCTGACGTCGAGCGGCGTCGCCATCGACGTCCCGATGAAGCCGTGCTGCGCGGAGACGAGAATCGTCGCGACGCCGCGTTCGTTGAGGAACGAGAGGAGCTCGTGCATCCGGGCGAGCGGCGCGTCACTCTGCGGGATCGCGTTCAGGTAGCCGTTGAGGCTGTCGATGAACACGATTTGCGCGCCGCCATCGACGGCGGCGCGGACGTTGTGGCTGAACTCGCCGGGCGACAGCTCGCCAGGTTCGACCTGCGCGACGTGCACGATGCCGCGCGACACGCGATCGGACATCTGCATCCCCATCGCGTCGCATCGCTTCGTGAACGTGTGTTCGCGTTCGTCGAAGAGATACACGGCTGCCTGGAGTACGTCGTTGGACTGCGACACGAACTGCGCGCCGATCGTCGACTTGCCGGTTCCCGCGGGTCCGACGAGGAGCGTCGTCGTCCCCCAGGTGAGCCCGCCACCGAGCAGCTGATCGAGCTCGGTGATGCCGCTGGCGAACGGAACCGGCGCGCGTGGCTGCGGCGGTGAATCGAGGCGCAGCTGCGGGAACACCACGATGCCGCCGCGGCGAATGGTGAAGTCGTGATAGCCCTCGATGGCCGGCACGCCGCGAACCTTGACGATGCGGACGCGCCGCCGCGCGCGGCCGTATTCGTACGGAAGCTGCTCGAGCAACACCACGCCGTGGCACAGGCTCTGCAGCTGCAGGTCGCTCGAGCCGGTGGAATGATCGTCGAGCAGCAACACGGTGCAGTCCCGGCCGGAGAAAAACTCCTTCAACGCGAGAATCTGACGGCGATACCGCAGCGGATCGCGCGCGAGCAGCTTCAATTCCGAGAGCGAATCGAACACCACGCGCGTCGGCTTGACGCGCGCGACGATTTCGAGCACCGCTTTCATCGTTTCACCGAGCTCGACTTCCGCCGGGTGATACAGCGTGTACTGGTCTTCGGTGCGCCAGCTTTCGGCCGCCGCGAGCTGGAACAGCTCGATGCCCTCGAGCGACCACCCGTGCGACCGCGCGACCGCCTGAAGTTCGGCCGTCGTTTCCGACAGCGTCACGTACAACGTCGTCTCGCCGCGGTCGCGTCCGTCGATCAGGAACCGCATCGCGAGAGTCGTCTTGCCCGTGCCGGGACGCCCTTCGATGAGATACATGCGCTGCGGCGTCAAGCCGCCGGTGAGTAACTGGTCGAGGCCGTCGGTGCCGGTGGGAACGAAATTCGCCTGTTGAGTGCTCAAATCAGTACGACCACCCCTCAACAATTGGATCTTATCTGAACGGCAAGTCGGTCACTGTTGCGCGCGCCAAGCAGCTTGCAGACGCGGCGGCGAAATGGCGTCCGCTGGAGCTCAGCAGAGCGGATTGGCGTGAGGGTTTCGCGGTTCCCTTTTTCTCTGCGGCGCTGCGCTTTCGCCGTCGATCACCTCTGCGCCGCGTCCGTTGCAAACTCAAGACCGATGCGCAGCGGCACCCTGGCACCCCGGCACCGGGGCACCGCTGATCGTCGTTATGTTCGCGATTGGAGGAACGCGCGTCCCAGGGCGGCCATCGTCAGCGCGAGACCCGCGCACAAGAAGAAAACAGTGCGGACGCCGAACAGATCGGCGAGGACTCCGGACAGCACCAGTCCGATGATCTGCGCGAGAAACGCAACGGAGATGTTCGTGCTCGACACGCGGCCAATCATGTCGTGCGGCGTTTCTCGCTGCACCAGCGTCTGCGCCGGCACCATGATCGCGGCGAACGCGAAACCGATCGTGAAGGTCGCGAAGAGCGTCGCCGAGGTGAGCGGCACCGCGCCGAGAATGAACACGCCCGCGCCGATGCCGCCAAGTCCTGACAGCACGAGGACGTGCTCGGGCACGCCGGCGGTCACCTTGCGCAGCAACTGCGTCCCCACCAGCAGTCCCACGCCCACCATGCCGCTGACGACTCCGAACAACCGCGCGCTCGCGTGCAGCGAATCGCGCACGTAGATCGCGATGAGCGGGCCGAAGCAGCCGATCGTGAACAGTCCTGCGGCCATCGCGAGCACCACGAAGAGCACGCGCGCGTGATGGAAGATGAAGTTGAAGCCCTGCACGAGATCGATCCAGACCGCGTGAATTCGATTCGACGACGATCCTGCCGCCGCGCGCGCGGACGGCCGCCGCGCGATCACCACCGAGCCGATGAGCGCCGCCGAGACGACGAAGCTGGCGACGTCGAGCGCGTAGCAGGTTCCCGGTCCGAAAGCCGAGGCAATCGCACCCGCAGACGCAGGACCGACGATACGGCTGCCCATAAAAGCGATCTGCATGAGCGCGTTAGCAGCAATCAGGCCGGTCGCGGGCACGTGTGTGCGAATGGTCACCTGCTGCGCCGGCCCGAAGAACGCCGACACGCAGCTGAGCGCCGCGAGCACGCAGTAGACCTGCCAGATCGACGACGCCGGAATGAGCAACAGCGCCAGGACCGCGCGAATGAGATCGCTCGACACGAGCGTCGGCTTGAGCGGCCACCGATCGACGAACACGCCGGCGATCGGACCCACGAACACGATCGGCAGCATGTACGCGATCTGCACGCCGATGATCTGGCGCGGCGCGCCGTGCATCGTGAACGACACGACCGCGAGCACCGCGAACAGCGCGAGCCAGTCGCCGAACAACGACACGATCTGCGCGTAACAGACGCGCCGCATCACCTCGATCCGCAGCACGTCGCGGAACGACATCGGCACAGGGGGAGCGGCCACGGCGGCGGCGCCATTGCTCACCGGGCGATTATATCTGCCGGTTGAGGTTGCCATCGCGACGCCGCTGCGCGATGATGAATCACATCATGCAGAAACAGAAGCGCGGCGCGCTGGGCCGTGAGCCCAGTGGGAACGAGTTGATCTCGCTCGCGCAGAAACT
>Ga0114129_10014922_pt1 | contig 11068 bp, 9 predicted proteins | sample RhiMetdeltSRZDD1_FD_80071 | JGI IMG/M metagenome (GOLD analysis project Ga0114129, IMG submission 80071) | Populus rhizosphere microbial communities from Tennessee, USA - Rhizosphere MetaG P. deltoides SRZDD1 (version 2) (version 2) | ecosystem: Host-associated > Plants > Roots > Rhizosphere >... | reverse complement strand
CGCCTGATCGCCGTGGGTCAGAAACTCGTTGCCCAACATCTCGAGATAGGCCGGCGCATCGTGATACGTGTCCGAGGCGCTGTGCATGCCCGCGAAGCCGTGGCCGTCCTGAATCCACTCGAGTACCGCGGCCAGATCGGGGATCGGAAGACTGCCCGTCGTATTGGCGAACACGATGGCATCGACATCGGCGAGCGCGGAGCGCGTCAGCATGCGAGACACATCACTGGCCGTGCGGCACAGTCTGGTTGAGAAGAGGCCCGACCGCTGACCGAGCGCCGTGATTGTGGCTTCCGCGATTTCTATAGAGCTGTGTCTGAATCCTTCGGTGTGCGTGACGAGCAGGACGCGGCGTGATGGACTCACCGGTGTCGGCGACACGGGGCCCGGAGACCCCGAGTCGCCCGAACAGGACCACATCAGGAGGACGACGGCGACCACTGATCCCAGCCGGACCAGTCGAGTCATGACGACTCCTGTCGATCAGCGAACTTCGATCTCGATGACGCGGGCGTCGCCAACGCCGAGGCGCACGATGTGATGCGTGTCGCCGCTGGGGACGAGAATCCACTGCCCAGGCTGCGTCAGCTGCTTGAGTCCGATCGGCGCACCGGGATTGGCCTTGGCCTGCTTATCGGGGCCGTCCGACATGACCGTGCCACTGATCAACACCGCAACCGTCGGCACGGCGTGCGTGTGTGACGTCTGCGAGGTGTCCTTGGTCAAGCTCACGTCGTACAGCCTGAACGAGCGCGCTTCCCGGGTCATCTTCGTCGCCAGGCCGCTGGCCGCGGGTGCCGAGGACCAGCCGCTCGTCTTCAGGTTCTCCACGGCGAACAACTGGTACGCGCTTTTGCCGAGATTCTCGATGGTGTGGCTCTGCGCCTTGCCGACGTACTCCGCGATGGTTGCGTCCCCAAGCGGCCGCGAGGGACGCTCGGCGGCGGGCTGACCACCGGTCTGGATGCGGGTGTTGGTGCCGGCCGACATTGAGATGGTGGCGATGTCGAGATCGTGCCGATGATCGAGCGACTTGTCGCCAGGCGGGATGTTGACGTCGAGAATGCGGAGCTGCGGGTTCTCGAAGGTCATGTGATGCCGCGGTTCCTTCGACAGCGGAACCTGGGCCACAACCGAGGCAACGGTCGCAACGAGGAAGAGGCCAAGCCAGCAAGGAACGCCGCGAAGGCGTTCCGGGAGACAGCGTGATGCGTGCATGAGGGGGATCATGCTTCATCGACCCCCGCTCGTGCCAGTCCGAGGTAAGATTTGACCGCGCGTCCGCGGCGCCCACTTCGCCTGGAGGTCTCGAATGACACGTCTCGCCTTTGCTGTCCTTGGTGCCCTGATTCTCTCAACTCCCTCGTGGGCGCAGGCGCCGGCCGACGCTGCCGTCGAGAAGGCGTTGCTCGCCGCCCCGGAAAACATGAAAAAAGACGCGACGGTCGTCGCGTTCAAGCCGGATTTCACCTACGACACGATCAAGAAGGGCACGAACACGATGGTGTGCCTCGACCGGTCGGGCTTGCCTGGCCAGCAGCCGTTCTCCATCGAGTGCACCAGCCTCGCCAATCTGCCCCGCGTCGCGCAGAACCTGAAGTTCGAGGCGGAACCGGATCGCACCAAACGCCAGGCGGCGCTGGACGCGGCAGAAAAGGACAACTCGCGCATCAAGCCCGAATACGGGTCGGTGTGGATCCGGATGCAGGGGAAGGACAAAGACACGGCGCGGACCCACATGACCGTGGCTGTCCCCGGTGCGACCACGCAATCGACCGGCTTGCCAGATAACCCGAAGCAGGGCGGCATCTGGATCATGAACGCGGGGACATCGACCGCCCATCTGATGATCCCCGGACACTGAGCTCGTGCGCATGAAGGCGCTGTTGATCGTGAGCGTGCTCGGCCTGGGGGCGCTGCCGTCCGCCTCCGCCATGGGGCTTCGGCAGGACAGGTCCGCGCAGAGCACGCAGACCTTCGCCGGCGTGATCACCGACGACATGTGCGCGAAGGATGGTCACGAGACCATGCGCATGGGTCCGAATGACGCGGAGTGCACGAAGGCGTGCGTCTCAGCACACGGCGCCGAATACGTGCTCGCCGACGGCAAGAACGTCTACACGCTGAGCGATCAAAAAACACCTGAGAAGTTCGCCGGGCAGCGCGTCCGGGTCACTGGCACCCTCAACGCCAAGACCCGGGCGATTCAGGTGCAGTCGATGAGCGCGGCCAAGTAGCGCTCGTCCGCGTGACCCTCGACGAACTGCGCCGATTCGCCGTCGCGCGCAGTCTGCTTCCTCCGACCACTCTTCAGCGCGCACTCGATGCGCTCGCGTTTGTCCAGGCGGATCCGATTCGCGCCCCGGCCCGGGCTCAGGATCTGACGCTCCGCCACCGCGTCACGGGCTATCGCGCCGGCGATCTCGAACGTCGCTACGCGCGCCTCGACGTTCACGAAGACATCTTCATCAACTACGGCTTCGTCACCAGCGCACTGCAGTCGTTGATGCATCCGCGCGGCGGGCCTGTGCCGTGGAGTGCTGCTCGCGGACGGCACGTGCGCGCGCTGCTCGATTTCGTCCGCACACACGGGACTGTGCATCCACGCGATGTGGACGCGCATTTTTCGCACGGCACAGTGGTCAACTACTGGGGCGGGTCCTCGAGCGCAACGACCCACCTGATGGATGCGATGCACTATCGGGGGTTGCTGCGCGTGATACGGCGAGAGGCGGGGATCCGCATCTACGCCGTGCACGAGCATCCGCCGGGACCACGCGATGCCACGACACGCGCCGCGCATCTCGACTCGCTCGTGGACGTCGTCGTCGGGAAGTACGCGCCGCTGCCAGCGTCAAGCCTTGCGATGCTGGTTCGACGGCTGCGTTACGCCGTTCCACAGTGGAGAGGCGAGCTGGGGCGAACGCTGCAGCGGGCCACACGTCGTCTCGCGCACGCGCGTGTGGAGGGCGTGGACTGGTATTGGCCATCGTCCGAGAGCCCGAGCGCCGCAGCGGTGGACGATCAAGTCCGCCTCCTTGCGCCGTTCGATCCGGTCGTCTGGGACCGACGGCGCTTCGAGATGCTGTGGGGCTGGGCGTACCGCTTCGAGGCCTACACGCCGGTGCCGAAGCGGAAACTCGGGTACTACGCGCTGCCGCTGCTGTGGCGCGACCGCGTCATCGGCTGGGGCAACGTGTCGGTGAAGAACGGCACGTTGCACCCCGATATCGGCTACGTTGCTCCACGCTCGCCGCGCGACCGCGAGTTCCGGCGTGCGCTCGAAGAAGAGCTCGATCGATTGCGCACGTTCCTCGGGCTGGCATGACGGGCGCAGCCAAAAAGCATTGAAACGCAGAGAGCGCAGAGCTCACAGAGGCTGAAGTGGAGTAAAGATGGGGACGTTCTTTACCTCCGACACAATATATGAAGAACGATCTATCGCTGGAGATTTCGAAGGCGACGGCGCGCCTGATGCCGCCGCTGGAAGTGGTGGGCAGGACCGTAAGTAGATCGTTTGGCGATGCATCTGTGACTCTGAGAGATCAGCACATACTGTGGAAGGTCACCTCAGATCTTTCTGTCCTCCGATTGGAAGCAGCCCCTCACTGGGACTCTAGCGCATTCTTTGATGCCGACCTACTGTTGCGCTTGATTGAGAGCGTGCCTAGCGCCGCGTCAGAAGAAGACGAGTCTATCGACGATCTAATCGCACAACTGGAACAGCTTCGTGAACCAGTCTTATCTGCGTTTGCTCAATCGACATGGATGGAAACCAAGCGGCGTTTATTTGATCTAGGTCGTCGTCGTGATGCTGAGCTATTTGGCCGTCCATATAGCACCACGCGAGGAATGACGGCGAGCTGGTGACGCCGACCAACGGTCGGCGCTCGGATCGAGCGGTGGCCCCGATTCGAAAGCGGCGGGGATGCAAGTGCCGTTTTCGATCGGGGCCACCGCTCGATCCGGCTCGCGCGTAGCGCGAGCCACCAGCCGCGGCTTTTCTCTGCGTGCTCTGCGGCCTCTGCGCTGATCAATTCAGTCAGCGCTCACGCGATCGCGAGTTCCGACGTGCGCTTGATGAAGAGATCACCCGCCTGGACACGTTTCTCGGCCTGACGTGACACGGTGCAACGTCACGCGCCAGAGACCGCACCATACCTGTCACCGGCGTACCGGCGCAGGAATCCGGCACGAAACAGCTGCGAGAGTACGCGCTCGGACGTCGAGAGATCGAGACCGAGAAACGCCGCCGCCTCACGCGTGGTGAGCCGAAGATCCGGGGCCGCTTCGAACTCTTCGCGGATCCACTGAACGAGTTTGCGAAAGGACTTCATTTCCATGACTGTTCCGGCGACGCCGGCCTGCACTGTATGAATGGACGGAATGAACATGCAGGACGGCGCCGTTGTGCATTGAGCATTACGCATGGGACTGAGAGCACTGACTGTCGTGCGCGTCAGCGCACGACGTTGAGAATCACCCCGCCGTAGATGCGGTGACCGTACCGCGTCTCCTGTCCGAAGAACGCCGGCGCATCGTCCTTGGACTGCACCGCGATGAAGCGATAGTCACCGCGAAGCCCCCAGCGGCCGGCATACCACTTCACGCCACCACCGACGTTGGTCGTGAGAAACGTGGTGGTGTCGTTGACGCCGACCTCGGCACGCTCGAACAAGCTCAAGCCGCCGAGACCTGCGGTCGCATATGGCACAACCGAGCCGCGACCGGCCGAGACGATCACGTTGCCGCTGTAGTTCAGAAAGTGTGGCGTCTTCACTTCGGCCGTGCCGGTGACGAAATCGAGACTCTGGGAGACGCCCAGCAATCCGCTGACCTCGCCTTCGACGCCGACGAACCGATTGAAGTTCACCGTGGCACTGCCGCCGAGGTCGTAGTTGCCAAAGCTCGGACTGTTGCTGTCGCTCGCTTCGGTGAAGAACGTGGCGCCGCCAGGAATGATCGTGATCTCGAACGTGCCAGGACCAGGCGCCGACTCCTGTGTCTGAGCCTGCGCACGATCAACGCCAACAAGTGAGAGGAGTGCAATGACTGCGATCCAACGTGACATGACTACCTCCGTGAACGTTACGAAATGGGAATTCCGCCGAGGGCCTTGTAGACCGCGATGACGCTCGTGAACACGCCGGCCTCGGCTTGCGCGACGGCGTCCTCTGCCTGCAGCTGTGTGCGTTCCGCGTCGAGCAGCGCCAGGAAATCGACGACGCCCGCTTGATACCGCGTCCGCGCGATCGTCGCGGCGCGGGTGCTCTCGCGCGCCTGATCGGCCAGTCTCACTAGCTGCTCCTGCTCTTCGCGATAGTTGACAAGTGCGTTTTCCGTCTCCTCGATCGCACGCAGGACGATCTGCTCGAACTCGGCGATCGACTCGCGCGTCGCGCCTTCGGCGCCGCGCAGCCGGGCGCGCGCGCTGCCGATATCGAACGCCGCCCAACTGAGCGCGGGCGTCACCGCCCAGGCGCGCGAATCGGAGACGTTGAAGAAGCCGCTGCCGCGTCCGGCCAACAGGCCAAGGAATCCGCTGATACTGATCTGCGGAAAGAGCTCGGCGGCGGCGACGCCCTCGCGCCCCGTCGCTGACGCCAGCCGCCGTTCCGCGGCGCGCACGTCGGGCCGCCGGCGCAGCAGCGAGCCCGGCTCGCCGATGGCCAGCGCCTTTGTCAGCGGCGGATAGGCACGGGGTGTGAGATCGACGCCGAGTGCTCCCGGCCGCACGCCGATCAACACTGCGAGGTGATGCTCACGCTGCGCGATCGCACTTCGGATCGGCGGGATGCTGGCTTCGATTGCCGCCACGCGCGCCGCCGCGCTCGCGACATCCTGTTCCTCACCGATGCCGGCATCGCGCCGGACCTGTGTGAGGCGCAGCGTCTCGCGCTGGTTGAGCAGGCTCCGATCGGCGACCGCGAGCTGCTGCTGGAGACCGCGCAACTCGAAATAGTTGCGCGCCACCTCCGCCGCGACGCTCACGCGCACATCGTCGACCTCGGCCTCGAAGCTCTCGGCGTTCGCCGCTGCCGCCCGCACCTGCGAGCGGACGCGGCCGAACACGTCGATCTCCCAGAAGGCATCGAAGCCGGCGCGATACGTCGTGATGGGACGGGGTCGTTCCGAAAAACCAGGAATCGCCTGATCCCTTCGATCGACGCTCGCGCCGGCTACGGCCGTCGGGAAGCGATCGAGCGCGACATCGTCGAAAAACGCGCGCGCTTGATCGACCCGGGCAACCGCCATTCGGACATCGTGATTGGCTGCCAGTGCTCGACCGACCAGCTCGTCGAGCACCGGATCCTCGAACTGCTGCCACCAGCGCGGATCGAACGGCTGTTGGACGGTCAGCGCCGTGTCCACGTGGCTCAGCACCGCCGGCTCGACGTTGGGCGCGACGTAGGGCCTGCGCACACCGCACGCCGCCGAGGTCAGTATCAGAACTCCGTAGAGCGCGGTCTTCAGACCGCGCGTCAAGATGGGACGCATGATTAGTTCCCCTCCGCCGGTGCGGTGACCGGCAGGACGGGTCTCCTGATGTGCGCGTGACGGTGCGTGAGCTTGGTAATGACGACGTAGAACACTGGAGTCAGGAAGAGACCAAACAGCGTCACGCCAAGCATCCCGGCGAAGACCGCGATGCCCATCGCCTGACGGATCTCGAAGCCCGCTCCCGACGAGAAGACCAGCGGCACGACGCCCATCACGAACGCCATCGACGTCATCAAAATCGGGCGCAGTCGGATGCGGCACGCCGCCAGGATGGCGTCGAGCGTGGACTCTCCTTCTTCCTCGCGCTGCTTCGCGAACTCGACGATCAGAATCGCGTTCTTGCACGCGAGCCCGGCGAGGACGAGGAAGCTGATTTGCGTGAACACGTTGTTGTCGCCGCCCGTCAGCCAGACGCCGGCGATCGCCGAGAACATCGTCATTGGGACGATGAGAATCACCGAGAGCGGCAGCGTCCAGCTCTCGTACTGCGCGGCGAGGACCACGTAGACGAGCAGCACGCAGAGCGGGAACACCAACAGCATGGTGTTGCCGGCGAGCAGCTCCTGGTAAGCGAGCTCCGTCCACTCGAAGGTCATGCCGGGCGGCAGCTCCGCGCGCAGCGTGTCGGCGATCGCCGTCTGCGCCTGCCCGGAGCTGAATCCCGGCGCAGGACCGCCATTGATCTCGGCCGCCGGATAGCCGTTGTAGTGCATGACCTGATCGGGTCCGTAGCTGCGCGACACAGTGACGATCGACCCGAGCGGCACCATGTCGCCGCGCGCGTTGCGTGTCTCCAGACGCCGAATCTGCTCCGGCTGCAGACGGAATTCAGATTCCGCCTGAGCGTTTACCTGATACGTGCGGCCGAAGCGATTGAAGTCGTTGACGTAGAGCGAGCCGAGATAGACCTGCAGCGTCTCGAAGACGTCGGTCAGCTGCACGCCGTAGCTCTTCACGCGCTCACGATCGACGTCCGCCTGAATCTGCGGCACGCTGACCTGGAAGCTCGAAAACAGTCCAGCCAGCGATGGCTGCTTCTGGGCCTTCGCCATGCCGTTCTGGAGCTGCGCATAGAGATCCTCGAATCCACTGCCGGCGCGGTCCTCGACGTAGAGCTTGAAGCCGCCGACCTGCCCGAGTCCCTGTACCGACGGCGGCGGGAAGATCGCGACGATGGCTTCCTGGATCTCGCCGAAGAACTGCCCATTGAGCGCTTGCACGATCGCGCCAGCGGAGAGGTCCCGGCTGGTTCGCTCTTCCGCCGGCTTCAACACGACGAAGGCGATGCCGGCATTCGGCGCGTTGACGAAGCCGTTGATCGACAAGCCGGGAAACGCCACCGAGCTGAGGACGCCGGGATGCTTGAGCGCAATCGACGACATCTTGCGGATGACGGCGTCGGTGCGATCGAGCGTGGAGCCGTCAGGCAACTGCGCGAACGCGACGAGATACTCCTTGTCCTGCGTCGGCACGAATCCCGGCGGCACGCGCGCGAACCCCGCCGTCGTCAGGCCAACGAGGCCGATGTAGAGCACGATCGCCACAGCGGACACGCGCAGCACACGTCCCACGCCGGCGCTGTAGGCATTCGAGCCACGCGAGAAGAGCCGGTTGAACGCGCGGAAGAACCACCCGAACAGCCGATCGGCCACGCGCTGCACGATGTCGCGCGACGCCTCGCGCGGCTTGAGCAGCCGCGACGCGAGCGCCGGGCTGAGCGTCAGCGAGTTGAAAGCCGAGATGACCGTCGAGATCGCAATCGTCAGCGCGAACTGCCGGTAGAACTGACCGGTCAGTCCGCTCACGAACGCGGTGGGAACGAAGACGGCGCAGAGCACGAGCGCGATCGCGATGATCGGACCCGACACCTCTTCCATCGCCTTCCGAGTGGCCTCGAGTGGCGGTAATCCGAGCTCGATATGACGCTCGACGTTCTCGACGACGACGATCGCGTCGTCGACCACGATGCCTATCGATAAGACGAGACCGAAGAGGGACAGCGTGTTCAGCGAGAAGCCCATCGCCAGCATCACGGCGAATGTGCCGATGAGCGACACCGGCACGGCAACGAGCGGGATGATCGACGCGCGCCAGGTCTGCAGGAAGACCATGACGACGATCACGACGAGCAGAATCGCCTCGAACAACGTTTCGACCACCGCCGTGATCGAGTTGCGGACGAAGACCGTCGGGTCGTAGACGATCTTGTAGTCCACGCCCTCAGGAAACTCCTGCTTCAGCCGCTCCATCGTCTGGCGCACCTGGTTCGACGCCTCGATGGCATTGGTGCCTGGCCGCTGGAAGATGCCGATCGCGACCGCCGGCTGGTTATCAAGCAGGCTGCGCAGCGCGTACTGATTCGCGCCCAACTCGACCCGTCCGACGTCGCGCACGCGGGTGATCTGTCCGTCAGGAGTCGCCCGGACGACGATGTCCGCGAATTCGTCCTCGGTCGTCAGCCGGCCACGCGTGTTGACCGACAGCTGGAAGGTCGTGTCCACAGGCGCGGGCTGCGCGCCGAGAACGCCGGCCGCAACCTGCACGTTCTGCTCACGGATCGCCTGAATGACATCCGACGTTGTCAGGCGTCGCGACGCGAGCCGATTGGGGTCGAGCCAGACCCGCATGCTGTACTCGCCGGCGCCAAACACCTGCGCACTGCCCACGCCGGCGATGCGCGCCAGTTCGTCCTTGACGCGCAGGTTGGCGAAGTTCGAGAGATACAGCTGGTCGTAGCGGCCGCTCGGCGACACGAGGTGCACGACCATGATGAAGTCCGGCGTGGACTTCTCCGTCACCACACCGATGCGCTGCACTTCCGACGGCAGTCGCGGCAGCGCCTGCGCCACGCGGTTCTGCACCTGCACCTGCGCGTTATCAAGGTCGGTGCCGAGCCCGAAGGTGACAGTCAGTTGCATCCGGCCGTCCGACGTCGCTTGCGAGAACATATAGAGCATGTCCTCGACGCCGTTGATCTGCTGCTCGAGTGGCGACGCCACCGTTTCGGCGATGACCTTCGGATTCGCCCCCGGATACGTGGCACGCACGACGACTGTCGGAGGCACCACCTGCGGGTACTCGCTGACCGGCAGCCGCAACAGCGCGAGCGCTCCGGCAACCACGATCACCAGCGACAGCACGGCGGCAAAGATCGGCCGATCGACGAAGAACTTCGAGAATCTCATGACGAGTGATCCGTCGCCTCAACGACGGGAGTGACCTGCACTCCTGGACGAACACGCTGCAGACCATTCACGACGACCGACTCGCCTGCCTCGACTCCAGTACGAACGACGCGAAGACCATCGACGATCGGGCCGAGCGTCACGCTGCGGTACTGAATCTCGCTCTTCGGCCCGACGACGTAGACGAACTTCTTACTGAGGTCGGTGCCGACGGCGCGGTCCTGAACCAGCAGGCCGCGATACGACGCCGTACCGGCGAGACGTAGCCGCACGAACAGGCCAGGCGTGAGCTGACCGTCGCTGTTGCGGAAGACCGCTCGCCCGCGAATCGTGCCGGTCGCACCATCGAGCTGGTTGTCCAGAAAGTCCAGGTGACCCAGCCGCGGGAAGTTCTCGTCATTGGCCAGAGCCATGCGAATCGGCAGCTCAGTGCCGCGCCGGCCGACGTTGCGTAGGTTCAACCCTTTTGAACCGGCCGCGGCCGAGTACTTCAAGAAGATCTGCTCGTCGGCATCGAAGTAGGCGTAGACGGGATCCAGCGAGACGACGGTCGTGAGCAACGTCGCTTCGCCCGGTCCGCTCGAGACCAGATTGCCCTCGGTGACGATCGCGCGGCCGACGCGGCCGTCGATCGGTGAGGTGACCTTCGTGAATTCGAGGTTCAACTCCGCCGCCCGGAGCGCGGCCTCGACGGCTGCCGATTGCGCCGTCGACTCCTGCGCGAAGGCCGCGCGTCGGTCGTGCTCCTCTTTCGCGATGGCGTTCTCGGCGCGAAGCTTCTCGGCAGTCTGGAGCTCAGACGCTGCACGCTGCCCGGTGGCGCGAGAACGAGCGAGCTCGGCGCGAAGACGATCCACTTCGGCCTGGAACGGGCGCGGGTCGATCTCGAAGAGCGGATCGCCGCGTCGGACAATGGCGCCTTCCTGGAACCGCACCGCGGCAATCAGACCGGAGACGCGCGGACGGACTTCGACGGAATCGACCGCCTGTAACCGTCCGGTGAATTCGTCCCATTCGGTCACATCGCGCTCGATGACGCTGGCCACGGTGACCTGTGGCGGTGGGGGCGGGCCGGGCTGTGCCGATGTCTGCACGCAACCGGCCGCGAGAACGATCACGGCGAGCGGCGCCAGCAAGCGCCGGCCACGCCGAACAACAGTGTGAGAGTGAGTCATACGCTATGCAGTCTGGCGCTCGCGTGCGGCTCCAAACAATCGGGCAGTGGCCGCAGACCGGCCTCCCGCTAGCGCATCAGGTGCAGGACCGACGTCCTACGCAGTGAGGACTACGACTTTTGGCCGATGTGACACTCGGCCATGCGGGCCATCGCTACCGGGGTGCAACCTGCTCGATAATGGGGAGTCATGAAGGGTGAACCGATG
>Ga0114129_10014921_pt1 | contig 11068 bp, 6 predicted proteins | sample RhiMetdeltSRZDD1_FD_80071 | JGI IMG/M metagenome (GOLD analysis project Ga0114129, IMG submission 80071) | Populus rhizosphere microbial communities from Tennessee, USA - Rhizosphere MetaG P. deltoides SRZDD1 (version 2) (version 2) | ecosystem: Host-associated > Plants > Roots > Rhizosphere >... | reverse complement strand
TCGCCGAGGCGAACTACTTGTCGACGAAAACCGCGCTGCGAACCGGTCAGCGGCTGATCATCCCGCGCGCGCCGTCTCTCGGTGCGGTCGCGCGCAACGAGAGTCCCTCAGGCCCGGAGTCGCCGCGCGTCGATGCGGTGAATGCCAGCAACATGACGCCGCGAACGAGCTCGAAGCTCGAGAGCACCGAGCGCGTGCGGATGACGCATCGGGTTCGGCAGGGTGACACGCTCTATTCAATCGCCAAGCACTACGACACGACCGTCGCGTCCGTCAAAGAATGGAACCACCTGCGCAACAACACGATTCAGGTGGGACAGCGCCTCACGATCTACCAGCGGGCGGCCGTCGCCACCGACTGATCGCCTCCTCGGGATCAGGTCCGTGGCCCAGCGCGTGCGCTTCACACGCCGCGTACAGATACTTCCACTCCTCGTAGATCGCGTGACGCTCGGCATCGGGTCTGATCACAGACGCCGACATGGGCGCGGCGAAACCGCGAACAATCTCCGACCAGCCTTCCTGGCGGCCGTCCGCTGACGCGTCGGCGTGCGACGCGCGCAGGGCTGCGCCGAGCGCCGCCGAATTCGTGACCTCGAGCTGATACACCTCGGCTCCGAACACATCGGACATGACCTGCAGGATCGCGCGGTTGGCTGACGCTCCTCCTGTGGCATGGATGGTGTGCGCGCGTACGCCCATCCACGACGAGTGCAGCGACATCGCGATCTGTTGCGACTCAATCAGCGCACGCGTCGTCGCCGACCCGCTCTCGGTTGCTGCGTACCGCCGTACGCCCGGCGTGGACACCCGCGGCGTGATCTCCGGCTCGAACCACGGCAACAAAACGCCGCCGGCCGTGGGCGCCGTCTCCGCCAGCGCACGTGAAAAATCGCCCCACGACATCCCGAGCGATTCGCGAACGCGCTCGCGCGCCAACGATCCGTTCTGAAAGACGGTCAATCCCATGAACGCGCCGGTCGGCGACCCGAACACGTGACCCGTTCCCGAGTCGTCCACGCGCGCCTCGTTCATCAGGCCAAAGACAGTGTCGCTCGTGCCCATCGACACCGCGAATACGCCTTCGTGCACGAGTCCCGTCCCGATCAGACTGCTGGGGTTGTCGCCCGACCACGCGATCACCCGTGCCGGCGGGAAGCCGTAGCGTCGCTGCCAGTATGGAGCGAGCGTGCCGACGACCGCCCAGGGGGGCGCTAACGGAGGCAGCTTCGACTCCAGTCCTGGCGCAGTTGCCGCCACCGCTTCTGGCCACCAGTCGCCCGTCGCGAGTGCCATGAGATTCATGCCGGAGCCATCGCCGGTGTCGATCGGCGCCTGGCGGCCGGACAACAGCGATGCCAGGTACGAGCTCACCAGATGCACACGATCGGTCGCGTCGTAGTCCCTTCGCGATCGCTTGAAGAACTTGCGAATCTGCGGCCCGGTGAAGCGCTCGAAGGCGCGGGATCCGGTTCGCCGTGCCAGCTGCACTTCTCCACCGACGGCAGCCGTGATCTCGGCACACTCCTCCGACGTGCTCGAATCCATCCAGATCGGCGATGCGGCGCGTGAGAACACCGCCTGCAGTTGATCGACGAGCGGACGTGAGGCATCGAGCGTCGCGAGCACCTCGGTCGCGCGTCGGTTGAGGTACACGCTGCCGTGTTGCTGGGCCGATCCACACACGGCGGCAATCTGGCGCACGTCGATCTCTTTCGAGAGACGCGCCAGCATCGTGTCGAGCGCTTCTGCCCACATGAGCGGCGACGACTGAGCCACACGCGGGTCTGGACTCGGCAACACGCCGTGCCGGGTGCCGTACTTGGGCAGCGCGGTGTCGAACGTGAAGCCTTCGGTACACACAACACGTCGCCGATCGCCAGCGACCTCTATCACGACCGCCGACAGACTCTGTGTGCTCGAATCGAGACCGAGATAGAACGCCATGTTCCCGCGCGCTCTACCAGTCGTGCATCGTCCCGTCCAGCCGCCTCGCGATTGGGAGATAGGCGCGCTGATAGGGGAAGGTCGCGGCCAGCGTCTCGTCGATATCGACGCCGAGTCCGGGCGCGTCGCCAGGGTGCATGGAGCCCGACGCAAAGGTGTAGCGATGCGGGAACACGCGATCCGTCTCCGGCGTGTGGGGCATGTACTCCTGAATCCCGAAGTTGTGCACGCTCACATCGAAGTGCAGCGCCGCAGCCATGCACACGGGGCTCAGGTCGGTCGCGCCGTGGCAGCCGGTCCTCACCTGATACGGTTCGGCGAGGGCGGCGATCTTCCGCAGATGGCTGATCCCTCCCGCATGCACGACTGTCGTGCGGATGTAATCGATCAACTGCTCCTGAATCAGCTGACGACAGTCGTAGACGGAGTTGAACACTTCGCCGACGGCGAGTGGTGTCGTAGTGTGCTGGCGAATCAGCCGAAAGCTCTCCTGGTTCTCGGCGGGAGTGGGATCTTCGAGCCAGAAGAGATGGTATGGCTCGAGCGAGTGGCCGAGGCGCGCCGCCTCGATCGGAGTCAGGCGATGGTGCACGTCGTGAAGGAGATGGAGCTCGGATCCGAACTCGGCGCGAAGCCGTTCGAAAAGCGGGGCGACCATCGGCAGATACCGCTCGCTGCTCCATCGCGTCTCCGGCGCAAGACCGCGCTCGGCCGGCTCGTAGGCATCGCCGCGCGTGACGCCGTAGGTCCGCTCGATTCCAGGCACGCTGCACTGGGCTCGCACCGCGCGATAGCCTCGTTCAACGTAGCGCCGCGCCGCGTCCACCGTTTCGGCGATCGTCTCACCACTGGCGTGCCCGTAGACGGTAACCGCGTCGCGCGACGCTCCGCCGAGCAGTTGGTAGACCGGCGCGTCGAGCGATTTGCCCTTGATGTCCCACAGTGCCATGTCGACCGCAGAAATGGCCGCCATGGTGATCGGCCCGCGCCGCCAGTACGCGCCCTTATAGAGGAATTGCCAGATGTCTTCGATGCGTCTGGCGTCGCGGCCGATCAGCAACGGGATGACGTGATCGCTCAAGTAGCTGGCGACAGCGAGTTCGCGACCATTCACCGTCGCGTCGCCGAGCCCGTACACACCCTCCTGTGTCTCCAGCTTGAGTGTGACGAAGTTCCGCCCCGGACTGCACGTGATCACCTTGCCAGTAGTGATGCGCATCGATCGCCACCGGCACTACGACGTGACGCCGAGGAGGAGGTCGACGACGAGCTGATCGAGCCGCTCGTACGGCAGACGTCGAGCAGCGAGAGCGCGTCGATCGAAGGAGCGCGCCTTCAGCTCCGCTGCCCGCGTCGGGGTGTACGGTCCCAACAGGGATGGTCCCTCGCTGCCACGGATCTCAGCGAGCAGCGCTTGAATCCTCGCGTCCGCGCAAAACTGCTTCACCTTCTGTTTCAGGATCAGGTACGTGCGCATGCACCCCCGGGCGAAATCCCACACGCCTTCTTCGTCCTCGGTCCGATACGCGTGTGCGTCGAAATGGCGCGGTCCATCGTATCCACCTTCCTCGAGCAGCTTGACGAGAAAGAAGAGCGATTTGATCGACTCCGAGCCAAAACGCAAGTCCTGATCGAATCGGCCCGGCTTCTGATCGTTGAGATCGATGTGAAACAGCTTGCCGGCCTCGAGCGCCTGGGCGACCGCGTGGTAGAAGTTCAAGCCGGCCATCTGCTCGTGTGCGAACTCTGGATTGACGCCGACCATGTCCGGATAGTCGAGCGTTGGGATGAACCCGAGATACGAGGCGGTGGTCGGAAAGTAGATGTCGCCGCGCGGTTCGTTTGGCTTGGCCTCGAGCGCGAATCGGAGGTCGTATTTCTGGTCGCGCACGTACCCGCACAGGAAGTTCATGGCTTCGCGGAAGCGCTTGATCGCCTCGACCGGATCCTTGCCGGCATCGGCTTCAGCGCCCTCGCGTCCGCCCCAGAACACGTACGTGTGCGCACCGAGCTCTACACCGAGATCCATCGCGCGCATCGTCTTCTGGAGGGCGTAGGCGCGCACGTTCGGATCGTGCGAGGTGAAAGCGCCGTCCTTGAACACCGGATCGGTGAACAGGTTGGTCGTCGCCATCGGCACGGTCATGCCCGTGTCCTTCAAGGCCGCGCGGAACGCACTGACGATTCGATCTCGCTCGGCAGGCGTGGCGTCGATCGGCACGAGATCGTTGTCGTGGAAATTGACGCCGAACGCGCCGGCTTCAGCCAGCCTGTGGACGGCCCGAACGGGATCGAGCGGCGGACGCACGAACTCGCCGAACGGATCGCGGCCGCGATTGCCGACGGTCCATAGACCGAACGTGAATTTGTCTGTGGTTGTTGGGCTCAGCATCATCGCCTTCTAGCCGTTGAAATACACATACGCGGCCGTGATCAGCAACAGTACGATCGCAGAACTGATCACGTCCAATCTCGTCCAGCTTTGCCTCGATGCGCGTCGCTGTTCGGGCGTGACCGTCTCATAGGTGAGGCCAGTGATCTGTGTGTCGCTTGGCGGCGTCGTCGCGTAGCTCACCAGGATCAGAACTACAACTGATACCAGAAAGATCAGCAGGCTGTAGTACTGAAAGTACACGTTGTTGAGGATCCAGAGGGCTGAGCCGGGAGCGTAGCCATGTTCGTAGCCTTTGATTCCGAGAGTGACCGGCGTATCGATCGCCAGCCGCGCGAGACCAAGGCCAAAGCCGGTCAGCAGCGCGGCGAGGCAGCCCGCTGCGGTCAGGCGGCGCATCAGCACACCGAAGAAGAACACGGCGGCGATCGGCGGCGCCAGATACGCTTGAATCCCCTGCAGGTACTCATACAACCCACGTGCGCCTTGAATCACGGGAATCCACGCCAGCGCGATGAGCACCATGACGCCGGTGGCGACGCGCCCCATCCACACCAGCTGCCCTTGCGATGCGCGCGGATGAAGCTTGCCGTAGAAGTCGATCGTGAACAACGTCGACGAGGCGTTGAATGCGCCGGCGAGCGAGCTCATGAGCGCCGCGAGCAGCCCGGCGACGACGATGCCGCGCAGGCCGGCTGGCATGACGTGCTGCACCATCAGGGGAAATGCGGCTTGCGCCGCCGCCGGCACCACATCGCCGCGCTGATCGACCAGGCCGGCGAGCGATGGGATACGCCCTGTCTTGGCAAGCGCCACAGCGATCATGCCCGGGATGATGAAGATGAACACCGGCAGCAGCTTCAGGAACGCGGCGAAGATCGTGCCGCGCCGCGCTTCTCGCTCGTTCGGGGCGCCAAGCGTGCGCTGAACGATGTATTGATCCGTGCACCAGTACCAGAGGCCGACGATCGGGGCGCACAGCAGCATGCCGGGCCAAGGATAGTTCTGGTTGAAGTACCACGCCATGCGGCCGGTCTCGTTGATCGGCGACCACGTGCCTTCGACACCGGCGGGAATGATCGGCTTCCAGAGATTGAACAGCTCCGGCGCCAGCGCCGCTCGCAGCTCGCTCCATCCACCGAGGCGCGCCAGCCCGAAGATCGTGAGCAGCAGCGAGCCGACCACGAGCACCGCGGTTTGAACCGTGTCGGTGTACGCCACCGCACGCATGCCGCCGACGATCGTATAAAGGCCTGTCAGGACGACGACCAACACTGAGCCGATCCAGAAGCTGTTGAAGACAGTGTTGCCGATCTGCACGTGCAGCTCCGGCAGCAGCACGCCGAACACGACGCCGCCAGCAAAGATCCCGACGGCCATCTTCGTCAGCACGTACGCGACCAGCGAAATGAGCGACAGCACCCAGCGGGCCGCTGCCGAGAACCGGCGTTCGAGGAACTCCGGCATCGTGTAGACCTTCGATCGGAGATAGAACGGCACCAGCACCCAGCCCAGCACGAGCAGGCACCAGGCGTGGAGCTCGTAGTGGGCCAGTGCGACGCCACTCGTCGCTCCCGCGCCAGCCAGACCGACCAGGTGTTCGGATCCGATATTCGACGCGAAGATCGACGCGCCGACGACGATCCATCCAAGGTCGCGTCCGGCCAGAAAATAGTCGTCCGCCGTGTTCCGGCTGCGAGCGACCGCCCACCAGGTGAGCGCGGCCAGCAGCGCGAAGTAGAGCGCGATCATCAGCCAATCGAGCGCGACCATGAACGGCGTAGCATAGCAGCCAAGGGCTCTGCGGCTGATATCCTCCGCAGAGCCCTTGGCTGACAACAGTGTCTGTTTGGCGCGCTTCGCGCGCGCGGACCGCTATGCGACCAGCGACACATTCACATTTCATGGCTCGGAGCCGCATAGCGGTCCGGGGAAATCTCCGTTCACCGTCGGTATCTGTCGCGCATCTGGTGTTGCTTCTTTGCGTCTTTCGCGTGGCCGATGTGTATGCTGAGAGCGGGTACGACGCGTGGTTGCGGTATCCACGCATCGACGGCGCCGTCCGTGACCGCTACGCGTCGATTCCGCGTCGCCTCATGCTGGCCGGCGACTCGCCGGTGCTGCGGACCGCGCGTGATGAGACCGTTCGTGGACTCAGCTCGCTGCTCGGCGAGCCGGCAGTGCCGATCACGTCGCGCGGCAGCGGCTCCGTCATCATCATGGGGCTGCTCGATCGCATCCGCATGCTGGTGGACGATCCCGGAGTGCCGACTCAGCTTCGAGCCGACGGGTTCTGGATCGGACGCGTCGTCACGCGCGAAGGCCCCGCGCTCATCGTCGCCGGACAAAACGATCGCGGCGTGCTCTACGGAGCGTTCGCACTGCTCCGCCGCATCGCCGCCCATGCCGACATCGCGCAGCTCAACGAACGCGAGGAGCCGGCGGCGCCGGTCAGATGGATCAACCACTGGGACAATCTCGACGGCACGATCGAGCGCGGGTACGCGGGGCGTTCGATCTTCTTCGACAGCGGCCGCGTCGTTGACGATCTGACGCGCGTCCGCGACTACGCCCGCCTGCTCGCGTCGGTCGGCATCAACGGTCTCACGATCAACAACGTCAACGCGAACGCGCAGGTCATCAGCGACGCGTTCCTTCCGCAGCTGGCGCGCGTCGCGGACACGTTGCGCCCGTGGGGCATCGCGCTGTCAGTCTCGATCGACTTCAGCAGTCCGATGCGGATTGGCGGGCTGGACACCTTCGATCCGCTTGACGCACGCGTCATCTCGTTCTGGAAGGGGCGCGTCGACGCGATCTACAAGGCGGTGCCCGATCTCGGGGGCTTCGTGCTCAAGGCCGACTCCGAGGGCCGCCTCGGTCCGTCCGCGTACGGACGCACGCACGCGGATGCGGCCAATGTGATTGCGCGGGCGTTGGCCCCGCATAACGGAGCGATCTTTTATCGCGGTTTCGTGTACGACCACCTCATGGACTGGCGCAATCAGAAGAACGATCGCGCGCGCGCCGCCTACGACAACTTCCGGAAGCTCGACGGGCAGTTCGACGCCAACGTCATCCTGCAGATCAAACACGGGCCGATCGACTTTCAGGTGCGCGAGCCGGCATCGCCGCTCTTCGGCGCACTGCAGAAGACCAATCAAGCGATCGAGCTGCAGATTACGCAGGAGTATCTCGGCCAGCAGCGTCACGTCTGCTTCATCGTCCCCATGTGGAAGCGCGTCCTCGATTTCGACATGCAGGCAAAGGGCACCGGCACGCAGGTGAAGAGCCTCGTGAGCGGACGCGTGTTCGGGCGACGGACCGGCGGGTTCGTGGGTGTGTCCAACGTCGGCCGCGACACGAACTGGCTCGGGCACGACCTCGCGATGTCCAACTTGTATGGCTTCGGCAGGCTCGCGTGGAATCCAGATCTTCAGTCGCGTCAGATTGCCGACGAGTGGACCAAGCTGACGTTCAGCGACACGCCGCAGGTGGTCGACACGATCGCCGGCATGCTGCTCGAGTCGTGGCCGACCTATGAGAACTACACGGGCCCGCTCGGCGCGGGGACCCTCACCGACATCATCGGCGTGCACTACGGACCCGGCATCGAATCGTCCGAGCGGAACGGCTGGGGCCAATGGCATCGTAGCAACGGCACTGGCATCGGGATGGATCGTACAGTCGCGACCGGCACGGGATTCATCTCCCAATACTCACCGGCCGTTGCTGCGGTGTACGAATCGCTCACCTCAACGCCGGACGATCTGCTGCTGTTCTTCCATCACGTCCCGTACACCTACAAGCTGCGGTCGGGCAAGACGGTCATTCAGCACATCTACGACTCGCACTACGAGGGCGCCCAGAACGCGGCAGGATTCGTCGAACGCTGGCGGCGTCTCGAGAAGTTCATCGATCCCGAGCGGCACGCGTCAGTGCTGGCGAAGCTCGAATACCAAGCCGGCCACGCGATCGTCTGGCGCGACGCGGTGAACAGCTGGTTTCAGTGGATCTCCGGCGTTCCCGATGCGATGGGCCGCATCGGACGATCTCCTGGCCGGGTCGAAGCGGAGTCGATGACGCTCGAGCGGTTCTCGACCGGCGCCGTGATTCCGTGGGAGACCGCGTCTGGCGCGCAGGCGGCGATCTGCTCGGCGGGAGGGACATGCGCCGCACGGCATCGCTACCAGGGCACGGCCGGGATCTACGACATCGCGGTGCAGTATTTCGTCGAGAGCGACGGCGCGGCGCGGTATGCGCTCTCCGTCGGCAGCCGGCAAGTCGAGAGCTGGGTCGCCGACGCGCAGTTCGGATCGAATACGCCAAACGGCCACACGTCCACGCGTCGAACCGCTCACCGCGTGACGCTGGCGCCAGGCGACGAGATCCGCGTCGAGGTCAGCACGATGCCGCCCGACGGCGGGGCCGTCGACTACATCGAGATCGTGCCGAGCGATCGCTAGGCGTCACTTTCTGCGCATTTCGCCGTCGCGCCGGATCGCAGGATCTGCGACGTTGGCTGTGAAGGGTTTTCGGAATCCCCTGCGATTCCGTCAAGAGGCCGCAGGTATCGGTTCTTGCACTCGTAGAGCCTCGTGCTCGCGAGTCTCCGCAGCGCTGCCGTCTTCGGGATCGAAGCCTACCCCGTTCACATCGAGGTCGATGTCGCCTTTGGGCTTCCCCACTTCACGATGGTGGGCCTGCCCGATGCCACCGTTCGTGAGAGCCGCGACCGCGTTCGATCGGCGATCCGCAACTCCGGCTTCGAGTTTCCTCATCACCGCATCACGGTGAACCTCGCGCCGGCCGACGTGCGCAAGGCAGGCTCCTCGTTCGATCTGCCGATCGCGCTTGGTCTGCTGGCGACGTCAGGGCCGCTCACCCGTCGCGCCGTCGACGACACGGTGGTCGTCGGCGAGCTCTCGCTCGATGGCGCGATCAACGGCATTCGCGGCGTGCTGCCGATTGCGATCGCCGCGCGGCGTCTTGGACTCAAGCGCTTGCTGTTGCCTCCGCAAAACGCCGCCGAGGCGTGCGCGGTCGAAGGACTCGAGGTCTGCACCGCACGCTCGCTTCCCGAGGCCGTCGATGCGCTGAACAACCCCGAGCGCGCACAGCGCGCCGTACCGGTGTCCAGCGCCACGCCGCCTCGACGCGAGCGTGAGGGCGACCTCGCCGATGTGCGCGGTCAGCTGTTTGCGCGGCGCGCGATGGAAGTGGCCGCGGCTGGAGACCATAACCTGCTGCTCACTGGGCCACCGGGCGCGGGCAAGACGATGATGGCGCGCCGTCTCGGTACCATCCTGCCGCCGCTCACTTTCGACGAGTCACTCGAGTGCACCGCGATCCACTCGGTTGCCGGCACCCTGCCGGCGGGAAGCGGATTGCTCACCGAACGTCCTTTCCGCGCGCCGCATCACACCGTGTCGAACGTCGCTCTCGTCGGCGGGGGCAGCATTCCACGGCCAGGTGAGATCTCGCTCGCGCACAACGGCGTGCTGTTCCTCGACGAGATGCCCGAGTTCGATCGTCGCGTCCTCGAGGTCCTTCGTCAGCCGCTCGAAGAAGGGCGCGTCACGATCGCGCGCGCCGCGCGCACCGCGATCTTTCCTGCCCGCTTCGTGCTCGTCGCGGCGATGAATCCGTGTCCATGCGGCTTTCAAGGCGACGAGCGCCGACCATGCCGCTGCGCGCCGGCGCAGATCGCAAGGTACCGGGGAAGGTTGTCGGGGCCTCTGCGCGATCGGATCGACCTCATCGTCGACGTGCCGACGGTCCCGGTCGACGCGATTGCCGACGGCGCACCGGGTGAAGCCTCAGCCCCGGTGCGCGAGCGAGTGTGTGCCGCTCGTCGCGCGCAGCAACTGCGATACGGAGAGCGCGGCGCGAGAACCAACGCCGACCTGCGCGGCAGCGCGGTGGCCGCGTTCTGCCGGCCCGATGCGGCCGGCCGCGCGCTGCTACGGCGAGCCGTGAGCGCGATGGGGCTCAGCGCGCGTGGATACGACCGCGTCCTCAAAGTGGCGCGAACGATTGCCGATCTCGCAGGTGCCCGCGACGTAGCCAGCGATCATGTGGCCGAGGCGCTGCAATACAGGCTCGCGGAGTAGCGCGCATGACGACGGAAACATCCTCGCGGAGTCTGTCAGCGAAACAGCGAGGGCGCGACCTCGGCGAGGTACCGGCGCCACACCTGGAAGTTGTGCTTGCCTTCGGTTGCGCGGAACGTATGCGTTACGCCATTGGCTGTGAGCATCCGGTTGAAGTCTTCGATGGACTTGAAAAGCCCATCCTCAGTACCGCAGCCGATCCAGAACAGTGCGAGACGCTGGTTGACCGTGCTGACGTCGCCCACGAGCGACTTGAAATCGAGGCTACCCGTCTGCGAAAACGTGACACCTCCCAACGCCGGGCTGAAAGCGGCAATCCGACTGAAGAGATCCAGTTGGGAAAGCCCTATCGCGAGCGCCTGCGCACCACCGAGCGACAGGCCTGCCACAGCGCGCGAAGCCCGGTCCGCGCGCACGCGGTAGTTTGCCTGGACGAACGGGAGGAGTTCTTCCCTGACGTCACGATTCAACAAGTCTCGCCTCCGCATGGGATCGGTTCCCTGGGCGAGCGGCGATGTCGGCGGATACGCATAGCCATACGGCATCACCACGACGAGTGGTTTGAGCGTGCCGGTCGCGATGAGATTGTCGAGAATCCAGTTCAGGCGGCCGTTTCGGG
>Ga0114129_10014920_pt1 | contig 11069 bp, 12 predicted proteins | sample RhiMetdeltSRZDD1_FD_80071 | JGI IMG/M metagenome (GOLD analysis project Ga0114129, IMG submission 80071) | Populus rhizosphere microbial communities from Tennessee, USA - Rhizosphere MetaG P. deltoides SRZDD1 (version 2) (version 2) | ecosystem: Host-associated > Plants > Roots > Rhizosphere >... | reverse complement strand
CGCGCCCGGGAGGCCCGCCGCGCCGTCGTCGTCGCGGAAGCCTCCCGGGGAAAGACCCTGCCGCTGCCGACGACCGGCCGGCCCGTCCCGGCGCCCGGTACGAGCCTCCCGACCGAGGCCCCTTTGTAATCGTCTGGGGGACAGGTTCTACGAACCTGCACCCCACACCGAATTACCTGGGGGACAGGTTCCGCGAACCTGCACCCCAAACCGAATCACCTCATCTATACAGAATCCCGGAACGGATCCTGCAACGCTCCCCGTTGGGTCATGAGCGATAGCAGTTCCGTTTTTCACGAGGTCTTAATCATGAAAACGAAAGGTCTCGTTCTCGCAGTTCTCTCGCTCGGCTTGCTCGCCCTCGCGGCCGCCGGCCAGACGCCGGTCATCCGGGGCCCCAAGCCCTCGAAGGCCATTACGATTTCGGGCTCCGGCAACCAGGTCGTTATCCTTCAGGGGAACCTCGAAGCCTCGAACGTCGTTGCCGCGATGGCGTCCCGCGCGAACGTCTTCGTTTCCGGCAGATCGACTCTCGCCCCGGGTCAGGTCGTATTTCTCGGTCCGACCGGGCCGGCAGCGTCGTCGACAGCGGTGGACATGGTTGTCGTCTCCCCCCGCGCCGGCGCGGCCGCCAGCCCCTTGAGCGCCACGATCCAGCAACAGGTGTTCTTGGGCGACCTGGTCCGAGCGACTCCAGGTCCGGGGGGTCTCACGGACCAGACGGGCGGCTTCGTCTTCGGTGCGAACGGGTTCCCGGTCGCGGTGACTGCCGCTCCGAACGGAGCGGCAACGCTCGCGATCGGACCGAACGGGTTTCCCACGCTCGGTTCTCCGACTCCGACGATTGACACGAACGGATTCCCTGCCGGAACCGGCACGGCGTTCCCGCAGACCAGCCTGACGACGACGGCGGGTTCGGCCACGACCATCGTCGTTCCGGCCAGGGCGCGGACGACGACCGTCGGAGCGGCCGCTCCGACGCGCGGCGCCGCCGGTTCCGCTGCAACGCGCTGACCCACCAACATAATCGCAAGGGGGACAGTGCGATTCGGTGTGGGGTGCAGGTTCACAGAACCTGTCCCCCAGGCTCTCAAATGTCGATCGTCAGCCCATCCCGCGCGGGCGTGACCTCGCACTCGGCGAAGCGCTCGGAAACGAGCTTTCCGAGCGCTTCCGCGAGGGCTTCCTCTCCCATCTCGATCGGTCCCTTTCCGAAATGGGAGAAGACCGCCCGCCGGATCCCGTACTTCGCGAGCCAGCCGAGCTGGGCGCGGACGGTGGTGTGGCCGAGAAGAGTTCCGCTCGGATGCCGTCGCACGAGTGACCCTTTGAGCGTTGAGCCGTCCCCGACGTAGACGTCCGCGCTCGAGAGGGCTTCTTCCGGGCTCTCGAAAGACACGATGTCGCCCGAGTAGACGAGAACGCGGCCGGAGATCTCAAGCCGTGCGGCGATGCACGGGCAACGGACGGAGTGAACGACGGGAAACGCCGTCAGGCGAAGCGGGCCCACCGGAACGCCTTTCCCCGATTCGAGGACGACGCGCTCTTGGATCGGGAATTTCTCCGTCAGAGAGTGGGTGATCTCCGAGGCGTAGACGGTTGCGGAGGTTCCCTCCTCCAGCCCCCAGGAGTGATCGGGGTGGGCGTGGGACACGAAGATCGCGTCGGGTCGGATTTTCTCGAGCAGACCCTTGCGGTTTTCGCCGAAGTCACAGAGGAGTCGGAACCCCTCTGCCTCGATCGTGAAGGCGGAGTGGCCGGAGTGCGCCGGCGACGACTCCTCGACGTAACCCTTCGTCCCGTAGAAGTGAAGACGCAAGAACCCTATTGTCATCCCGAGCGAAGCGAGGGATCTCTTCCGGGGCCAGGAGAGATTCCTCGTCGCTTTGCTCCTCCGAATGACAAGATCCCGCGGTGAGGTTCGGGAAGCTCGAGCTCGACATCGTGCGCGGTTCCGGCTTTCGCCTGGACGGCGGGGCGATGTTCGGGGTCGTTCCGAAGGTCCTCTGGGAGAAGAAGTTCCCGGCCGACGAGCGAAACCGGATCGGGCTCGCGACGAACTGCCTCCTCGTGCGGGGCGGCGGCTACACCGCTCTGGTCGAGAGCGGCCTCGGCGAGAAGTGGGACGAGAAATCCCGGGAGATGTACGCGATCGACGGCTCGAGGACGATCGCCGGCGGGCTCGCACAGAAGGGCGTGCGTCCAGACGATGTCGACGCCCTCGTCCTGTCGCACCTCCACTTCGACCACGCCGGCGGCGCGACGCGTCTCGACGGTGGCCGCGCGGTGCCGGCGTTGCCGAACGCGACCGTTTTCGTCCAGGAGGAGGAGCTCTCGCACGCGCGGGCGCCGAACGAGAGGGACCGGGCGTCCTACCGCCCCGATGACTGGGAGCCGTGCGCCGCCGCGGGGCGCATCGAGACGGTCTCGGGCGTTGTCGAGGTCCGGCCGGGACTGACGGTCGTTCCGGTCCGCGGACACAACGCCGGGATGCAGTCGATCCGGATCGACTCGGAGGGGCGGACTGCTTTCTATTTCGCCGACGCGCTGCCCACCTCCGCGCACGTCCCGATCCCCTGGATCATGGGCTACGACCTCTACCCCGTCGATTTGATCGAGAACAAGAAGCGGCTGGTCCGACAGGCGGTCGACGAAAAATGGCTGTGCGTCTTCGAGCACGACCCGAACGTGCCGTGGGGAACGATCGTCGAAGACGAAGACGGAAAGCGGCGCGTCGAGCCTTTCCGGGCCTAGCGATCGTCGCGCCGCTTGCGCTCGATTTCCTCGCGCAGCGCGGCGAGGATCTCGACTTCGACCAGGTCCTTCGGCCGGGCCGCAGTACGTTTCAGGCGGATGAGGTCCTGAAGGGCGGCGACGAGAACAGGGACCGAATCCACGACCATCTCGGCACTCCCGTCGACGAGATCCTGGAAGCCTTTCGACCCGGCGGGCGTGCCGAGACAGTCGAAGTCTCCGAACTTCGTATCGAAGGTGAAGTGGTCGCCCCGTTCGAGCGTCTGCGCATCGAGCAGGAAGGGAAGGTCCTTCGGGGCGCCGCGCAACGTGGCGCCGACCTCGCGCAGAACCGCGGCAAGGGCCTCGAGATTCGGGCGGTCCCGGGCATAACAGATGTCGAGATCGTTGGTGATGGTGTTCGACCCCCACAAGCGACCCGCGAAGCCCCCGATCAGGACGAATCGGACGCGGTGCCGGGACAGAACCTGCAGTATCGGAATCGGATCGAAAGGGAAGGAGCTCACGGTCCGGGGCGCGGAAAAACCTTCTCGAGATTTCTCGCTTCTTCGATCGCGATCCTGGCTCGTTCCGCGGGCGCGAGCCGCAGAAACTCGCGCATCCGCGTCCGGTCGATTCCGACACCCGCGCGAGGCACGATTTCCAGCTCGAACCCGCAGATGTCGAGCAGGCGATCGAGCGTCGAGAACCGGGGCGACGTCTTGCCGTCCTCGATCAGGGAGATCGTCGTCTGCGAGACCCCGGCCCGCCGGCCGAGCTCGCGTTGGCTCAGGCGAGCCTTGTCTCTCGCGTATCGGAGGAGGCTGCCCGCGTCCATCGGGTCATTATATCAATATAATCGTTCTGATTAACTCAATTATATTGAAAAGATTATGTATATTAAATCTCCCGCAGCGCGGTCGTGATCTTCAATCGCGCGGCCCGGGCCGCCGGAAAGAAGCCCCCGACCAGGCCCATCGCGAGCGAGAAGGCGAGCCCCCCGAGGATGAGCGGCGGCGTCAGGCGGAAGTTGAAGAGGATCTCCGAAAAGGTACGGAAGTTCATCGTCCCGGTCGGCTTGGTGATAACCAGGTTGAACAGGATGAACGCGAGCGCCGTCCCGAGGATCCCCCCGATGAGAGAGAGGAGCAGCGCCTCCAGCACGAACGAGGCGAGCACCGAACGACGGGAGAATCCGATTGCGCGCAGCGTTCCGATCTCCCGGATGCGCGCGGAAACCTGCGCGTACATCGTGTTCATGGCCCCGAAGGATGCCCCGATGGCGGTGAAGACGCCCACGAGGATCGCGAGGATCTTGATCGGCGCCCCGGTGACCATCTGCTCCTCGAAGTACTTCTTCTCGGTCTTTCCTTCGAGCTTCAGGCGCTGATCTCCCTTGACCGCCTCGATGTAGCGCCGCGCGCTCTCGGCATCGGTCGTGCGGACGTACACGATCGAATAGATCGGGCGCTTGCTCTGCGCCTGAAGGTCCGCGACGTCGGTCCAGATCTCGGAGTCGTACGCGGAGCCCGAGGCGTCGAAGTAGCCGACGATCCTCCAGCGGTAGCTCCCCGACTTTACCGTGTCGCCGATCGACACGCCCGCAATCCGCAAGGGAAGAACTTTCGAAACGATCGCCTCGTTCGTGCCGGACCGGAACATCTGCCCTTCGACGATTCGGATCGACGGCCGCAGCGCCATCCCGGCCGGAGACGTTCCGCGAACCTGGACGTTGGTGCTCTTGCCGTCCGTCCTCGGAATGTTGACCAGCGTCAGGAGCTCGGCGGAGACGAGCGGCTGCCCGCCGGCGTCCCGCTCGATCCCGGGCAGAGAACGGATGAGGTCCGCGGAGTCGCGAGTCACGACGCTCTGCATCTCCGCCTGCGCGCCGACGCGCATCGTGACGACGTTGCGGTCCGAGGCGTTGGTCGAGAGCGTCCGCGTGACGCCGCTCCAGAGCGACAGCACGAAGAGAAAAACCGTAACGACGAGGCAGATGACGAACACCGTCATGCCGGTCGATACTTTCCGGACCATGAGGTTTCGGAAGTTGTATTTGAGAGGAATGGCCATTTACACCTTCTTCTGAACTGCGGCGGGTGCAGGCCCGCAGGGCCTGTCCCCGCGACTTTCATACGACCTGCCGCAACCCGTCGACGATGCGGACCTGGGAGGAACGGATCGCCGGGACGAAGCCGGCGAGGACTCCGACACCGACGGAAATCCCGAAGGCGGCGAGCAGGACCTGCCAGGTCACCCGGAAGTTGATGAGAAAGGGGGCCATCGGCGTCGTCTGCATTCCCTTCACCATCCCGGGAATGATGACGAACTTCGCCAGGACGACCCCGACGATCCCCCCGAGAAGCGACATGAGGACGGATTCCGACAGGATGAAGGAAAGGACGTGGGTCCTTCGAAAACCGAGCACCCGCATGACCGAGATCTCCGTCACGCGTTCGCGCGCCGACATCGCGACGGTATTGGCGACGATCAGCGTGACGGCGAAGAGGATCACGAGCGAGATCCAGCGGATCAAGCCCTTGATGTTTCCCATCATCTCCATGAACTGAGCCTGGAACTGCTTCTCGGTCATCGTCTTGGTCGGAGCGTCGCTGTTCTCGAACATCCGGTCGATCGCCGCGGCGACCCGCGGAAGGTCCTGCGTCGAACCGACCTTCATGTAATAGATGCCGGTGACCCGGTTCGCTCCGAACCACTTCGACTGGTTCAAGTACTCGTTCTGGAAAAAGACGTTCGACTCATCGCCCGCGTTGTACTTGCCGATGTAGACGAGGTCGAGCGTGACGGGAATGTAGGTCCCGCGGAGCTGGATGTGATCCCCTTTCTTCCAGCCGAACTTCTGGACGAGATTCGCCCCCGCGACGAACCCGTTTCGCGTCGCCTTCCACTCGGCATTGACCGCCGGATCGACCGTCGCGTCGTCGAAGATCTTGTCGAAGAAGATCTCCGGATCGGCGGAGAGCTGCCCGAAGAAATTCTCCGGCCGGTCGTCCTTGTAGACGCCGCCGAACCAGATCTCCGGCGAGACCGCGACGACTCCCGGGATCTGCTCGATCCGCTGCCTCTGCGAGAGCGGCAGGAAAGAGGCGAGGCCCGTCGCGTGCTGGACGACGAGGCGGTTCGCGCCGCGGCCCCCCGAGGGGTCGGCTTCCATCGCGTTCAACAACGAGACCAGTACGACGATCAGGACCAGCACGAGAACGATCGACCCGGTCGTCAGGACCGTCCGCGTCTTCTTTCGGAAGACGTTCTTCCAGATCAGGCGGAAGTACTTCATGGATGCCTCAAACGCGCCGCAGATGCCCGGTCTCGGTGAGCTCGTCGGACTCGAGAACGCCCTTGTCGAGGTGCACCATCCGGTGCGCGCGCGACGCGGCCTTCGGATCGTGGGTGACCATGACGATCGTCTTGTGGAACTCCTCGTTCAGCCGTTTCAAGAGAACCAGGATTTCCTCCGCCGACTTCGCGTCGAGGTCGCCGGTGGGCTCGTCCGCCACGAGGATGAACGGATCCGAGACGATCGCCCGGGCGATCGCGACCCGCTGCTCCTGGCCACCGGAGAGCTGCCGCGGGTAGTGGTCCATCCGATCGGAGAGCGAGACGATCGAGAGCGCGGTCTCGACGTGCCGGCGCCTCTCGGCCCGGGAGAGCTTCGTCAGGAGGAGCGGGAGCTCGACGTTCTCGAAGGCCGTCAGGACCGGGATCAGGTTGTAGAGCTGGAAGATGAACCCGATGGTCTGCGAGCGCCACTTCGCGAGCTTCGACTGCGAGATCGTCGAGATGTCGACGCCTCCGACGAGGATGCGGCCGCGCGTGGCCTGATCGATGCCCGCGATCAGGTTCAGAAGAGTGGTCTTGCCCGAGCCGGACGGACCCATGAGCGCGAGGAACTCGCCTTGTGGAACCTTCAGCGCGATGTCCTTCAGGACCGGGATCTCGAGCGCGTCCCGGTGGTAGACCTTCTCGACGTGATCGAGAACGATGATGTCGGTCATTTCTCTTCCTCCCGGAGCGCCGGCCGAGGTCATGATTTTTCTCCTTCGACCCGGACCCGGTCGCCGTCGCGGATCTCGCCGGAAGAGGAGGAAACCAGCCGCTCCCCTCCCGAGAGGCCTTCGACGATCTCGACCTGCCCCTGGGTCTCCGCACCTGCCTTGACCGGCTGGAATCGCGCGCGACCGTCGACGATCCGGAATACGCCGGTCCGCCCGTCGACCGTCCGGATCGCCGACTTCGGGACCAGAACGCGCGTGCGGCCGGTCTTTCCCTGGGTCGGCTCCGCCGTGAACGAGACGCGCGCCGATAGATCGGGAAGGATCTTGTCGTCAGCGTCTGAGAACGCGACCTTCACTCGCACCGTCGCCTTCTGCCGGTCGGCCGCCGGCACGATCTGCCTCAGAAAGCCGTGGTAGGTCTTGTCCGGCACGGCGTCGAGCGTGATCTCGGCCGGCTGCTTCGGCCCGAGCTTCGACAGGTTTGCTTCGTTGACGTCCGCTCCCACGTAGAGCGACGAAAACTCCACCAGCGTCACGATCGCCCCGCCCGAGCCTCCGCCGGACGGCGAGGAGCCGAACGGCGAGACCGCTTCGCCCACGAACGCGCGCTTCGCGGTGACGACTCCGCCGAAGGGCGCTCGGATCACCGTGTAGTCGAGCAACGCCCGGACGTACCTCACGGCGGCGCGGCTCGTCGCTTCCGCAGCCACGGCCGCGTCGAGCGCCGCCTTCGGGGAGAGCCCCTGCCCGTGAAGGGAGCGTTGCCTCTCGAGCTCGGCCCGGGCGTTGACCCACGAGGCCTGCTTTTCGGCGAGCTGCGCGTCCAAATCCGTGTGGTCGAGACGAGCGATGACGTCCCCGGTCTTCACGCGAGAGCCCTCGGTGACGTTCAACTCCGTGATCCGGGACGTGATCTTCGGGGAGAGGTCCGCCTTGCGCTCCGCCTCGACGTAGCCGGTGGACGCCAAGAGGGTCGTCGCCTGACCCTCGGTCAGGAGAGACGCGGTGACCGCTTCGACGGGCCTCGGGCGGAGCGTCCGGCCTGCAAAAAAGTACACGGCGGCTCCGGCCGCCGCAACCAGGATCGCGCCGCCGAGCAGCAATCCGTTCGGCCGGCCGGACTTCTCCGGCTCCCTCCGGATTCGGAGAGCGGAGAGATCCGGGGCGGGACGGGTGTTCTCCTGGCTCATTTCTCGGAAGCCGCCCATTCTATTCATTCCACAGACTCAATAAGGATCCGGGTGCAGACCCGCGGGACCTGTCCCCGCGACTGAATTGTTGAATCAGGAGGCGGGTGCAGGTCCGCAGGACCTGTCCCCGCGACCTGCTCAAGGCGGCGCGGAACGTGCAAGAATCCCGGGTATGAAATTCGTCGCTCGTCTTCTCGCCGCGGCGCTCTTCGCCGCTCTTCTCGCGCCGCTCGCCGCCGGCGCTGCCGAGCCGATGGTCTACCGGATCGAGCTCGTGAGCGGGCAACCGATCCTCGCGCGCACACCGCCCGTTCCGCACGGAACCCGGCTCGTTTTCTCCCGCTACCCCGACGGCGTGCTCATGAGCCTGAAGCGCTCGGACGTCCAGCGCGTGATCACCGTACCGCCCGCGAAGACGGCGGACGTGCGCAAGCACCGGCCCGGAGATCTCCTCATCCTCGGATCCACGGGCGGGAGCGGGGCGGGCTCGACGCCCTCCGAAGCAGAGGGCGCAATGCGCCCCGGAGAAGCGATCGACGGAAAAGCTCTCCTCAACCCCTCGCGCGACTATCGTCCCGGCTGGGACTCGAAGCAGGTTCCAGGACAAACGCTCCCGTACCCGGCGTCACCGAACGACTACCGTGAAGGACGGTCGCTCGCCTATCCACCGGGCACCGCAGTCCAGGCAGCTCCGGGACAGCCGCCGACCGGCGTGCCGAGCGGCGAGCCGCCGAAGTCACCGCAGTAGTCGCGGGGACAGGCCCCACGGGCCTGCACCCGCCTCCTTACTTGTTGCGGGGACAGGTCCTACGGACCTGCACCCGCCTCCTTATTTGCCGCGGGGACAGGCCCCACGGGCCTGCACCCGCCTCCTTATTCAAAGAGTGATCCGCCTCCGGTAATCCGATCGCGCGGACTGGTCCCACGGACCTGCGCCTCCTTATTCAAACCGCGGGGACGCCGAAGGTGATACTTTTCCGCGGGGGGGAGCTACATATGCCGAAACGTCTCGCGATGGTCGTCACGATTCTTCTCGCTTCCACGTTCGCGCTCGGCGCGGAAGAAGTGCTCTACCAGATCGATCTTGTCGAGCACAAAGGTGACACGGGCAAGATCATCTCGCGCGATCTGCCGACGCTGAAGGGAACGATTTACGTGTTCCACACTTACCCCACGGGCACTCTCACCAGCGTTCGCAAGTCGACCGTGAAAAAGATCACCAAATTGTCTCCGACCGCCGCGGCGGCCGCGAGTCCCACCTCGATCGTGCCGATCCGGGATCTCGCCTTTCAGGGGCCCAGGGGCGCTTCGAGCGGAGGCAGATACTCGATGATCGATCACGCTCGGAGCGCGGCGGGAGCCGCGAACGCGGGCACGGCGGCCCGGACCACCTCCCCCGACTAACCCTCACCCCCGGCCCCTCTCCCGTGGGAGAGAGCGCAACCTCCGGCGATTAGGGCACGCGGCGCGGCTAGATGTGGATCGCGTGCCCGCCGACCGCCTCCGCCGCCTCGTGAATCGCTTCCGACAGCGTGGGATGCGCATGAATCGTGCGCACGAGCTCCTCGGAAGTGGCTTCGAGCTTCAGCGCGGCGCCCGCCTCGGCGATCAACTCGGTCGCTTTCGGCCCCACGATGTGGACGCCCAAGACCTCGTCGTACTTCTTTTCGCCGACGATCTTCACGAAGCCGGCAGTCTCGTTGACGATGCGCGCCTTCGGGTTCGCGGAGAACGGGAACTTCCCCACCGCCACGTCATAGCCCCGCTCGCGGGCCCCCGCCTCGGTCAGCCCGATGGAGGCGACCTCGGGCGTGCAGTACGTGCAACCCGGGATCTGGTCGTAGTTCAGGGGACGCGTCTCGCGCTTCGCCATGTGCTCGACGGCCACGACGGCTTCCGCGGACGCGACGTGCGCGAGCCAGGGAGTGGGAACGACGTCGCCGATCGCGTAGACGTTCGGGACGTTCGTCTGCATCCACCGGTCGATCCGGATGTAGCCGCGATCGGTCGCGACGCCGAGAGCCTCGAGGCCGATCCCCTCGGAAAGAGGCTTGCGTCCCACGGCCAGGAGGATCTTTTCCGCGCGGAAAGTCTCGGTCTTGCCCCCCGAGGACCGCGCGATCACTTCGACCCCCGCATCGCTCCGGGTGACGCGCTCGACGCGGGTGTCCAGGTAGACGGCGATGCCCTGGCGCTTGAACGACGCCGCCAGCTCACGGGAGATCTCCTCGTCCTCGAGCGGGACGATGCGCGGCAGGATCTCGACCACCGTCGTCTTCGCGCCGAAGCGCGAGAACATGGAAGCGAATTCGACCCCGACGGCTCCCGAGCCGATCACGACCAGAGATTTCGGGACCTCCGCGAGCTCGAGGATCGAGTCGGAGGAGAGCACTCCCTTGTGGTCGATCTCGATGCCGGGGAGCGACCGCGGCGTCGATCCCGTCGCGATCAGGATGTTTTTCGCCGAGTAGGCCGTTTCCGCGCCATCCGGACCGGCGACGGAGACCTTTCCGGGACCGACGATCCGCCCGAAACCGGTCGCCACGTCGACCTTGTTCTTCTTCATCAGATACGAGACGCCGTTCGTCGACTGGCGGACGACCTTCTCCTTGTGCTTCATCGCCGCGGGAAAGTCGAGCCGGACCTCGCGCGTGGCGACCCCGACTTCCGCGCCGTGCCGTGCTTCCTCGAGGACGTCCGCCGTGTGGAGGAGCGCCTTCGTCGGGATGCACCCGCGCAGCGTGCAGACTCCTCCGAGCTTCGGCTCCCGCTCCACGATCAGGATCGACATGCCAAGCTGTGCCGCGCGGATCGCGGCGACGTAACCGCCCGGACCCGACCCGATGATCGCGACGTCGTACGTCTTCGATGCTTCCACGCGGCACGGTAGCCTATCAGTCGTCTCCATATAATCCGCGCGTGCTCGCGCGCCGCTCACTCGGCCTGCTGGCGACGATCGCCGCGATTCTCGTTGTGCCCGGATGCGGCGGCGAAAAGACGCCGGGCACTGAAGGGATCCAGGTCGGTTTCTTCGGCGCGTTGACCGGGCCGACCGCTACCTTCGCGTTGTCGGGGAAGAACGGCGTGGCGCTGGGGATCGAGGAGCTGAACGCCGCCGGCGGCGTGCTCG
>Ga0114129_10014917_pt1 | contig 11070 bp, 5 predicted proteins | sample RhiMetdeltSRZDD1_FD_80071 | JGI IMG/M metagenome (GOLD analysis project Ga0114129, IMG submission 80071) | Populus rhizosphere microbial communities from Tennessee, USA - Rhizosphere MetaG P. deltoides SRZDD1 (version 2) (version 2) | ecosystem: Host-associated > Plants > Roots > Rhizosphere >... | reverse complement strand
TCCAGGCGCGCCAGAGGCGCGCCCCGCCCCGCACCCCACCGCGCACAGAACGCGCGGCGGGGACCCCGCCGGAGCGGAGCGGGGCGATGGGGCCCCCCGAGCGACGGCGATGGGGGGTCCGGCGGGGCGAAGCCCCCCGGTTGATGTCGATATTGGTGTATTCTCTCTGGGCATACACACGGACCGTCGACGAGTCGATACAGCTTCGTAGGAAGTCCAGTAGCTCCTCAGCATTGAACGTCACCTCGATCCTGATCAGCCTATTCGGAGGCGTCGCGCTCTCGCTTGCGCTGACCCGGGCGGTTCGTCAGCTGGCGCAGCGACGAGGATGGCTCGCGCGACCGCGCGGCGATCGGTGGCGGTCGGAACCCGTGCCAATCCTCGGCGGCTACGCGATGGCGGCGGCGTTCGCGCTCAGTACGGCGGCCGATACTCCACTGATGCCGATTCTCCCGTTGCTGATTGGCGCGGCCTCCATGTTCGGCCTCGGGGCGCTCGACGATGCGCTGCATTTCAGGGCGAGCACCAAGCTCGTCGTGCAGACGGTCATCGCGGCGGTGGTGACATTCCTGATGCCGGAGGTGCAGCTCACCGGTATCTCACCCCTCGATGCGCTCGTATCCGTGGTCTGGTTCGTCGGGATTACCAACGCGTTCAATCTGCTCGACAACATCGACGGGCTGTCCGGAGGCATCGCGGTGGTCGCCGGAATCTTCTTCCTCGCCGTGCTCGCGCCGATCGGCGCAACGCCGCTCGCGTCGGCAGCCGCGGCGTTCGTAGGTGCATCGCTCGGGTTTCTCGTCTACAACGTCCGGCCTGCATCCATCTTCATGGGGGACAGCGGCAGCCTCTTTCTTGGATCGTTTCTCGCCGGGACCGCTTTACTCGCGGCACACGAGCTGCAGACCACACTCGTGCCCGTGGCTGCCATTCCTCTGTTCATCCTGCTCGTCCCGATCGTGGACACCACGTTCGTGAGCGTCACGCGACAGATGGCGGGACGGAGTCCGATGCATGGCGGGCGGGATCATCTCTCGCACCGGCTGGTGGGTCTGGGGCTCGATGAAGGCGGCGCCGTGCTCGCGTTGTACATCTTGTCCGCACTCGGCGGCTTCGCCGCGCTCAGCCTGCAATACTTGCCCGTCGGGTACGCGGCGATCTGGATCGTGCTGTACGTGATTCTTCTCGTTGGCATCAGCATCGTGCTGAGCCACGTCCAGGCGCACACCGACGACGCCGCGCCGCGGCGCCCTCCGCTGGTATCGGAGCTCGCGTATCAGAATCGCGCGTACGAGGTCATGCTGGATCTGGCCCTCGTTGCGCTCGCGTACTACGTCGCATTTCGATTGCGATTCCAGGGGCACGAGTTCGCGCACTTCATGAAGTACTTCGCCGCGTCGTTTCCGCTGGTGCTGGCGTGTCAGATGGCAGGTCTCGGCCTCGCCGGAAAATACCGTCAGGTGTGGCGCAGCTTCGGTGCGAGCGAGCTCATTGGCATTCTCCGTGGCGTGTTCTTCGGGGTGGCAGGATCGTCGTTGCTGCTCTTGTTCCTGTACCGCTTCACCGGATTCTCGCGGCTGGTCGTGGCCGTCGACGCCGTGGTGCTCGTGTTCCTGCTCGTCGGCGCGCGACTGGTGATCACGTCTCTGGACGAATACCTGCGTCGCCGTCGCGGCGCCGGACGATCGGTCCTGGTTTACGGCGCTGGTGTCGGTGGTCGATTCCTCGTTCGCGCGCTGCTCGAGGATCGATCGCTCGGCCTGGTGCCAGTTGGTTTCATCGACGACGACCCGGCCAAACGGCGGTTGCGGCTGGAAGGCGTGCCGGTCGTCGGGACCGTCGACGATCTCGACTCCCTGCTCGAGCGCATGGCGATCAGCGAGCTCGTCGTGAGCATCAAGACGCTCGATCGGATGCGCCTGGCGGAAGTGGCGGCGATCTGTCGCGATCGCGGCGTGAGCATCCGCTCGATGCGGTTCGCACTCGAGGAGGTCGGACCGATCCCCGCCATCCGTCATGCTCAGCGCTGAGGCCTCATCGGAGGCGATGACCGATCGCACGGCGGAGGTGCCGTCGATCCGTCGAACGCTCTCGGGCCTGCGGCACTACCGTCACCTGCTCCGCAATCTGGTTCTGAAAGATCTCAAGCTCAAGTATCGCGGCTCGGTGATCGGGTTCGTGTGGTCGCTAGCCAATCCGTTGCTGATGGTCATCATCTACACCATCGCCTTCACACGAATCCTCAAGGTCGGATCCGAGGGTTTCGTCTTCTACCTGATGCTCGGACTGCTTGCGTGGACCTTCTTTGCGACATCGGTGGGGATGTCGACCGGCGCGATTGCGGACAATGGTGGACTCGTGAAGGCGGTGTGGTTCCCGCGCGCGATCCTGCCCGCCGCGACGGTGTTGTTCAACCTCGTGCAGTACCTCCTGACGGTGCTGGTCTTCATTCCTCTGCTGCTCGCCTACTACCGCATTCCACTCGCGTCCTCGATGCTGCTCTTCCCCGTGTTCGTGGTACTCCAGGCGCTCTTCACGATTGGCGTTGCGCTCGTGCTCGCCACGGGCACTGCCTTCTTTCGTGACATCCGCCATCTGGTGGAGGTCGGTCTCGCCGCGCTCTTCTGGGGCACGCCGATCCTCTACGAGCTCTCGCGCGTACCCGATCCGCTGCGCGGCGTGATCCTGTTGACGCCGCTTTCGCCGTTCGTGACGGCCTACCACGAGATCTTTTTCTACCGTCGTTGGCCCGACGTGACGATCTGGGCCCTGACGGCGGGCTACGCCTGTCTCGCGCTCGCGTTCGGGCTCTGGCTGATCGTGCGCTACGAAGACAGCTTCGCAGAACGAGTGTGACGGTGCCTGCGACGATCCTCGAGTCGCGAAACCTCTCGAAACGGTTCTACCTCAGACACAATCGGGCGGCGGAGCTGAAGGTGCGAGCGCTCGCGCTCTTCGATGGATCGCGGCGGCAGCGCGTCGAGGAATTCTGGGCGTTGAAGTCCGTGTCGCTCAAGATCGCCAGCGGCGAGGCGGTGGGCCTCATCGGCCGCAACGGCTCCGGAAAAAGCACGTTCCTGAAGCTCGTTGCCGGGATTCATCGTCCGACGAGCGGGCAACTGTTAATCGCGCGCGACACGCGGATCGGCAGCATGATCGAGCTCGGAACCGGCTTCCATCCCGAGCTCACGGGCCAGGAGAACGTCTTCCTGAACGCGTCGATTCACGGCCTGTCGCGAGCGGAAACCGCCGAGGTGTACGACGCCGTCGTCGAGTACTCCGGGTTGCGACACTTCATGGACGTTCCGTTGAAGAACTATTCGTCCGGTATGCACATGCGACTGGGGTTTGCAATCGCGGCGAGCCTCGATCCGGAGCTGCTGCTCCTCGACGAGATCTTCGCCGTCGGCGACGAAGACTTTCAGCGGCAGTGTATGAAAACGCTCGACTCGTTTCAGGAGCGCGGGAAGACAATCGTCTTCGTGTCACACTCGGCCGCGGCGATTCAGGCGATCTGTCATCGTGCCTGCCTGCTCGATCACGGACGCTTGCTGTTCGACGGTCCGGTCGATGCGGCGCTGACCGAGTACCGGCGGCTGACGGCCGCGTCTCCGCGCGAGGCGATTGGTCCCGCTACCGACGGCACGGCGGAATCCTCGATCGCTCACCCGGATCTCGCGTGGCACCGCCTCGCCACCGGTGGCGGATGGGAAGAGGAAGGCGCGTGGGTGTTCGATTTCCTCGAGCGGCGCGGCCTCCGGCCGGAGCACTTCGTGCTCGAGGTCGGCTGCGGCAGCCTGTCGAGCGCGAGCCGACTGCTGCCCTACATGCAACCGCATCACTACTGGGGATACGAGAAGAACCTCGAGCTGTACATCGCGGGCTCGCAGATCGAGCTGCCGCGGCGGGGCATTCGCGTCGAGCTCGGTCAGTTCATCGTGAACGACGACTACGACTTCTCACAGGCGCCGCACGCGTTCGACCTCGCGATCGCCAGCTCGCTGTTTCGGCGCCTGCCGCTGAACAGCATCACGCGCTGCATTGCGGCGGTCGTTGCCAAGCTCGCCCCGAACGGCGCGTTCTACGCGACATGGCCCGACAACCCCGACCCGACGCGCTTCGAGCCGATCGTTCAGCCGAACGGATCGACGACCTACAGCGATCGCGATCCGTTTCATTACAGCTTCGCCGTGCTCGCCGCTATCGTCGAAGCGGTCGGCGGGCGAGCCGAGCGCCTCGACGACCGATCGCATCCGCGGGGCGAGGCGATCATGTGTATCACGACAGCTAGAAGCTAGAATTCAGCTTTGTAGGGGCGGGGCTTTTAAGCCCCGCCGCGCGGCGCGGTTTGAAGACCGCGCCCTACGAAAATTGGCGATCGACGAATGGCCGACCACACGACACATCCGACAGTCGACGTCGACGCGATGGCGCGTGAGCTCGCTCGGGCGCGTGAAGACGCCGGTCGGTTGGCCAGAGAGCTCGCGGACATCTGCGCCGAATCGGAGGCAGCGCTCGAAGACTTGAAGCGGCTCACCGCGCGGTATCAGGACGTCCAGCAGGATTCCGCGGCAACGCAGGCACGCATCGCGGCGATTCGTGCGAGCAACAGCTGGCGCCTGATTGAAACGCTTCGGCGCGCCAGAGTGCGGCTTGGCTTGCCGGGCAATGCATCTGCCGCAGGTGCGTTGCGTGTCCGTCGACGCCGCGGGCGCGTGCCCCGCTTCGTCAGAACAGCGCCGCTCGGCGTCAATGTCGCCGGCTATCTGGACACGGAAAGCGGGATGGGAGAGGCGGCGCGCGCGAGCATTCGCTCGCTCGAGGCGGCGGGAGTCCCGATCGCATTGAACAACGTCCTCTCGCGCCTGCGCAAGAACGATGCTTCGTATGCGAACGCCTTCACCGATACGAACCCGCATCCGTTCAACCTCGTTCACCTCAATGCGGACAACATGGGCTGGTTCTCGGACGAGCGTGGCCGCCGCTATTTTCGGGACCGCTACACGATCGGCTATTGGTTCTGGGAGCTCGCCGCCTTTCGCGAGGAATGGGTGCCGTTCTTCGATTACGTCGACGAGGTCTGGGCGGCAAGCGAGTTCGTGCGTGAGTCGTACGTGACGTGGTCGCCCGTCCCCGTCGTGCGAATACCGCTGCCGGTCGTGCTTCCCGAGATGTCAACGCAGGGACGCTCGCACTTCGGCCTTCCCGCACGCGGAACGGTGTTCCTGTACGTGTTCGATGTTTCGAGCCAGATGGAGCGAAAGAACCCGCTCGGCGCGATCCACGCGTTCCGGCGGGCTGCCTTCGACGCAGATCAAGCCACGCTCGTGCTGAAGTTCACCAATGCCGAGTACGATCGGGCGGCCGTCCGGCGACTGCACGACGAAGGCCGCGATTTGAACGTCGTGTTCCTCGACGGCTACATGAATCGTTCCGAGCTCTGCGCCCTCATCAACACCGCTGACTGCTACGTCTCGCCGCATCGGTCCGAGGGATTCGGTCTGACAATTCTCGAAGCGATGCGCCTCGGCAAGCCCGTCATCGCCACGGCGTACTCGGGCAACACCGATTTCATGACGCCTGAGAACAGTTACCCCCTGAGCTATCGCCTGACAACGCTGACGCAGGACTACGGTCCATACATGCGCGGTGCCGTCTGGGCCGATCCGGATCTCGACGATGCCGCCCGGCTGCTGCGCCACGTCGTCGAGAACCCCCGGGATGCGCGCGACAAGGCGGCACGCGCCAGAGAGTACGTCGAGCGCGAACGCAATCCGAACGTGACGGGTATGCTCGTACGTCAGCGGCTCGAGCTCATTCGGCAGTCCACGACGGTTCCCACCGCCGAAGCATGACGCCACACGAATCCGCGGATCATGTGACCGACGCGATCGCGCGCGCCGAAGCGCTTCGCGAACGGTTGCGGAACGCTTTGCGAGACGCGCAACGCGCGCTGACAAGTGCCGAGGAGACGAACCAGCGGCTGCATCGCGAGCTCGAGATGATGACCGCGTCCGGGAGCCGTCGATTGCTCGTCCGGATGCGGCAGCGTGTAACCCGACTCGGCCGCGCGGTTCGACATCCGCTCTGGACGACCGGAACGGTTGCCCGCGGCCTTGCCGCAAAGGGCACCCCGGCGTCCGCGCGTCGCGCTGTGAGCCATCTGATCCGTCGCGCGTTCCCTCTGCGCCTGTCGGCGCCCACTCGTCGTTGGGCGGAAAGCGGCGACGAGTCGATGGCCATTCGCTGGATCGGGCCGGTCAATCTCCGGCATCGCGTGCTCGAGGCGCTGCTCTGCCATCCGCCTGCGGGACTCGAGTACTCCGTGCGCGTCCCGGCGGGAGCGCGACTTGTCTGCGACTGCGCGCTGGCGCCGCTGGTCTGGCAGGAGCACCCGCCGCCGGTCGAGTTCGTCGTCGAGGTGCGCGTGCCGGACGTGAACGACTGGCGACGGGAAGCAGCAATCACGATCGATCCCGGCGCTCGCTGGACCGATCGTCGCTGGCACACCATCTCGATTGCGCTCCCCCCCGTCGATTCGCCGGCCATGGATGTCAACGTGACGCTCTCGACGCGCGTATTGCGCGGATCGGGCGTGGAGAACGCGTGGGCACTCTTCGGTGAGCCCCGATTCGAATGGCGCCGCAGCAACACCGACGTGCGCCGATCGCTCGGCACGTTCGTTCGCCGCCTGCGAGCCGACGGACTGTCGTCGTCGCTCGAGCTCCTTCGTACTCTCGGGATCGCGAGCCCGGACGTCGAGATATATCCGCGCTGGATTGCGCGGAACACGCGGAACGAGGAACAGCTCGTCGCACTCGGACGCGACGTCGCTGCGCTGCCGTATCAGCCACTCATCAGCGTCATCGTTCCCGTCTACAACACTGACCCGCAATGGCTACGAGCCTGTCTGAACTCCGTGCGGCGTCAGGCGTATCCCAATTGGGAGCTCTGCATCTGCGACGACGCATCGTCGCTGCCGGAAACGGTCAGTTTGCTGCGTGAGTTCGAAAACGATCCGCGTGTACGCATCCGATTCGCGTCGGTCAACGGTGGGATTTCGGCCGCCTCCAACGCAGCGCTCGAGCTCGCGCGTGGTGAGTTCGTGGCGCTCATCGATCACGACGACGAGCTGGCGCCGGACGCGCTGGCGGAGATCGTCAGCCACCTGAACGCCCATCCCGATGCCGACGCGATCTACTCCGACGAGGACAAGCTGGATTTGACCGGGGCACGCTGCGATCCGTACTTCAAGCCGGACTGGTCGCCCGATCATTTTCTGACCTGCATGTACACCTGTCACTTGATGGTGATTCGGCGACAGGTCTTGAACGAGGTCGGTGGCTTTCGAAAGGGGTACGAGGGGGCGCAGGACTACGACTTAGTGCTTCGCATCATGGAGCGCACGTCTCGAATCCAGCACGTCCCACGCATCCTCTACCACTGGCGCAAGCTGCCGGAGTCGACTGCCAGCGCGGGACAGGCGAAGACATGGGCGATCGATGCTGGTCGCGTCGCGCTCGAGGACTACGTCAAGCGAAACGCCATCGACGCTGAGGTCCTCCCCGGCGGCGCGCCGGGGCTGTATCGCGTCAAACGTCGGATTCGCGGCCGGCCGCTCGTCTCGCTCGTGATTCCGACTGCCGGACGGGTGCGTACGATCGACGGCCATTCCGTCGACACGCTTGCAAACGCGATTCGCAGCGTCGTGCGGAAGACCACGTACGACCGGTACGAATTCATCATCGTCGCCGATGCGGCGGGCGTGCCTGAAAGCACCACCCGCGCGCTCGAAGGCACTGCGCATCGCGTGCTGCGGTTCGAGCGGCTCGGGCTGTTCAACTTTTCGGCAAAGGTGAACGCGGGGGCCGCCGTGGCCTCCGGAGATCACCTCGTCCTCTTCAACGACGACCTCGAAGTGATCGCATCGGAGTGGCTGACGGCACTGCTCGAGTACTCGCAGGAGCCGGGCATCGGCGCCGTCGGCGCGAAGCTGCTGTATCCCGACGGCCGCCTGCAGCACATCGGGATCGTGCTCGGCGTCGCGGGTGTGGCGGCCCATGCGTTCCATCAACATCCGGGCGTGTCGCAGGGCTACTCGGGCAGCGCCATCATGGTTCGGAACTACTCGGCCGTGACCGGCGCGTGCCTGATGACGCGGCGCTCCGTTTTCGAGGAAGTCGGCCGCTTCGACGAGCGGTTCCCGATCGACTTCAACGACGTCGATTACTGCCTGCGTCTGAGGCGTGCGGGGTATCGCATCGTCTTCACGCCCTGGGCGCAGCTCTATCATCACGAATCGGCCAGCTTCGGCGCGCGCTACCACGACCTTTCGGCGCTGACGGAGATGCGCCGTCGATGGGCCGACGTCATCGATCGCGATCCCTACTACAGCCCGCACCTTACGCGAGATTTCCCCGATTACCGCATCGATGCGTAAGCGGACCGCCATCTTCATCCTGCTTGTCGTCGCGCCACTCGTTGCCGTTGCCATCTCCAGCATGTTTCTGTTTCGGCCGGCCGGCGGCGTGCTCGAGGTCGAGATGCGCGCGATCGGCGGGAGCCTCGCGCAGATCTTCTGGAGCGACACGTACGCGATGAACGGGAACGACACGAGCATCGTGCTGCTTCATCAACATCCCGGCGAGTTCGAGCGCGTCCGGTTTTCGCTTCCATCGAGACCGCTGGAGGTGCTGCGCTTCGATCCGATCGATGGACCGGGGGAAGTGATCATTCGCAGCATGCGCGTGCTCGATTACGAGGGACGAATACTTCGGACGATCGACCCGCTCGTCATGGTGCCGCTCAATCAGATCGCGCTGTTCGTGCCGGACGGCACCGGCGCGCGCATCGTCACGACGCCGAAGGCGAACGACCCGATGATGGTGATGCGGAGCAGTTGGCTCGCGGCGCCGCCGCGCTGGTACAGTTTGCAATTCGTCACGCCGTTCTCGCTGATCTGGGTTACGTTGGCAGCCGCAGCGGTAATTGCGGTTGGCGTGGGCATGGTCGCTCGCGACCTGATGAGAGGTCCGCTGACCGCTCGCGACGGGCTCTGGCTCGCCGCGTTGTTCCTTGGCGTGGTCTGGGCGACCGTGACGTTGCTCCACCGCTACCCCGTCCCGGTGCCCTTCTGGGACCAATGGGACGGCGAAGCGATCACGCTGTACATCCCATCCCCGTACAACGGCGTCACGTGGCGACAGATGTTCGCGCTGCACAACGAGCACCGCATCTTCTTCAGCCGCCTCCTCGCTCTCGCGCTCGTCAAATCGAACGGTGAGTGGGATCCGCATCTGCAGATCGTCGTCAATTCCGTGCTTCACGCCCTCGGCGCGACCGTCCTGGCGGCCGTGCTGTGGCTCTCGTCGGGGCGACGACTGCTGCCGATCATCGCGCTCGTCGTGGGTCTCGCGTGCGCGGCGCCGTTTGCACTCGAGAACTCGCTCTCAGGATTTCAGTCGTCGTTTTATTTCCTGATCCTGTTCTCAATGCTCGCATTGTGGCTGGTGGGCACGCACCGTCCGGGTACGCCTGCATGGTGGGTGGGGGCATTCTGTGCGCTGTGCTGCCCGTTCACCGTTGCTGGCGGGACCGCGGTTGCCGTCCCGATCGGCTCGCTCGTCGTGCTCCACGTGATCGGAACCGGAAAGGCATGGCGGCAGACGTTGACCACCTTGTCGCTCGTCGGCGTCATCCTCGGGCTCGGCTATGCCGCGCTTCCGCCGCCAATCCCGTATCACGAGGCGTTGAAGGCGAACTCGATCGCTGCGTTCTTCGTCTCCCTCGGTCGCAACCTCGCGTTCCCGTGGATCAACCACCAAGGGATCGGCCCAGTCATCTGGCTGCCCATCGTGGCGCTCACGGCCGCCGTCATCGTTCGTCGTCTGCACACGACGACGTTCGAGCGCGTTGCGCTGAGTCTCGGCGCGTGGGTCATGTTGCAGGCAATCGCGATCGCTCGGTCGCGGGGTGCGGCGGGTATCAGCCCGGCGTCCCGATATCTCGACATGCTGAGCCTGGGGTTCGTTGCGAACACGGTGGCGCTGGCCGCGCTGCTGGATATCGCGCACGGACGAACGTGGCGGCGAATCGGATATGCCGCAGTGACCGGGTGGCTGCTGGCCGGAGCGCTTGGAATCGCGTCACTTAGCCAGGAGATGGTCCGTGGTCTCGCGCGAGACCGCAGACAGTGGACCCGCCATCACATCAAGAACGTCCGTGAGTTCGAGCAGACCGGCGACGTCAAGGCATTTCTCGAGCTTCGCGCGCCGCAGGAGATCCCGTATCACTCCGCGGCCATGCTCGCGGGATGGCTGCAGAACCCCGAGGTCAGGCGAATACTGCCGCCGGCGGTCCGAAATCCTCTTTCCTTACATCCGGCGGAGGACGGGAGCGAGGCGAGCGCCACGGCTTCGATGCGAGCGTGGGACGGCGTGCCGCCCGTCTTCGACTCGTACGATCACAACCCGGCCTCCGGCCCAATGCGCTTCGAAAGTCAGCCGATCACCTGCAAGGAATTCGAGCATCTGCGGTTCGAAGTTGCGAGCTCGGCGAGCTGGTCCGGGCTGCGGTTGTCGCTGCATCGGGTCGATTCAGGAGAGGAAAGACCCATTCGGCCGCCGAAAGGCGCGAAGGGGTGGAACAGCGTCTTCGTGCACTGCCCCGATGGACCGTTCACCGTGATTGCTTCAGACGACTCGTCAACCAACTGGCTCGCTGTTCGTGAGCCCACGGAAATCGGTCCGGGCTCGATGCTGGCGGAGCGTTTGATAGGTCATACCGAAGGTTTCGGTTTGCTGGTCCTCGGCCTCGCTGCGGGCGCGTTGATGCTCACGCTCAGCGCAGGGGCAGGAGGCGGAAGACAGGAGGCAGGGCTCAGAAGTTAGAAGCTAGAAGCTAGGCTAGCTAGAGCGATGGTGAAAAGTTTCGCCCTAGCTTCTAACTTCTAGGAGCTTGCTGAAAAACCCCTCATTTCAGGGATCGACAGATCGCTGATCTCGTACTACTATGCTCGGCATGCGAGGAGATCACCGCGAGCCCGATTCCATCTTCAGTTATGTGTCTGCC